>Ga0315279_10005349_pt1 | contig 16712 bp, 11 predicted proteins | sample YL17G06_20_MG_FD_203694 | JGI IMG/M metagenome (GOLD analysis project Ga0315279, IMG submission 203694) | Sediment microbial communities from Yellowstone Lake, YNP, Wyoming, USA - YL17G06_20 | ecosystem: Environmental > Aquatic > Freshwater > Lake > Sediment | place: USA: Wyoming | collected...
CTTCGGCACCCAGTCCTCCAGACACTGCGGCAGCAAATCGATCTGATCGTAGTTGGCTCGTATCTCTTGGCTCATGCCTATTCACTCTGCACTCCGCCTTCCATATCCCTAGTTTTGAGACAGCCTGCAGTCGGTTTGCGGTCCCTCCGAATGACGGCTCCTCCGTAAAAAGCGGCCCCTTGCCTTGGGAGCGGTGTCCACTCGCTGAGGGGTGCCCGGCAGAGACGGGGCAGAAGGGAAGGGAAAATGTGCGACTTTACCCATAACCTGGCCGCACTTGGAAGCATAAAGTGGCCGGAAGTGCAAAAGTGAAGCATAATGCGGCCGGGAGTACAGGGTCCCTGCGTGCGTGTGCCTCGGGCGCATGCCAGACACGCTACTTCCCAGCTCCGGACTTCGGGGGAGTCAGGGGTTGCACTTCTACGAGTAGGGCGTTACACGGCCAAGTGGATTGTTCCGAGCCCACCGGCACCACCTGAATCCTGCTAAGCATCATCAGCCGCGAACCCGAAGCCGCCCTCCGCACTATCCCATAGTCGGAAAATCGCAGACGCTAAAAGGCGACCGTCTGCGCCAGCCCGCCCGCAGTCGACATGTAGTAAAATGCGCAAATGGCTCAGGAATCCAGAAGATTTCTCCGCGTTCTCGTTGCGTCGCCCTCCGACACGACTGAGGAACGCACAATCATGATCACCAAGGTGATCCCGGAATTGAACAAGCTCCATGGAAGCAGGGAAGGATTCAATCTTGAAGGGCTGCTTTGGGAGACCGATTCGTACCCCGGACTGGGCGTCGATGCCCAAGATGTCCTCAACCGGCAACTGGCCGACTACGATATTTTTGTAGGCATCATGAACGCGAGATTCGGCACTCCCACGCACCGCGGCGATTCCGGCACGGAGGAGGAGTTCGACCGCGCATTGGACCGGTACTTCAGTCACCCGAAGGACATCAGAATACTTTTCTACTTTCGGAACGCGACGATGAAGTTCTACGACTTTGACATCGAGCAAGCGTGGCGGGTTCGTGAATTCCGCGCGCGCATTCAACGTCAAGGCATGCTCGTCGGGGAGTACGCGATTCCGGAAGAATTTCGCGCCAAGGTGCAAAAGGATTTGCTGCTGACGGTTCGGGAACTGCTCCGCCCCGACAGCGCCAGTCCGCCAACACCGGCGACGCCGGCGCTTCCTCCGCCCGTTGACTACGGCAGCTGGAATGCTGTGACGAGGATCGGGGCGCCGCAAGGCGCCAGCTACAAACCGATTCACATCGCGCAGGTCCGCCTGCCCCTCCGCCTCACGGCGGTGTTTCAGTCGCGCTCACCCTACTTCCGTTTCGGTTTCAAGCTGATGGGGGTTCGCGGCCATCCTCTTAGCCCCGGAAGCATCCAGATTGAGGATAAGAACGTGCTCGTCCACATCGGCAAGAACGTTGACAGCACCACCTTGTTTCTCACCAAGTATCGAAACGGCTTGCGCATGGGACCGAACACGCCGCTTGTTGAGTATAAAGACTGCCGGCCGCTACCCATGCAGTTGGCGATCGAGACCGATTTTTCCGTAACTCTAAGCATCGACGGGAACGGCGTCTATGAAGGCTACATCGACGCGGAAACCAAGGGCCGTTTGCTCCTCCTTGCCTGGGGAGACGAGCACAACTACGACATTGAGTGCAGCCGGATAACTTTGTACGGGGGCTGAGCGCGACGCGCGGCCGTATAACCCCGTTGTGGATGGCGCTTGCCCGGCGGCTTATATGAATGGGAGGGCGGCTCGTCAACCGTTTGCGTCAACGTCCGTGCAGGAGCACCGGGATGATTCATTTCGTTTCGACGTTTCCTCCCATCGTATGTGGCGTCGGCGCCTACACAGAATACATTACCCGGCACCTGGACGCCTGGAGAGTGACTTCGTTCGAGACGGATGAGCCGAGGGACGCGGCCGTCAACTTTCCTGCCGGCAAGGTATCGTATGAATTGTCGCTCGGCTCTTGTCACGTCCCCTCGTCCGCCGATGCGGGTCAGCTCATTTGGCTTCAACATGCATTTGGAATCTGGGGAAAGGATACGGACCGCTTTACGGACCTTGTGGCCCGACTCAAACAAAAGGGAGCGTGGACAGCGGCGACCTTCCATACGATTCACTTTGAGTCAGCCGAGACAGAATCAGGCCTGACAATGAGAGAGGAGCGATTCATGGGCGCTGTCCTGCCGCTGCTGGACTTTGCCACCGTGTTCAGCGATGGAGCATGCCGCGCCCTGAGCGAAGCGTTTCCTCAATACGCCACAAAGGTAGTCGTACTCCGCCACGGCGCACACACCTATGCGCCGATCGGCCGCAATGACGCCCGGAGGAGGTTGCTCCGGCATCTGGCGTCACGGGTTGAGAGCGTCGCGGACATCGCCGACAGCGTCCTGTCGCATGCGACGATCATCCTGGGGAACTTCGGGTTTGTCACCCCCGACAAAGATCCACTTGTCTTATATGAGATCGGGGAACAGGCCCGCAGGAAATTGCCGGGGCGGCGAATCGTTACGTTGTACGCCGGAACGGTCGCCAATCGCGCAGACAGAAAAAAGTCCGAGACCATGGATCTGCTGCGGCAGCTTCGGCTGGCACACGATGGACGAAACAACTTGTTCTTCGAGGAGTATCTGCCTGAAGATCTCCTGCCATATGCGTTCCGTGCCCTCGATCTGTGCGTGTTCTGGTGCCGCAGCGCCACCCAGTCGGGGCGGATAGCCCATGCAATGGGCGCAAGAACATGTATCGTGGGGCGAAGGATTGAAGGAATAGGAGAAACCCTGGATCTGGCTGGTTTGCTGTCCGTCGTAAACCTGGACGATCTGGTGGAACAGATCGTCCGGCTGATCCTCGACCCTGCGTCGAGACAGGATGCCGAAGGCCAGGGCGCAAAATACGCCGAGCGTTATTCCTTCGAAAACCAGGCGCAAAAGCACAGGCTCTTGAACGACGCCCTGCAACAAGGGCGTGAATTGCCAGCCCTGGATCGCACCGAACCGGATGTCGCATTTGTTTTTCCCAATTTGGGGATCGCCAGCAGGGATGGGCTTGAGTGGTTCCGGGATCAAGACGTAGCTTTTCTCAATGTCGCCGATGATGTCGACCTTCATCCGGCGTCAAGCATCTACCGCAGGATTGCGCTGCGCGATGGAACGGCAATCCCGGCTGAGAAAATGCGAGAAGCCGTGGAATGGATTGGCAGACATATCCCCCAGCGCAAAGTCGTTGTCTTGTGCCGTTACGGCCGGGGAAGGTCCCCCTCCGTGGTGATCGCCTATCTGTGTAGCGCCGTCGGCATGGCTTACGAAGACGCTGTGAACCTTGTCGCCCGGCATCGCGCCGGGACGGTTCCGCTTCCAGAGCTGGCGTGGACGATCGATCAATTGCACAGAAGCTTGGGCTGACAATCCCTCTTCTGATCCCTCCCGCCACCCAGTGCCAGGGTATAGCCGCCTAAAGGGAGACATTCGTCCGCAGCAGGCCTCCACTTGGCTGTAGTCGGCTTACCGTAGATGTGGTCCGCCCTGTCACCTTGGCGGATGACGGCGCACTCTTCCACTATCGGGTTGTGGAAGAGTAGGCGACCATTTGCCCAGAAGCGGTCCAGCACGCGGCGGAGCGATGGCTAAGGAGTTCAGGTGGCCACTTGTACGGGTAGGGCGTAATACGGCCAAGTGGCGCCCCGCTGCTCAGAAAGTGGCAAGATTTCTTCCGAGTGCGCCGTTAGAACTAAGCCGCTGGCGCGGCGGAGGGAGAGAGTGATGGTGTAGCCGACGAAGAGCGAAAGGACTAACGTCGGGGTCATAGGAAGGAGGTTCCTATGACGCGACTCCGTCAACGCATGCTGGAAGATCTCCAGCGGCGCAACTATTCGCCCGACACCATCCGCGGCTACATTTTGGCCGTCAAGCAGTTTGCCGAGTACTTCGGCCGGTCCCCCGAACAACTGGGTGCCGAAGAGATCCGTCGCTATCAGCTCTACCTGCTTTACGAGAAGAAGCTCGCCCTCGGAACGGTGAAGAACCGCATCTCCGCCTTGCGGTTTCTCTACAAGAAGACTCTGAAGCGGCGCGATCTGGCCTTCGACGACCTGCCCTTTCCCAAGCAGCCTCACAAGTTGCCGATCGTGCTCAGCCAAGAGGAGGTGACGCAGCTGATCGAGGCCGCGCCCAATCGCCTGTATCGCACCCTTCTGATGCTGCTCTATGCCACCGGCGTGCGCCGGACGGAAGCCTCCCGGCTCAAGGTAAGCGACATCGACAGCCAGCGCATGGTGATTCACATCCGGGAGGGTAAAGGCTTGCGCGACCGCGACGTGCCTTTGACGCCGAAGCTGTTGGAAGCGCTGCGTGAGTACTGGCGTTGGAAGAAGCCCCGTGTCTATCTGTTCCCCAGCAAATTAGCCGACCACGAAGTCGAGCAGCCCATCTCCGACAAGACCGTCTGGAACGTATGCCGGGCGGCGGCCACTCGGGCTGGCATCCAGAAGAAAATCGGCCCGCACACGCTACGACACAGCTTTGCCACGCATTTGTTGGAGGCAGGCACCGACCTGCGCACCATCCAGTTGCTGATGGGCCATGAGCGCCTGGAACACACTACGCTCTATCTGCACCTGTCCCAGCGTCATCTGCATGCCGCCGTCAACCCGCTCGACCAGCTGACGATCTGCAGAGCACCGGAGGATCGGCAGGGATGAGTCGGCCACCCTTCGAGGTGGCCGATGTGATCCGGAGGGCAGGCAGTAGATTCAGCGAGCGCTACCGTACATCTTTGACCTGGTCGCAGGTCAAAGTGCTCGAGGCCATCGCACGATGTCGCACCTCTGCTCTCGGTGGACATCGCGATCGATGCTCGAACTGCGGTCATCAAGCCATCTCTTACAACTCGTGCCGCAACCGGCACTGCCCCAAGTGCCAGACCAATGCTCGCGACAAGTGGCTCCGCAAGCGCCAGCAGGAACTGCTGCCTGTCGGCTACTATCACCTGGTCTTCAGCGTGCCGCACGCGCTCGTGCCCCTGATCTGGCAGAACAAAAGATTACTGTTCAAACTCCTCTTCGAAGCCAGTGCGGCCACTCTGCTCGAAGTGGCTTCTGATCCGCAGCGCCTCGGCGCCCAGATCGGCTTCCTCTCCATCCTGCACACCTGGGGGCAGACCCTTCAATCCCATCCGCACATCCATTGCGTCATCCCCGGAGGCGGACTGTCGTCGGACCACTCTCGCTGGATCCCAGCGCGCTCCAGCTTCTTCCTCCCCGTCAAGGTGCTCAGCCGCGTCTTCCGCGGCAAGTTCGTCGCAGGATTGCGCCGCGCCTTTCACAACCATCACCTTGTCTTCTACGGCGAGTGCCCATCGCTGCGCGACGAGAAAAACTTCGCAGCCTTCCTGCGCACGCTCTTTCAGCAGGACTGGGTCGTCTACGCCAAGCCTCCCTTCGGCGGAGCCCCGCATGTCCTCCATTATCTGGCCCGCTACACACACCGCGTCGCCATCTCTAACCACCGGCTGCTCTCGGTCTCAGACACCGCTGTCGCCTTCCGCTGGAAGGACTATGCGCACGGCAGCAGGCAACGCACCATGACGCTTTCCCCCGAAGAGTTCCTGCGCCGCTTCCTACAGCATGTCCTGCCCAAGGGCTTTCCGCGCATCCGCTACTTCGGCTGGCTGGCCAATCGCAGACGCAGGGATCTGCTTGCGCTCTGCCGCACCCTGCTCAACCAGCGACTACCGACCACGGGCGCATCTTCCACAGAAAAGCCTGCCCTCTGGACCTGCCCTCTCTGCCACGGCCCCATGCACGTCATCGAACGGCTGACCGCCGCACAGATCCTCTTCACCCAAACAAAACAGGTACAGGCCCTTGATAGCTCCTAGGAAATTGACGATTCCGGCGCTCGTTGCGTGTGTCGTAACACGCTTACTCGAAGTTTGCCTACATGCCAAACAGGAGCTCATCTCGGCATTCCCCGACTTGCGCTCTGTGTGCCTCAAGCCTCCTGTCAGTCTCTGCACACCGCTCTCCCGGAACGCCGGCAGTCTCTTCCTTCCGCGGTTGTGCCAACACAAACCTTTGAAAACCCATAGGCCGCCACATCCTGCCCCGACCGCACCAGCGGCTTCCTTCTAACGGCTCTATCCGAACTGCTCCGCCACAACTCCGCCGCCAGGCCCCATCTTCCCTCCGGAGCAGTTCCGATAGAGTCCTAACGTCACTCGGGCGGAACCAGTGTTCGGCTTCTGCGGGGCCCTAGTCCTAAGTCCGTCAGCTGACGGATTAGGCGTCCGGTGGCGTTGGGTTGGGCCGTTGCTGGGGCAGTGGCCAGATTTCGGCGGTTGAGATGTGGTCTGTGGTGTGGGAAGATTGGCTCACTGGCGAGAGTCCAGGCCTGGCGTTATGAACCACTCCTCCCGTGACAGTCGGTCACCGTTGGGGCTGTTCCCTGGCCGCCCGGCTCCGAGGCGGTACGACCGGGCGGTGCCCGTATCCGGCGAGACACGGAGGATTAGGCGAGGCCACCGGCCGGCCTAAGAAGATGGAGGCAACCTGCATGATAGATCAGAAGTGGCCTTATAATGAGAACTTGTCCGCACCGCAATCGTGGGGGTGCCTGGTCTTAGGCGGCCCGCCATGACGGTTTAGGCGGGTCGGCCTAAACAGCAGAGTTAGACCGCGTAAGGGGAGGGGCTGAGTCACGTGTCGAAAACCGAGTTTGACGTTTTCTGTCCAGGTTGCAACATCCTCGTCGCGGCGAGGGTTGTTGCGGAAGGAAATGGGGGATTTCCAAGCGATGCCGTTAGCCCTCTCGACGAAATTGGTACTGAGTATCACGGGGAGCATTACTACGTCTGTCTGTGTGGTCGCTGCAGCCAGCCGTTCCTCATTCGCCAATCGCTCTACGGGGTTCCCGCTGAATTCGAAAGCGTGACGGACGAAAAGATCCTTTACCCCATCGAGAAGAAGCTACCTCTGGATGGCGTGCCCAACATCATTAGAACGGCCTACGATCAGGCGGCACGGTCTTTTTCTGCCTCGTTGTTCGAGCCGTGCGTACTCATGTGCCGAAAATGCCTGGAGGCCACGTGTAAGACCCTTGGAGCCCAAGGACGTGACCTCAACACAAGGTTGCAGAGCTTGTACGACGGTGGTCACATCGACTCAAGGCTGCTGAACTGGGCACGCGAAATCCGTTTGGTCGGTAACGAGGCAGCTCACGATATTGATATTACGGTCAAGAAATGCGACGCGCGTGACGTTCTCGACTTCACCGAGGCCATCCTGATCTACATTTTCTCCTTGACGGCCCGGTTTCGGGCGTTTCAGGCTCGCCGCGTCAAGTCAAAGGAAAAACTATGACTGCGCTGCCTAACCGGGAGCTGGTAGCCACGGTTAATTCGTATTTGGAATTAACCGTGGGTTCGTCATCAGGAGAAAAGCCCACGGTCAGAAGAACATTGACCGTGGCTACCCACCTCCCAGTGTCGCCAGAAACCCAGACCTGGGGTGCGATAGCCTCTGTGGCGACAGGTATCGGGACTGTTCTCAGTGGGGTCGGTAACCTGCGCAATGAGTAGGGGCGAGGCCTAGCAAGCCGATCCGGCGGACGAGGCGAGCGCAAGCGACGGAGCCTCGCCGCTCATCTGGGTGTTAGATAGACGCGTCTACGGACCGTGATGGAGAAGAACAGAAGATGACATCAAACGAAGGAAGCAATGCGGAGCCCAACGCATCCAGCCGTGACGATACTCATGTCATTTCAACTCTCTATGAAGTCCTGGCGCAGCACTGGGCCCATGCCGAGCAGCTCCGCTGGACATTGCTGTATAACTATTCAATGGCAAGCACGATTCTTTTGCTGGCGTGGGCGGCTGTATTTGTCTCCGCCCCGGGTGGCGGAAAGCGGCTCATACTCTTGACGTTTTCAATTGCTGGGTTTCTAGTAACAATGCTCTGGCTAGTCCTTCAGATTCGCGCTAATGGCTTCGTTCACATGTACGAGATCGCAGCGATGGAGACAGAACGCTCGTTAGCGCCGTCACGTTCGGGATCATTTTGGTACAGCGAAAAATATCGAAAGAGTTTTGGTCGGATGAAGAAACATCTTGGTACTCGTTTCGTCGCGCCAATTGTCCTATGTATTTTTGCAATGTTGTATGCGGTGTTGGTACTCGTTTCGTACGCGAATTGATCACAGCCATCAACACCCTCTCAAAGCTGCCTAATCCCGTGCTGCGCCCGACGGCGAAAGTCGGGCCTCGCCTGAGCGCCGAGCCGTTGGGCCGTCGGATTCGGAGGCAGCATGCCTGAACTTGTTGACCCGCCGTGGTCCGGGTTCGAAAACTCGTCCTAAGATTCGGTCACCGGATAACCGCCAAGATACTCCAAGTTTCAATTGCCCGTATTACGGGCTAACCGTAGAAGCGGCGGCCCGGATTCGTTAGCCATCGCTCCGCCGCGCGGTGGATCGTTTCTGAGTGTATCGTCGCCCATCCGTCCCGAATGTGTCCCTTCGTGGCCATCCCTCAAGCGTTTGGCTCAATACCGATGCGATTGTTGACCGCTGCCCGGATGCGCTGTTTGCACCCCAGGTATCGCTCGGTCGTCTGCACGGAAACATGGCCCAAGAGAAACTGAATCTGTTCCAATTCGCCTCCCGCCGTATGGCACAGCCGGGCACAGCTTCGCCTCAGATCGTGCGGCGCCAGCTTGTCGATTCGGACTTTCTTGGCGAACTCCTTCACGATGTGCCAAATGACCTTGTCCGTCATTCCATGTCCCCAGACTCTCCCTGCCTTACTCACGCGGCGAAACAACTTCCCGTTGCTGATACCAGCGGTTGCGAGCCAATCATCTACTATTTGCTTGACCCAAGCGGGAAGCGGGATGGTGCGAATGTGGCCTCCCTTCCCGATTAGGTCCACGATCGCCCAGTGCTCTTCGCGTAGCTGTAGATGGTCGAAGGTCAACTCGACGACCTCGCGCCTTCGTAAACCGCAGGCGAGCAGAAGGGCGAGCAGAGCACGATCGCGTTTGCCCTTGACGCGCGTGCCGTCAGGTGCCTGCCAAAGCGCCTGAGCCTGCTCCCCCGTGAGCCAGTTGCCGAGGCGAACTCCAATCTTCTTCACACCCTTGACTCGGCGGATGCCCGCCGCCAGATCCGGACTGAGAAGGCCGCAGTCAGCCGCTTCGTAGGCCAGACGGCGCACCGCCCCGAGCCGAAGGTTGATAGTTCCGGGTGCCAGTTTCCGGAACTTCAGGTGGATGCGGTACCGAAGCACCACGGTCTTGTTGAAGGAGAGGCGCGGCTCCGAACAATACCAGTCGATGAACTCGTCGATGGCGTGCCGATAGCCGCGCTGGGCATCTGGGCAAGTCAGGCTATTGAGAACGGCGGCTTTCGGGTGGTCCCGATCGGGTAGCCGAAGGATTGCCTTCGGAGCCGTTCGTTTCTTCCTTGGTGACCGGTTCTTCTTCATGGCAAGCGGCCCTCCATGACCGCTGACCATTAATGAAACGAAGAACCTCTCTGACGTATAGTGCCCGAGTGCGCCGTGATCCAGGAACGGTCACAAGATGGACACAGGGCGGCTCCCGATTCTCGAGCCCTCCCGATGAAAGCGTAATTTCCGCTACCGCACCCTTCCCAAGCCCCTCTTAGGTTAGGCAGCCTTGCGAAATCCGCAACAGCGTTGATTAAGCAGCGGCTTGCATAAAGTTAAGTCATTGACAAACAATAGGGCTGTACCGCAACAACCGATGACTCAATCTCGGCTGACGGGTGCCATCGCGACGTTTTGTGCGGTGTAGAACCATATCCGCGCCGAAGCACATGACTGAATCACAAGTCCAGTACGTACGCAGCACTTGCGACGCGGCGCGGCTCGATCGGTATATCCCGCGGAGGTTCACTACCGCTTCTCAAAACGGTGAGGTGCCCCTTGAGGAATTTCGGTTTCGCGGTCTCTTTCGTGAACGCGAGCCGGAACTCGCCGAGATCCTGACTCATCCACAGCTCTTGGTGCTTGCCGAGCCTGGAGGCGGCAAGTCGGTAATTGCCAGAGCCGCCGTCCACGAAATCGCTCGAGCGGGTCGCGTTCCGATCTCCGTGGAGCTCAAGGAATACCGCGGGGACCTACCGCATCTATTTCGTTCCTCCGCGCCGGACGATGTGCTGCAGGATAGGCTGCTCGAGAGAACGTACATCCTGGATGGTATCGACGAGGTGCCGACGGAGTTCCTATCGGGCTTCGCGCAGGATCTGGAAAAGTTGATCGACTCCGATACGGCTGCGAGGGTGATAGCGACCGCTCGGCAGGCTTTCTATGTTGCCCACCGAAGCCTTTTTCCAAAGGTCAGCGCCGTTTTTCACATCCTGGATTTCAGTGACGAGGATATACGGCGGTATGTGACGCTGTCGGGCGTCGATTTTGATCGGTTCATTGAAGCCGCCGACAGAGTCGACCTTCAGGAGGAACTGGGGAACCCGTTCATTCTCTGGGTACTCGTCGAACGCTTCAAAGCCATCGGGGAGCTGAGCGACCGCCGTTCCGAGATGATGAGTTCGATGATCGACCGGCTGATTCAAAGCCGGCCGCGCATAAACGCGCATCGCCAGCGGCGCGCCTTGTGCATGCTCGCGGTCGCGCTCGAGGTCTACTCGCGGAACGAACTAACCGAGGAAGAAGCATTGCGGGTTATCCGGGCCTGCATGCGGATCTCGGAGACGGAGGCACATGAGCTTCTGGACGAGCTGTACGGATCAATACTGAAACGCACGGGAAACGGGCTTGCGTTTCAAATGCGCTCCTACGGTGAGTACCTCGCGGCGGAGGAATTAGAGCGGGAGAGCGTCGACCGCGTCCGGGAACTCGCCTTTCTCGATCGCAATACTCCGAACGAGAGCTGGTTGAACGCGATCAGCTATCTGGCGGAGTTGAACCCGGCGGTGCGGGAGTTGTTCGTCCGCAAGTTCCCGTTTTGGATGATTCAATCGTCGCCTTCCGTGTTTTCCGAGGAAGAACGGACGGCGGTTGCCTCGGGCATTTTGGACGAATTCCGTAGCCAGCGCCAATACCTCCGGATCGACTCCCGAATCCGGATACGATATCTGGCCCGGTTTATCACCCCAGCGGTCGAAGTCGGCCTCAGGCGGGACCTAGCCTCCGAGGACGAGGTATTGTGCGGCAATGCCTTATGCCTGCTCGGAGTTCTAAAGCGCCCGGAAACGGTGCCGCTTGCGCTCGACATCCTCAAGGACCAGACGCGAGGCCCAGCGATCAGGCAGTGCGCGGTGATCGCCGTGGTCAACGCTGGCACGGCTGTGCACGTCCCGGAACTTCTGGCCGCCCTGACCGACGACGACCCGATTCGTATCAACGTCGTCGACGCGGTCGGCGCACTCGCGGATGCCGCGCAACTGCAGGAAGTGCTGCCCCTGATTCTGCGGACGGATGCGGGGCTGAGTTCCACGTACTATCATTTCCGAGAACTGCGGTCCCGGGAGGCCCTTGTTGCCGTGCTGCGGTATTTTGGCTGCCAACCACAGGAGTTCGACAGCATACGTGCCGCGGGCTATGTCGAGCCGGTTCTGGCCCAACTGCCGGATCATTTCGACGAGGATGTAATTGAGTTGTGTGTCGAGATCTTTCAGGCGCTGGCGGAGCATCAGATCTATCCACACAGTAATGGGCCGCTTCAGGTGATGCTGGGGGAGTTGCGGCAGGCTGACCCCCGCGGGGAGGTGGCCCGACGGTTCTTTGAACGCCAACTTCGGCAGGCAGGCCCGTGCCGTCTGATGTATTACACTAGCCAGTTGCTCGCTTCGGTTACTACAATGGAGACCGCTCGTTGGCTCGTCGAGGCAGGGGCAACGGAATTCATTAAGGGCCTTGCCCCCTTTGTGGGCGGGCAGGTGCGCGAAGCGCTTCGGCCGTATTCGGGCGGCGTGATCGACGCACAGGATGAGAACGCCCGTCGGTACGCCACGGAGCAACAAGCGGCTGAGCAGCAGAAGCGAACCCGCATCGAGTTTCTGCGGCAGAGGCTGGTCCAGCGGACGACACTAGCCGACACCCTCAACGACCTACAGGAACTCAAAGACGAGCATTGGCCCGAACTGCCGCAGGACTTCAAGACGTGGCTGGCGACCGAGATAGGGGCTCTGATGGCGAGCCTTAATCTCGAACAAAGCATCCGCTGGGACGCCAACACGCTGTGGGAACCGCAGGTACTGCCGCTGCTGCTGAGGGTCGTCACGCGTTACGAACTGCGCCTGGTGCCCGACGAACTGATGATTTTCCCGGCCACCGGCATGGACGAACAGGTGGCTTCGAGGTATTACCAGCTGTTTGGCTTCAGCCAAACGGTTGGGAGGACGCTTGAGCGATTGCTCGCCAATCCGCCGTCGCCGCGCGCCCTGGAGAGTCTCGTCCGGTTCGTCAGAGTCTCCGGGTTTCGCTCCGACGCCGCTGTCGCCACGCTGCGCGCCGTCGCGGCCAACGCGGCCGAGAGAACAACGGTGCGAGCCGATGCCCTGCAGGTCCTGACCGCAGAGGACGAAGCAAACGGATTCTTTGCCGCGCTCGTCAATGACGCCGACCCTGCTATTGCGCGCCAGGCTTTCGAGACGCTCATCGACCGGCAGGACCGCCCGACGATCGAGCGGGAGCTTGCGGGTCTACTAAACGACGAGCAAAGGCTTCGCGCGGGAGAAGTTAAGTTCACTGACGACTCGCCGCTCAGCTGGGTCGGCAAGATCCGGTCCGGTTTTGCATGGCAGAAGCTCGCGGCGCTGCGCGAACGCGCGCTGCGCCTCGAATTGCACCAGGTGGTTAGCCTGCTCACGTGGTGCCTGGCCCAGATCGACCGTCCCGCGACCGCCACGCTCATTCGGCAGCAACTTCAGGCCGCGCCGCTGGCCTGGCGGCACTATTGGCAGGCTCAGGCGATTGAGCAGGAACGGATTGCGCGAATCGAGCAGGCCCAACGCAGCCCATTCGACACCGTGCTCCATATGATCCGCCGTTCCACGTCCGCTGACAAACTCCTGGTCGTGTGCGAAGGCCCCACCGACCAGCCGGTTTTCCAGGCGCTGCTTGCGCAGGTCCCAGACGTTCCGGAGGTGCTGATCGATTTCGTCGGCGGATGGCCGGCGCTTGCCAATAAAGATCCTCACGCGTTCTTGCGCGGAGCAAAGGACGCCATCGTGGTGATGGATGGGGATAACGGAAGAAAGCTTAACAAGAAAGACCGGCCGCTCACAACGATCGCCAGACAGCAGGAAAGGCGCTTGAAAGCTGCCGGGGTGCAACTGAGGGTACTCCAACGCTACGGCATCGAGAACTATTTTCCACGCGCGGCCCTCGAAGCGGTGCTCAACAAGGACCTCGCTTCCTACTTTCCGATTCCGCCGGAGGAATCCGTTGCGGACCGCCTGAGTGAGGGTGCGACAAGCCATTGGTACCGCTTCCGCAAATTCGCTGCACTTAGGCTCGGACTCCCATCACCTAAGCCGACACGCTCGTTCTATTCCAAAGACCGAAATGGCGAGGTTGTGAAACACATAAGTCTTGACAGGGATTTGAGCGGCACTGATCTCCACGCGATCATTCAGGAGATCGCGGCGAAGGCGCACAACATCCTCCGAGAATGAGACTCAGGGCGGACAGTATTTGCTTTGTGCCCAGCCGAAATTTCCCCTCTTCCGATGCCCTCGCGCTTGAGGGTTTATGGCATTAGAGCGCGTTCCGTACCCTCGCTGCCCGAACGCACTCCGGACGGATTGTCGCCGACTCGGAAACTATCCCAGCGCCTTGCGGCTCCTCCTCTGACGTCGGCGGTCACTTGGCCGTCAAGTCGGCTTACCGTAGATGTGGTCCGCCCTGTCACCTTGGCGGATGACGGCGCACTCTTCCACTATCGGGTTGTGGAAGAGTAGGCGACCATTCGGCCAGAAGCGGTCCAGCACGCGGCGGAGCGATGGCTAACGAGTTCAGGTGGGCACTTGTACGGGTAGGGCGTTACACGGCCAAGTGAGCGGCGCCGTGCGTCGGAGAGCGATTTCTAAGCGCGCGAGGCGACCCGTCAGCCGACGGGCAGGAGGGATCTGCCCTATCGGAGGCCAATCCTGCAAATCTCAAAGATTTGCTTTGGCGACGCCTTGCTCGTCACTCGCCACTTGTCACTGCTCTTAACTGTTACACCGCCGCCGATGGTTGTCGGGAACAGCCGCTTTTGGCAGTGATCCTTCAGGAGGGCAACTGCGTTGGCTCCACCAGGCGAGCTTTTGGCAAGGGCCGCTGCAGTTCTGCCTTTGTAATTCCACTCACAGTCCGTCATCTGCTAACGGCTGTCCCGCATGGAGACCACTGGCCGTTGAACTGTATGAGCGGTAGGTGTATATGTCCCATTCGAAACGCCTAGTGAGGAGCAGATGACCCAAGAGGAAAAGTTGCAACCCGACTTGCGTGATTTCTGGAGGATTCACGACGGTCTCGAAGCCTACGTAAAGCTGGATGCCAAGGGAATGATGGAACGATTGAAGGCGCATAAGGAAGACGCCTTCTGCGAGGTCACGGACTATGCTCGGACAGGCAAGCTGATGTGTACCCGCGACGGGTACGACGCAGTCTACGCTTTAGCGGAGCGGCATCGCGATTCAATGCCCGTCCCCGATGATTATTCTGTGAGGGAGTTGGTTGACGGCATACGCAGCCACATCGTTCGAGCTATCGTGGATGAGAAGTACGACGAACCTGCTCTTGCACGGGTACTTGCGGAGGCCGTCTCCGATGCTGATAAAAATCATATCGAGCGGACTTACCATCTTCCCTGTGTCGTTGTTCCGCATGATGAGCCTCCTCAGTTCCGCATAGGCGTCGTTGCATTTACTGCTGCGAAATACTTTCGACAGCCAATTTCGGCGGAGATTCAGCAATACGTGGAGTGTAGTTCAGACCAAGCACGCGCAACTGACAGGGTGGCCAGATTTGAAGATTACATTGCACACCTTGGCTGGGTGGCCAGCGTGACGATTCCTCCCTGCGCCGAAGAGTCGGCGAGGCGTCGAGCCGAGGTTGCCGTCACGACGGCAATAAACCTGTTGAGACTGGTGTTTGGGGTGGACTACGCTCGTGACATGCGCCTGGCACATTCCGCACATGTTCAACCACTCCATACGGAACATGCAATATCACAAAACGGGAAAATAGGTTTTGTTTCGTCACATAGGGGTAGTGGAGCACTGGTCGAGAAGAACTGGTATCTCCTCATGGATAAATGGCAGGATTTCTGGCAAGGGGCAGCGCATCTCGTTAGCACCACAGTTGTCGGGAAACGGTCAGAGGTCGCGGAGCGCGTGATAGACGCACTCACCTGGTTTGGAGATGCGGCTTTCGAGTCCGCTCCCGGCGTGCAAACAGTGAACTTTGTTGCTGCGCTCGAACGGCTGACTACGACGGAGATATTCCGTGCCCACAAGTTCTGCTCGCGGGTGGCACTTCTGGCATCCCAGGACGACAGCACGTTTGAAAAGACATACTGGGACGCATATGCCATCTACTCAGCCCGGAGCGGCGTCATTCATGGCGGCTTTTCTCCGAGTAGTCCCACGTTTCTAAAGACCCTTCGACTGGCACATGATGTGACACGCAATGCGCTCTTTCGGGCTTTGGAAGTGCATTGTCTCCTCGATGACCCTGGCAAGCTCAGCAACCTCGCCGACCTGCAAAACTTCTTTGACCGCCAGCAGTCGAAAAGAGCAGCAGTACTTTCACGGCTTGGCGACGAATTGAAGAGACGAATCAAAGAAGCGAAGAAAAACATCGGGCGTAGGAAATTAGGCTAAAACAGGCGACTGGAGCAAGCGTAGCGCGGGCCTGTCCTGTAGGTCCGCGGCTTTCAGCTTTGAATCCTCGCGACCGTCCTGCAAACCGCCGTGAAAGCGGATGAAGCGGCGAATCCAGTGGATGTAGGACTGCTCGGTCCGGCGGCTGTAATGCCGAGTGCGCAGGACTTCCACCACGCGGTCGTAGAGCCTCGGAGTCGGCTCGCCAGGGAACAGCCCCAACGGTGATCGACGAAGTGCGGTGGAGTTATTCATGACGCCTAGCCTCCCAAGGACCCTCGGGCTGGCGGCAGGCATGACTTGCTTATACTCCCCGTTAACCTACTATGCAAGTCCAAAATCTCGCGCACCGGGGCGACTTATTTCCCCTCCGTGGGCGTTGCGAAACCCCACCTTGTCACCACCAGTGCCACAAGAGGTCCTCCAAACCGCCGGTATGTTTACTGAGTAGGTTGCACTTGGACGTGTAGTCGGCTTATCGGAAACTGGCACCCTTGAATCGATTTATTGGATAAGTGGAGTGAACAACCCTTCCTGCCCGACAACTAAGATTACCCCCCTGCAACGCGCTGCTCTTGAGAAAGGCTCTGGTCGCCACCTACAGCGCAGTCGGATGGCCATGGCAGGTCCCGAGCGGGTAGATTCTCTCTTGAACTTGAAGAGGGGTTTCTCTTTTGAAGGTGCAGGAAACTTTTCTCTTTAAGGGTGTCATGTGGTCTCCGCTGTGGAAAAAGTGGGCTGCCGGAGCGAGGGTTCCTCCGGCAGCCGATAGAGTTGGGTGCCGTCGAAGGGCTGTTGGTGTTTGAACATGCCGAAGATGGCGTGCAGGAGCTTGCGCATGACG
>Ga0315279_10005350_pt1 | contig 16712 bp, 14 predicted proteins | sample YL17G06_20_MG_FD_203694 | JGI IMG/M metagenome (GOLD analysis project Ga0315279, IMG submission 203694) | Sediment microbial communities from Yellowstone Lake, YNP, Wyoming, USA - YL17G06_20 | ecosystem: Environmental > Aquatic > Freshwater > Lake > Sediment | place: USA: Wyoming | collected...
ACCACCGTGTCCGGGTTGAGCGAGATGCTGTCGATGCCCGCCCGCACCAGGAACTCCGTGAACTCCGGGTAGACGGACGGCGCCTGTCCGCAGATGCCCACCGGCACTCCTTTCTTATGCGCTCCTTCGATCAGCATCCTGATGGCGCGCTTGATGGCCTCGTACCTTTCGTCGAAATAACCCATCTTGCCCAGGATCTCCGAGTCCCGGTCCGCGCCCATGATGAGCTGCGTCAGATCGTTGGAGCCGATGGAGAAGCCGTCGCACACCTCCGCGAACTCCTCGGCCATGAATATGATGACCGGCACCTCGGCCATGAGGTAGAGCTTGAAGTCGTTGCCGCGCTGGAGGCCGATGTCTTTCATCATCCTGTCGATCTCCTTGACCTCCTGGATGGTGCGCACGAAGGGTAACATGACCCAAATGTTCTTGAGCCCCATCTCCTCCCGCGCCTTCTTGACCGCCACCAGCTCCAGCTTGAACGCTTCCTTGTAGTTCGGGGAGACATACCTGGAGCACCCCCTCCAGCCGATCATGGGGTTCTGCTCCTGGGGCTCGAACTTCTCCCCGCCCTCCATGTCCCGGTACTCGTTGGTCTTGAAATCGCTCAGCCTGAGGATCACCGGCCTGGGGAAGAAAGCCTTCCCGACGATGCCGATGCCCTCGGCCAGCTTGTCCACCAGCTGCTCCGAGCGCCCCTTCTCCATCATCGCCTGGGGGTGCTCGCCGATGAAGCTAGTGAAGAGGAACTCGATGCGCATGAGGCCCACGCCGGACACCGGCAGCTTGGAGTACTCCTCCGCCTTGTGGGGGATGCCCACATTGGCCATGATCTTGGTCCCGGTGACCGGGACGCTGTAGGCCGCCATCATTGGAGCGGTCGTTTCCTCCTTCTTCTCCTCCGCTCCCTCGAAGACCATGCCCCTGGTGCCGTCGACGGTGACCAAAGCGCCGTCCTTCAGCAGCTTGGTCGCCTCCCTCGCTCCCACGATGCACGGGGTGCCCAGCTCGCGGGCCACGATGGCCGCGTGACAGGTCATGCCGCCCTCGTCCGTCACGATGGCCGCCGCCCGGGTCATCGCCGGCACCATGTCCGGAGAGGTCATCTTCGTGACCAGGATGTCCCCCTTCTTGACCACGTCGAGGCTCTCGCTCTCATCGTACAGCTTGACCTTCCCGGACGCCACTCCGGGACTGGCGGCCAGCCCTTTCAGGATGGCCTTCTGCGCCCTGCTCTCCTCGTGCTCCTTGCCCTTCAACCCGTTCACCTTCCCTTTACCGTTAGCGAATAGGGTGGTCACCGGCCTCGCCTGGACCACGTAGAAATCCTCATCCTCGAGGCACCACTCGATGTCCATGGGCTTGTTGTAGTGCAGCTCGATCTGGTTGCCAATATCGGCTATCTCCAGGATCTGGTCGTCGGTGAGCTTCTGCTGCTCCATCAGTTCGGGGGCGATCTCCTCCCGGACCGTGTCGCCAATCTTGCCGCGGACCAATTTCCAGGATTGCTTGGCGATGCGCTTGTTGATGATCTTAGTATGGAACTTGTCCACCACATAAGTGTCAGGAGTGACCTTGCCGCCCACGATGGCCTCTCCCAGACCGTAGCCCGCCTCCACGATAATGTGCGGCAGCTCGGAGTTGGGGTCCACCGTGAACATGATGCCCGCCACCTCCGAGTTCACCATCTTCTGCACCACCACTGCCAGTTTGACCTTGGAGTGCTCGAAGCCCTTGGAGGTGCGGTAGGATATGGCTCTGGGCGTAAACAGGGAGGACCAGCATTTCTTGACCTTGTCCATGAGGTCATCTGGATCCCCTACGTTAAGGAAAGTGTCCTGCTGGCCGGCGAAGCTCGCTGTGGGCAGGTCCTCAGCGGTGGCGCTAGACCTGACAGCCACCAAACCCAGCTTCTTCTTGCCTTCGAACAATGAATGGAACTCTTTTAGGACATCGAAGCGCAGGTCGTCAGGGAATGGCGCGTCCTCGAAAGCGTTCCTGATGGCATTGGAGCATTCCTGCAGGGAAGCCTCGGACGTCACATCCACCTTGGCCAGCAGGTCTTCGATCTTGGTCGCTAGGTGGTTGGTCTCCAAAAAGGTGTCATAGGCCGACGTGGTCAGGACAAACCCGCCGGGCACGTTGAAGCCGACCGATGTGAGCTCACCCAGGTTCGCGGCCTTTCCGCCAGCGAGTGGAATGTCGTTTACTCCCAATTCCGCGATATTCACTATCCTCTTCATTTGATCACCCGAATCATGAAGGGGTTTCGCTCGCTTGGAACGCGTCGACCACGTCCCCTTTCATAGTACCATATGGTCGAATATGCTCATTGCTAATAACCTTATTGCCCCTAATCACATCTGGACGGACCCTTCTGGACCCAGAATGCTCCTTCAACGAATCTGCCCGGCTAGTGTTGAGCCGAATGCCTACGGTAGGCATAGTCTAGGGGCTTCAATTATGGTCTAGGTATTTCTTCTTCCTATCCTTCTCAAGTCTAGCTAGATTCTATTCTTGTTGGAGGATATTTTCCAGTCTCTTGAAAGGGGGTGTACGACCAACGCTGCCGTAAACCGAAGCAGCAAGAGATAGCCACCAAGGATTAACATTAGAATGACACCCCGAACGCTCTCCATCACGATTCCGAATGTCACAAGAAAGAAAAAGACAGCCACTCCACCAGCGAATGTGAGCTTATCGAGTTCATTCCTGAATTCTCTTTTTTGATTCATTTCTCATATCCTTCCAAGCAATCTCGCTCCCACGCAACCTCCGATTAGCCCGCATGTCGCACCGCAGATATTGGCCACGAAAGCTCCTTCCATCCCTAGATTTATTTCTTGGGCCGTCTTGAGAGCGCTTATTTCCCTCATGAAATGCTTGAATCCGTTTGAATCAATCTTGTTATCCTTTTCATCGTTCGCAGGTCGTTTGTTAATCGCTTTTCAGTGATAGACTTCAAATTTCGTAGGAATTACTGTGGATTTCGCAAACATCTTTGTGTAATGTTAATATATCATTACCGATTTCAGGGAAGCGTGAGCGGGGATTTCCTTTGAACACGGTCGAGATACGATGGCACGGCAGAGGTGGGCAGGGAGTCGTGACGGCGAATGAGATATTGGCGGCTGCGGCCTTGAAGGAGGGGAAGTACATCAAGGCCTTCCCGGAGTTCGGGCCGGAGAGGATGGGGGCGCCCATCAGAGCCTTCGCCCGCATATCGGAGAGCCCGATCAACGTGCATAGCCAGGTGTACTATCCAGATTACGTCATCGTCCTCGACCCCACCCTGTTGCACAACCCGATCATCAAGGAAGGCATCAAGAAGGATGGCAAGCTCATAGCCAACTACGCCGAGGGCAAGGAGCGAATGAGCGCGATCATCGGCAACGGCATCGAGGTGCACGCGGTGAACGCCACCAGGATCTCCTCCGAGGAGCTCGGCAGGCCCATGGCGAACACCGCCATGCTCGGTGCCTTAGTAAAAATCTCCAATGTGGTGCAGCTCAAGACCGTCACTGATGAACTGGCCGCGAAGTTCGCTGGCAAATTCTCCAAGGAGGTCATCGCCAAGAACCTCCGGGCGGTGGAGCGGGCGTACGCGGAGGTGGATTGATGCCAGGTGAGAGATCGAGCGAAATGGAAGAGGGCGCCGTCATCATAGAGCCGGGCAGCTCGAGGAAGTATAAGACAGGGGACTGGCGTTCCAAGCGCCCCGAGTGCGACGAGCTGAAGTGCACCAACTGCCTGATCTGCTGGATCTACTGCCCCGACAACAGCATCATAGTCGAGAATGGCAAGCGGGTCGGGTTCAAGTTGACGCACTGCAAAGGCTGTGGCATATGCGCCAACCAATGCCCTGCGAAAGCGATCACCATGAGAGAGGAGGGAGCATAAATGGCAATAATAGCGATGAACGGGGACCAGGCGATCGCATTGTCCTGGAGGCAGATCGATCCTGATGTGGTGGCAGCCTATCCGATCACTCCTCAGACCATTATCGTGGAGCAGTTCTCTGAGTTCGTGGCCGACGGCCTGGTCAACACCGAGTTCGTCTGCGCGGAGTCCGAGCACAGCGCCTTGAGCATCTGCATCGGCTCGGCGGCCTCAGGAGCGAGGACCGCCACCGCCACGGCGTCGGCCGGACTGGCCTTCATGTGGGAGGTGCTCTATGTCGCATCGGCGATGCGCCTGCCGATCGTGATGGCGGTGGCCAATCGCGCGCTCAGCGGTCCGATCAACATCCATTGCGATCACTCCGACTCCATGGGCGCCAGGGATTCGGGCTGGATCCAATTATATGGAGAGAACGTGCAGGAGGCGTACGACAACTCCCTGATGGCCTTCCGCATTGCGGAACACCCGGAGGTCCGCTTGCCGATCATGACCTGCCTGGACGGTTTCATAGTCACCCATTCGCTGGAGAGGTTCGAGCCTCTGCCGGACGATGTGGTGAAGCAGTTCGTGGGCGAGTTCAAGTATAGGCGGTCCCTGCTCGACGTCTCGAAGCCAGTGAGCATGGGGCCATTCGACGGGACCGATTACTACTACGAGCACAAGTACGCGCAGGTGGAGGCCATGCGCCGCACCATCCCGGTCATCAACTCGGTGGCCAAGGATTTCGCCAAGCTCACGGGGCGAGAGTACCAGCTCATCGAGCCCTACAAGCTAGAGGATGCCGACTACGCGGTCATGGCCATGGGCTCCACCGCTGGCACCCTGAAGGAAACGGTGGACGAGCTGAGGGCCGAGGGCAAGAAGGTGGGCAGCATCAAGCTGCGCCTGTTCCGTCCCTTCCCGAGCGCCGAACTGATGAAGATGCTGGAGGGGCTCAAGGGAGTGGCGGTCATGGACCGGGCGATCAGCATCGGGGCCAGCGGACCGTTGTTCCCCGAGGTGCGCTCCGCCCTGTACGAGGCAAAGCACAGGCCGAAGCTGAGCAACTACATCTACGGCCTGGGAGGGAGGGATGTCCGTCCGGAGGAGCTGAGGTCCGTGTACAATGATCTGATGTCTGGAAGTGGAGAGACCGTAAATTACTTGGGGGTGAGGGCGTGACCGTCACCAACCTGAAGCTGATCTCGGAGCGGGAGGACCGCTTCGTAGAAGGGCACCGGCTCTGCGCTGGCTGCGCGGAACCGATAATCGCCCGCCAGGTGCTGATGGCCACCGAGAAGCCGATAGTGGTCTCGAACGCCACGGGATGCTTCGAGGTGTCCACCAGCAATTACCCCTTCACCTCCTGGAATGTGCCATGGATACACAGCGCCTTCGAGAATGCGGCCGCCACCATTTCCGGGGTGGAAGCCGCCTACAACGCGCTCAAGCGCAAAGGCAAGATCAAGGAGGACATCCGCTTCGTGACCTTCGGCGGGGATGGGGCCACCTACGACATCGGCTTCCAGGCGATCTCGGGGGCCATCGAGCGGGGGCACCATTTCCTCTACATCTGCCTGAACAACGAGGCCTACATGAACACCGGCATCCAGCGGTCCGGAGCTACCAGCATGGGCGCATCTACGACCACCTGCCCGGCGGGCACATGCGTGCCGGGGAAGAGGGAGTTCCCCAAGGATCTCACCAAGATCATCATCGCGCATGATCTTCCGTACGCCGCGCAGGCGTCGCCGCACAACTTCAAGGACCTCATCGAAAAGGCCGGGAAGGGGTTCGAGGCCAATGGCCCCGCCTTCATCAACGTCATCGCCCCATGCCCCAGAGGCTGGCGCTTCGATTCCGCCAAGACCATCGAGATCTCCAAGCTGGCGGTGGAGACCTGTCTCTGGCCCCTCTACGAGTTCGAGAACGGCAAGTGGCAGCTCACCGGCGATAGCAGGAGGATCGCGGAAGGCGGCAAGAAGCAGCTTCCCATAACCGATTGGCTAAAGTCGCAGGGCCGCTTCAGCCATCTGACCAAGGAGAAGTGGGCCGGGGTCGTGGTCGAGATCCAGAAGAACGTGGACAAGAAGTGGGGAGAGCTGCTTAAGCTGTGCAAGCAGTAGCCACCATCCAAACCTCTTACGACTCCTTCTTTTCTCCCGATGAAATGATCGGGCCGTAGGAACCGAAGGATCAGAATGGAAGTAGCGATGAGCCGATCGTCCGGGAAAGGCGATAGCGTGTCAGTTCTCTTCCTGTCCTAACCTTCTTGCTGCGAGGCGAGCAGTTCTTCCCAGAGCTTGATGGTCTCCTTGGCATCCTCTTCATCGACGATCTGGATGGCAAAGCCGGCGTGCACGATGACGTAATCCCCGACCTTGGCCTCCACCAAGCTGACGTTGGTCTCGCGCTGCACTCCGCCGAAATCGACCACTGCCAGCTCGCCGTTGACGGACACGATCTTACCGGGTACTGCAAGGCACATGGCTTTTCCTCACGATGAGATGATCTTCAGGATGGCTTCGGCCGGCTGCCCATCGGTGGCGATAAGGGCCTCGATGGCCTTTTCCCGGGTGGCGCCGGTCTGGTCCATGATCAGCTTGACGTCCTCTTCGGGGACCTTTATCGCAGCGGGCTCGGCCGCATTTGATGGGGCAGCGGCGGACAACGATTGCACCTCTTCCTTCTCTGCGACTATCTGATAGGTCCTCTGCCCATGCATTTCCATGATCTGGACGTTGACGTCCTTGAGGAGGTACTGCTTGTCCCTGGTGCGAATGACCACCTCGACGACGTTCTCCAGCTCCTCGGTCCTTATGCCAAGCTTCTTCATTGCCTGCTTGACCTGACGAGGGTTCATCCTCCCCATTCCTGGCAACATGGTAACGCTAAGTGATTGTCCTGCGGTTATTAAGCTTTTTGAAAATCCGTGTGATGAAAAAGAGATGGTTGGGCTCCCGGGGAGCCAAGGGGTTTAGAGCACCTTGAGGTATCTGTTGTGCTCCCAGTCGGTGACCCAGGTGCGGTAGCTGTCCCAGTCGGCGGTCTTGATGTGGATGTAGTGGTTGAAGATGTGATCGCCCAGGGTCTCCCTCATGAGCTTGGACTGAGAGAACACCTCCAAGGCATCTCCCAGGCTCTCTGGCAGGCTGTCGATCTTCAGCTTCTTGCGCTCATCCTTGGACATGTGATATATGTCCTTCTCCACAGGCTCAGGCGGGCTCATGTTCTTCTCGATGCCGTCCAGGCCTGAGGCGAGCATGGCCGCGAACTGGAGGTACGGGTTGCCGGCCGGGTCGGGGTTGCGCAGCTCGACCCTGGCTCTTCCCCCGCGACCCGCGGGCACGCGGATCAGCGCGCTGCGGTTCATGTTGGCCCAGGAGATGTAGCAGGGTGCCTCGTATCCCGGCACTAGGCGCTTGTACGAGTTCACATGAGAGGCCAGGATAGCGCAGTTGTCCGGCGCGTGTGCCAGCAGTCCGGCCAGGTACTTCATGGCTATGTCGCTCAGCCCGAACTTGCCGTTGGGGTCGTCGAAGGCGTTGCGCCCGTCCACGGTGGAGAACGACTGGTGGACGTGCATGCCTGAGCCGTTGATCCCGTACAGAGGCTTGGGCATGAAGGTCGCGTAGAGGCCATACTGGGCGGCGATGGTCTTGACCCCTAGTTTGAGGGTCATCATCCTGTCGGCCATGGTGAGGGCGTTCTGGTAGCGGAAGTTGACCTCCACCTGACCGGGCGCAACCTCGTGATGGGATGCTTCCATGTCGAAGTGCATCTCGTCCAGGTTGAGCATGATGTCCTTGCGCACCATTTCGCCGGCGTCCAGGGGCATGAGGTCGAAGTAGCCACCGGAGTCGACCGGCTCGGCTTTCGGGTTGCCTTTGTCGTCCATGTTGAAGAGGAAGAACTCGAACTCCGGTCCGACGTTGAACGTCAGCCCCTTCTCCTTCAGCTTGGCAATCATCTTTTCTAGCACCCAGCGCGGGTCCCCCTTGAAGCGGTTGCCGCTGTGGTCGGAGATGGTGCACATGAACCTCGCCGTCTTGTGCGGGCTGTCGGCCGTCCACGGGTAGATCAGGAACGATTCCAGGATGGGGTTGGCGCGCATGTCGGACTCTTCTATGGTCGCATAGCCGAGGATCGAGGAACCGTCGATGAACACGCCGTCATCCATGGCGCGTTCCAGCTTGGTGATCGGTATGGTCACGCTCTTTACCATTCCCAGAATGTCAGAGAACTGCATCTCAATGAAGCGAACATCCTCTTGCTTGACCTTGTTCAGGATGTGCTCCTTGGCCTCATTGAAAGTCTTCGGCGACGTCATGAACAGTGCATCAAGGGTCTGGGTTAAGAAAGTTTTCCTTGGCCTTAGGGCCTGTCGAAATGACATGCACGAGAGGCCAGATCAGGGGGTTTCGTTGGCACCAGGGATGACCGTTAGTATGTGCGATGCCTGGAACGCCGCCGTGGTAGGTGCTTAAGCTGCCAGGCGCGATCTCAGCAGACTTCTTGCCTCCTCCACCACATCCTTGGCAAGATCGGGGGTCGCTGCTCCGCCGGATGCGAAGTTCCTCCCTCCACCGCCTTTTCCTCCCACGCCGCTCAGGGCTCCTGCGAGTATCTCCCTGCAATCGACCTCCAGGTCCTTGCTGGAGGCCACCACCAGCATCAGCCTGTCGTCCACGGCGCCCATGATGGCCACCGTGCGGTCGTTCTTGATGAACTCGTTCACCGAATCGATGAGCGACTTCTTGTCGATGCCCTCGAAGACCCCCGAATAGAGGCGAACGCCCTCGAACTTCTCCGGAGCCAGATTGGCCAATGACTCTCGGCCCAGCTTCCTGACGGCGTTCTTGGCGATCTGCATTTCGCCCTTGAGGTTGTTCAGCGCGTTCACCAAATCTTCAGGAAGGGCACCCACCACCTCGGCCGCCTGCAGGGCGGTGGAAGCGAGGCGTAGGGCGTCTTCCATAGCCGATCTGCCGGTCTCGAACTCGATCTCATGATCGCCTGCCGGTTTCGCGGAGGTGAGCTTGGTGATGAGCAGCATGCGCAGCTCCCGGGTGTTCTGGATATGCACGCCGGCGCAGGCCGCCTTGTCTATATCGCCTATCTTGACGATGCGGACCTTGTCTCCGTGGATGCGGTCGACCTTGATGCGGATTTCCTTCACCACTTCGCTGTCCTTGCTCGCCCACATCTCGGTCACGGGCAGTTGGGCGGCGATGGCCGCGTTGGTCTCCACTTGCGCGAGGGCCAAAAGGTTCCAGTTGATATCCCCTTTGACCAATAGCACCTTCTTCTTGGGGGTAATGGCGATCTTCACCAGCTCGATATCCGGGTTCATCTTGCTCAGCACCGAGAACAGCAGGTGCTCGCCCGTATGCCCGCGCATCAGGTCGTGCCGTCTTTCCCAATCCACCTCGCAATCGAGCCTCTGTCCGACCTTGAGGTCATGGCCAGGCACCCGGTGCAGCACTTCTCCTTTCATCACCACTTCAGTGACCTCTAATCCGCCCATCCAACCCACGTCAGCATCCTGACCGCCGCCGCCAGGGAAGAAGGCGGTCCGGTCCAGGATGACCCATTCGCCCTGTATCTTCTCCACCTGGGCATCGAATCTGCTCATGTAGGGGTCGGTCTCGTAGAGAAGCCTGGTCATCGGGGAAGGAATGCATCTTTCGCCTAATAAGGCATGCATTCGGTATGTGCCAGCAATTCGAGCTAGATAAATGACGATTCGGGGTGCAAAATAACATATAGGTTGCTCCCCATCTTCACACGCCCCTGATGGCGGTGATTTCCTTGACTGGTGGAGCTAATCTGGATGTACTAGACAAGCGGATCATCGAGGAGCTGTGCGTTTCCAGCCAGGGCTCCTATAGACAAATAGCGAAGAGATTGGGCATTCATCCAACCACCCTGATCCAGCGGGTGAAGCGCCTCGAGGAGCTCGGCATCATCCACGGATACCGGGCGCACGTCGACTATCTCAAGCTCGGGTACGAGTTCATGGCCATCGTCCACATTTACGTGGAGGGGGACCTGCTCGAGGTCCAGCTCAAGATCAAGGCGCTCAAGGACGTGGTGACGGTGTTCGACGTCACCGGAGAATGCGATTCCATTGCCTGGGTGGCGTGCAAGAACCGCGAGGAGTTCAGCGGGGTCATAAAGTCCATGCTGATGATCAGGGGCGTGAAGAAGACCAACACCTACGTCGTGCTGAACATGATAAAGGACCCGTTCCAGTTCATGCCCGATTTCGGGGAACCGAGCGAGATCCAACAATAGGGACATTTGTTGATGGACTCCCTGATAAGTGGATCACCTTTGAATCCGTCACCAGCTTCAACCCTATCCAGCGCTGAGGAGCAAAGGGTTTAATACGCTTCTTACATTTGGTCGCCATCACTCGAAAGCATATTTCCAGAGGCCGATGAAGATGATGCGGACACACGACTGTGGTAAGCTGAGATCGGAGGACCTCGGTAAACGGGTCAAATTGGCGGGTTGGGTGCGCTTCTGCCGTGATCACGGCGGAGTGCTCTTCTTCGACCTGGCGGACTCGAACGGCACCACGCAGCTGGTGTACGACCCCGAGGCTCTTGGCGCAGAGATCGATAAGCAACGCCTCTCGGGAATACTCAATACCTTTGGGCGCGAGGCCGTTATCAAGGTCACGGGCGTCGTGAGGGAAAGGGTCCCCGGTACGGAGGACCCTCGTAGCCCCACTGGATTGGTGGAGGTCCTGATCGAGCAGGCCGAGCTTCTAAGCAACTCTAAAGCGATCCCGTTCGAGGTGGCGGAGCAGAAGAACTCGCTCCTGCCCAACGAGGACCTGCGCATCCGCTATCGCTACTTGGACCTCAGGCGCCCGCAGATGATGGGCAACCTGCGCTTCCGCCACAAGGTCTTCTCCTCCGCGCGTGAAGCCCTGAACGGCATGGGCTTCATGGAAGTGGAGACGCCCATGCTCACCCGTTCCACCGCGGAGGGGGCCAGGGACTTCCTGGTGCCTTCCCGGATCCAGCCGGGCCACTTCTACGCCCTGCCGCAATCGCCGCAACTGTTCAAGCAGATGCTCATGGTGGGCGGAGTGGAACGCTACTATCAGTTCGCCCGCTGCTTCCGCGACGAGGACTCCAGGGCCGATCGGCAGCCGGAGTTCACGCAGATGGACGTCGAGATGTCGTTCGTGGAAGAGAAGGATGTGCACGACGCCATCGAGCATATCCTTGAGCAGGTGTGGAAGAAGCTCTACGCTCAGGAGCTCAAAACACCCTTCCCCCGATTGTCCTACCTGGACGCCATGGCCCGCTACGGCACCGATGCGCCTGATGTCCGCTTCGGCCTGGAGCTGGTGGAAGTGACCGCGAGCGTCAAGAAGGCGCAGTATGAGATCTTCCATAAGGTCCTGAAGAAGGGCGGAGCGGTCATCTGCCTGAACCTGAAGAGCTCCTTGGTGAAGGAGAAGGACGCGGAGTCCAATGGGGTGGGCCGCAAGGAAGTGGACCGCTTGATCGAATGGGCCAAACAGCAAGGGATGGGCGGCCTCACCTGGATGCGCTGCACCGAGAAGGGACTGGAATCCAACATCGTCAAGTACTTCTCCGAGGAGGTGCGCAAGGAGCTGCAGAGGGCCACGGGGGCAGAGATGGGCGACCTGCTGCTCTTCCTCGCTGGGCCGCGGATGCAGACGCTGAAGGCCGGTGGCGCGCTCCGGATGAAGCTGGCCCGCGACAACGGACTGCTGGAGGGCAAAGGCCACCAGTTCGTCTGGATCGTCGACTGCCCGTTGTTCCAGGCCGACCCGGTCACGGGCAAGCTGTCCGCGTTCCATCACCCGTTCGTGAGGCCGGTGGAGGGCGACATCCCTGAGGCGGGGGACATGACCAAGGTCATGGGCATGTCATACGACCTGGTGCTGGATGGTAGCGAGATTGGCAGCGGTTCGATCCGTAACCACGACCCGGTGGTGCAACGCAAGGTGTTCAGGCTCCTGGGCATGTCGGATGAGGCCATCCAGAGGGAGTTCAGCTTCTTCCTGGAAGCGCTGGAGTACGGAACTCCGCCGCACGGGGGCATCGCCCTGGGCATGGACCGCGTGGTCGCCCTGCTGCTTGGCTGCGAGTCCATCCGCGACGTCATCGCCTTCCCGAAGAACAAGAAGTTCCAGTCTCTGGTGGACGGTTCCCCGGCGAAGGTGGATCAGGGCAAGCTCAGCGAGCTCATGCTCCTATCATTGGCAGAAGAGAACGAGCAAAAGGAAGAGAAATGATCATCTTCTCTTCTCTATCTCCTTTTTTACCGCTTCCACCACTTCCTTGGAGTTATACTTTCCTGGAGCCGTTTTCATGACGTGCCCGATGGCGCTGTTCGCCGCCTTGGGGTTGGTGGCATGGTCCTTGACCACGTTGGGGTTGGAATCCAGGAAGGCGGAGATGATGGCATCCAGTTCGCTGTCCGCCACCGCGCAGGAGATGTCGTCCGGGTACTCGCCCGCGGCGATGGCGCCGATGCGCCTTCTTCCCTCCGAGTCGGTGATCTCGCGGTCGGCGACCTGGCCGACGACGCGCACGATGTCCGCCTGCACCTGTTGATCCAGACGTGGATGGATGGCAGACCAGTTGGCCGAAATCGGGCCGAGCACCCAGTTCATGGCGAACTCCGGGTCCACCCGTTTGGCCAGCGCCTCCAGGACGTCCGCCAGCGCCATGGAGGTGAGCACCACCTGCTTGGCCTTCTCGAAGTCCAGCACATACTCGCCGGCGATGCGCTGCGCCCTCCTCAAGGGGGTCTCGGCGGTGACCACCGACCGGGCGAAATTGCCGATATTGTAGGTCCCCAGGTCCGGTTCCCCGATGTAACCATAGTCCTCCTCGAACTCCTTCTCGCGGGCGGACATGGTGACCTTCCTTTCCTCATCGTACCGCCTCGTTTCCCGGACGATGCGCATGCCGGCCTCCAGCATCTTCGCTTGGCGGCTGGCCTCGAACTTGAGCGCCTTCTCCAGGTTCTTCAATCCCTGAATGTTCTTGATCTCCACGCGCTCCTCGCCCACCGAAATGTTGGCATCGCAGCGCACTGATTGTTCGTCCGAGGGCGTGGTGCCGATGACGTGCCGGAGCTCCACCAGCAGCTCGGACATGAACTGTCGGGCCTCTTCCGGAGAGGACATGTCGGGAGCGGTGACGATCTCCACCAGAGGTATGCCGGAGCGGTTGTAGTCCACCAGCGACACCTCCTCCCCCGACCGGCCGACGCGCTTGATGCGGCCCGGGTCCTCCTCGATGTGCACGCGCCAGATACCGATGCGCTTCTCCCCCAGGAAGACCTGTCCGTCGATGCCCAGAGGACTTTCGTACTGCGTGATCTGGAAGTTCTTGGGCAGGTCCGGGTAGAAGTAGGTCTTGCGCGAGAACCAGATCTCCTCGGCGATGATGCAGCCCATGAACCGGGCGATCTCCACGCCCAGCTCCAGCGCCCTGCGGTTCAGCACCGGCCGGGAGCCAGGGAAGCCGAGGCAGGTCGGGCATATGGCGTTATTCGGCTCCATCGCGGTGGTGGGGCAGGAACAGAACATCTTCGACTTGGTCGGCAATTGCACATGGACCTCCAGGCCGATCTTCATGGGCAACCCTCCGGGAACCTCGTCTGGAACTGCTTGTTCCAGTTCTCTGCCATCACCAGAAGCCTGCGCTCCTCCCAATGCGGGGCCACGAACTGCATGCCCGCAGGCAAGGAGTTGAGGTAGCCGCAGGGCATGGAGATATGAGGCAGTCCCGCCAGGTTGGGCGGTACGGTCAGGAAATCTGCCTGATACACCTCCAGGGGACGCATGCGCTCGATCTGGTCGAACGAGGGCGCCACGAACGGCATGGTCGGCGTGAGGACCAGGTCCGCCTCCTGGAAGATGCGGTCGTACTCGGAGATGATGGACTGGCGCACGGCCAGCGCCTTCAGGTAGTAGCGATCGCGGAACCCGATCGCGCGGGTGTAGGTCCCGATTAGGATGCGCCGCTTGGCTTCGTTGCCGAAGCTGGCTGACCTGGTCTCGGAGAAGAAATCATTGAAATGCTGGGAAACGTTCTTGTTCTGGACGCCAAAGCGCATGCCGCAGTAGCGGGCCAGGTTCGTCGATGCCTCGCTGGTGGCGATTATGTAATAGGCGGCTAGCGCGTACTTCAGGGAGGGCATCTTGACCCTTTTCACCTCGATGCCGATCCCCCCTCCTATGAGGTCAAGGGCCTCCGTGAACTTCGCTTCCACGCCCCGATCGAGGTTGGCCATGGCCTCCTCTGGAACGGCCACCCTAGTCACCTTGGTCGGGCTCAGGTCCAAGGCCGCCTGCGTGCAGCTGGTGGGATCCTTGGGGTCCGGGCCGGCGATGACCGGCAGGAAGGTCCTCAGGGCCTCGGGCCTGCGGGCCATCAGGCCTATCTTGTCCAGCGAATTGCCGTAATCGATTAGGCCGTAGCGGGAGACGCGCCCATAGGTGGGCGTCAGCCCGAAAACGCCGCAGAACGAGGCAGGACAGGAGATGGATCCTCCGGTGGAGACTCCCAGCGCCACATGGTCCTCGAGCAAGCAGGTGACCGCTGCACCCCCGCCGCTGGACCCTCCGCAGGCCCTGGTCTGGTCGAAGGGGTTGAGGGGTATCCCGTGAGATGAATTGGTGCTGAAGGTGCCGAAGCCGAACTCGTCCATGGTGGTCTTGCCGAGCAGGACGCCCCCAAAGCGCTTCATCCGCGCGATGGCGGTGGCATCGAAGGGCGGCCGGTAGCCCTCCAGTATCCTGGAGCCCGCCCGAGCCTGGAAGCCCCGGGCGCAAAGATTGTCCTTGGCTGAGAAATGGAAGTGAGGCGGGTACTCGTCCAGCGCACCGAGGTCTTCAGCGATCTCGCAGAAGACATGATACTTCTGGTTCAGGGCGCGGAGCTTTTCCGGGGAGAGGCGGCATTGGCTCACAACCTGGGCCCCCTGACCATTTCCTGGTATGTGTCCATCATGGCCCGCAGCTCCTCGGGAGAGATGTCCAGGCTGGGCTCGTCCTCCCGCAGCACATCGGACACGGGGACCGGGTTGAAGTCATGCCTTCCTAGGTCCGAAGCCTCATCCAGGATGGCGAAGTAATTGAGTACATCGTCCATGTCCTTGGCGTATTGGGCGACCTCCTCCTCCGTCAGTCTCAGCCGCGCGATCCTAGCGACGTTCTTCACCGTCCGAGCATCCAATTCTTCACCACCCGAGCCGTCCTCTCGCGTTCCATCTGGACGCGGCATAGTGATAAGCCGACGATTATTAAACCGTTTACAATGGCGGCCTCCATCGCCGCAGCGCGGGGGCCTCAGGCAAAATGTTTATGAGCCATATCTTCTTTCCTTGACTCGGTGCTTAGATGGAAGGAGCAGAGAAGCTGATTCAGCAAGCTCATCAACTCATGAACGAGGGAGAGTACGCCCAGGCCCTGTCCAAGTTCGACAAGGCTATCAAGACCGATTCCAACAATGCCGAGGCCTACTATGGCAAAGCGGAGGCAGCGGTGCTGGTCTCCAAGGTGGCAGTGGAGGAGGTCGTCGCGCTCTACAAGAAGGCCATATCCCTCGATCCGGTCAACCCGTTCTACTATTCATCGCTGGGGGCCTTCTGCGTGGAGGCTGGCCAGTTCAACGAGGCGGAGAGTGCCTACAACAAGGCGGCCGAGATCGACCCCGACAACGCCCCCTACTATTACTCGGAGTTCGCCGTGGAGTATCACCGGCGCGCACCGGAGGTCATGGAGCAGTACCTGGACGACAGCACCCGGGCCCTGATCGACAAGAAGTCGCTCAAGTACCTCCTCAAGTCCATCGGTCTGGACGAGGAGAAGGCGAAGAAGCTGCTCTGAGCATTGGTCATCAATGGTAAAGGTGCGGTTCGCGCCTTCTCTCCTCTTCCCTTCTCTCCTTCGCCGGCATGCAACGAGGGCACATCCCAGGCCGGGGATAGAAGTGATCTGGGCAGATCTGGTTCCCGCAGATGGAGCAGGTGTGTTCGGCCGGCCGACCGCAGATGTAGCAAGGTCGGATGACATCCATGATCGTCTATTAGCCCGACCGGTCTGAAAAACATTTTGCCTGCATAGGACGAGGGCTTCAGGCCATCAGCGATATCACGCCGATCAGGACCAGCTGGTGCAGGAAGTAGATGATCAATGAGTAGCGGCCCAGGAATGCCAGCCCGCCCACCGCGAAATGCCCTGAGCTAGAAGGCATCTCATACCTTCTTTGCCCTTTTGGATAAAGCCAGCCTCCGAGAGCCAGCCCGAGCAGCACCACGCCGAACCAGGGAAGGAGAGGGAAGTAGTCCACGGTGCAGAGGTCCGCGGGCGCGAACCCCACCCAAAGCAGGAAGCTGAAATCGAAGCTGAGAGAGTAGAGCCAGACGCCCAGAACGATCACCGGAATGGCTGTGACCACGGACAGCGATCGCCGGGAGAGGAAAGGGTAGGCGAGGACTATCGAGAGTCCTATGCAGTGCAGCACGCCGAAGATCACGAACCCCCGGCCCAGATAGATCCAGGTGGCCAAGGTGACCACCAGCCCCAAAATGAAAATGCGCCCTCCCCTTGCCAGGTACTTCCGGAAAAGGGGCATTCCTTGCAAATGCAAGGAGGTGCGCGCATGGCTGAGGGAAAGGGAAACCCCCACCAGCCCCAGGAACAGGATGGCAGTGGCGTAAGCCAAGAACCCTAGCCAGCCGGAGTAAGGATCGAGCTGCACCAGGCCGAAGAAGTGGAGGTCGAACACGGCGTGGAAGGCGATCATCATGATAACCGCCAGCCCGCG
>Ga0315279_10005351_pt1 | contig 16710 bp, 10 predicted proteins | sample YL17G06_20_MG_FD_203694 | JGI IMG/M metagenome (GOLD analysis project Ga0315279, IMG submission 203694) | Sediment microbial communities from Yellowstone Lake, YNP, Wyoming, USA - YL17G06_20 | ecosystem: Environmental > Aquatic > Freshwater > Lake > Sediment | place: USA: Wyoming | collected...
CCGCGTTTTCCGACTACGAGCTGCACGTGCGGCATCGCGAGACCGAAGTCTGGGGCCCCGCGCGGGGCGCCTACAACGACGGCACGGCTCCGCACTGGTGGAACGGAACCGTCGAGCGGACCAGACTGCCCGAGGAGGGGGCGCCCAAACCATGATGAAGCTGAGCTCGTAGGGTGGCACAAGCGCAGCGCGGTCCCACCAACAACCCGCGGCAATTCCGGTGGAAAGTCGTCCCACCCTGCCCGCGCTCACCGCCCCGCAGTGGGCTCTTCCACCGTGATCGCCATGCAGAACGGAGCGCAGGGGCCGTCTTTCGCACAGACGAAGTCGAGGTAAGAAACCGGCTTTTCGGGGTGTGGGTTTTCCCAGACGCCGAGGTAGAGGCGAAGGGTGCGGTTCAACTTTTCCGAGGCATGGTTGGTGCCGGTCCACACCACGCGGCCCCGGGTCACGGGCTTCCCGTAGTCGAAGTCCCACCAGTTGCGCATGTCCTCGCCGAAGACCACGGGCATCTCCACCTCGGAGCCGTCCGCATAGTGCATCTTGTAGTCCGCGAGGTGTGTGCCGTCGGCGACCGTATCCGAGGTGCCGTACTGCAGGGCGTGAAGGACGTAAAGCCTGGCCACTCTGCGATTGACCGGAATCTTTTCAACCTTCGCCGGTGCGCTGGGAAGGCTCCTGCAGCCTAACTGGATCTGCTCGTCGCTGAGCCTGAATTTCACTCCGGCCAGAGTCTGCTCGCCCTTGGGCAGCTCCGCCAGCCCGTTCCCGTGCCAGACGCCGTCGGAGACGTCGACGCTTCTCCAATTGAACTTCCCCTTCAGGTCCAGCGGGGTCATCTTGCCCTTCGGCGCGATCTCGGTTCTCGTTGCGAACGGGAGGTTCTGGCTCATTGCCTTGAGCCGGCGGGCGCTGGACTGCATCGACGCCACGATGTCGGACAAGCCCGCGCCGCCGTTCTGTTGCAGGAGCCCGGCAAACGACTCGTACGCCTCGGCCGCTTGATCCCATTGGCTGGTACATTGAAGGGCCTCGGCCGCCGACCGGGCCAACTCCGCGGCCTCCCGGGCCTGCCCTTGCTTGAGTTGTTCCGCCAGATACGCCTTGACGTCCGCGATGACCTGGCGCTGCTCGGACGGAACGCCGCGAGCGAACCAGCGGACACGGTTCGCCAAGAGGATGAACCTGGCCACTTGGCAGGCTTCACTCTTTGGGTCCTTGTCCAGACGGATGATCTTCTCGGCCGCCTGCTGGAGGGCCGGCCGGAACTTCGAGCGGTGCTCGCCATCCGCTCTGGGCGAGTCAGGCCGGTACTGCGACAGGTCTTCGATGAACTTGAGCAGCTCGGGCACGCCGCCCTGCGGCACGGTATAGCGGTCGGTCTGCGGCGTGGCCGCGGGCTGGAGCCCACTGGTCGCCGCCGGCGCCCAGAACGAGATCGACATCGCGGCGAGCGCCCGGAAAAGAGTTGTGCCACTCATGTTCTGTGCTCCTGTCGGCTGAGAACTTCCTTTTGCGACGGCGGGCGAAGATGCCCGCGAAACTCTTCCGCGCCAGAACTCATTCGGTCTGCAGGCGCCGCATCGGCCGGGTGAAGAGCCAGTACGGGTCCGAGGGATCACCCACGACTCCCGGCGCCCTCGGCACCTGCCACACGTCGCGGCCGTCCAACTCAAGATGGAGTTCGGCGCTGGCGAGCCGTGCGGCGCCGAACCGCCACGTCCTGGCCGCGGGGCCCTGTTGAACCGCCTCGATGAGCAGGATCACCTCGGGGTCGGTGTCGTGGCAGAAGGCGAAGACCGCGCCGTCGAGGAGTTCCTGCTTCGGCTCGGTGTAGCGGTGGATCGGCTGCCCCAGCAGGCGAAGCTCGGTCCGCTGATTGTTGGGGTCCCAGAACTGGTGGGCGGTGAAGCGACGCGCGAACTCCTTCATCTGCCGGAGCCGTGCCGGGGCTTTTTCCGACGGGGCCGGCGCGTCCGGAAGCGGTTTGAACTGCACGCCGGGCTGCGTCGGAGCCCATTGCCATCCATCCTCGCCTTCCGCCGCCAGCAGGCCGGTGGAAAGGGAGCTAGGGGAAAGATACCAAACGGCCGGCCCATCGCCCTGGGTCCACAGTTGCAGGATCGCCAGCGGCCGGCCGTCGCCATACCAGAGCCAGACCGTTCCGTCGAGGCGCTGGCGCGAGGCGTCCGTCATGCGCAGGGCCGCTTCCTCGGCCGGCTTGGCGGGCACGCGGCGGCCGTCGCTTACCTGGTAGACCCTGATCTTCTGCACTATCTCCTTCATCTCGGTGAGGCGGGCCGCTCGCTCCTTGTCGGCCGGCCCTGTCTCCGATTGCGCTCGGAGCGGGGCGACGAAAAGCGGCGCTGCCAGCAGCGACAGAATCACTCCGCAAACGGAGCGCCCCCAGTGCGGATGTGCGAAAGACGTTCCCATGATCGAATCCTTTTGCCTCTCATGTATACTTTCGGCGCCGGGGCCTTACGCCAAGCCCGACCTGCGGCGCCAGAACCACTCGACCGTCAGCGTCACCATGAGGAAGCCCCAGAGCCACCAGGTGCTCCAGAGCGGCGTTTTCTCCACCCGGGGCGGTCCGACCCTGCTGGGGAGCCGGCGGATCACCGCCGCCAGCGACGCTGCGTCGGGAAGGACCTCGCCGCCGCTTGAGGCGGCGATCTCCGCGAGGAGCTTCGGATTGGGCATCGGATTCTGCAGCTCCGGCGGATCGTCGAGGACCTGAACGTCCAACGACGTGCTGTCCACCAAGGTCGCCCCCTCGAAGGCGCTCAGTTCCAGGCGCACCAGCGGCGCCTGAGAAACCACCGACGCGCTGTCGGTGATCGGCAGGCGCAGGGCATAGCCTTTCCGGTCCGCGCGACGCGGCATCTCCAGCTCCTCGCTCCAGGCGACGTGCGGTCCCTGGTCGCTCCCGCTCCGTTTCAGCTCGCGAGGCCACCGGAGCGGGGAGTACTCGGAGTGGGTGTCCGCCGACGAAGAGCGCGGCTCGACGGTGAGGGTCACCTTGCACGCGGTGGTCGGGCTGGCCGCCTCGTCGTAGGCCGTGGCCTCCAGGAGGATGGTTTCCCCCGGCCGGTAGACGATCTTGTCGCTGGTGGCGATCAGCCGGCGGCGGCCGGACGACGAGTTTTCCGAGAGCCAATAGACGACATTGCGCCAGAACTTGGCGAAGTGACGATTGTCGGACTCGCCCCACCGGACCGCCCAGGGCGCGGACAAGCTCGGCGCCACGGCCATGGTCCGCCCCTTGCCGTAAACACCCGCGGCCATAACGGGCGCCGCTCCGTGCTCCGACGGGTCCGACCCGGAAACGGCCAGCACTGTGCTGGCCGGCTTTGCCGGGCCCAGGCGGGTTGCCCCGGAGAACTCCGGGAGGGCGGCCAGGATCCGCCGGTTGTACGTTTGATCGCTGACGATGCTCCACACGGGATGGGCCATCTGGGAGGCCGCCGGGAGCATCGTCAGTGGGCGGCCGGGCTCCCAATCCTGATCCGCGGCGTCCAGCGTCACCGGCAGCATTTTCTCAAGCGGGCTTCCGCGCCATCCTCCCGAAGCGAAGCTCCTGGAGCCGCCGATCATGCAGAGCCCGCCGCCGCGCTCTGCCACCCACTCCTCGATCCAGGCCAGTCCGCGGTCTTCTAGCGCCGTCCGGGAGACGTCGCTCACCAGCAGCACGTCGTAGGCGAAGAGTTGAGCGGGTGTGGTTGGAACGGCACCTGTCGGAGACGTTCCAAGAAACTGCAGGGAGCCGCCCGACGCCAGCAGCGAATTGCACTCGATGTCCGGGTCTTCCGCCAGGGCGCCGGCCAAAGGCAAGTCGGGGCGAGAGGCCGTGCCCTGCGGTCCGGCGAGGCTTAACAGGGACCTCGGGCTGCTCCCTTCGACATAAAGGACGCGGATCTTCGTCCGATCCACGTCCACCTCCGCGGTCTGGGCGTTGTTGTCCGTGGAGACCTCGCTGGGCTGGAGGGGGATCGCCGCCTGGATCCGCATCGGCGTCGCGCCGGACTGGAACGCAAGATGGAACGACTGCAAGCCGCTGGTGAGCGTGAGCGGCAGCCGATCGAGCTGCCGCTCCACGCGGCCGTCCTTCCCCAGAGCGGAAAGGACCAGCTCGGTGCGGCGCCCGTCGTAGCCATAACTCCGCACCGACACCTGCACGCCCTGCTGCGAATACTTGCGCACGCGGACCGGCGCGACCATGCCCACGATCGCCACGTCCCCCTTCCGATCGGCCGCGCCCAGCGGCACGGTGTGGATGGGCACGCCGAGGCCGGCGTAGCGGCGGGCGATTTCCTCGATAAGGGGCTGCTCTTTGGCCTGCCCGTCCGAAAAGAGGACTACCGCCCGGGGCAGCGTCCGCCCGAAGCGGCCGACCAATCCCCGCAACGCCCCGGCCAACTGCGTGTCGGCGTCCGTCGGCCCCGGCGGTCGGCGGCCGGACTCTGCCTTTGCGCCGTTGGCCGGGCCCTGGTCCGCTCGACCCATGAGTGCCTCCATCGACTCAACGGCCGAGAGCCCCTCGCCAAAGCGATAGACGCTCCGCTCCGGCTGCGACTGGGGCGGGACGAGGTCGTCCGCCCGGCGCACTAGCGCCAGCCCCTCCTCCCAGCGGCTGCGATCGCTCCCCAAGGCCATGCTGCGGGACGCATCGAGCAGGTAAACCACCTTGGGCCGCTCGACCGGCCCGGGAGACTCGTCCACCCGGACCGGATTGGCCAGGATCAGCAGCAGGACGGCCAGGACCACGGCGCGAAGGACCACGAGCCCCCTGCGGTGGGCGGGGGCCCTGGGCGGCCCGAACAGCCGGCGCATCACCAACAAGAGTGCGACCGCCGCGGCCGCCAATGCGCCGCCCAACCAGGGCGAGATCGGAGGAATCAGGTCGATCAGCGATTGCATAACGCGGTCATTGGAATTCGTTTCGGATTTCGGGTTTCGGATTTGGGATTTCGCTACCGCGGGAACTCCGCTGGAACAGGACTTGGAAGTACCGTTCCACCAGCTCCCTGTACTGCGGGGGCGTTGCCTCGTCGGCCCCCGAGACTAGGTCCTTCAGGATCATCTCTCGCACCTCCTGCTGGAGTTGCACGGCAATCGCGGCCAGCGACGTGTCGTAAACGGCGGGGCTGACGTAATACAGGCCGGTGGGATTCCGGTCCCACAGCCGGAGAGACCCTCCCCAGCCTTCAGCGCGCATCGCCTCTTGCAGTCTTGCGGCCGCCGCCGAAGGGGGTAGTTCCTTGGTGAGATCCTGGAGAAACACATCGGTCTGGCGGTGCCACTGGGCGATCCCCACCTGGGATTCGAGCCGCGCGAGATCTTGCCGCAACGCCGCCGCCCGCTTTTCCAGCTCGACCAGCGTTTGCACGCGCGGGGCGATCATCGTGCGGTGGAGGGCGTCGAGCCGCTGGGCGAGCATCTCCAACCGGTCGGCGAGTTCCCGGGCCTCGGTCCGGCCCTCCGGCGATCGCCCGGAGCGGACCGCGGTCGCAAGCTGCCCCATCCTCTGAACGGTCACGGAGACGTCCCCTTCCCGCAACAGCTTCTCGATCTGCGCCGGTGTTTCGGGCGAGATCCTCTCGCCGGACCGCGCCAGAGCCTTGAGCAAATCCTCCAGCGTGCGTCCCGCTTCGGCCAGGCGGGCCGCCTGTTCGGCGGGCTCGGAATCGCCGATCCCTTCGCCGCGCCCTTTCCCCGGTCCGAGGTCACCTCGGCCGCCTCCGTCTTTACCTTTTTCCTTGCCGGTGCTCCCCGGCGTCGGCGCCCCGGAGGCAGACCCTTTCGACGGCTTCTCGCCTGGCCCGCTCTTGGATGTTTGTGCCCGGTCGTTCTCCGCACCGGTGGAGGACGTGGAGGAGGTGCCCTTGGGCCGAGGACCTTCACCCAGCCGGTCGGCGAGATCGTGTTCGCGCTGCGCCAATTGGCTGGACAGATCGCGGGCCGCGGCAACCTGTTGGGCGGCCTCGCGGGCCAGGAGCCCCTCGACGTGTACGGCCAGCTCGGCGAACATCGCCGCTGCTTCGCGCGAGGTGCCGGCGGCCTCCGGCTTGTTGCCGCGATCGAGGGCCCCGGAGACGTCTTCGGCCTTCTGCACGGCCGCGTTCATGCGCTTTTGGGCCAGCTCGGAAAAGTCGCGGCTCCCGCTGCCGCGGGCGATCCTAGCCAGTGCCTGCTCGACGGCAGCGGCCTCCCGCACGATCTCCATTTGACGCTTCTGGAGGTCCTCGGAATCGCCTCCGGCCGGCTGCTCTTTCGTTTCTCGGGACGGTTCCGTCGGCTGCCCCGAGCCCGTGCTGCTGGCCCGGGCCTTCGAGGGCTTCGCCTGCTCATTGCACTGCTGCGCGATCGTGGCATAGACGAACTCCTCCTGCTTGCCCAATTGGCGGAGACGATCGGCCAGTTGCTCGGCCTCTTTCTGCTCGTCCAACTCCTTGGGCCGGCGGAGCTTCTGCATTTGCACGCGGTCGAACTGCCGAATGTCGGCGGAGCTCGGCTGGGGTTTGGCCAACAATTGCCGGACGGTGTCCCGCGCCTTGACGAGATTGGTCAGGGCATCCTTGTCGTGCCCGGCGGCGGCATCGAACCGGCAGACGGGGAGGACTTCGGCCGCGGCCAGCATCTCCTTTTCCGCATCAAAGAGCATGGCCAGCGGCCGGCCGGACCTCTTCTCCAGGAACTCGGCCAGCACGCGCGTCGCTTCGGCCGAGGTCTTCTCAAACTCCGCCCACTGCTTGCCGGTCTCTGCCTTGGGCCGCTCGGCGCCGGCGGGAAGTCTTGTCGCTTGGGTCGTGCGATTCAACATGAACCGCTGCCGGGCGATGAGCTCTTCCAGAGTCATCATCCGGCCACCGGTGCCCATTCACGTGCCGCCGATCTTGTAGACCCGCTGGAACGGGCGGATGTCGATGAACCGCAGATCGGTCTCCGTCCGTTTGGCGCCGGCGGGGTAGTTGTCCTCGGCAAAGGCATAGTACGTGATGCTATCCGTCTGGCTCAGGCCGAACTGCTCCAGGCGCAGCATCTCTTCGATCGTCGCCTGGGTCAGGTTCGCCAGGGTGCCGTCCTGACTTTTCGATTGCCCCCCTTTGAAATCCTTGAGGATCAGGGTGCGTTCGTCGCCGCCGCCAGCGCGGAAGACGATCCCGGCCCGGGTCAGGCCGAAATCGTCGTCCACCCGAACCTTCGCGAGCACTTCCGCGATTGGGTGTACCTCCAGAGCCTCGTCCGGCTCCAGGAAGCTCACCCGCGGCGGCTGATCCTTGCGAACCCGCACGTGGTAACGCTTCTCGGCCAGCGACGTACCATCATCGGCCCGGGCCGCGATTCGGTAGTACTTCTCCTCCGTGAAGCGAAGCTGCGCCGTGAGCGCGTTTCCTTGAATGTCCATGGGGAGCAGCGCGGCGGGGGCGGATGTGCCGGCCGGTGGGGCACCACCGGGATCGTTCAGGATCAGCCGCGCTTCGGCAACGGGACGGTCGAGCTGGACGCGAAACCTGACCTGCGTCCCTTCCACGACGTCCAGGTCTCCGCCCGGGACCGTGCTCGGCTTGATCGCCGTATACTCGGGCGGCGCAAGATCCGCCTCGAACTTGCGGATGGCCACCGGCAGCCGGATCGATATCCGGTACGTCGGGCTTTCGACCTTGCCTGCGATCGCCCGATAGTCGATCGGCGCTTGCAGCTTCTCGATTTTGGCGGTGCAGCAAAGCGCGGCGGAATCCGCATCGCCCTGGTCGCTTACGGCCAGCTCTCGCTGTTCCCACTCGGCATCCGGCCGCTCGGCGGGCCGGCAGTAGACGGCCACCCGCTCCGGCACCCTTCCTTCCACGGCCACCGAGATAGTGACGTCGCCGTTTTGATCCACCCGCACGTCGCCGGGGCCTACGGCCAGCCGGGTGTAGGGAGAGTCGTCCAGCAAGGCCCGACCGATGGCCAGCCGCCACTCCCAGTCGAGCAGTGCCGCGACCAAAAGGAACGCGACGGGGGCCGCGGCGATCAGGGCGGCCAGCCTCAGCTTTCGCCGCGGAACGAGCACGCCCAGATCGAGCGGCCGGGTTCGGATGTCGGTGTCTTCTTCCAGGGCCGCGACCAGCGTCGGCAGGACGCCTTCTCGGGCCACCGCTTCTTCTTTTTGGCCGGAGTACTGGACGACCGTGCGGACCCGCTGTCCGAGTTGCGGGAACCGGCGCTCGACCTCGACCGCCGTTCGCGGCCGGCTCCACCAGCGAAGCGGAGTGACAATCCTGAGAGTGGCCACGATCAGGGCCAGGCACCCGGTCGCGGCACACCCAACTGCCCGGACTGACCAAGGCAACTCCCACCAGTAGTCGGCCGTCGCCAGCAGGGCGATGCCGGCGGCGGCCACGAAGAGCGTCCAGCACAGGCCGCAACGGATTTCCGTGCGGCGGAGCCCAGACCACGTCTTGCCGAAACGGCCGACAAAACCCGATCTCTCAGAGGCCTCGATCATGGCCATTCCTCCCCTTTACGCAACCGTCCGATTGCCGAGAAAACTCTCCAGAAGCAGGCAGCCGAGCAGGCCCAGGATCACCCAGTGCCAAATCTCGTCCGGCCGCAGTTGGTCGCTGACCGCGGCCCGGGCCGCCTGCGCACTCGACGACGCGTCCTCTCCCGAGGGAAGCGTGAAATGAAACCGCGCGGCGAACAGCTCGGGCGTACACCGTTCGGTTTCCGACTCCCTCGGGTCGGTGTTGATCACCTCCGAGAAGCCTTCCCGGGCGAACACTCCGGGAACAGCCTCCTTGGCTTCGCCCACTTCTTCCAGCGGGACGTTCCGCACCGGGCCGCCCTCGGTGAGCCCGGCCAGATAGCCCAGCAGTTGATGGACCATCGGGACGTACAGTCGCGACCGGGGCCAGTCGCCCCAGTCGAGGTCGCAGGAGGCGGCAAACCAAAGGACCTTGCCCGACCCGAGTCGCTTCTCCAACGCGGCCGGGTCCCCGCCGCGGAACCGAGCCAGGACCTTCGCATCCTCGGCCGGTTGAATCCGCGTGTACGCCTGAAACGTGAGCCGTCTCAGGTCCCCGTATTGCGGATCGTCAAACGGCCGGAAGACCGGATGCTGGCGATCCCAACTCTCCAGCCGCCACGGGAGCGAGTCCGCTCGGACGATGGGGCCGATCTGGCCGGCGCAAAGCCCGGCGGCAGCCAACGTCCGGCAGCTCTCGGTCCGCACGTTCTCCCCGGTGAAGATCAACAGCCCTCCACCTTGGCGGACCAAATCTGCCAGGTGCCGGGCGTCCCCGGCACTGAGATCGCCGACATTGGCCAGCACGACGAGCGAGGCATTCCCCAGGTCCGGCAGGTTGCCGCCGGGCGCGAGCGGTACGACAGTCGCCGTGAATGGGCTGCCGGGAAAACTCTTGTTGGACTCGGCCAGCCCGATCGCGGTCTCCAAAAAGTAGGTCTCCGCAGTGACCGGCAAGGTACCGGGGCTGCCATCCACGAGGATCACCTTGATCGGCGGCGCTACCAAGAATGCGACGTGACGGCGATTGTCAAAGGGGAGATCATCCTCCACTTCGGCCGCCGCAAAGCCCTGCCAGAGGCCCTCCGCCAGCGCCGGCAGGTCAAAACGGACGGGCGCCGTGCCGCCGGCCTCCAACCGGGCCTGGCTGCGGAACTCCTGCCGCCTGCCGCTCTGCTCCAGGCGCAGGACCACCGGGACCGTCTCCCGGGCGAAGGGGCCGGTGTTGCGCACGGTAACGCTGACGGACATTGCCTCGCCGGGGCGAGCCACCAGCTTGGGCAGCGCAAGTGCGGCGACGGCCACGTTCTCCGGATAGGCTCGGCCGAGGTCCACAAGGTGAACCACCAGATCGTCAGGCAACGGGGACGCGGCGGTCCGGTCGAGTCCCGACCGCTGCAAGTCGGTCAGCAGGTGCAGCTCCTTGTGGCGGAACTTTGACTGTGCGGCCACGTCGCGGGCCCAGGCCATCGCGGCGCCGTAATCCGTTGCCCCGTACAGAGGACCCGAAGACCCCAAAGCCTTCAGACGATCGGCGGCGGACGAGTAAGATTGGGCGGGATTGGAGTCCTCCTTTGCGCCCAGCGGGTGCACCGCGTGGTCAAACCAGGCGGCTTCAATCTGCGTTCCTTCTGCGCACTGGGCGACGATCTGGTGCGCCTGCCGGATCGCCGCGTCGAAGAGCCGCCGGCCGTTGTGTTTCAGCTCCATGCTGGCGGAGCGGTCCAGCAGGAGGATGACCAGGGAGTCCTCGCCCCCGGTCTCCCGGGCAACCAGGTAAGGCCGGGCGAAAAGGAACGCCAGAAGGGCCACGCAGGCCATGCGCAGGGCCAAGAGCAACCAGCGTTTCAGCTTCTTGCGGCGGATGTTCTGCATCAGCACGATCTTGAGGAACCGGAGCGTCCCCAGCTCGACCCGGCGAGCCCGCCGCCCGAAGACCAGATGGACGATGATCGGAATCGCCAGGGCCGCCAGCCCGCTCAGCATTCCGATTTGCACCCAGCCCATGCGACTGCCTTTCAGTAGCTCTTTGAGCGTCGTACGAGGTAATCCAAAAGTGCCCGGTCGAGCGGCTCGTCGGTGGTGATCTCCAAGCGATCGATGGCCCGGCCGCGGCATTCCGCGTCCAAGTCGTTACGCCATTGGGTCACGGCCTTGCGATAGGCCTCCTGAATGTCTTCGGCCTGGGTGACCAACTGCTCGCCGGTTTCCATGTCGTGGAATCGGATGTTTCCCTCCAGCGGCAAATCGCGCTCCCAGCGGTCGAGGATGTGGAAGATCAGGACCTCGTGGTTCTTGAAGCGCAGATGCTCCAAGCCCCCGGCAATCGAGGAAACGTCGTCGAACAGATCGCTCAGGATGACGACCATCCCGCGCCGTGTGGCCAGCTCCGCCGCCTGGTGCAGCGCCCGGGGCACGTCCGACACCGGCCGGGCCCGGTTCGAGACGATCGCCAGCAGGATGTCGTCCAACTGCTGTGGCCTGCTGCGCGGGGCAACGTGGGTCACGACCGAGTCGGCAAACAGCGTCAGGCCCACCGCGTCGCGCTGCGCGAGCGCCAGGTGGGCCAGCGCGGCCGCCAGCGCCGCGGCATACTCCAGCTTGCTCCGCCCCGTGTTGGCGCACTCCATCGACCCGCTCACGTCCAGCAGCAGGTACAGGTTCATGTTCGTCTCCGCGTCGTACTCCTTGACGTAGAGACGCCTCTGCCGGGCGAAGACCTTCCAGTTCACGTGCCGCGGATCGTCTCCGGGGACGTACTCGCGATGGGACGAGAACTCGACGCTGAACCCGACGTACGGGCTGCGGTGCAGCCCGTGCAGAAATCCCTCGACGACGCATCGGGCCCGCAACTGAATGCTCTCCAGCCGGGAGAAGAAAGCCGGATCGACCAGGTCGCGGGTGTCGAGTGCCATGGCCTTAGCCCTCTTGTGGGACGGTTTTCAGCAGGCGGCCGATGAGCGTGTCGGCGTCCACTCCATCGGCGCGGGCGTGAAAATTCAACACCAGGCGGTGGCGGATCACGGGGCCCGCCATGACGCGGATGTCGGCGAAATCGACGTGGTACCGGCCGGTGAGGATCGCCCGGCCCTTACCCCCGAGGATCAAGTACTGCGAGGCGCGAGGGCTGGCCCCATAAGAGATGTACTTGTGGATCCCATCGAGCGGTTGGGAGTCGCCCGGCCGGGAGGCGGCCACCAGCCGGGCGGCATAGCGGACCACGTCGTCGGCGACCGGAACGCCGCGGACCAGTTCCTGGAGCCGGAGCAGCTCATCGCATTTGAGCACTGCCCCGGCCTCCGCGACGAGCGTTCCCGTGGTCTGTTTGACGATCCGTACCTCCTCATCCAGCGTCGGGTACTTCACCCTGAGGTTGAACATGAACCGGTCGAGCTGGGCCTCGGGGAGCGGGTAGGTTCCCTCCATCTCGATCGGGTTCTGCGTGGCGACCACGAAAAACGGCGGCTTGAGCTGGTACGTGGTCCGGCCGACGGAAACCTCGTTTTCCTGCATCGCTTGGAGCAGGGCCGCCTGGGTCTTGGGCGGAGTCCGGTTGATCTCGTCCGCCAGGAGGAAGTTGGTGAAGATCGGACCGGGCATGAACTCCAACTGGTACTTTCCGCTGGCCGGGTCCTCCTTGATCACGTCGGTCCCCGTGATGTCCGAAGGCATGAGGTCGGGAGTGAACTGGACGCGGCGGAACGTCAGGTCGAGGGTCCGCGCCAGGGTGCGGGCCATCAGCGTTTTGCCGAGTCCGGGGACGCCCAACAGCAAGATGTGCCCCCGGCACAAGAGCCCGACCAGCAGATGATCGAGGATCTCCTGCTGCCCGACAATCACCTTGGCCAACTCTTTCCGGACTCTGGTATGGCCCTCGCGGAGCCGGGCGACGATCGCCGCGTCCTCGCTGGACAGGGCAGGGGCGTCGCGCGGCCGTTGTGCCGCCGGTCGCGCGGCCGGCGGCGAAACGGGTTGCACCACGGGCTTGGGCGCCGGACCCGGGGAGAGGGCCGGCGCCTGCTTCGGGGCTGATGCCCCGGGGGCGCCGGCTGCGGCTGCCTTTTCAGAAGGACTGGCAGACGAGGCCTTTTCCGGCTGGTTCATGGGTCGTTCCTTTCCGGATCCACCTCAACGCGTGTAGTATACTCGCTCGATCTCCGGCCTACTCGGGCTGCGCGGCCGCGTGAAAGGCGGCATACGGCTCGTCGAGTGCTTCGGGATTTCGAACCTGCGGCTTGGTCCAGACCTCGCGGCCGTCCAGACGCACAGTGACCCGAGCCGCGGTCAGGCGGGACAGATTGAAGTACCATTTCGGCTCCCCGACCTCCCGGCATTCGATCGAGACGAGGACTTCGGGGTTGGTTCCGTACACGAAGAGGAACATCGCGCCGTCGCGTATCCCGCTGTCCCGGTCGGAGTAGCGATGGATCTGCGCCGGCATGCGCCGCAGCTCGAAACTCTCGCTCCCGAGCATCTCAGACGCACTGAAGCGCTCCATGAGCGTCTTCATCTGCCGAAGCCTTTGGGCCTCGCCGTCGGCCGGGGCAGGCGCGTCGGGCAAGGCCTGCCACTCGAGGCCGGGCTTGCGAGGAGCCCACCGCTGGCCCGTGGGCAGGTCCGCGGCAATCCCGTCGGCTGCCAGCGAGAGGACCTCGTACGTCCATATCGCTTCATGGCGTTCGAAGGTCACAATGGCCACGGGACGGCCACTGGTGCCCCATGCCCAGACTGTTCCGTCGAAGAAGTCGCGCGTGGGGTCGCTGTAGCGCAGCAACGGTTGCTCGCGGCGCGGCACCTCCAGGTTCTTCCCGTCCTTGACCTTATAGACCTTGATCTGGCCGGCTCGCCGGTCCATCTCCCGAGCGCGCTTCGACCGCGCGTCATCGCGGTTCCCGCCCTTCGTTTGCGCCGAGGAGTGTACACTGGCCATCACAAGGTGCAAGCCGACAATCAGGGGGACAACCAGTCGTCGCGGATCTATCCGCGGCCGAGTGGATCGAGGTGGTACGGTTCGCATCGGAAACTCCCTTCTTCGGATTGGCGTACTACATGCCGAAGTCGGACGAAAGGGTGTCACCTTTTCGGGCTGGTTCATCGGACCTTCCTTCGGGTTTGGCGTCACCCGGTATCGGGCTCTCGGGTTTCTTGGTGCGAGGTTCTCCGTGGGGGCCTGTTTCGTGTTGAGGCTTCTCGACCTCCCACGAGCCTAGCTCGATCGCCGCGGCCAGCGAGCCGTCGGCACCCGGCTTGATCTTGGGCCGCCAGTCGCCTTTTGCCCGGCCCCCCAGTTCCTCTTCCAAGTAGTCCACCTGCACCTCGCTGCCGCGGCCGTCCCCGTTGTCGTCAAGCTGGCCGTGTTCGGTGGGTATGTTCTTCTCCTCGGCGTATCGGCGGAGCACCTCCCGGCTGACGGTCAGGTAGATATCGAACAAGGTGATCCGGCCGTCCTTGTCCCGGTCGAACTCCTCCGGCGGCGGAGGGCTGCCCAGCACGTCCGCCAGGACCAGGGGGAAGATCGTCTCGTTCACTTCCCGGTCGGCCTCGGTCGCGGTGATCACCACCCGGTTCTTTTGCGACAGGTGCTTGATCGCGTAGCCGCTTACCGGAGTGGTGATCCAGAACACCTGCTCGCGCCCCGCGACTCCCTGCCAAAGCCTGCCGAACTGCTCGACGTCGATGTCGGGGCCGGGCAAGTTGAAAAACGCCTGGCGGCCATCAAAGTGCGCATGCCCGACGACGATCACCCACAGCGCGTCCTCCGCCTTCAGCTTGCGGCGCACTTCCTCAACGCCGGCCTGGATCGCTTCCCGGGTCGCGGGCCCGCGGATCCAATCTCGCCCGGCGTTCTGCCCTTGTCCCGCCTGCGGCGCGGTGCCAAACCACGCCGCGACGTTCTCCGCCGGGAACCTCCAGCGGCTGATGAGTCCTTCGCGGAGCTTGGTCATCACCTCGGCATACATTTCCTCGTGCTCTTTGTCGCCCGGATGGCCGCAGATCAGCAGCGCGTAGCGGGCGCCCGAGGGGGGCGTGGCCGGGGACTTGCCCGGCGCTGACCGTGGCGTTGCCGGAGGGCTCGGGGCCTCTTGTGCTTTCTTCGCCGTCTTAAACGTGACTCTGACCGGGGCCAGCGGCACGCCTTCCTCGCTCTGGAAGGCCATGAATCGGCCGCCGTTGAGCATGAACTCGTAACTCCAGTCCGGCTTCAGCTTAGCCGGTGCGGACCAGGTTGTCCGCTTGGAATCGTAGGCCGGCTTGCCTGTGGGTTCGGGGAAATGCGGCCCCCCGCCGACCATGGACCAGGAGCGGTCCCTCATAGGCCGGTCGAAGACCACGACGATCTTGGTCAGACTCGGATCGACGTCCGTAGCCCCGTTGGCCGGGACCATCGAAACGACCTTGGGCCGCCGGGCCTCGAGCGCCGCCTGCTCCTTGGCGAACTTGTCCGCATACTCGTTGAAAAACTTGACGATCCGCGGTGAAAACGCCTCCAGAGTGGCATATTGACTGCGCTGGGCTTCGTACTGGCCGAGCAAGTCCGACAATTCGCCCATCCAGAGAAACTCCCGGCCCTTCTCCTCTTCGACCGCTCGCCGTATCGTCGCCTCTCCGGCGTATTGGCGCGTATACCGCACCACGCAGGCCCGCACGAGCGATTCGTAGAGCATCGTCTTCCAGTTGCCGTAGGCCTGCGACCCCATGGCGGGTGCCACGTAGCGATACATCTTCTCGCCGGCCGCCTGGAGTTCGGCCGCGTGGCGATCGACCACCGCGTTGGTGTACGAGTGGCAGAATTCGTGAATCACCGTTCCAAGCATCTCGCCGTCGAACTCCGGCCGGCCTTGCGCGTCCGTCTTCCAGACGCCCAACACGCAGTACAGCTCCTCCTTGCCGTCCGGCGTGCGGCAGTGTGGACCGTAGCAGTTCCCGCCGTTGAGCATCCCGAGCACCACCGTGAAACTGGCCCCCGGCCGCTCGCCGAAAAACTTGCCGAACCACTCCAAGTGCCCGTCCTTTTCCAGCACTGCCCGCATCCGAGATTCCGCGATCTCGTAAAGCGGCCGGTGCTGCTCAAAGAAGTCGCGGAAGGAGGCGTCGCGGACGAATTGCCGCGCCGCTTCGAGGAACTCCCGGGCACCGTCCGCCGTCCATCGCCTGTCCAGCGATTCCGGCCAGGGATCGAGCGGCACCTTGGTCTGGAGCTTCTCTGTGTCCGTCAGGAGCACGGCCATGCTCATGGGCGCATCGAACGACACGCCCCGCGTCCGCCGCAGCTTCCGCGCCGCCTCGACCGCCGGATGATTGCGGAATGCGGCAAAGTGCTTCTCGACATCTTGGGTGTAGGAGTCCACCCGCCCCCGGCTGTACTCCGGGTTGCCCGCGAGCCGGAAAAGGATGCTCACCAGTTCCACGCGGGCATCCACCACGACGCGAAGGGTCGGCTCCGCCGCGGGGTCTTTCGCCGCGCCGCTGACAGCAAGAACCAGGAGCACGACCGCACTCATGACCAACCCTCTCTCTATCCGAGAACGGACGGAATCAGAAGGGCAGCGCCGAGCCACACGATCCGAGGTATTATCCCTTTTCCCCGAATCCCCGCCAAGCTCCCCCGCTCGGGGAACCCGGAAGCGGCATTACGCCTTCAACGTCTCTTCCGGTTGTAGGTGCGAACGCCGTACTTCACGAAAGGCCGACAACTCCGCCCAGAGTATGCTGAGCCACCTCGGCCTGCAACCGGCTGGATGCCTGTAAGAAGGTGAATCTCGGCGTATTCGCCCCCCCGCAAGAAGAGACTACGGAGCGGTGGGGGCGGGCACGGTTTCCCGAAGTCCTTTCTTCTAAACACCTTCGGCCCCGCGGGTGCGGCTTCCCGATGGCCTTGTCCGACTCCCCACATCGCCGTTGGCTCCGAACGCCGCGGGCGTTATCTTGCCCGCAGATGGCGGCTTGGCGGGGTGCTCCCGCCGTGCGGCGCACTCAAGTCCCTGGAGGCCAAAGGAGGCCAGGGATGGCTCAGATCGAGGTCAAGCGGTCGGGAGAACCATCGCCGAGCTACGAGAAATCGCGTCCGGCCTGAAGACCATTTTTCTCGCGTTCTGCACCTGAAACCGGAAGAGCCCATCAATTCAACTGTCCGTAAGGGTCCCAGAAAACCACCGAGTTCTTAGACTCCCTCGCGGTTGCTCCGGGGGCCAGGTCTTCCA
>Ga0315279_10005352_pt1 | contig 16709 bp, 13 predicted proteins | sample YL17G06_20_MG_FD_203694 | JGI IMG/M metagenome (GOLD analysis project Ga0315279, IMG submission 203694) | Sediment microbial communities from Yellowstone Lake, YNP, Wyoming, USA - YL17G06_20 | ecosystem: Environmental > Aquatic > Freshwater > Lake > Sediment | place: USA: Wyoming | collected...
GCCGTGGAGGTCCATGTTCATCCGACGAAGCAGGGGGACGTGGCGGAATCCGTGGTGGACCACGCCCAGGAATTCGGCGCGGACCTGGTCGTCCTCTCGACGCACGGCAAGGGCGGACTGCGGGGGTTTCTCTTTGGGCGCATCGCGCTGCGGGCCCTCCAGCGGGGAACGACCCCCGTCCTTCTGATGAATCCGACCACCAGCGCGGCCGTGCCGCCTTTTGCGTGTCGAACCATCCTGGTGCCGCTGGATGGGACGGCCGCCCACGAGCCGGCTCTGCCGGTTGCCTCGACGCTGGGTCGTGCCTGGCAGGCCGCCCTCCACCTGGAGATTGTCGTACCGACGACGGGGACCCTGTCTGGACACGAGGCGGCCACGGGCGTCTTGATGCCCCTGGCCACGCGGGCGATACTGGACATGGCCGAGCGTGGGGCGCATGAGTACGTGGAACGGCTGGCCCAGGCGTTGAGGGCCGAGGGGATCTCCGCGAGCAGCCATGTCAGCCGAGGGGAACCGGCGGCGTCTTTGGTGGAGGCGGCCGAGAGAGTTGGGGCGGACCTGGTGGTCATGGCGAGCCACGCCAAGGGCGCCATGGACGCCTTCTGGTCCGGGAGCCTGACCCCCAAGGTGGTGGAGAGACTCCAGCGCCCCATCCTGCTGGTTCGGGCCGCGTCCGAGGAGCCGGACCGCTGACCCCGAGCGGCCCGAAAACAGAAGTAGGGGACGGAAGTAGGGGATGTTGCGGCTTTAGTGGCTTTACGCTACCCCACACAAATCTCTTGCCTCGTCGGCTACACATCAATGCGCAACGCGATGCTCGGGGTGAGCCGGGCGCAATTCTGGCACAAGGCGGACGTTGCGGAAACTTCAAATCAGCTCAGAGGACCGTGAGGACGCGGGAGAGGATGGTGATGGCCTGCTGGTACTCGGCGAGGTCGAGGTGCTCATCGGGGGTGTGGTCCAGGGCCGAGTCGCCGGGGCCATAGGCGACGATGAGGCAGTTCCAGACCGGGCCGACCACATTCATGTCGGAAGTACCGCTCTTGACCTTGAACGAGGGATTCAGGCCCTGCTCGCGGATGGCCTGAAGGAACGCTCTGACCAAAGGGTTATTCTTCTCAGCCCGGTAGGGAGGATCGGCTCCCCAAAACCGGAGTTGGCCTGGGTCGGGCTTCAGGCCCTCGACCTGCTGGCGCACGTCGTCAGGGGTCAAACCGAGTGGGATCCGAATTGACGCGCGGAGGTGAATGGATTCCTCCAACCCGTCGTTCTCGCTCCGGATCTCGCGCAGGGCGGGATCCAGGCGGTCGAACATCTTCTTGCCCGCGTTGAATTCCCCAGCCCACCGCTTGACCCGATTCCAGAATTCCACTCCTTCTTCCAGAACACTCCCCGTTGGCGAGGCGGAGTGGGTCGCTCCTGCGCTGGCCTCGTAGGCGAGGACGATCCGCCCCTTGTACGCAAGAGTGACCGCGCGCGTCCCGCTGGGCTCGCCGATGATGCAATAGTTGGGCGAGAAGGCCCGGGTCGCGTGGCGGGCCCCCTTCGAGCTGGCGGACTCCTCCTCGGTCGCTCCGACAACCACGATCCGCTTGCCTGGCAGTGCCCCGACCTTGGCCGCGGCCGCGATGAACGTCGCCAGTGATCCCTTGGCGTCCACGCTGCCTCGCCCGTACAGCTTCCCGTTCTCGATCCGCACCGGCACCACACCCGGGACGGTGTCCATGTGGCCGAGCAAAACGATTTCCTTCGGCCCATTGCCCAAAATACCCACGGCGTTTCCTGCCTCGTCAACGAAGGCGTGAAAGCCGAGGGACCGCATGGTCTCCATAAGGAACGCGCCGAGCGCGGCTTCCTCCCCCGACAGGGAGGGGATCTCGATCATCCTTTGCAGAAGGAAAAGGGGATCCATGAGTCAAGCGAATGTCGAATGCGGAATGCAGAATGCGGAATACCGAAATGACCAATTCATTCTGCAGTGACCGCGGGAGTGACAGTCAGCACTTTGGTGAGCGCGGCAACGACAGTGTCTATCTCCTCCCGGGTGATGACCAGGGGCGGGAGGAAGCGCAGGACGGTTGACCCGGCCAGGAGGACCAGAACCCCTTCTTGCAGCATGGCCTGGGCGACGGGTCCGGCCTTCTGCTTCAGCTCAATCCCGATCATCAGGCCGAGGCCGCGGATCTCGCGGATGCGGGGATCCGCCATTGCCCGCAGGCGCTGCATGAAGTAGTCGCCCTTCTCGGCGGCCTGTTTGGGCAAATCCTGATCCACCAAGAAATCGATGGCGGCGACGGCGGCGGCGCAGGCCAGCGGGTTCCCGCCGAATGTCGAGGTGTGGGACTGCTTCTCCAGTGTGCCCACACGTTGGTCAATGCCGATGGCGCCCATGGGGATTCCGCCGGCGATGCCCTTGGCCATGGTGAGAATGTCGGGCAGGACGCCGAGGTGCTCGCACGCAAACATCCGGCCCGTCCGGCCGAAGCCGGTCTGGATCTCGTCGATGATGAAGAGGACGCCCCGATCGTCGCAGAGCTTGCGGACGGCCTGGAAGAACCCCACTGTCGCGGGGCGCACGCCGCCCTCGCCCTGGACCGGCTCCAGGATCACGGCGGCCGTCTGGTCGTCAATGGTCTTCTCGAACTCGGCCGCGTTGTTGTAGGGCGCATGGACGAACTCCGGGACCAGCGGCGCGAAGGGGTCCCGGTATTTCCGCTCCCACGTGGCGCTGAGGGAGCCCAGGGTCTTACCGTGATAGCCGCGCATGGCGGCCACCACGCGCTTGCGCCCGGTGGCCATCCGGGCGAACTTGATCGCGCCCTCGACCGCCTCGGTGCCGGAGTTGCAGAGGAAGAACCGGTCGATGCCCTCGGGGGTGATCCGGTTCAGTCGCTCCAGGCACTGGGCCCGGGCGTCGTTGTAGAAGAGCTCGCTGCAGGTGATCAGGCGGGTCGCCTGCTCCTGGATGGCCTTGACGACGGCGGGGTTGCAGTGGCCCACGTTGGCGACGCCGACGCCCGCCACGCAGTCAATATACTCGCGGCCCGCCGCATCCCACACGCGAGCTCCTTGGCCGCGGACGATGGCCACGTCGCGTTTCTGGTATACCCCGACGGAGAACCGGTCCTCGGTTGACTTAAGGTTCATGACGGCCACCGAATGTGTACACCGATGAAGGAAGAACCAGGATCACTGGATGACGGTGCCCTGTCCGGCGAGCGCCGAGGTCACGGGTGTCTCGACGTTGGCGCTCCCCAGGATGACGCGCCCGACACCGCCCCGCAGGGCGATGGCCGCGGCCATGAGCTTGCGCTTCATCCGACCGTGGGCCAGCGCCATGAAATCGTCTATCGCCTTGGCCGGAATCCGCTCCACCAGAGATTTCGGGTCGTTGAGATCGCGGAGGAGGCCGGGCACGTTCGAGAGCATGACGAACTCTTCGGCCTTGAGGGCCGCCGCAAGCTCGGCTGCCGCCGTGTCCCCGTCCACGTTGACCGCCTCGCCTTCGTAGCTGGCTGCGGGCGGGCAGAGGACGGGCAGGTAGCCGTGGTCGAGGAGGAGGGTCACGAGGCCGGTATTCACGCGCTCGACCTTTCCCGTGTAATCGCCGCGCAGGACCTTGCGCTTGCCCCCCTCCAGAATGGTGATGGTGTCCTTGCGCCTTCCCTCGAAGATCCGCCCGTCCAGGCCTGACAGGCCCACAGCGTTGACCCCGCGTCGCTGGAACGCCTCCACGACGGCCTTGTTGATCTTGCCGCAGTAAGCCATCTCGAAAATCTCGAGGGTCTCCCGGTCAGTGTACCGGCTCTCGATGCCCGAGACCGAGGTCACAAAGCGGGGCGGCTTGCCGAGCTTCTCCGCCAGGACATTGGTCTCGCCCGAGGCGCCATGCACGAGGACGAGGCGCCGGTCGGAGCGGAGGATCTCGGTGAGGTCTGCGACCGTCGGCTCAATCTGTGTTCCGGATCCGCCACCAATCTTGACGACGAGCATGATGAGCGCCGAGCGCCTAGAGCCTAGCGCCGAGATGTTGAAGGCGAGCCAAGGCCGTTGCCGTCATTCCGCATTCCGCACTCGCCATTCCGCATTCAGTTAGGCCGGGTGCAGGCCGGGGAAATCGAGGCCGGCGGTCTCGGGCAGGCCGCAGGCGAGGTTCATGGCCTGGACGCCGTTCCCGGCTGCGCCCTTCACGAGGTTGTCCAGAGCGGCCATGACGACCAGACGCGACCCTCGAGCGTCCTTCTCGAAGCCGACGTCGCAGAAATTCGTCCCGGCGAGGATCTTCGGCTCCGGATACCGGTAGATGCCCTGCCGCTCCTTGACGATCCGCATGAACGGCTCGTCGCCGTACTCGGACCGGTAGGCCTTCCACAAATCCTTTTCCTCGATCCCGTCCTTCAGGAAGACATGGCAGGTGGCCAACACGCCTCGCACGGCCTCGATGGAGGTGGCGCTGAAGTGGACCGCGAGCGGCTGGCCGAAACCGAGTTCCTGAACGATTTCGGCGGTGTGTCGGTGGCCGGTGGGTTGGAACGACCGGACCGATCCGCTGCGCTCGGGGTGGTGGGTGGACAGGTGCGGGGTGTCGCCGGCCGCGGACGACCCGACCTTGGCCTCGATGAAGACCTCGCGCCTGGCGAGGATGTCATGCTTGAACACGGGGAGGAGCCCCAGGATGGAAGCCGTGGCCAGGCAGCCGGCGCCCGTGATGAACCGGGCCTGGCTGATGGCCTTGCGGTGGAGTTCCGGGATCCCGTACACGAACTTGTCGAGGTACTGGGGGGCCTCGTGGGGATGGCCGTACCAGGCCGGATAGTCGTCGGGATTCCGCAGGCGGAAGTCGGCGCTGAGGTCAATGATGGTCTTCGCCAGGCCCTCCAGTTGCCCGATGCGCCGCATGGCGCTGCCGTGGGGGAGACAGAGGAAGAGGACGTCGCACGGCTTGAGGTCGTTGAAGCTGGTGAACTTGAGCTGGGTCTGCTTCCGCAGATTCGGATGGATCGTGTAGACGAAGTGCCCGGCGTTGGATTCCGAGGTGGCCTGGACGATCTCGACGTCCGGGTGGCGGAGCAGGATGCGAAGGGTCTCGCCCCCCGTGTACCCGGAGGCCCCAACGATGCTGACTGTGATCATGCAGCCAACCTACGTCTGAAATGTATTCCGTGCCCGACATACGGGCCTGAGACTACATGACACATGGCGGCGCCCACGAGACCATTTCGAGACGCCGGGCCGTGCGGGGGCCGCGGGTCCGGCACGGAGTCCGCCGTCTTTCTGGCGGACGACCCGGAACAAGACGGCCCCACCCCGCGTCCCGCGGGGTGCCGTCGCGGCCCGGCGACCGAGAAGGTGGTCACGTGGGCGCCGCCGTGCTCAGAAGGTCTCGCTTCACCACACTACCGCCGGGCCACCTCGAGGACGTACTCCACGACCTTGGCCGGGATGTTCACGCCGGTGGTGTCAATGCTGTTCCGGAACTCCATGGTGTAGTTGACCTCGTTCACCATGAAACCATCCGGTGTCTCGAAGATGTCGATGGCGACCACGCCGCCCCCCACGGCCTTGGCGGCCCGGACGGAGATCTCGTTCAGTTCCGGCGTCACAGGGCAATTGGTGGCGATGCCGCCGCGGGCCGTGTTGGTGATCCAGTGCTGCGACGTCCGGTAGATGGCGCAGATCGTCTCGTCACCCACGACGAAGGAGCGAATGTCGCGCCCGCGCTTCTCCACGTACTCCTGGATGTAATACGTGGAGTGATGGTAGGAGCCGAGGGTCTCCTTGTGCTCGAGGAGCGCCTCGGCGGCATCGCGATCGTTGACCTTGGACAGCAGCCGCCCCCACGAGCCCACGGCCGGTTTGAGGACGACCGGGTACCCGAGCGTTTCGATCGCCTGGAGCGCCGACTCGGGCGTGTAGGCCACGTACACCTTGGGCGTGGGGATAGCGTCGCGGATCAGGGCCAGGGTCGTCAGGAGCTTGTCGCCGCAGGTGCTGGCCACCGCGTACGTGTTGACGGTCTTGACCCCGCAGTCATTGAGGTACTTCAGGGTGTGCAGCGCCCGCGAATGATTGATGCTGCGCTCGAGGATGACGTCGAAGTCCCACTGCCGGCGGTGCAGGTCGAGGATCAACTCCCGGTCATCAATGCGGGTAAGCTCCAGCCCGCGCCGGCGGAACTCGTCCAACAGCAGCTTCTCTTCCTTGCGGATCAACGAGCACAGGAAGCCGATGTTCATTCGCCCCAATCCTCCTCTTCCTCGGGGGCGGGGGCCAGCTCCGGCGGGTGCACGCTGATCACTTCCAGATCCAGGCCGCAGTCGGGGCACTGGATGATCTCCCCGATCTCCGTAGTCGGGGCCAGCGGGATCTCGGCCTCACATCCGGTGCAGAGCGCCATGGTCGTCACCTCCGCAGTTACTCAGCAGCGCGAAATGCTGGCTACACCTTCGCTCGCGCTGCTTCGTTCGCGGGGAAGGCCCTCGTACTCGCATAGGGCGCGCCGCAAGTCCTCGGCCCTCCCCGCGGGCCCTACCGAGAGGGGCGGGCCGCCGCCCCTCCTCGGACTCTCCCCCGGACTGTGCGGTTTCGGGCGAACTCTCGCCTGTCTTGTGCACCGCACAGTGGTGCGATTGGGGGGAGGATACCACGCACCCACGGTAGCTTCAAGCAAAACGGGCGTGCCAACAGGGGAGATGTTAGGGGATTCAGACCGCGCTGCCGCCATTGCCAGCTCTGGGGGCCGTGTGCTAGCGTAAGCGCGGATGAGTTGGCAGCCCGCCGGAGTCGGTGGGGTGCAGCCCGCATGGGACGGAGGTCGGAGGAGAGCCCAAGAGGGGCGATATGCTGAGAGCAGTCACGTTCGACCTGTGGCAGACGCTGATCCTGGATACGCCGGAAGGATTGCGCCAGGCGCGCGCGAACCGGGTCCGGGGTATCCACGAGGTTCTGAGCCGCGAAGGGATCGTGATGGAACTCGCGGCGGTGGACCAGGCCTACGACGCGGTGGGCGCCAAGCTGGAAGAGGTCTGGTCGGATCGCCGGGACGTGGGATCGCGAGGGCAGGTGCGACTGCTGCTCGAATGTCTGGGCCTGGATGGCGCCGTACCCGCCGAAGGCGGGCTGATGGAGGCCCTGGATCAGGCGTATTGCCTGCCCATCCTCTCGGCGCTGCCCGTGCCGAACGCCGGGGCGCTCGACGTGCTTCGCCTGCTCTCCTCGCACGGGTTCGCGCTCGGCCTCGTGTGCAATACGGGTCGAACGCCCGGCAAGATGCTGCGCCTGATCCTGGAGCGTCTGGGCCTGGCCCGCTACCTCGGCGCCCTCAGCTTTTCCGACGAGGTCGGCCTGCGGAAACCGCACCCCGAAATCTTCCACCGGACCCTGACGGCCCTGGGTGTCCTGCCGGCCGAGGCCGCGCACGTCGGCGACGACCCAGCCACGGACGTCGCGGGCGCGCGCGCCGTCGGGATGCGTGCCATCCACCTGTGTCATCCGTCGAGCGTCAGCCAGCCTTCGGACGACGTCGAGAGGATTCCGACCCTGGAGGTCTTGACCGATCTGCTCTTTCCCGCCGAGAGTTGATACGCAGCTTCTCCGTCTCCTTGGCAAGGCCTACATATGGAAGCCCGAAGCACGGGCCGGGAGTGGCAAACAGCCGACCGCTCGGCGGCACTGCGTTGTGTAACAGCCTTCTGGGGATTCTGCTGGACATCCATACAGACCTTTGCTATTGGTTACGGCGAGCCGAATGGTCGCGCGGCGTCCGAGAATGCCCTCGATTGGTTCCCTGCTCTTTACGTAGGATTTCGCCGTGGATTCCGGAGTCACCCTCCAAAGCGTGAGCCAGGGATCCTGGCAGCCGAAGCCCAAGCTCCTCGACCGCCTCCGCGAGGCCCTCCGCTCCCGCTACTACAGCCGTCGGAGCGAGCAAAGCCATTCCCGTTCGGTCAAGCGGTTCATTTTTTTCCACAATGTGCGCCATCCAGCCGAGATGGCCGAAGCGAAGATCAACGCCTTCCTGACCCATCTGGCGGTCAAGGAGAAGATGCGCCGACGGGCGCCGATCCCGCTCCGGGCATCTGAACGAGGGCAGATTCACCTGCCGCGAGCGGGACGGCTCAGCCGCCACCCCGTTCGGCTTGTTGGCCAGGCTGAGGTAGACTGAGCCCGTGATCTATGAGTGGAATCCGACGAAGGCGAAGGTCAATCTGCGCGACCATGGCGTCTCCTTCGAAGAGGCGGCGACGGTGTTTGTCGACCCGCTGGCTGTTACCTACCCCGACCCGGACCACTCCGATGAGGAGAACAGAGAGATCACGATCGGCCACTCCGTGAAACAGCGAATCCTGTTCGTCTCCCACTGTCAGCGAGGAGATCGCATTCGAATCATCAGTTCACGGAAGGCGACCCGAAAGGAGCGCAAGCAACATGAAGAAGGCATCGGCAAAGAGAATGAATGACGACCTCCGACCGGAGTACGATCTTTCTCAGCTCAGAGGCGGCGTTCGCGGTAAGTACTATCGACAGGCCACTGCAGGCACCAACCTCGTGTTGATCGAACCCGAGCTCGCGAACGTCTTCCCAAACACGGAATCCGTGAACCGAGCACTCCGTCTCCTGGTCGATACCGCAGCGGCGGCTGCCCCCCTGTCGCCCCGTCGGCGCAGAGCGCCGAACAAGCGGCTCAAACGGACCGCTTGAAAGACGCGGATACAACCGCCCCAGGCTTCGGCGAGCACGCTCACCCTCGCCTGCGCGACTGATCGGACGCGCGCGGCCGTCGCTGCGCTCCAGTTGGATGCTCCGGGTGGCCCCATCGCCCCGAGCCCGGCGGCGCACGAGAGATTGGCCGCGGACAGCGCCGGCGCTACGCAGTCGGCGCATCGGGGCGAAGGATAGACCTCCGCGTTATGAGAGACTGGTCAATCGTTCGCGAAAGGTATCTACGCGATGCGCTTCATGTCCGCCTCGGTGGCCTGGCGGCCAATCTCGCAAGGGTGGAGTCGTTCTCCGATCATCCGCACCACCGCGAAGTCGTAGCGGGGTTGCTCGAGGAGAGCAAGAGGTTCATCGAGTGGACGGCACGCGATGCTCAACTCGACGTTCAGGCGGTACTTGTTGAGTGCCAACGCCAGTTGGCTTTGTGGACTCTAGCGTGGGACGAGATCTGGTCTGACCCCGCCCGACGGGCAGAGGTTGCAAGGCAGGCGGGTCTGTGGTCCAGACGAGTTCTCGAAATGTCGGGGCTCCTGCTGTCTCCCCCCGCTCCGCACCACAGTGGCACTGAGCCTGACATCCGCATTCAGCCGTCGGCGGAAGATGCGCGCCGCGGCTGATGCGTAATACGATGCGCCGACGCGCGCGGCCGTCGCGCGGATCCACTCGGATGACCCCGGGTGGCTCGATATCCCCCAGCCCGGCGGCTCACAATAGGTTGACCGCGGACCGCGCCGGCGCGAGGCAGTCGGCGCATCGGGGCGGCGGATCCGCCGCCCCGTTAGCTGACAGAAGCTTGTTGGAATGTCGCGTATCCAACCGACACGACCCGATGCCGCCACAGCGGCGCATGGGCGGGAACTTGCAGGCACGGCCATCTCGGCCGAGGATTTCTAGGCGATGATGAAAACGGTTCATAGGTTGACGATGTTGCGCCGGTCGCTCGTCATTCTCGCGGGGCTCGCAGCAGCCCTCAGTCACTCTCCCAGCGCAGCCCAGGAACGAACGCCGAGCGAGATCCAAATTCTCTCCAAGGCCGATGCGCTCGGACTTTTCGGGCTCACCAAGGAGCAATGGCTTAGGAACGTGCGCGATGCTGTGGCCACGGGCCGTGCTACGCAGACCTATCGTGAACCGTCGCCGATTGTAGGCATGGCGACGGCGACGCCGGAGGGCGATCTACTCACGGTCAACCTTGACTACTCGAAGGGCGATAGCCGACCCGTCTTCATCCAGGTCATCGTAGGCTACAGACCTAACCGCGCAGCCCGATTTACCGATCAGATGGTCCGCGATGCAATTGCTGTTGCACAGCGCCAAATGGCGCCAGAGTTCGAGGTGCACGGTAATGCAGAGCGGATCGAGGGCGGTCTCGGTATCTTCTTCGCGATTCTCGATAGGCGGGAGCCTGTGGTTTTGGCTCAGGATGTGGCTTGCGGCGACTACAGTAGCTTCGCTGAGAGTCAGAAGGTTAGTTTGGCGTATGGGTATCTTGAAGGCGTGCAGGCGGCCCTAGACAAAGACGTCGCTGATATTCTCGTCCCACCAGCCGACGCAAGACACGCCATGTGGTGGGTCTTACCCAAAGGGCTCGGAGAGAAACCAGCGAAGGGGCTGGCTGAGAAGTTAGACTCACACTGTCGATTGCCTGCGAACCGACGCGAGGGACTCCTGGCGGCGTTGCTCTCGCTGAGCTACCGAAAAGACGGGTGGCCTGCTCTCGGCATTTCGACCGATAAGCAGAAAACTGATTCGTGGAAGAGCATTCTGGGAGGGAAGGAATCGTCAGTCAGTTGCTCGGCCTATACTGCGAGCCGCGAGGAAACGAGGCAGGCAATCATCGATGGATACTATCTCGGCACTGTAGCGCTGAAGGTCCGTCTCAAGAGCTCCGTCGATGTTGGAATAGTGTGGCCGTCGCATATGAGTGCTCAGGCTGTGCGAGTGGAAGTCGATCAACGATGTCAGAAGGAGACGAAGGCGACGTTGAGGGATGTCCTCTGGCTTACTACGGCCGAGCTAGGTGTCAAAACACGCTAGAGGGACCTCCGGACGAGCGAAGGGCCGGCGCGACGACGGCGCGCAGAGGAGACCTTTGACAATAGGTTGACCGCGGACCGCGCCGGCGCGAGGCAGTCGGCGCATCGGGGCGGCGGATAGACCTCCGCGTGCTGGGGCCGCTCGCGCGGCCCATCACGCGGATGCAGCCGGCAGTCGCTCCGGCGAGTTCCCTCGCCGTCCCGTCTGCGGCTGATCCGCCGCCCCGTTAGACCGCTTGATCCCAAGGGAAGGTTCATGGAGAAGTCAGTCGCCGACGAAATCGCTCAGGTGTCGATGGGAAAGCCTCATGTGGTTCTGCTCGGGGCTGGCGGGAGCCGAGCAGCCTTTCCGGACGGTGAACGGAATGGCCGGCTTCTGCCTCTGATGGCCGACTTTATCGACATCGTTCCGGTTCGAGAGGCACTTGTCCGCACGGGAATTCGAACGGAAGGACGGAACTTCGAGGACATCTACTCCGACCTCGTGTCAGATCCTCGCGCGGCCTGGATTCGCGATGATCTGGAGCAGGCTGTGCTGGGGTACTTTTCGTCGCTCGAACTTCCAGACACCCCGACGCTCTACGATCACTTGGTGTTGAGCCTGCGACGGAAGGACGTGATCGCGACGTTCAACTGGGATCCCTTCTTGATCCAAGCCGTGAGGCGAAACGGCCACATTGCGGATCATCCGAGGTTGCTGTTTCTGCACGGCAATGTGCTCCAGGGTTTCTGCAGAACAGACCGTATTCACGGAGTGCGAGGGGCCAAGTGCTCGCGATGTGGCCAGCCGTTTGAGCCTGTCCCATTGTTGTATCCAATTCGTGCCAAGGACTACGAGACTGAACCACCGATCCGGTCAGCGTGGCAAGAGTTGACACGGGCGTTCGAGAAAGCCTTCATGGTGACGATCTTCGGATACAGTGCTCCGCAAAGCGACCGCGGAGCGGTGGAATTGCTTCGAAGAGCCTGGGGCGGATGGGAGAAGCGGGAATTCGAGCAGTTTGAGATCATCGACGTTCGAGACGAAGTTCCGTTGGTAGAGAGCTGGAAGGATTTCATCCACACGCATCACTACGAGATCCACACCAACTTTTTCGAATCTTGGATAGCTAACCACCCTCGACGCACAGGCGAGGCCTACTGGAATCAATACATGATGGCTGCGTTCATCGACAATAATGCTCTGCCACGAACGAAGAACCTTGAAGAGTTGTGGACGTGGTTTGCGCCGCTGATCGAGGCCGAGCGGGCTGCGTCGAACAGCGAACGGTTCTAGCTCCGAGGCGGTCTAACATCGGGCTGGAGTCCGCGGCGCGGAGAACAGCATTCGCGCCGCGGCTCAGCCCGAGGCGATGCGCCGACGCGCGCGGCAGTCGCTCCGGCGAGTTCCCTCGCCGTCCCGCCTGCGGCTGATCCGCCGCCCCGTTAGACAGGTACGAGGGGAATGAAGAGAAGGTGCGCTAGATTCGGCGGGAGGCGCGATTCTCGTCCCGCCAGAGCCGCCGTCGCTCCCCCGGGCGCCCGAGTCGGTCGCCGCCCTGATGCAGCGGTTGACTGGGGTGGACCTCACCCGGTGTCCCGTCTGCCGGCAGGGCCGCCTGCGGGTCGTGGCCGTCTTCGGGCCGGGCGCACGCCCGGTCCTCGCGCCGGACACCTCATGAGCCCGCCCTCAGCGGTCCGCCTGTCCATCGCGCCCACGCCCCGCTGCGCGCGGAGGGACGGAGGCCTGTGCCCCCCGCACGTCTTTCTCGTCCCTCCGGAGGGTCTTGTCGCTCCCACCGCCCTCGTGTCCACCCCTGCTTCGCTGACGCGCCCCCCTGGCCTGTGGTCACAAATCCCTTCCCCCGGCCCCCCGGGTCAGATACAATCCCCATAGCCTTCAGGCCAGCGGTTCAGTTCAGCCGGTTTTACCCGGCGGGCCTGCTTCCGCCGTCGTCGGCATGTCTTGCGCGGGGCCCGCCGGATAAAAGCTTATTCGTTGGGCGTCATGAGAAAGGCCAGATGAGCAAGAAGAGCCTGTTTTCGAAGTACCTGAAAGAGCTGTCCGCGGTGGCGCTCCAGGGAGACGCGCGGGAGGAAAGCTTCTACACGGCGCTGGCCGACATGCTCGCGGAGGTGGCGCAGACGAGCGGACGGACGCACGTCCGCGTCACGACGCTTCCCAAGCCGACCGATGCCGGCAACCCGGATTTCCGCCTCTGGAACGGGACCGACCGCATCGTCGGCTATGTGGAGGCCAAGAAGCCGACTGAAGAACGACTGGACCTCATCGAGGATTCCGAACAGCTCCGGCGCTACCGCTCCACGTTCCCCAACCTTATCCTGACCAACTTCCTCGAATTCCGCCTGTACCGGAACGGCGAACGCGTGGAGACGGTCCTCGCCGCCCGTCCGCTGGTCCTGAACCGGCTGCGCACGATCCCGCCCATCGAAAAGCCGGATGAGCTCTTCAACCTGCTCGACCGCTTCCTGGGCTTTTCGCTTCCCAAGGCGTTCACGGCGGAGTCCCTCGCCGTCGAACTGGCCAAGCGCACGCGCTTCCTGCGCGACGTGGTCTCCCAGCAGCTTCAGCAAGAACAGGAAACACCCGGCATGCTCTCCGGCTTCTTCGAGGCTTTCCAGGCCTACCTCATAGGCACACTGACCCCGGAGGATTTCGCCGACCTCTTCGCTCAGACCATCGCCTACGGCCTGTTCGCCGCCCGCACTCGGGCCGGGGACGGCTTCAGCCGCCTCGCGGCCTTCGACAACATCCCGCACACCATCGGCGTGCTGCGCGACCTGTTCCGTTTCATCTCCCTCGGCGACCTCCCAGAACAGCTTGCCTGGTGCGTGGACGACATCGCCGAGGTCCTGGGCGTGGCTGACGCCCCCGGCATCCTCGACCGCTACTACCGCGAGGGCAAAGGCAGCGACCCCATCGTCCACTTTTACGAAACCTTCCTCGCCCAATACGACCCCGCCGTGCGCGAGCGCCTTGGCGTGTACTACACGCCCGAACCCGTGGTCTCCTACATCGTCCGCTCGCTCCACGGCCTGCTCAAGAGCGAGTTCAAGAAACCCGACGGCCTCGCCGCCGACGGCGTGACGCTGCTCGACCCCGCGGCGGGCACCATGACCTTCGTCGCCCGCGCCGCGCAGCAGGCGGTCCGAGAGTTCGAGGCCAAGTACGGCGCCGGCGCCCGCGAGGACTTCATCCGGCGGCACATCCTGAAGAACTTCTATGCCTTCGAACTGATGATGGCCCCTTACGCCGTCGGCCACCTCAAGATGGGCTTTTTCCTCGAAGAACTCGGGCACCGCCTCGCGGACGACGAGCGCGTGCCCTTCTACCTCACCAATACTCTCGACAACGCGGAGCTGGAACAGAGCCGTCTGCCCGGCTTCTCCGCCCTGGCCGAGGAATCCCGCCTCGCCGGCAAGGTCAAGAAACAGACGACCATTCTCATCGTCCTCGGCAACCCGCCGTATTCGGGCATTTCCTCCAACACGGGGGAGTGGATCACCGGTCTGATCGAGGACTACAAGTATGTGGACGGAAAGCACTTCGGCGAAAAGAAGCACTGGCTGCAAGACGACTATGTCAAGTTCCTCCGATTCGCCCAGTGGAAAATCGAGCAGGCCGGCCGGGGCGTCGTCGGGATGATCACCAACCACGGCTATCTCGATAACCCGACCTTCCGCGGCATGCGCCAGAGCCTGATGCGGGCCTTCGACGAAATCTATGTGCTCGACTTGCATGGCAACTCCCTGAAGAAGGAAACCTGCCCCGATGGCAGCCCCGACCAGAACGTGTTCGACATCCGCCAGGGCGTTGCCATTGCGTTCTTTGTCAAGCGCGGGGGAAAACAGAAGACCGAAAGCGTCGTGCATCACGCCGACCTTTACGGGATGAGGGACGTTAAGTATACATGGCTGGACACCCACGATCGAAGGCACACCGAATGGCGGGTATTGAATCCCAACTCGCCGTTCTATCTGTTCGTGCCACGTGATGATGCACTAGAAGCCATGTATCGTTGCTTTCCGTCCGTCCCCGAGGTCTTCGCCGCCAAAAGCGTCGGGATCGTGACCGCGCGCGACAAGCTGACCATTCACTGGACGCCCGAAGAGGTTTGGAAAGCGGTCACCGTTTTCTCCCGCATGGATCCCGAGTTGGCTCGCCAAGGATACAAGCTGGGCAAGGACGCGCGAGACTGGCAGGTGACTATGGCGCAGAAGGACCTGCTGGATTCCGGCCCGACACGGGAGAAGATCGCACCGATTCTTTACCGGCCCTTCGATGTGCGCCACACCTACTACACCGGCCAGTCACGTGGCTTCATCGGTCAGCCGCAACAGCGAGTCTCTTGCCAGATGCTCGCCGGGGAGAACCTAGCGCTGATCACCCCGAAGCGCGTTGAGCACGTTGGTGCCTGGCAACACGCTTTCGTCTCCAGTGCCATTTCAGACCATGTTGCCGTCTCTCTCAAGACCATAGACTACCATTTCCCCCTTTACCTTTATCCTTCAGCCGACCGCGCCGACCTCTTCGCTCACCACGAACCAGCGGAACGGCAACCGAACCTTAACCCGAAACTGGTGGATGTGCTGTCGCAGGCGTATGGCCGGGAGCCGACGCCGGAGGATGTTTTCCACTACATCTATGCCGTCCTGTACGCGCCAGCGTACCGGGAGAAGTACGCCGAGTTTCTGCGGATGGACTTCCCGCGCGTGCCCTTCACTGCTGACTCGAAGCTGTTTCAAAAACTCGCTGCCTTGGGCGCAAGGTTGACCACTTTGCATCTGCTCACGTCTGCCGAGCTCGACCCGCCCGCATGCCGGTTCGACGGCGCGGGCGACAGCCGCATCGGCAAGGGGCGGAAGGCGGGGCTGCGCTTCGAGTCTGACCAACAGCGTGCGTACATTAACGCGACCCAATACTTTGCTCCCGTACCCGAAGCCGTCTGGTCGTACCAGGTGGGCGGCTACCAGGTCTGCGAGAAGTGGCTGAAAGACCGTCAGGAACGCCGCCTTGAGGTAGACGACATCCGCACCTATTGCCGCATCGTCACTGCCCTCGGGCTGACGATCTCCATTCAGCAGGAGATCAACGCCCTGTATCCGCAGGCAGAGAGCAAAACAGTAGCCTTGTCGGAACACGCACAGGCGAGTGAATCGGAACGCCCAACCAGGCGCTCCAGCGGACGCGGTAAACCGCGCCGCTGAGCTTTGTTGTTAGCCGGAAAGCAGCATACGACTCGACAAATCGCTCGAAACGATTGTTTCGGCTCCGATTGGTGGCCGGCCGGGAGAGCAGGTGCGCCCTTGTTGATTTCTAGACAGATGGTATAATCCGTGCCAGAGATATCCCGCTTTTTTGGAATCATCATCCGGATGTTCACAGAAACGGGCGCACAGCATCATGTTCCCCATCTGCACGCGTATTATCAGGATCATAAAGCAACCTTTCGGATTGATACCGCTGAGATCCTGGGGGGTTTATTGCCGCGCCGACAACAACGCTTGGTGGAGGCGTGGATCGAGCTCTATCAGCCAGAATTGTTGGAGAACTGGAACCTGGCTGAGGCAGGCAAACCCCTTAACACAGTGCCCCCTTTGAGACGAGAGGATTGAGAGAGTATGACTCATTTAATGGTCGATCTAGCAGACTTCGAGATTGTTGGCCCGTACACCCTGCGGATTGTTTTTGAGGATGGGGCTGAGCGGATCATCAACTTTGAGCCTGTGCTATACGGGTACTACTACGCTGCATTGCGTGACCTGGACTTCTTCAATCAGGTCTCCCTGGACCCGGAAGTTCACACGCTGGTATGGCCCAATGGTGCCGACTTCGATCCAGCCACGCTCTACAACTGGCATCAGGGGGAAGGCGCAGAGTTGGCACAGCGAGCGGCGCGTTGGCACACAGCTCAGGCTGGTGTTATGCGAGAGCACGGCTCACACAGGGTTTCC
>Ga0315279_10005353_pt1 | contig 16708 bp, 13 predicted proteins | sample YL17G06_20_MG_FD_203694 | JGI IMG/M metagenome (GOLD analysis project Ga0315279, IMG submission 203694) | Sediment microbial communities from Yellowstone Lake, YNP, Wyoming, USA - YL17G06_20 | ecosystem: Environmental > Aquatic > Freshwater > Lake > Sediment | place: USA: Wyoming | collected...
TTTTAGCACATACGCAGCCTGGTGGATAAAGCAAAGTATTAAGCGGGCTCTGTTAGAGAACGTTCAACTGGTGCACATCCCAACCTATATGGTGGGGTTGATAAATCACTGGCGGCATATCGCGGCACCCAATTGGTGATTTTCTTATGCATAAATTACGGACAGTGAAGTTGGTATTAGCCGAAGCACGCTTATTGTGGTATCATTTTTGACTATTCTGTTAAGGCCAGCGATTGTTCGTAGGACATTGTGAACTGATAAAGGGCCTTATCCTTGTGATGGTAAGCATTTGATGAACAGAGAACCGACGAACACATGGAACAGAACTGCTGCTCGGCTCTGTGGCCTTCTCATCATTGTTGCTGCGATTAATGGAATCCCTGGTGGTTGTGACTATGCTGCCATTGAGGCAACTGGGAGCCAGGCTGGGGTACATAGTCCTGATCGGCTGTTGTATGCCGTTACCCCTGTTCCTGAAGTGGTCCGTAGCAGATTTGGCCTATCGTCATTCTACCAGAAGTACGTCGACGTCAATGGGTTGCCTGTAGTCAGCTCTGTCAATGTCTCCGACTTTGCCCTGCGAGAAGCGGCATGGGTTGTCCGTAACATGCTGTCCGGTCGCTACGACATCCTCTGTGCGATGGTAAACAATCATGTCCGTGTCGTTGTAATGGCTTGGAATGAGTTTACTACCGATATACCCGAGCACAGTCATCTCAAGCCCAAGGTCTATTGGGATCGCCGAGCACGTGGGCTGGGAGCTACACACGAAGCGCCTGCAGTGAGCTGTGGAGAGGAGAATCTGCTTTGTTTTCCGGGTGATCCCTATTCAACGGAAAACATCCTAATTCATGAGTTTGGCCACACCATACACGAAATGGGCCTATCGACTGTGGACGCCACATTCGACCAAAGTCTTGGGATTGCATTCGAGAACGCCAAGAAGCGCGGCCTTTGGCAAGGCACCTACGCCATTGTTAGCCGACAAGAGTATTGGGCAGAAGGTGTGCAGTGCTGGTTCGATAATAATCGCGAGAACGACTCTCTTCATTGCCATGTTAACACGCGCGCCGAGCTCAAGCAATACAATCCTGAGCTGGCGAAGCTATGTTCGGAGGTCTTCGGCGACGGCCTATGGCGCTACCACAAACCCGTGGACCGTGATGGGGCTGGACGTGCCCACCTTAGCGGTTGGGATCCGACGAAGGCGCCGAGCTTCCAGTGGCGGCAAGGACCCCTGACTGACAGGCCTCGTGTACTTATTCAGACCGCAATCGGCGATATCGAGGTTGAGCTTGATGCAAAGCGCGCCCCCATCACAACAAAGAACTTTCTGCGTTATGTCCTTGAAGGATTCTACGGCGATGGAATGTTCTTTCGGACTGTCACAGCATCAAACCAACCTGAGGACACTGTGAAAATTGCTATCGTCCAGGCCCAGGCAGACCCGGCCAAGGAAAAGGATTCGTTTTCTCCTATCGTCCTCGAGCGCACGTGCGACACAGGTCTGCACCATTTGGATGGCACGATATCCAAGGCACGCATGGGCCCTGACACAGCCACGCATAATTTCTTCATTTGCATCGGTGACCAGCCGGAACTGGACTACGGCGGCAAACGGAACCTTGACGGCTATGGCTTTGCCGCCTTTGGACGTGTGGTCAAAGGTATGGATGTGGTACGCAGGATACATGAGTCGCCTGCGGAAGGACAAATACTCGCTCCTCCCATTAGCATTCAGCGAGCCATCAGAGTTCACTAAAGCGGGATGTGACCATTGGGATGATCTATCCTGTCGAAGATAGCTCAGCGGTCTGTCTCCATGGGTTATCTGGGGGTTATTGCGATCACATTAGGCTGAAAACCGAAGTGGAATCCCCATCTCAGACAGAACACCTTATCGTTGATGAGCAGACCAACAGAATGTCGTCACGGTTCATGTGGAGTCCCTGGCACCTGTGAGCTGCTCGTGGTCATAGATAGCTGGTACCGGACTTGCAAATTGAAAAAAACAGATTGAAGTTAAGCAAAGTCGGTTTGCCCATCAGTGACCAAACCGACGATAGGTCAAAGAGAAGGTGTAAAGATGGAAACCATGACCAACGTCAATTATAAATTCCAATTGACGGCAACTTTTTTTACCGTTTCCGGATAACATCCTTGTTACGGAGAAAGCCTCTTGGTGATGCCTCCTATCGGGGCCAGGATTTATCAGTTTTCCTTGTGCTTCCTTTTCCTAGCCTGCTTGGTTAGGTAACTTGGAACATTGAGTTCAAACACAATGCTGAGGCGCACGAGCCTGTCTATCGCAGCAAACGTTGCCATAGAGTCCTTGAAGATTGTCTCCCATCCTGAAAACGGCAAATTGCTGGTAAGCAACATACTGCCTCGCTCATATCGATGGGCCAGCATCATAAGTTCGTTTTTGACAATTGTTAATCATTTAACGACAAATACTTACAAAACCCTCAACCGGATTAGAAATCCGTTGCTCTATCCAACTGAGCTACGGGCGCAAGACTCTTTAAGTCTTTGTAGTATAAACAGTTCCTAAACACAGTGTCAACCACCATTCAATGTCAAAACTTTTGCCTTACTCCGCTCAACTGTAATCCCCAGTGACTTGAACCACCCAAATAAATCACGCCCCATAGCTTGACTCAACACTGCTACACTATCATCTGCCGTGAATTCCTTAATCTTGTCCGTCGTAGCCAGTTTCCGTTTTGTCTGGAAGTAACGTGCCACGATATCCGGCTTTTCTTTCCGCAACTGCTCAAAAATCCACATTGGTTTTGCCATTCGCACCGCGTGAGGAATGTCCCGGCCGTTTGCCAGGTCATATTTGGTCATATCCGCATCATACCGTTTTGCATCCGAAATCCAGCCTTCCAGGGTGGCATTTGCATCTTTCTCCAGTCCTAATTTACGACCGACCAAAATACCGATGTAAGTTGCGATCCCCTCGTTCCACATTGGTTCTGGAAAAGGATGCACCCAAGAATGGGTTGATTCATGAGAAATAAGCTCAACCATCCCGTATTTCTTCTCAGGGAAATCACCCCACCATGCAGCCAGCCCAATACTCGAACCAGAGGAGAACCCACCGCCACCGGTCGGCAGAAGAATCAGGTTACTTAGCATCCCTTCTGAGGGCGGAACACCCATTACCTCCTGTATGACCGGAAAGCACTCGTCATAAACTGCATATATTGCGTCTGCGTAGGGCTTCATATAGTCGGAATACTGAATGGGAAGCCTTTCTCGTTGAGTCTGGTTTTCGGGCATTTGATGTTTTGGGTGACTTTTTGGGTCGATAGTTTTGTTGGCGGAAATCTCTTTGAGCAAAGGTTTCCACCATTTATCGTTGATAGGGTCGCTGGCGTCCGGCTTGTGACCACATAGCGAGCGCGAAGCTACTACCAGCTGTCCTTTGCCCAAACTTCGCCGAGCCATTACAACACGACCATTTGTATCTTTGACCAGAACTTCCCAGTCGAAACGTTTTTCGAGTTTTATCGTTTTTGGAGAATAACTGTCAATTTCCTCTTTCTCCAGAATCGAGCATCCTTTCAAAGGTTTCTCAGCGGATTCATTGACGAACTCAGCACCGAAATGCCTGACCAGTGCATTCAAGTTGTATTCCTTTTCTTTACGAAACAGCTCATAGTTGCCCAATACAACAACGCCGCCGCCATCCAGCAGGAATCTGTGCACTGTTTTGATGTCTTCGGGTAAATAGGCACAAGGCGATGCGGCTGATTGCAGAATGAGCAAATTGACGTTATTGAAATCATACTTATGTAATGTGCCCCAGTTGCGCACGTCAATACCGTTCTGGGCTACATAGTTCTTGCCGAACCGCCCGTCAAAGTAGAAAGTAAAATCGTGTGAAATATCCGTTACGCAGTGAATGCGACCAGCTTGGGCGGCAGAGGCCGGCTGGCCTGCCACGCTCGCCGGGCACATATACATCAGAATAGCTAAAATAATCCTGCAAATTGTTTTAGTCATAAGATTGCGCCTCTGCCTTGACCTTTGCTAATAGTCGTTTAAAATTCAGAACCACTCCATCATTGCCTTGACAACAAGCTCATGGCCTTTTCGATTAGGATGATTGACCTGTGACATAAGCTCATCCAAACAACCTCCATTAGAAATATAGGCCTTAAATTCTGCCAGGCTGTCAACCAGTCCGACATCAGACAATCTGGAAAGCTCCCGAACCAGCTCAGCCTGCTTATTTAGCGGGTCTTCGGGGTCACTTAACTTGGCACTGAGGTCTCCTGTCGGTGTTAAAAGAAGAATCTTGATTCCACGGCTCTTAGCCTGCTCAATCATAGATGTCAGAGATTCCCTTGATTTGTCTAATCCAATCCTGCGGTCGTTCAGAGCATAGTCTATAGTGATGACATCAGGTCTATGAGATAGAACATCCTGCTCGAAACGTTTTGCACCGCTGTCGGAAGCCTCTCCGCCGATAGCCGTAACAATAACGTTAATCACTGAGTATGGATACTTTGCCTTCAGAGCTTGATGAAGCAGATGTGGGTAGGCGTTGAAGGTGTCAACATCTGGCGTCTTAAAGTAGCCGGCCGGCACGCTGTGACCGTGACAGACGATATTTACGGTGCGATTGTTCGGCCACTTCTGCTGCATCAATTCCTTGACCTCGGAAAGATACGTCTTCTGCGTTGTCCTAAAAACACTTATGGAATACTTCAACGGTTCATAACCAGCCAATTCTTTGATTGGAACGGCGCCCCAGGTCGTGTTCAAATGCCCGACCATTCTCGGATTAGAAAATGTTCGGGAATAATCAATCAGAGCCTTGGCAGCCTCCGGTTTCTGCCAGCTTGCCGGCCAAACTCGAAATCCCTTATTCAAAAACATTGGAATCGATTCGTAGGCGTCTCTTCGCTCATAGTGCCAGTCGCAGACGATAATATCTTTGGGGATAATCTCAATAGCTCCTGCTGTATTGTTAGCACTGGATTCCCATTTGCCGTAATTTATCTTGCTTGAATCAATCAGGCGGTCTGACCACATAAGCATCTCAATCTTATGTTTATCTACGATATGCTTGTGATAGTCGTTTACTGCCTTTGCAAACAGTTCTGCCTTGCTCTTGCCTTTACAGCGCGGACAAACATCTTCGCCAATCAGAAATACCTCATCCATTCCAACGTGCAGGGCATCTGCTTCAAACGCTCCTATCAATTCATCCATAAGGTCAAATATAATGGAATTAACCTCAGGATGCAGAGGACACCAGCTTCTACAGTAAATCGCTTCATTTTTCGAATACTCACCAGGCGTCTCGTCAAACTGCGGATACCTTTTAAGCAATGGAAATGTCGTTTCTTTCCAGGACTGATGCCCGAGGCATTGAAACTGAGGGATAAGTCGAATGTGGTTCTCACGGCATTCATCCACCAGTTTTTTGATAAGCTCCTTACTACTTGGATTGCCGCTTGTCAGTTCAGGATGGGATTTGTATTCATATCCGTAGTTGATTTCGGCTACAATCGAATTGACTCCTATTTTTGCAAGGTCCTTGACCACCTCGGTAAGCTGTTCGGTTTTGTCTTTTGTCGTTATCAAAATATGCAGTCCAAGCCACGGCCGTTTTTCTGTCAACGTTGTCGAACAATCCGCCATACATCGGGTGGATAAAAATGCAGCCGGTGACACAACAAGGATAATGTAGAATAAAAGCACACAATTTTTCTTCATATATTTTTACTACTTTTTCTCTGGTCAATACCAAATAGTAACTATACTCTTTTAATAATCTACCGTAGCCAAGAATTTGGTTTTCTAAGTTTTAATAGGAGCATCATCCCTATCCCATTCGTAATCCCACAGTCTCATATATTCCTGACCTGTCAGGAACCGGTCATTCGTCTCTTCCAGTTTCTCATTGAGGAGCTTATCCAACCAGATCCGCAAATCCCGATACTTGGGTTCGCAACAGAGGTTTGTAAGCTGATATGGGTCTCTATCATTATCATAAAGCAACCACGGGCCTTTGATATCACGGACATAAGTATGTCTTTTTGTCCGAACCCCGCGATACTCCCGTCCTCCCTTCTTATAATTCCATTGATGAAATGGCACAGGACACATAATCAGAGCAGCCTTTTCAACCACCCTTTTTTCTGCACCCGTAATGACTGCCGAGTAATCTTTACCTTCGCAGCTCTGTGGAATATCAACAGAGCTTAATCCAAGTATCGTCGGCATAATGTCAGGTGTGTTGATTGGCACATCAACCACTTTACCTTTGTTGCCGAGTTTTGCCGGATACCTCAACAAAAAAGGCACCAGAATAGATTCGTCCCACGGCCTCTGTTTACTGGTTTGCCCCTGGGAGTAAAGCATATCACCGTGGTCTGAGGTAAAAACCACTATGGTATTATCTTCTATGTTGCATTCTTGTAATGTCCGCACTATTTTACCTACGCAATCATCCAGAGCTGCAATATGCGCGTAATAGCCGGCCAGGTCTTTTCTCGCATCATTGGCCTTTGCCGCGGGCACATTAGGCCGCAATGTTAGTTTGCCAAGGTCATTGAATCTCTCCTGATACTTCTGTGGAGCTGTATGATATGGGTCGTGTGGCGGTCCCCACGACAGAAACAAAGCAAAGGGACTGCCGCTTTTATGCTCACGAATATATCTTATCGCTTCCTGCGTCTGTGCAATAGCATCATAGCCGTTCCAGTAAAGTCTCTCATCTGTATCTGCATAATAGAGCGAATTGTTGTAATCGTGCGTGCACTCACACGCCCTCCAGAATCCAAATCCCTGGCGTCTATCTTTAGGAATGAACACCTGGCGACTTTCTGCCAGAGCAGTGTTTTTGTCGTGCCCGTTGAGATGCCATTTGCCAATATAACCCGTATCATAACCCGCCTGGTTATATGCCTGAGCAATGGATGTCGCCTCGCTGCTTAAGGGTTTATCGTTGTAGAAAATCCCGTGCGTAAGCCAATATTGGCCTGTCAATAAACTCGCCCGGTATGGTGAACACACAGGGCAGCCCGATACAGCTGTGGTGAATTTCACGCTCTCTCCTGACAGACCATCAAGATTAGATGTCTGAATATCTGTGTTCCCAGCGTAGCCGGTTGATTGCGCTCGCCATTGGTCGGCCAGGATAAAAACCAGATTAGGCCTTGCTTTCCCTCCCGGTGACATCCTGGTTCCGAGACATCCTGGTAAGGAGATTGCAGGTACTACAAAGGCACTTGCCTTTAAGAACTCTCTGCGAGACAATCGCTTTAGGGTCATTTGCAACTCTCCTTTAGTTGTTTGTAGCGCTCACGCATTGTCTTTAGTGCCGCACCGTATGCCCTGGCATTTGCAAGATTGTTCTCTTCGCAGGGGTCGATTTTCAAATCATAGAGTTCTTCGTATTGATAATCAATATATCGAATATATTTGTACCGACTGGCGACCACTCCTTCCGAGAGAGGAATGGGGTCGTATGACTCACCCGTTTTTTTTCTGAATATGGGCAGTGCGTGCTCGTACAGAAAGTCTTTGCGCCATCGGACTTTTCTGTCTTTAAGCAGCGGCGTCAGGTCACAACCCTGCATGCAATCCGGAATAGATTCACCAACTAAAGAAAGAATGGTCGGTGCTAAATCGATGTTGAGAGCAATCTCTTCCCGCCGCTGGCTGTGGTTGCCAACCAGCCGTCTCGGGTCATAAATGATTAGTGGCACTCGGATAGATTCCTCGTAGGCGTACCACTTGCCTGAAAACCCGTGCTCGCCCAAAAAAAACCCATTGTCCGAACTAAAAATAATAATCGTGCTGCCCGATAGACCCATACGCACAAGCTCTTCCCGAATTTTGCCAATGGCTGTGTCAACCCCTGTAATCAGTCGGTAATAACCTTTGACCATCTTCTGGTATTTTTCTGGGGTGTCAAAACACAGGTGCCAGCGTGTCCGCGCAATTGTCTCATCAGCCTGCAAGAACCCTGGCATAGCTTTCAAGTGATGGTCGGTTGCCGTCTTCGGCTTCAAAATTGTGACATTTTGGTACAAATCCTCATAGGCTGGGTCATAGACAAACTGCCTCGGGTCTCCATCCTGGGCATGAGGGGCTTTGAAACTAACCGAGAGGCAAAAAGGCTGGTCTTTTGAGCAGGTTTGCAGGAATTCGATAGCTTGGTCAGCCATAATTTTGGTAAGGTGTCTATAGTTTCCGCTTTCATCTTTTCGCTCATAAGGGTCACACTGGCCTGGACAGCCTTGCCAGAAGTCGAATTTATCGGCGGGGAAATCTTGACCTCTGCCGACCCCATATTTTCCAACAAAACCGATTCTGTACCCGCCCTGACGAAGAAGAACAGGGTAAGTCCGGCTCAAGGCCTCCTCCGAGAAACTTGTTGTGAAATCGGTAATTCTATGTCGGCAGGTGTACTGGCCTGAAAGAATGCTGGCTCGGCTTGACGCACATATAGAGGTAGTGACAAAAGTGTTAGTAAACACGACACCCTTCCTGGCCAGGTCATCTATATTAGGTGTATGGATAATAGAATTACCTGCGCAACCCAGGGCATCCCATCGCTGGTCATCTGTGAGCAGAAATAAGATATTGGGCCTCTTGTATTCGATGCGGCGAACACTGGAAAGCTGTCCGCACGAACAGGGCATGAGGGTGCCGAGGCCGCTTAGGCTATACTGTATAAAGTGACGCCTTGACAGGCCCTCGTTTCTCATTACACTGACCTTTCGCAGAGAAATCCTCTTTGGAGGGAATTGAAAAATATAACGAGCATTTTAAAGGCTTCCTTCTTACCCAAGCTAAAATGTAGTTCGAGATCGGTTATACCTTCAATTCTCCTGGCTTTTGATGGATTGCTTGACCTGTCGTCACGAAATCAGCCCTAACAATATTTTGCCTCTTCGCATATCTCTTTGATGGTCCGCCGTAAGGCGTCCCCAAGCGGACTTACCACATGCTCTCGTAGCTGTGTTCCAAATCCCGTTAGGGATGCCTGACGGCAGGCCTTCTCAATCATCAGAATCGTCTCGAATGCCTCCATGAAGACGTGGTTACACGCTTGATATCTCCCTGTTGGCATCTGCACAGCATGTTTTTTGTTTCATTGATGCTGCTTGATTGGCCAGACGACCGTGTTGAGCCCCGTCTTAAGGTCTGCGAGTGGGCCGGCGATTGGTCGTGTCAACTTTCTGCCGTTGATGTCGGTATCCACTTTGATAGGCCTGCCGTAGCGGTCCTCAATGGTTTGCCCAATGGTCAAAAAGACACCGACCAGCTCAGCACTGACCTGCGGCCCCTTCACACGGAACGGTGTGTCATTCATGGAAAACGTGATCGCAGTTCCTAAAGGATGATCTTTGACAGCCAGTCCTGTGGCATAAGGGTCAACCACGCTGTTCTCATCGCCGAAGGAGCTCTTCTTCGCCCCTTCCAGAAAGACGTTGTAATCCGATGCATAACCTGAGGCAGTTTTAACTTGGTCGAGTCCATGTCGGATGAAAATGTTGTTAAACCACTTGTCATCCTGAGCGGTGCCGGATTTGCGCCCAGCCACTTTTGTTGTATGCGGTTTGTAGTACTCAGAACGTCGTTCGGTGTCGGGGCTGTAATCGTATCCGCAATCGACAAACAGATTGTGCGCGAACACGGTAGCCTCTGAATTGCTCCTGATTGGCTGGCCGATGAGGACGTTGTTATCGACAAGAATGGCACCATGGTTCATCTCCAGGAAAACGGTGGCCGCTTCGGTGTTATAGATAATATTGCCCGTAATCCGGATGCCCTGGTTGCCGAAGTCAATCCAAATCCCAAAAGCACCCTGCTCCTGTCGATAAACACCCCGGATAAGATTGCCGCTAATGACAGTATCCACGCTATTGTGAAACTTAATCGCCGCAGTCTCCCAGCCGCCGAACTCTCTGCGATAATTGGTGTCTTCGATGAGATTGCCGCAAATCAGTGAGCGGGTTGCCCCTTTCTGGCCGGCGATGCCTGCCTGTCCACACCGCCGGATGACATTGTTGCGGATGATGTGGTCGCCGTATGCGTCGATATCGCTGTAGGCAACGCCCGGCGCATGTCCAAGAATAATCCCAACGCAGCGGGCGTTGGTGATAATGCAATTCTCGATAATCCAGTGCTTTCCCATCCGTGGGCCGACAGCACCCGTTTGCAGGTCCAAAGTCGGCGGTGCCCAGTTTGCAGCGGCGTGCATGAAATGAAAGCCATCGACGGTGATGTATTTCAAACCGGTGATTTCAGGCATGAAAAGGCTTTCACGAACGTTGACCTCGGTCAGTTCCGTGTTGGGATTTGCCTCGCCGAAGTTCGCCCGGATGGTCGTCACGTTCCCATCCACCTGGCAAAACCAGGTGTGCTCGGCCTCCATCACCTCCCGTGCAGTCTTTCTTTCGTAGAAGGCCTCGCCATTGAGATAGACGTCCCCGCGATGATGCCACTGGCCGTAATTCAGCCAGCCCCCCGAAACCGTCAGAGCGTAGGGATTATATTCACCAAAGAATGAGTTTGGTAGTTCGACTTTCCACATGCCACGGTTTTCGCGTGCCCAGGAGGTGACACGCTCGGAACCTTTGATAATGACTTCCTCGCCGGGCGCCGCTCGGTAGGTGATGCGTTTGCTTTCATCGCTGCCGCTATTGATGGGCTTGACCCATTCGCGATACGTTCCAGCGTGAACGATGACGGTATCTCCGGGCAGCGCAACAGATGCGGCCTTGTTGATGGTCAGATATGGGCGAGCGTGACTGCCGGGAGCTAAATCGCTACCGTTTTTTGAGATATGTATTTCACGCGCAGAAATGCTTTCATATCCAAAGATGACGCCAACGAATGCCGCTATTACCAGAGGCGATGTTCTCATGCTAATGCTCCTTTCATTAAGCAGGGGCCCGGTCTTGCAGCTACACGCTATTTGACTTCATAGCTGGTGCTTCTGCCTGCTACACGTCCTATTATACCGTATTTCCTGCCTCAGGCCGTATCTTTCCTTACTTATCCTAATCGCATATTCCCTGAGCTACGTCCCAAATATTTTCTCTACCATCAATATACGTGTGACGAACCACTAGGACAGTCAGGTCCGACATTATAAAAGGTATTTCTTCAATCTATTGTAAATCAAACATTTAATAGATAAGAGTCCAGCCTCTCCGACACAGCAGCACATAAGTTCTTTACATTGAACGGTTTAAGTTGCTTGTTTAAAACAATCGAAGAGGGCGGGATTCCCCTTCGGGCCAGGGGTTTGTCGGTCCTCGCGGACATCGACAAACCCTTCGACTCACAACGCAATGCAAGCAGTTGCATTGCTCTACTCCTTTAGTGGCACGGGCTTCCAGCCCGTGAAGACATGGCCAAGATGGCCGTGCCACTGAAGCTCATAACGGAGAGGGCGGGATTCGAACCCGCGGTCCCGATAAACGGGACACGGCCTTTCCAAGACCGCTCGATAAGCCACTCTGACACCTCTCCGTGACAATTTACTATTGATTATTTTCTATTTACTTTTTTTTCAATTTCTAATGTTCCTGACCAATATAGCAGCATAAAAAGTTGTTTGCAATTGTAATTTGCTTAAGTGATGTGGGTTCACGGGAGGAAGATTTTTTTAGAAAAAATGAACCGTTCCACAGGAAAGAAAGACTATGATATATAAAGTGGATAGGTCGGTTGAACAAGTTGTTGATGAAATATTGGTGATGGACTGCCAGAGCGGCAGGGCTGAGGCGCTGGAAATTCTGGTGTCGCGATGGCAGAGACGCCTCTGGCAATATGCCTACAATTTAACCGGAGATGCCGAGGCGGCGTGGGACATAACACAAGAAAGCTGGCTCGGCATTATTCGAGGCATCTGTCGATTAAACGACCCTGCAAGGTTTAGACCCTGGGCATACAGGATAGCAACAAATAAGGCAAATGATTGGATACGAAAAAGTAAGGCTGAAAAACAGATTAGTATCGATGAAATTCAAGAACATCAACAAAAAGAGAAAAAAGATACCGGCCTCAAGGAGTTACTGGAAAAATTAGACATAAGAAAAAGAGCTGTTCTTAGTTTGTATTATTTTGAACAGCTTAGCGTATCGGAAATTAGCGTATCTCTAAATATACCGGAGGGGACTGTTAAATCCCGGCTGGATAGTGCGAGAAAAGAGCTTAAAGAACTCTGGCAAAAACATTTTGGAAAATAGCAAAGGAGAAATAAAATGAACGATGAACAGATTAAAAAAATCATAGAAGATACCTATGATGTTGCAAAGGAGGACACAATACGGTCAATGGTAAAGGACTTCTACAGTAGAAAAATGGCATCCATCGCAATTCTTGCCTGGGCGTTCGCCATCGTCTTTTTTGCGGGGGCTGCCTATTGTGCCATCCAATTCCTCAAGACCGACCAGACCAAGCTCCAGATTATGTATGCCGCTATCTTCATCTTGTGTGTTGGCGGCATTGGTTGGCTGAAGATTTTTGGCTGGCAGATACTCAACAAAAACAGCATAAAACGAGAAATCAAACGGCTGGAGCTTCGCATAGCAGAGCTGGCCAGGTTACTTGGCGAAAAAGATTAGAATAACTGAAACCGGAGTCGAGATAATGGGCTATGTGACGCATCGGAGGCCGAGAAATAAGTATTTGTGAAGAAATTATGGGTAAGTTTTTAGACCTCTTACTAACATTCTCTCAAAAAAGACGTTCGGTATTTTTCAGAGTTATTATGCTATTATCTGGAGGCGCCGTTTTTCTTGTTATCGTTCCATTGGTTTTGGCCGGCCTGGGAGGAATCCTAAGCAAGCTAATTGGCATAAATTGGCCACGATACATAGAGGTCATTATTTCGATTGTGTTCACAGGCTCAGGATTATTCTTTTGTGCGTGGACTGTAGCCAGCCAATGGTTTGTCGGTAAGGGCACGCCCGTGCCTATCGCACCGACACAAAAGCTGATAGTTGTCGGGCCTTACAGATTGTGCAGAAATCCTCTCCAGTTTGGGGTAGTCTTGTATTATTTAGGTATCGTGACATTCTTAGGTTCACTGACGGCCGGCCTGTTTGCCTTTCTAACCGCACTAATCATCGGGAGTCTCTATCATAAGTTTGTCGAGGAAAAGGAACTGCTTTTGCGTTTTGGCGAGGATTATAAAAGTTACAGGGCAAGAACACCTTTTATTTTTCCAAGAATACGCAGGCGCGCTTGATGTTCAGATGTGGCAATTTATCCGTCGGGACATAATTCTTTGCAAGTTCATTATTGCTGCGAACTACCTGGACGTTTCTGCTGGAAGAAATCCTGCAGGAGCTTGCTGCATTCGTCGGCTAACACGCCGGCGGTGATTTCAAGTCGATGGTTTAGACGGTTGTCCTGGACGATGTTGTAAATGCTGCCGCAGGCGCCGGTTTTTGGGTCGGCGCAGCCGAAGACCAATCTATCCATTCTACTCAATACCAATGCGCCGGCACACATTGAACACGGCTCTAATGTAACATACATTGTGCAGCCATTCAAATGCCAGTTTTCCAAAGCCGCAGCCGCTTGGGTAAGTGCGATTATCTCCGCGTGGGCGGTTGGGTCCTGAAGTTGCTCCCTCTGGTTGTATGCCTTGCCGATTATCTGGTCTTTATAGACAATAACACTGCCGATAGGCACATCGCCATTTTCTTCTGCAATTTTTGCTACCTGTATTGCAACTTTCATAAAACGTTGATCATCAGTCAATTTATTCATTTTATGATGTGTAAGTTAAAGCCCACTTTATAAATAATGTGAGTTATTGTGTGGAGTTATACGACTGTTTCATTAAATCGATAACATCTTCAATACCATATTTTTTCTCTTTTATTTCAGTAGGACTCACAAAAAGTAGACGAGTAATGTTGCCATAACCATGTGTTTCAGGAATTTTTGAAGTGAGGTGTTTAGGGTCATCAATTTTATCTTCTTCTGTTCGCAAATAATATCTTAGACGATCTTTTCTGTTCTGGACAGCAAGACAGGCGAAGTTTAATGAGGTTTTATATAGTATTTCTGTTTGTGTTGTATATTTTTCAATATCTGAACCGATACCCATGATTCTTTCATCCAGAGAGTAAAACAAACTCTTCAGAGCATCCGACGCGCCTTTTAGGTGTTCTTCTATCATCCTTGGTTTTCGCGGTTCTTTTTTGATTTTCTCGATAGTTGTTTTTCCCCTTGAGCCTTCAATAAGTTGCTCGGGTTCCTCCTCTCTTATAACTATTAGCATGTTATTTTCGTAATATCTGTATTTCCATAATTCTGCTCCCAGGGAAAGCGCCAAACACTTATCGTCGATACTGTATTCTTGCGCCAGGCAAATTATTCTCGGGTTTGTAAAATCAATATGGCCAATATTGCTGCCTAAATTTTTTCTCGCAAGAAGTTCAAAGGAATCAGGATTTTGTTTAATCCAGGTCATATATCTGTTGGCCTGGACTAATTGTCCCTTTTCTTTTGATTTCTTATACTCTATAATTACGGGCCTATTACTTTCATCTAATCCAATCGTTTCAATACGACCATGTTTTGTTGTGATATGCTCGTCCTTTATGTAACGTATTTTAAATATTTCTGACAAATTATCATCTATCAATTTGTGGAGTTCTTGCTCGTTATTAAATTCCTTCTGACGTACTTTTTTGGCCTTTTTATCAATGATTTCAAACGCTGGCATTCTATTCCCCTATGATAAAAAGATATAGGATTGTCCTTATTCCTTATGGTAATTCTCAAATTATCATTCATCAATAATCGATTAAAACTACCCCCAAGGGGAGTCGAACCCCTGTTACCGGGTTGAGAACCCGACGTCCTGGGCCACTAGACGATGGGGGCAGTGGCGGCGGTCGGATTCGAACCGACGACCTTAGGCTTATGAATCCCACGCTCTAACCAACTGAGCTACACCGCCGGATAATTCGCAGTTTACCGGAAACTTTGTAACTTTGCAAGCGATTTTAGCGATAAGCTGGACTGATTCGGGGCGTGAGCCAAGAAAGGCCATATTTAGCGTGCCTAAGTCGCTTTCTAATTTGAGCTTGGCGCGACAGGTGCCGCCGGATATACTTTTACCGGTATTTTTCAAATGGCAAAAAGGTAATTCTTAATGAAAGAACATCTAACAGGTTTGATAGCGGCGCCTCCAACGCCTATGCATCAGGATGGCAGCCTGAACCTTGCTGTGGTGGAGAAACAGGCGCGGTGCTTGATAGAGAACGGTATCAAGGCAGCCTTTGTGTGCGGCTCGACAGGAGAAGGGTTATCGCTAAGCACAAGTGAGCGGATGCAGGTAGCGGAGAGGTGGAAGGCCGTGGTCGGGGACAGGTTGCCGATACTGGTGCACGCAGGACATCACAGTCTGGTGGAGGCTAAGATCCTCGCAGAGCACGCGGAAAAGAAAATTGCAGCGCGTGCGATAGCTACTATGGCGCCGAGTTATTTTAAGCCGGAGACAATCGAGGATTTGGTTTGTTTTTGTGCCGAGGTTGCCGCCGCAACGCCCCAAACGCCCTTTTATTACTATCACCAGCCGGCAAACAGCGGCGTCCATTTTCCTATGGTTGATTTTGTAAGGATTGCGGGCGAGCGGATTAAGACCTTTGCGGGCATAAAATATACGCACGGCGATATGATGGATTTCGGGCAGTGTCTTGATTTGCAGGGAGGCAGGTTCAATATCCTTCTGGGTCAGGATGAGAATTTACTTGTTGGATTAGCGCTGGGCGCGCGCGGCGCGATTGGCAGCACTTATAATTTTGCTGCACCATTGTATCAGCAAATTATAAACTCATACGAGGCGGGGGATATGGCTACTGCACAAAAAGAGCAGGGGCGTGCGAGAGAGCTTGTTTCTGTTATAACGAGGTTTGGATTACTACCGGCACTGAAGGCGACGATGAAGATTATCGGGATAGATTGCGGGCCTTGTCGGCTGCCTCTGCGAACCCTTTCAGATAAAAAGTGCGAAGAGCTTGCGGGGGAACTATCGCGAATCGGTTTTTTCGGCTATTGCTCGAAGGTCAGCGACGAACTTAGAATTCAGAACTGAGAATTAAGAATTGATAATAAAAAAGATTAAAATTCTGCGTTCTAAATTCTACATTCGAAATTTTTACTTACGACACTACTGGAGGTTCTTTTTTATCTGGTCATAAACGAGAAGGGATTTGGTTTGGTTGCCGAATGCGCCTACTCGGATTGATAGCTTGGTTGCGCCCTCGGCGGTAGCGCTGAGCTTGACCGCAATCTTTGTATCCTGAGCGTCATGGGCGACAACTGCTGCCGACATTGCATCCTTTGTTTTCCTGCTGACACCTAACTGGAGCTGGTCCATTGCTTTTAAGGTTGCTTCGTAAACGGCATTGATATCCTTTGACTCCACAGCTTCTAAATCACCCTTAACATAAGCTACGGTGCCGGCGGCGCCGGCTCCTGCGACGATAGCCAGGCACCCTTGAGCCAGGGCAGCAATACCGACCAGTAAAACTGTTAAAGCAATTTGTGCTTTTCGCATACGTAAATCTCCTTAATTCGTAAGCGTTCAGGCAGATTTTGCTAAATTGCCTGCCGTTTTTATTAATGATGGAACGGGAACACCGTCTAAATGACAACAACAAGCTTGACGCAAATATTCAATAACACTTCTACCCTGCAA
>Ga0315279_10005354_pt1 | contig 16706 bp, 8 predicted proteins | sample YL17G06_20_MG_FD_203694 | JGI IMG/M metagenome (GOLD analysis project Ga0315279, IMG submission 203694) | Sediment microbial communities from Yellowstone Lake, YNP, Wyoming, USA - YL17G06_20 | ecosystem: Environmental > Aquatic > Freshwater > Lake > Sediment | place: USA: Wyoming | collected...
CTGCTCTCTCAACAATGCGGCTGTTGCCCAAATGATAGCTTTTGACAGCTTCTAGACCTTTTACAATACGAAGACATTCCTCATAAGTCAATTCAGGGTTGTAGTTTTGGTCGATGTTCTGTTCGTAAGGCTGGCGCATTAAATTCTTCTAAAGGATAGATCTGCTAATGATTTATATGAACTTCTTGCGCCAGTATACTCTTCGCTGTAGAATATCTCAAGCAGTTAAGTCAGACTGGCGCAGACAGACCTATCCAAAGCATCGAAATAGAACTCAAGGGCTCATTTAGAGGGGGTGGTCGAAATTCAGTTTGGCCATGAGAATCTATTCTCCTTGGGGTGGGAGGTAGCAAGGGATAGAGGGGGTGAACGGTATGGCCCACAGAATGTGGAAACCAAAGGTTGATGAGATATCACACACTGTAGTGGCGAGGTGGAGTCCTTGGACATTCGCTGGAGAACTCATTGTAGATGGGGCCGTCGTTAAAACATGGGGAGGCCCCAGGCTGACGGGGCCAGGCATCAACTTCCAAATCGCAGGACACCCTGCCTTCCTTCGGAATATTTTCACGAGCTTCGACCTCTTCATAGACGGCGCGAAAGTCCCGCATAAGCTGACCGTGCCTTAGTTTGGCCTGCTCAAAGCGCAAAAAAGTATCTTAGGAGGGAATGCTGTTTCCATCCTTATGCCTTCTCTAGCACCTGCTCCTAGGTAACCTTCTTGGTAACCATCTCGATTGGCGCAGCTAGCATCCAAGCTTTGCGTTCTTCCATTATGAGATAGAAGGCCAGAACCTTATTACATTCACTACAATTGGTCTCCGCGATGCCGTTGAAATCGTCTCTGCAAGTTATCATCGCAGTGCCCGTACCACATTCAGGACATCTAGCTATAACGTGATGCTTGTCAATGCAATCGTAGCTAATTACCTTCATTCTCTCCACCTCCCATGTTAGTTGGATGCTATGCTTCGCCTAAGAGCATGAAAGAATTATAACATTGTTTTCAACGAGGGGCTACAGTTATAAGAAGCACAAGGAGAGCTAGATACACGCTTCTGGAGGAAAAATTAGGCAACAGAGTACTTTGCTCTCCTAAACCCTACCAACCACAACCGGGCAGTACCACAATGAAGTTAGCGGCTGCATTCGAAAGAAGTGGAAGCAGCTCGCTTCTAGAAACAAAAAAGTCGAAAAGATTAGATGACCGCATCGGGGTTAACAATCTGGACGATTGTTACCGAGAGCGGCCCGCTTGACACCTTGAACCTGAGTCAGGGTGTCAAAATCCAAGTTAAGCAGGAGCCACAGGTTCACAAGGCCGACTGCTTGCCTCTTAATCAGGGTGTCGGAGGTTCGAGTCCCCCACCGCTCACCAGCTTCAAATGGCCGGAGCAGTTAGAGGATTTTTCAGAAAATCAGGGTGTCAGTTCACTAGGTCTGCCGACACCCTGATTTTATTGTTTCTTTTATTAAAAATCAACCAAATTTATGAAATTGTTGAATTTACACACTAACTGAGGTTTAGGGTGTCAACTCTAAACCTGGCTTAAGAACCTTCGCTATCTACTCTATCTATGGGCGAATACTTGTGGTGCTGTGCCGCTACCGCAGTGGTGATGGACATAGGAGTCATTCCGGAGGAGCCGGTTGAGCTCGCCGTTGATCGTTCCTTTGCATTTCTAATATGCGACATCGAGATCGGAGCCATTCTGTTCGTTGGGCGAGTTATGAACCCCAGCGAATAGCAGCTTGATTGAACAGACAATGTAACTCCTGAGACAAGAGAAGCCCACAGCTTTCTGGCTGTGGGCTTCCTGCACTTCACTCCTTTGTCGCACGGTCTACAGGGTCTTCAAGTAGCTCAAGTACGCTATCAGGTCGTCAATCTCCATGCAAACGTGATACTGCTCATCATAGGTCTTTATCCAGTCGTTGTTGGCCTTGCCACCGAAGTATCCATCAGCCTTCTGTCGTATGTTGGACGTCAGAGCTTGGATAGCGCCGTTGTATTCCTGGTCAATCAGCATGCCGTTGATGGCAATTATCATGTTGTGCAAGGCGCCCTTCCTTTGTACTACGTCCTTCGGAGCTGCCTTGAATGCGCTGTTGGGCAAGCCCTGAATATACTCGTCAAGGTCTTGCAGCGTACCGAATTCGTCTACAACGGTGACCTCCATGGTCTCGACATCGGCTCCCCCGTCATTGTCATTTATGGTCAACGTCACTGTGTAGATTCCGGGTGCAGTGTACACATGCGTTCCCTGTGTAGTCCCTGTAGCATCCGGCGCATCGTTCTCCTCGAGAACAGCTACACCTACAACTGTTCCATCACCAAAGTCCAATGTGGCAGTATGGGTATCCAGCCACCCCGGGTCTGTGAAGCTAGCGTTGAAGGTCAGTGTATGGACGATGGGGAGTATGAATTGCGGGTTAGGCTGGCTCATAGTGAAAGTCGTTATGCTTGGCGCCACGTTGTTCACGGTTACAGTGAGCGTATCGGTATCTGTGTCCACATAGTCAGATACCTCTAAAACGGCCACCCCAATGTAGTCGTCAGGGTATGTGTAACTCGCGGAGGGGCTCGAAGACCAGAGTGTATCCCAGAAACTATCGTTGTCGAAGTCCCAACGGTACTGGAGTGGATCGCCATCGGGGTCGCTGGAACCGGACGCATCAAAGTTTATCAACGAGCCTTCGTTACCCGAATATGGACCATCCGCATCTGCTACCGGTGGGGTATTGGCTGTTATTGAATCAAAATATTCAATACCTGCTGCCAGGAGTACCAGCGAGTGACCCGGTAAATCACCATATACTCCGTTGATTAACGAATGGATACCAGGTGTTTGACCTGTAAAAATCATCTCAGCCTTAATAGCATTCTCACCCTGCTGGAAAGAGTAGGGAATATTGAATTCATCAATTAAGTTGTATCCAGGGTTGTATAATCCTATCCTGAACACCCCCTCAACGTCCCTATTTACTTCCACATTTGCTTTCATTGTCATAGTGTCCCCTGGGCCATAACTGCCCTTATCCAGGCTGAACTCTAGTATCCTCGCAGAGTACCCGATAACATCGAAAGGGTAAGAAGAGGAGAAGCCATCAAAGGTGTAGTCAATATAATAGGTTCCTGACCTCAGTTCGGGGACCACAAAGGTTAGAAGCGCCTGGCCGTCGATTGGAAGCTCTGTGGAATACCCGGGAGCTGTCAGATTCAGAGTGCCACTTTGGGCGCTTTCAATAAATACTGTCACTGTTTCACCTGTGGAATAAACTTGTTTATCCGTGTAAAGTGTTATTACGTCCTCTTTTTCGTGTATATAAATTGAATTTAGATGTAACGCTCTACCCGAATCCATATAGATCCCGTAAAACAGTTTGTTGCCATTGAAGCTTACTGGCACCCCAAATTGTAGCGTTTGCGCATCAATGAGTTGGAATGGCTGGATCTCTGCATAGTCATCTAGTTGAACCCTTGCATATAAACTCAGATCAAACCCAGAATCGTTTGTAACGGCTAAAGTTAGGAAGGCCGTTTCACCTTCTATATATAACTCCTTGTCCAGCATTGCTTGTACAGATATTTGGGCCCCTTCTACAAAGAAGGTAAACTCGCCTCTTGAGCCGTTGATTTCGTATATGGCCTTATATTCACCTTCCGCTAGGTCGTCTGGAATAGTGAAATCAAAGCTTATCGTATTTTCCTCACCAGGTTTTATCCAAGTAGACATAGTCTCTTCCCAGTCTGGAACCATCAATTTGAGATGTGCTTCACCTTCGGCGCCACCAATATTTGTTACACCAAATGTCCAACTTACGTCCTGTCCCAAGATCAATGTCACATTCTCAGGTAACTGGGTGACTACAAATTCAGGAACTCCGACGTAGATCTCTACCGACCCTGCCTCGAAAGGCGTAATATAGTCCAACGTGTATGCACCTTGAGCGAGATCGAAACTAACTACGTCCATAACGCTCTGACCCTGTGGAACAAAGAACGTTCTAGAAATTTGCTGTTCCCCGATAGAGAAAATGACATCGAATTCGGTATCGAGCAAACCAGTATTCACTACTGTCACAGGAATTTCCACTAGACCCTCGAGATATACTGCCTGAGTATCTAGATTTAGTACAGCATTTTCCCCCATGATAATTTCTTTTTGAACTGTCCTTTCTACATCTCCAGCAATATGAACAATCAACACAGTATCTTCGGTTATTCCCATGATGGTTTCTAACAACCTTGATTCCCCAGCCGGAATAACTACATCCCACACATGATCAGCCAAAGTGACGTTTATATCAGAATCAACATTAGCGATGTTTTCTATCATAATACCCGCATTAAAGTCACCTAGGCCAACAACATCAGGTGCAATAATCGAAACATCTACGTTTGGGTACTCGATGGCGATGAAATCGGCAATTCTAATATCGTTAACTATACCTTCCAATATGAATGAACTCTCTGATGTTAAGCTGATGGTAAACTGATGAGCTTCCCCTACATCCAGGACGAAAGATTCTGAATATATATCATCAGAGTCTTTCTTTATAACAAGGTTGTATTCTGTTGTCTCGTCTCCATTGTTTTGAACTTGTCCGGTGATAAGAATAGGTTCATTTGGTTTATATACTTCCTTATCTGTCTCCAAGGTGAAATAGGTGTCTTCATCGGTAATGAAGAAGGGATACCTTTCTGTTTGATCTACTATCTGGTTATTACCAGCGTAAAGAGTTGCCAACAGTTCCAGCTTCCCTGTAACGCCAGGTATTTCGCTAGGAATATCAATAACTGTATCGATATCCCTAGCCTCGAGGGGTAGGAGATCGATAGGGATAGTCTTCTCCCAAACGAGTTTTTGCTGTATTGCTTTTAGAGCAAGGCCTCCTGGATAAGCATATGAATCATATTGGTCATATCCGTATATGTAGATACCAAACGGCGCATTCCCCGATATATTGTGAGATCCCTCACCCAAGCTAATTGTCGCGGCAGATAGACCTTTTGTACCGAAGGGCGTAAACAGAGTGTAGTCAACAGGGGCTCCATCCAGAAGGAGTACGGCCGCCTCAGGGGCTATAATGTTGACGTAGTTCTCAGCATATCCTGTCGGTATGATGAAAGTGTATTCAGATTGGAACTGCTCAGTCGGTGGTATCAAACATTCGGAAGGATCTCCGATTCGGCCCTCATACTGTTCCCCCGTTAGATACTGTGCCACCATTACTGGCTTGTCGGTAGTTATCTCCATTGGTTCACTTACCACCAACTCCAGAAATTGGCCCCTATCAATAGCACCTACAACCGAGTTGTTTACGGTAATAATAGTCTCATCTGTTGCTGCAAGGATACGTAAGAAATCCCCTAGATTATTCTGACGAGGCATGAATGGGAATGTATCGAATTCCCTGCCCCAAGTATCAACAGGCATCATCTGCTCAACCATATGATCACAGGCTGAATATCCCGCTGGGACGTCAGCACACCTAACTCCTGCGAATACCGCAATAGGATTGTTCGACTCAATGATTGTACCGGTTAAATCTTCAAGCGGGTTGCTGCCCTGCAACGTATATGTTTGATTCCCCTGTAAAGTGATAGTGAATGGCGTTTCCATCAATAGCTCAGTTGCCATCTCTTCTTGTGCATTAAGCTCTACATTAGTCTCTTCTTTAGGGATTGGAGCAAATGGCTCTGTATTTGGTTCTATCAATTCGGCGGATTCGCTCAAGGTGAGAATCTCAGAACTCACTCCCGGTGTTATCGTGACCACAGTTTCATCATAAGGCGCTACTATTGCAAACTCTGATGGACCGTAGGTAGGAGGAAAACCCCGTGCTGATAAGGTCTCAGGATAAGCGAGAATTACATACTTATCACCAAGAATATCCAGTGGCAAGCCTAGGTATGCGTCATTAGTAGCAACAGGAGTACCAGGGTTTAATACGTATGCTGTAATCTCATCTTCAGAAAAAACGTGAATCGCCTTATTCTCTATGTTGTTGCTTCCAGATACCATCGCTTCTGGAGGTATATCTACTGTAGTTACTGCATTCGCGGCTACTGTAAATGTCTGAGAAAAACCGATTCCAGGTATTTCCACCACCCCAAATGTATCCCGGTCGCTTGTGACGAAAAGAGCACCAGTTCCACTGTAATAGTTATCACTGTAGGCCAAATAAAATTCCTTACCGGCGCTGTCCGCTTCAACAGAGCTTTGCAGACCAGTTCTCGAGAATATTTGGAGATTCAATACTCCATTGGCTAATTCCCCGTCAAGATTGGTTACATTTGTCTGAATACTGATATTTTCACTAGTGGAGTAAACTTTCTTGTCGGTGACCGATGTCAAAGCTGCTTGTACGCCGTCTACGTCCAATAACCTGGTTAGACTCGATACTACATCTGTACTTAGATCATTGCATGATACTATTAGGTAGTATTCCCCATCTACAGCCTGCCCAGGGATTGTGAACGAAAGTGGCTTGGTTTCTTGGGCCATGACACTTTCGTGGGTAGCAACTTCAGAGAGTCGGAACAGGCGTGAATCATATAATCTCATCGAGCAGTCACATGTTGTGTCAACACCACCTGTGTTTGTTAGACTGATGCCAATATTGTCTCCAGCAATAAAACTCGACCCGTCAACTGACAGCGTCAGTTCCGATTCAGGTACATAGAAATGGTACTCCTCGACGGAACCGTCGGCCTGAATGCTCACAGTGACAGCGTGTGTGCCGGGGGTGATACCCACGGGAATGCTCAGGCCATAGCTCCTGTGAGCGGAATCACTGGGGCCAATAGCTAAATCTAAGGAGTCAGCGAAGGCTAGAACCGGGCTTGCAATATCAACTATGGAGTTCCAGGGGGTTGCGCTTAGATTGGTCACCCTCAGCTCCATAGTAATGCTGTCCCTTTCCCCGTATGTCTTGTTCGGACGATCGAAGGCCAGTTCAAGGAGATAGTCTTTGCTAACCTCGAAGTACGTCGACCCCGATCCCATCTTACTGTCTCCAACGTAAGCCTCTGCACTTACAACGTAGAGGCCGTGCTGTGCCGCGCCAGGCAGAGAGAAGGTGATAACCCTCTCCTCAGAGGCCTCACCCGCTAGAGCCACATCAAGACTCTCTTCGAATACAATGCTTCTCTCTGGGTCCAGGACCTTGACTGTTGCGCTGATATCGTAGCTGGAACTCTGCCGGTTTGTCAGAGATAGGGGAATGGAGACAATTTCGCCTTTTGCATACTCATCCTTGTCGGTTGACACGTTCACCGCAATAGAAGGGTCAAAGACATAGAAACCCCTGGAAGCTCCACCCAGGTACTTGTTCGATGTCTCATCCCCTTCGTAGAAATCGGCCCACAGTCTGTCGTAGCTGACTACAGGCACGGAATAGGTGAAGCTCGCACTACTCTGCGCCGGTATCGTCAGGGTTTCGTGGAGATTGCTACTGTGTCCTGGTCTTGTTGTACCGGGGCTTCCGTAGATAGAATCGTGCGTTGCCCAATAGTTGTGTGGGAAGGAATACCAGGCTGTCACGGTCTTGTCAGTATCACCATGGTTCCATACTTGTATGATGAACTCGGCGTTGCCCCCACGCGGGTAGTGCTCGCTCTCGGAGTTTACGCCGAACGTGATCTCGCTCCCTTGATACACCCATCCATCAGGGTTTTCAGCATACTTGCTTACGGCAAACATCTTCGTGCCGGAGTCCAGAAGCGTGCCCTGGTAGTCCACTATCTCGTATCCCAGGCTCCAGATGCCCAGTTCCGAAAGCCCCCCATACGTGAACTGGGCAGACCCCGTCTCTCCGGGGGGCACGGTCACATTAGTTGTCTGAGCATTGATGACATTCCCTCCAGGGTCCTTGAGCGTGAAGTTAACCTGATACTCGGACAGCTGTGACAGACCGATACCAAGGCCGAAAGCACTCCCAAGCCCTCCACCAACGACAGTCTCTCCTGAATACAAAGAGTAAGCGACGAAATAAACACCGGTATCGGACGACTCTGTTGTCTGGTAGGAGAAATCGATGGTGGCTGTTCCTTTTGGTGGTACCGATACCGAGGCATTTGATTCTTGGGTTTCGTATTTAGGTGTAATCACGATGTAGGTCACATGGTCAGCAGGCTCGCTGCCACTATTCGTAGCCTCAATCGGCACTGTCACCAAATCACCAGGTACATGTGGAGTGTAATCCGCTCCCGGTATTGCAGGATAGAAGCTTGACACGTCCACGAGGATATCTATGGTATCGCCCACGTCATACTCGGCGATTTCTTGGGGTTCTTTGGCCCAGGAGACCAAGTCTCTGATCACACTCTCTTCGTCTGTGGAAGCCTGCCCCTTCATGTAGGCCCAGTCTGTATAGGCAGTTGTGGCAATGACACGGCCATCGCCATACTCGTACATCAGCATCGCCGGCATGCCGTTCTTGGTCCTGCTAAGTAGCACTGTTGAGTTGTCTGGGTAGCTGGTGAAAAATCCGTCAACATTCACGTCCAGTGTTACACTGTCTTGTCCAGACAGAATTGGGTGATAATTGGCGATCCCAACCGATCCATACTGACAGCTCTGGTCCTCAGCCCAGCCGAAACCGGAGACTTCACCACCGGGTAGAGCTTCGTATTCATAGCCATGCTGTTGAGTGAATACGACGAGAGTCCCGCCATCGGAGACGTACTGCCCGAGGTGGTCCCTAAACGACTGGAGAGAGTCAATCCCATAGAGGCCCCCCGAGGGTATCACGAGCACCGGGTAATCATGCACCAGTTCCGGAGAGAATCCGGTATCGACCACAACCGTAGGCTCGCCCAGGCTTGCCAGAAGGGCCTGAACCGCATATGTATTCCCCAGCCGCACTATCGCGACCTTCGGTTGGCCCTGAAGATCAAGTGCCTGGTCCAGGCCGACCTCAGTGGAGCTGACATCGAAGTTGTCGTCAGGGTTGTCGCATCCCGCGATGGGGTCATGCCTGCAGTCTGCACCTTCACAGTAGTCCGTGGTGCAGCTATCGCCATCATCACAACTGCGCGGGTCGCAACACTGACAGCTCTGGCAACCTTTCCCTTGACCATCATTGTAGGCAAGGACACCAAGCCAAGACCTAACAAAAAGATAGTACGTAGCTGCCCAGTTCATACACTCATTTCTCATGGGACATGATAGGCATATGGATTGCATGTTGCTGAGGAACGCTCGGTCACATGCGAGTTTTGCCGCCTCCCGTTGAGATTTATCAACACAGGTATCGTAGCACCGGTTATGGGCAATGCAGGCATTCACGAAACTGCAGCCCGAACAATCCATATTGAACGGTGGCCCCAAGAATGGCAGGCAGTTGATGAGCGTCGGATTGTTGCAAAAAGGTGATGGGAAGACATAGTTGTGGCAAAATGGATCGGGCGCAGGGGTACCTGGTGTCTGCCTCCAGCCACCCGGGCAATTGCAGGCGGACCCAGATCCCGTGTCTACCAAAGTGAGATTCGGATAGGTGAGAGCTTCTGCAAGCCTCCCGTTCTCAACTATGCCAGTCAGACTCCCTTCCAGCACTTCCTTTGTGGTGAACCCGGAGAATCCCTCCCCTACATACCCCTCCTCGTTCTTGCCAGCGATCAAGAACATGTCGGGGTACGACCGCACACCAAACTCGTTAGTCGCCTCCGGGCTCTCCGGACCATTTACGCGGATGAACGCAATCTTCTCGGCATACACCTGCTCCAGTTCATCTACCATGGGTTTCTGCTGCTGGCAGAAATGACACCAATCGGCGTAGAAGAACAGGAATACTGGCTTTTCTGACTCCAGAGCAGAGTCGATCATGCCTTCTAGTGAGGTTTCTAATATAGCATTGGATTGAGTACCAGGCCCTTCACTATCCATGGGAGCAGCGTTTTCACTACTGTCCGCAAGCATCTGAGGTCCTTCCCATAGGATATCACCAGCTGATGTAGTCAATAGGATATCATTCGGTAGTTGCTCTGCTGCGAAGGCTGGTAACACTGGAGAAAAAAGTGAAAATAGTAAAGAAATAGCAACCAGCATCCCTATTAGACAGAACATCTTACGCATCATAGCCCTCCAATTCTTGTTGATTTATCATGCACAGAGAATCGCGAAATGTAAACCAAGTACTAGCTGAACGTGCATACTGAAACCTGTGGCCGTTTGACACAGGAATTTTGTGTTTGAGTTAGTATGGTTATTTCTCATGAACCATCGGGAGCGATAGTCTGTAAGTAATAAGAAGGTGTAGATTCACAACACCACCTACACCTCCATACTCCTATAATACAACTTACTAGCTGACGAACATCCTAGTAGGGTTTGTCACCTTTGTCAACCTATCAATACCTATCGTTTATTACCTTTTCTTACCACTGAATGCCAGATTGGGGAACATACTATCGGATTCATATGCAGATTGAATAGTTATGCTATATCTTCAATGCAAGGTACTAGCAGCTCACATCTTGGAATTCGGGTAGCTATCCATGTGTAGAATCAAGCGACACCATAATTAAGAGCTAAGGAGTCCGTATTCTGAATCTGTGGCAACACCCTGATTCGTGTTTCGACTACCTAACTGATGTTGGAAAGTGCTGACGGAAGATCTCTCACACAAAACGCCCAATTGTGTCCCGTTTTTGCTGACGCCGAACACTGCCGATACTCAAATTATATGTGGGCGTATATAGTTGTCATCGCTGAGTCATTTGGGTTATACCCTGGTCTGACACCAGAGAATTGTTCGTCGATCATCGTCAGACTAGACATTTCGGAGACTCTAAAGAGCTTCCATCCGACCGTATCACCTGATTTACTGTATCCACTCACTTGATAACCTCTCAGCAACTCTTTACTGTCTTTCTTGCTCAACCCATAGCAGAATGGCTCAACAATACGTAAACCTCCGTCGTAATAGAACCTGATAATCCGTTTCGAGTCTATGGCCGAACAGATTGTAGTGTTCATATTGCTGCCCTCTCAAATTCGGTAGTAGGTGTCTGAGTAGATGTCGAAGTTTGTAATGTGCAAATTCGCTTGGTAGCTAAGGAGTTGGTCTAGGCCTCGTAATCATCCAGTGTACAGCTATACCACCGTTGCCTTTCCCCCTTTTTATTGCCGTAGAAGGGTGACCCTTTCAATAATCTCCTCGAGTACTGGCACACGCTTTCTGTTCTGATAGACAACCTCTATGAAACGAGCTGCACCCTCAATATTTTTGATTGCCTGGGCGGCCTCTGGATATCCAAGCTCGGATGCGATTTGAGTCCTGATAACTTGGAAGTCTTTACTACCTAAGGCTTTTTCTAGTTCCTTTTCAAGATTCTCCTCGAATACCGCCCAGTTTTTGTCAATTTGAGTCTTTGGGAAATCCTCAGGTGCCACCCCAGCAAGACACAAATATCGATGGTTACGTCTTATCGCATCTTTCTCTTTATCGTCACCCTTTCCCTTATGGCTGGCATCTCCGTCGAAGATGAAGTACGTGGGAATAGAGAGTCCCCGAAACACCACAGTAGGACGGTCTATGTTATTCTTCCCGCCGGCAGGTACTACAACTATTCCAAGCTCTGCCCATTGTTTGTTCATAATCTCCTGTAGCTTCCACAATATCCCAACATCAGATGGCCCCTCCACGATTAAAACCACATCTGAAAAGAAGCCTTCATTTACTATAGTATTCATAATAGATGTCGCGCGTGCTTGCACAGATTCTCTTGTGAAATCAGCGGGGTTGGCATTACAAATTCTTGCCAGTTCTTTGGCGCATTCATCGAAAGTAAACCGTGTGACGCTACTATTTGGTATTGGGCATTCCTGTGAAGGCTTCTTCCTTATAACTCTAATTTTGTCAAAACGATGAAGATTGACAAGGTACGGCGAGTGGGTAGTATATATAATTTGATTTCTAGAGCCAAGGCCCCGACCTGGATTCTCGGCAAGTTGAACTAGAAGCTCACATAGGTATCGACATCGTGAGGGATGAAGATAAAGCTCCGGCTCTTCAATAGCTAAGATTAGATCAGGTCCAGGCGATGGTACGTGGCTTTCAGGAAAGGAGCTGGCTATCTCTTGCGAAGGTTCTCCGTTTATTGTCTCCTTCGGAGCTATCATTGCCAAGTGCTGTAATAATGTCAGGATTAACGCACGCTGGAGGCCATGACCTTTACGACTGATTTCGCCCTCAAAATTATCCTCAATTAGGGTAGGTATAGCCGCAGGGGTTTGAACCTGGGGTGGTTCGAATTCATCCCAGTCTAGCTTGAGGTAGGATCCCGGCGCGAACCTTGAAAGTGTTTCGGAAATTGAGGCTCCAAGTACCCGCAATTCGGTGAGGTTTTCAGAGCTATATAACTTTTTTGCCTTCTCCTCAAAATCGGCTTTGAAGGCCTGAATATCTCTTCTAGCCTCAATTTTTCTAAGCACTATCATATCCAAAATTTGATATATGGCTCCTTTCTTGCCAGATGCCTCGTCAGAAGCTTCGCGAACTGCTGGAATCAGAACATATCTTGTGAATTTGTCGAGCTTGCCACCGCCAATATTCTTCGGGCCAAAAAATTGCTGCTCTTTCTCAAAAGGTACCATAAGGCCTGGGTGGCGAGACTCATATTCATCCATGTATCGATCAGCTTCATCCGCACTCTTGGCTTTTTCCCCGAGATCAACTAGATCGCCTGGGGAATCAACTAGTTGGTTCCACGCAGTTCTGCGCTCTGTTTTACCTGATTTGGCTCTTATCTCAGCGAACTTTGGAATCTGTAGGACTGCGGCGTAGTAGCGTTGAACGAACTTGCCATTTTCATATGAAATTCGCTTTGTGACGATCAACAAATTGTCACTTATATACGAACGAAACGTTTGTTGCTCATCTGAACGTAAATCACCGTATGTCAACCGAATCTCTATGGGAGAGTCTGTATCGTGGTTAAAGAAGTCTTCTATTGATACTGGCGCTGCTACATTGTAGAATGTCTCCAAGGCATATAAGAAAGAGGATTTACCACTCCCATTTCGTCCCAAGAGTGCAGTAACATTGTCGCAGCCGAGACAACCTTTCTGTATTGATCGAAAGTTCTTCACTTCAAGTTTCTTAATAAGCATACAATTTACCCCGTTTTACAGGTGCCTTACTTCTTGCGATATTCTACAGCGATTGGTATATTGGCGCAAGCACTCCATAGGTCACTGTTGGTAAGACAGAAGGGAAGCCAATGTCCTGAGCGTGGTTGCATGATGAAACCTGGGGAGTAAATGAAGGTGAACAAAACGCTACAAAGTGCAATGACTGCATCGACTCTTGACATGGAATCTGTAACAGGCTGAGCTAACAAGATACTAGTTTGTTACTATTTTATTACTGTTCTTGCTTCACTAATCAATCCGCATCTCATATATCAAACTGGGCATAGGCGTATTGCAGTTGGTTGTTCGACAATCCTATCAAGCACTGGATTGCCCAATGTCTATTATTGTGGTGAGACAGTATCACAAAACGGGTCGATGACTAAGAATGTCAAGACTGGTGAATGAACTATGTGAACTATGCCGTCTCAGAAGCTTCGCTGGTCCAATCTGGAATACGACAAGGCATTTCGCTATCTACGCAGCCACCGGCAACCTTTCTTAGGCAGTTTGTCATAAAGATATGCAAAAGAGGGGCTCTTTTGGCGGATACGACTTGCTCTGCATTTTAGCAGAAGCTCAACCCCAACCGTTGTTTCGTGGTAATAGCGAACGCAATCCCCGATTACCCTCTTCCCGTCTAAACCTTCACACGTAGCGGGAGGCGTCTTTTGAAAATTGGCATCCTCGCATACAATTTCGGAATCAGCCAAAATCCAATTTTCAATCATTCGGTCCGCCACCCCCACGATTAATTCGTCTACTATTCCCTCTTCTCTGAGACCGTCTATAATCTCGGAGCATAAATCTCTTGATGGAGTATCCCGATCCTCGCGGTCGATTATGACAACGATAGGATAATACTTACTGCCTAATAGCCTACATTGCGTTGCGATGCGCCTGACCATTGCAGATATCGCTACCGCGTTTCCGTTACAGTTGATTCTTCTTACAGTATTACCTGGGCAGGCACGCTGAATGAACTTCTGTTCGAGATTCCCATCAACAAGAAAAGCGAGCCTATACGTGGTCAAAGCTCCCGGAAATATAATAGTATCCCAAACCAAACCCGGTATTTCTTATTTCCCTCGATAACTCTTCAGCATTGGAAATGCGCTTCGCCCTCGTCTTTCCCTTGACATATGAAACGACTACTATTTCATCAGGAGTCGCACTATTAATCAAAGTCTCGCTGTGGGTCGACATAAGGACAAAACGATCCTTGCGCATATGAGTGCGCATGATGGATATTATCTCAGATAGCATGAGCGGATGGAGGTAATTCTCAGGCTCTTCTATAGAAAACATGGTTGGATTTGTCAAGATGATTGTGATTAAAGATATCCATTTAACTGTACCATCCGACATAGCAGATAAGGGAAGCACAGAAGGCTTCTTGCCTCCTGCAACGGAGACTCTAATCTGGAGTTGCTTGTCGAATGGGTTATTAGTGATTTCAATATCTGATATCCATTCGTTAGCGAGTTGGGTATATTTGAGAATGTCGGCCAACTTCGCGTCAGACAGGTCATCAACATCGTACTCGAAGGAATAGGGCCGTTTGGGACCATATTCCTCTCGCTTCTTAATAGCATACAGTGTAGAATACAAACCAGACCCGTCCTTACTAACACCAGGTTTCTTTGCGCTGTCGTCTGGCGTCTTTGCTCTCGAAGGTTCTATATTATAGACCTGGCCGCCTCTGATGTCTGCCGAAATCGGCCAAAGCCAGCTACGAACCATAAGTCTCATGACTCCAATAATGCACTGATCCGAAGGTATGTCCCCTTCGAGAGCCTGCTCTATCCTTTTCCCGTAATTTTCGGGTCTTCTAGTCCTTCTTCGCCGGTAAAACGGGCTTCCCGCCACTACTTTCATTGTACAGGCTCTGACATTTACCTTCGGTTTTAGGTCATCGTCTATAACCTTCTCCACGTCAAGGTCGTAATTACCCATCCTCTTTTCATCTATAGAATCTGTAGTTCTTAGTTTTACTATTAACCTCTGTGAAGAATACACGATCGACTCGCCAGATTCTGGTATGTGTATTTTAAACGAGTACTTATAGTATATATACTGTCTAGAGCGGACTCTAACCGAACCAGTTATCTTCGCAGCAATATAGGTTTCGTAGCTCTCTTCTCCTGTTTTTCTAAATACGGAACCGGCACCTCCAGCACTGCTAACTGCATCTGAAACATTCATATCTTGGAGAAGACCGAGAAACTCGAAGAAAGATATAATGTTTGTCTTACCTGAGCCATTAGGACCAACAAGAATATCTAAACCAGGTTTAAGTTCCATAACAAAATCAGACAGAGTCTTAAAGCCGCTTACTTCTATTTTTCTAATCATAAGTGAATCCCTCGCCAGACGAATACGCTATAAGACATGGCACTGACTCGTCGGTATTATATCACGAAAACTAGTTAATGAACCTTTTTGCCTGCCAGAGTATCAGCGCTTATCTTGTCTGTCTTGATCCTGGCCTCGGCGATAGGAAAATCGAGTCTTTTCTGAGCAGTCACTTATGTTCACCATCTCCGACGTTATAAAGCTAAAATCGTGCCCCGGTAGCTCGGTTCGTCGCTACTGAGCGCTTGGTCGCAAACCGCTCAGGGCATGAGGAAAACGTCACCCGGGTGTGATACCGCAGGCTGGTGTCGAACCTAGGGCTCAAGGGGGATTTCTAGTAGGTTAGTGCCTTTAAGGGCTGGCTATACGGGCCATAATAGCCATCTGAAAAAGGGTACGGCTTCGGCAGCTTGAATTTTCTTTGCATGAGGTGGTCGTCTGAAGGGACTCGGTAACCTTTAGGCGGGATTGAACGCTCCGCTAGAAGGTGCAATTCAGTTAAACCCCAGCCCGCTCGGTTCGCTCTCTTTCAAATTCCCTGCATATTTTACCGGCCAGCTTCCTTACCCTTTCCGGGCTACTCAGCGCATCTCCCGCCCTTCCGAGGCTGACCCTGTCCTCTCCGCTCTTTGCTTTCTTCATTGCTCTTCTTGTGGCAATGAAATCCCTCAGGTTCCGCTGAACCTCCCCAAAGTTACAGACCGCACGCAGGAAGACCAAAGGCAACTCTTCCCTTTCCCACCAGCTACTATACTCAATCATGTAATCCTCGGCATATTCAGGCTCAGCCCAGCTAATGGTGTGCCACCAGTCCCTCTTTGGCAGCTTATCATCCAGCAGCATTGGAGCAATATAGGGATTGGCGAAAATGGCAAATATCAGAATCCTGGCTGCCTTTTCCAGTTTGTTCTGCTGGATAAGGGCCAGTCCATAGTTATAGAGGTTGTGAGGGTCATCCCCATTCCGTTGATACCACCCGGCCGCTTCCTCAAGGTTCCCCATTTGATGGTAAATAGGCCCCATAAGATAGCGGACGCCCTGATTGTCATTGGGATTGAGCTTCAGCATTTGCTTGAAAATATCTATGGCCTCCTCAAGCCTGCCCTGTTTCCAGGCAGTAAGACCGAGACCATGCAGAGCTCGCATATAGGGTCTGGATTCAAGTATCCCCCAGAATCCCCCCTTAGGTATGTCCTTTACCTCAGGTTC
>Ga0315279_10005355_pt1 | contig 16704 bp, 11 predicted proteins | sample YL17G06_20_MG_FD_203694 | JGI IMG/M metagenome (GOLD analysis project Ga0315279, IMG submission 203694) | Sediment microbial communities from Yellowstone Lake, YNP, Wyoming, USA - YL17G06_20 | ecosystem: Environmental > Aquatic > Freshwater > Lake > Sediment | place: USA: Wyoming | collected...
AGTCACGCTCTACTTGAAGGATACTACGCCAACATCATTGGAGATCGCAAAGTCTCGCGGCGTGGGTGACGGCTCGCGTAGCCCTCTCAAACACCCGGCCAAGGTTCATTTCTTCGAGCACAAGTCGACGCAGTCCATTTGGGGGCCTCCAGTTTCGGTGCAGACATAGACGTTGTCCACATTGTCGTAGAGGCCGTCGCACTCGATATCGACGTTGATCGGGCCGCAGTTATCCCAGTTGTCATACTCGATAGCGGAATCCCACCCGGTCATCGTAGTGCTCGTTATTTCGCCAGATATGGAGGTGCCCATCGAGTCGAGTGTGGCGCATGTTTCGAGGTAGATACCACTCCCGGTCTGAGACCATGATGTGAAGACGCAGTTCTTAACCACGATCGAATGTGCGCCTGGGTCCCAGGGAATAAGGAAGAGGCCATCACAGTCGGTCCGAGGCATGATCACATTGACGTTGCACAAGGTGATGTTGTCGTATGCACTGAGGCCGAAGGTCTGCGACGGTGATACGGTGAGGTTGCGGATGGCGGCATCACCGTAGGTCATCAGCTCCGCGCAGTGGTCGTCCGGGTCGCTCAGGAGCCGGATGATCGTTTGCTCCGGACCCGCGCCGACCAGCGTGAAGCCATCGACAAGCAAGCAGCCCCAAAAATCATATCCCCAGAAGTGCCATTGGCTGGGAACCGGGTAGTAGGTCCCCGGAGCTAAGCGAATCGTATTGCCCTTGCCGACGTTCCGGCAAGCCGCAACCAGCGCGTCGGTCGTGTCCACGTCGACGATCAGGCCCGGCAGTTCGCCGCATGGGTCCTCGACCCATATCTCGTAGAAGCCTGGATTCGCCGTTGCGCCCCAGTCCATCTGCCAACGCGGATCGGTGAAAAACAGGTTCGCTGTGTATCCCGGGTTGAACTGGGCCTTTACCTCCTCATGTTCCTGAGACAGGTCACGCACAGTCTTCTTGAACACCTCGTCGCCGCTGCTGTTCGTCACGATGACGCCCATATCGAACGTCTGGCCGGCCGCGGTCTGCTGCAACTTCACGTGGAGCTCCCCTTGCAGGACGTCGTTTTGGAAGCCATACATGTCGCTGCTCAGGTATTGGGTGAGAAGATACTGGCCCACACGTTTGTTCGTCTCACTGTCTCCAGGATCGCCTTGTTTCAGTGTGGTCACGTGCGAGGGCTCGAGATAAAGCTTTCTTGCGTCCCCCATGCGGTCGGCATGCCAGATCTCTCCGGTGTTGTTCTCGCTTGTGTCGAAGTCCTTCCAGTAATGGACGTCCTGAATGAAGCGTGTAAAATCCACATCGGGGTAGATTGCCAGAAACGAGTCCATGTATTTTCGGAGTGTAGTGTTCTCGACGCGCCACATCGGGAAGCCCGGCACGGTTGAATGCGTGGCCGCGTCCTGCAGTTGAAGCGTCAGCAGAATCGTCCCACTCCGCTTGGCCTCGATCCATTTCCAGAAACCGCACACCTGGTACTCGGTCAGCCCGTCGACGACCCCTGGGTTCAGCGGTTTCATGAAGCGGTTCCAATAGGGCGCATGATAGTGGTCGTTGATGCCGTCATGCGTCTCGTCGCAGGCCCAGTCCGCCGTACCTTCGCTGAACCAGCAGTCCTCCTTGAAGAAGTACTTCGCCGATACGTAGTTGGTCGTCACGCCCTGGATGCAGTGGAAGAACTCGTGCGCCACCACCTTCTTGATCTGATCCTTGTCGGTCATGGTCGAATTGAGGTAGATCGTGTAGTTGTCATTGAGAAACACGCACCCGAGCGCCCCTTGACCCACACTGCCGATGATGATAGTGATGGTGTCCGATGGCAGGGGAAAACCGCGCGCTCCAACGAGGGTCACGGCGGCCTGCGTGCATCCCTCGATGGCGGCAGAGCGGAACCCGTCCGGGTCCGCCGGATCGACGTTGATGTAAGCCAGCACCTTGAAAGCGGAACCCGCTTTATCGCCGAGCTGAACGATCGTCTCGGTAACATCCAACGGGTCCGACAGCGCGACCAATTGAAACGTGCCGCGTCCGAAAGCGTCAAACTGGGCCGACTGCGACTTCCTCGACACACTCGTGCCCACGACACTATACGTGACGATGGGGGGGCGCCCGGGAGGTTCCTTGAGGTTCGATGGCGTGACAGGATAGCCCACCTTGCGCCAGAGCACGCCGATGTTTGCCGCCTTCGCCCCGGGTGGAAGCTCGTCATAGCTCAATTCGACCGGGAAGGGAGTGCCCGACTTTACCGGCGTCTCGAGGTTGTAGGCGGGGCCGAACGGCGTGTAGCGGGCCGGGTCGAGATGCCAGGCAGCCGCGTCGGCCATGCTGGGCAGTTCGGTCAGCGTGAATGGTGCGCTCATCTTGTTGAACGAGGGGGCGATTGCCACGCGGCACTTGCCCAACTCGACGCTTCCTCCCTCCGTACCGATTTCGCCAGATTGTTTTGGAAGCGTTCCTCCAACTGTAACGGTGGCCGTGTCGCTCGACGAGAACTGGCCGTCCGAGACCGTCACCTTCACGGTGAAGGCGCCGTCACGATCAAAGGTGTGCATCGAGCCTGACTGCCCCGGCTCCTCCGCCTTGCCGTCGCCGAATTCCCAAGCATAGGTCAGCGTATCGCAGTTCGGATCTTCGCCAAAGGCCTGTAACACCACTTCGAGGGGGGCTTCGCCTGTCGGCGGATCCGCGACAAGGGTAACGGCAGGCGGATCGTTGGCGGCGTCGCCGACGCCTTCGCAACCCAGGTTGCCGTTGAACGACCAGACATCATTGCAGTACTGTTCGTGGTAACCGGTCCCGTCTAGGTACGCCCGGTATCCGCCAAGCACCCAAATCTTGTTCTGAAACAGGACGGCGGCGTGGTGCCTTCGTCCGCTCCACTGGGGAGTGTGAGCGGCCGGGCGCCAAAGGTCCCCATCGTTCGAGAACCACATGTCGTTGTTGTCCCCCTGTGAACTCTGTCCGCCCATGAGAACCATGTTGTCGTGATACACGACGCCGGCCGGGCCGTACCGTCCGGACCAAGCGGGCATCTCCGTGACCTCCGCCCACTCGGCGCCGGTTGTGGATTTCCATACCTTGTGATTGCTGCTGCCCGCGATGTACCAGAGCGCGTCATCAAAAGCGAGGGATGCGTTATCCCAGCAGTTGGACCACGGCGCATTCGTACCGGCCTGAACCCAATCGATGCCATTGATCGAGCTCCACACATCACTGAAGCTTCCCCCAATGACCCATATCTTGTTCTGATGGACCAAGGCGGAGTGTTGTACGCGGCCCGGCCATTCGAGCGGCATCGTAACATACGTCCAAGTGACGCCATCCGGCGACGACCACACGTCACGCTCGTAGCGGCCTCCATCATAGCCGCTGTATCCGCCGATTACCCAGATCTTCCCATCGAACGAAACGGCCGCGTGGTCATAGCGCGGTCCCCAAGGCGCCGTCCACATCGGCGATACCTCCGTCCAGTCCACCCCGTTGGGTGAGGACCAGACATCGTTTGCGTAGGACGGCGCACGCCCGCCCAGTACCCAGAGTTTCCCATTGTGAACCACCACAACGTGGCCGTATCGGCCCGCCCAAGGCGCCGCCGCCGTCACTTGCACCCAGCTAGTCTCTCCTTCACCCTCGCCTTCGCCCTCGCCTTCGCCCTCGCCTTCACCTTCACCCTCGCCTTCACCTTCACCCTCGCCTTCACCCTCACCCTCGCCTTCACCCTCACCCTCGCCTTCACCCTCACCCTCGCCTTCACCCTCGCCTTCACCTTCGCCCTCGCCTGCGGTCGGCGTGGCGGATGCGGTCACTCCATCGGAGTAGTTGGAGTTGCGGTCATAGGTAAACGCCGCATAGTAGTAAGTTGTCCCGTTGACCACATCTGAATCAACACGCGATTCCCCGGCTCCGTCGTATACGACCACATCAGCTTTCGGTGGCGACGGGAAATCGTCTTCCGCGCGCAGAATCTTCACACCCGCGAAGTCGCCATTCAGCGGGTTATGCCAAGTCAGAGTGACTCGGCCATCACCCGGGACCGCGGAGAACTCGGTCACGTCGCTAGGCGGCGTTCTGTCGGGACAGCCAAGTGAAGCAATCGCCAGCAGGAGAACAAGGAACGACAGCAGTGGCAAACGGCAACGGCACTCCATGGCAGACTCCTTTATCGAGAAACGGGTTCGCCCGGAACACTCCCCCGGGCAAAGGCATTCTGACATAAACATCGGGTTTTGAAAAGAGGCAAGTTAGAGGAGTGGCTTGGCGGTCGCCGTCCATCTCTCCCTTGACCCTCTCCTATGCCGTCCAGACTTCGACGGAGGGATGTCCTAAGACGGCCATGACAGCGGGCATTGCTGCGTCTTGTGCGATGAACCTAGCGATTGCGTGGGCCTTCTCCTCGCCTGAGACAAGGAAGATGATACGGTCAACCTCTCGCAGGAGGTCCGCAGTTACGCTGACCCTGTCAAGTCCTGGCGTTCGCGGCACGGGGATGGCCCGCCGCCCGCGTCCGCGCTCGATGTCCCCCACGGAAAAGAGTGAAGCGGTATGGCCGTCCGCTCCCAGGCCAAGAAGCCCCAAGGTGATTCTTCCGCCGCTTGATAAGAAGCGGCCGAGTTCGGCGTCGTACTTCTCGGCGGCTTCGGTGAGCGCAAGCTCGGTGTGCACGCGGATCACACGTTCCGGCGAAATACCGATGGCCGTGAGCATTGGATGGACATTGGCATAATTGCTCTCAAGGGAGTGTTCGGGAACCATTCGCTCATCGCTGAACAGAATGTGGGCCTTTTGCGACAGGCAGACTGACAGTCTGCCCCACGACGATGCCACCTTCTCGTACGCCGGAAGAGGTGTTTTCCCTCCTGAGAGCATCACGGCGGAGAGGCCCGGGGAATGAAGGTGCTCGGTAAGAAGCTCCGCCGCGGCTTCATTCAGTTCCTCGATATTGTTATAGCGATTCAGTCTCATCCGCACGCCCCGATCCTGAATTTGAGATCTCAGATTTGAGATCTCAGATCTCCCATTAGGAGTCTCCAGCTTGCACTTGACGCGACAAGTTCGAAATCCCTTGCCCAGAATCGACCTACACATGGTATCGCTGGGCAAGGGCTGTTGCCTGAGCAGGGCCGCAGCTCCCGAAATCATAGGGTTCCGGGACGATACCGCGCTTCTCGATCTCATGAAGGACAGGTGTGAAGATATCCCACGCCGCGGCAAGCACATCACTCCGGATAAAGAGGCTCCGGTCGCCCTGTATCACATCGAGGAGCAGGCATTCATATGCGTCAGGAATCAAGGCCTGAAAGGCCGATGCATACCGTAGATCGAGGGCCGTCTCGCCGAGTTTCATCTCCAATCCAGGGACTTTGTTGACGATTTTCAGCCGGATCTCTTCGTCGGGCTGCACGCGGATCACCAGTTCGTTTTGCGCTAAGGTCCCGCCGAAGTCAATTGGGGTCTCGTCCGGCGCGCGCCGGAACCGGATTCGGATCTCCGTGATGCGTTCGTCCAGACCCTTTCCCGCGCTCACGTAGAACGGCACGCCCTTCCAGCGGGCATTGTCGACCTCGAAGACGGCTGCCGCAAAAGTCGGCGTCCGCGAATCGCGCGGGATGCCCTGTTCATCCCTATAGGAAGGACAGGCAACGCCGTTGTAGGTTGCAGCGCGGTACTGGCCCAAAACCATGTTCTCAAGCCGGACGGGTTTGACGGCCCGGAGCACGCGGACTTTCTCATCGCGGATACCTTGTTCGTCAAACCGGGCCGGAGGTTCCATGGCGATGAGGGAGAGAATCTGCACGAGATGATTCTGCATCACGTCCCGGACGATGCCGTATACGTTGAAGTAGCCGCCGCGGTCGCCTACGCCGATGTTCTCCTTCCATTCGATCCTGACGCTGTCGATGCAGTCCCGGTTCCAGAGCCGGGCAAAAACGCTGTTTGCGAAACGCAGGATGAGTAGGTCCTGCACGATCTCCTTGCCAAGGTAGTGATCGATCCGGAAGGTCTGATCTTCAGCGAAGACTTTCCCCATGTTGACCACCAGATCATCGGACGTGGCTCGATCCGATCCGAACGGTTTCTCGATGACCGCACGCGACCAGCCCGGGCCGCCGTCGCATTCGACGAGTCCCGCGCCGCCTAGCGCGCGCGCAACGTTCAAGAACAGGAACGGCGGAATCGCCATGTAAAACATCCGATTCGCATGGCCGGCTCCCTCGAGAGGCCGCATACGTTCGTACAAGCTCAGCAATGCCTCGGGGGAGTCATAAAGGCCGGACACGTAGGCGCTCCGTGCGAGGAACTCGGCCATGTATCGGGCGCACGACTCACCGGGCGCGTACCGGCACGTCAGGTGCTCCATGATGTGGTTGCGAAAGTCCTCATCAGACATGGAACTCCGCGCAAACCCGAACACATGGAAATGCTCCGGGAGGAACCCTTGGCAGTAGAGCGCGAATAGAGCCGGGAAGATCTTCTTACGGGCCAGGTCCCCCGACGCCCCGATCACGATAATGCTGAGCGGGACGCCTGCTTCTTTCGCAATAAGAGGATCGGGCATTTCGAGGCTCCTGACGGCCCCTGGCGAACGCCAGGACAACGAACGTTCTGCGACGCGCCGAGGCCGGCTATCCCTTAAACAGTGAAAACTTGTCTTTTCCTACCGCACATATAGGACAAAGATAGTCGTCCGGTAATTCCTCGAACGGGGTGCCGGGGGGGATGCCGCCGTCCGGATCGCCTTTGGCGGGATCGTACACCCAGAGGCAGACGTCGCAGATGTACTTCTGCATGGTTCCTCCTTGCGCGGCACTACACCATCACAGCCCGCGCCATTGGGAGAACGCAGTCTTCCGCTGTCTATAAAGGTTGCGAAGCTTGTTGCCGTCCAGCAGGCTGTTATCATACCAACCCGCCGATCAGATTGCCAGTACGGCAGCAACGCTTAGGCGTCGCGCGAAAATAACTTGGCAGATTATCCACGGTAGCGCGACGTTTCGAACGTCGCGGTTCGATCTGGCCGCCAGGCCGCGACGTTGGAAACGTCGCGCTACTGCAACCAGTACCAGACTCATCATATTATTCTTGCGCGGTTCCTTAGTTGCGCTAGGTCATCGCTCAACCGCCACCCTACAAGACGCTGAGGACTAGGAGCCAGTCGTGGACTTCAGGCGGCAAGGGCGGGCGCCATTGGCTTTTCGAGTCGGGAACGACCTCGCCAATCGATGTCTCCGCGCCCGTGCAGGGGTCGAAATAGTATGCAGTGTATTTCACGCCGGATTCGATGTCTTTGACGAGAGGCGGATCCCAAAGCATAGGCACGTAAACGATCCTCAATCGGCGCGGGATGCCCACGGTGGTGCACGTGTACGGATTAGTTTGCTGCCAGGCGGGCTCGACCCATTCGGGATGACGCTCGAACTCCCACCATGGAAAACGGCGAATGAACCGGCCACCCAGCCCGATCTGTTTCGAGCCGGGCAGTTGATAAGCCTCTTGCCACGGCGTGTTGCCCCAGCAACGGCCGTGTGGCGACGGGCCGTACGGATGTTCCTGCGTGCTCATCTGCCAGATGCCGCTCGCGCCGTACGTGTGGCCTGCGGTCCCGTTGAGGACGCTCGTGTAGAAGCACAGCCGCTGGATATTTTGCCAGCACCGGCCGAGAATGCCCTCGTAATTCACTTCCGAGTCGACAACCGGCATGCGCGGTTCGCGACCCACCGATTTGATGACGCTCTCCGCGGTCGGCGCAACACTCTCGAGGTCGCCGTGGCCCGTTTGCAGCATTTCGAAGTCCATCAGCGCCGGGTCGTTGACTTGCTCGCGCCCATATTGCGTCGGATGAATCGAGATGAGATTGTGATGACCGTCGACCTCGCGCACGTAAGCCATCACCTCGCTCCAGCCCTGTTGCTGCAAGGCCGCGTCTTCCTTCGGCGTCTTCGAGAGGTAATACGCCATCTTGCCTTCGCCGCAGATGCACCACACGACGGGATATGCACCGTAGCGGGCCACGAGATAGCGCCAGAAGCGCTTGACCCGGTCAACGCCGATCTGCGGCATGTAGTACCCCCACATCCCGACGATGCACGGCGTGATGCCCGCATTTACCAAGTGGCCGATCTTGAGGTCGGCCTGATCGTAGTACGCAGGGTTGATGCGCGCGAAATCCGCCTCGAACGGGAACCCGGCCTCATTGCGCCCGCGCGGGTCCCAGGCCTCCATGTCCGGGTACGGTCCGGCGATGATCTGCACCACGTTGAATCCCTTCGCGATACGGTCGGCGGTCAACTCCTGGAACCCCTTCGGCCAATCGAGACGCGAGCACAGTCCCATCCACCACGTATCGCCCACCCAGAAAAACGGCGTACCATCGGCCTGTTCGAAGTGGCGATGATCCGATGCAACACGCAACCGCCCGTGAGCAAGCACCGGGTTCGATCCCGTGTACGGTTGAACCGATATGGTCCCTTTCTGCCCTTGCAGTCCTTCGTCAGACGTATTCGAGCAAACGGTCTCGAACGTGTACTCCCCAATCCGGGGAGCGCTGAACCGCATCTTCCAGACATTGTCCCCATCCCAGAAGCACGGTATCCGCGCCTCAAACCCTTCCGGCCCCCGGAACACGGCGTCGACGGTGACGTCGTTGTAGGGATCTTGGTAGCCGGTCAACGCGCGAAAGATGATCTCAGCCACGCCATTCACGAATATCGTCAGCTTCATTTCCACTCTCCCTAGCGGCAGCGCCCTGCCTGTCCGTCCTTCTTTACCGGTATTGAGATTATGGACGGTGCCTACTTATACGAAGGGTCATTCTGAAATGCAACCTCGTTGTGCTTTGGCTCTGGATCTCCCTGTCATGCTATAGTGCGGCAGGGAAAGTGAACCGTGGCGGAACCTGAAACGTCTAATAGCGCAATCGGATCATCTTGCGCCGCCGAATCGGCCGATGAATCGCTGGTCCGGTTGGCGCAGCAAGGAGACTCCGCCGCATTCAGTCGGCTGGTCGAACGCTACAAAGCGCCATTGTACAACTATTTATTGCGAATGACCGGCCAGCGGGCCGATGCGGACGACCTGTTCCAGGAGACGTTTCTGCGCGTGTACCGGCACATCGATCGTTACAGCGGCGAGGCATCGTTTCGTACGTGGCTCTACAGAATCGCGACCAACTGCTGTCACGACCATTGGCGCTCGTGGCGGCGCAGGTTGAAGACATTTGTCTTCGGCCTCGACGAGACGCCGGCGATAACCGCCAAGGCCAAGTCTGCGCTGCCGGACCCCCGCCAAGCCGCGTCGAACTCCGAAACGGCCGAACGATTGGCTGACGCCGTCGAGAAACTGCCCGCGGGACATCGCGCGGTATTCTTGATGGCCCGGTATCATGACATGAGCTACAGAGAGATCGCGGTTGCGCTCGAGATTCCGGAAGGCACGGTGAAGTCGCGCATGAACAAGGCCGTTCACCAGCTTGTGCGGGATCTGGGCTTGGGAGAAGAGAAATGAACCAGGCTGACGACCGGTGTCTTCTCCGCGAATACCTCCTCGGCACACTTCCAGCGGAGCAGCATGAAACAGTTCGGAAACGCCTCGATGCGGATGGCGGTTTCCGGCAACTGCTGGAGGGCGAACGGGCGGCGCTCGCGCGTTTAGACGCCTTGCCCGAGGTCCAGCCGCCGCCCGATCTCAAGGAACGCACGCTGGAACGCATCCGGCCCGCCAGACCTTCACGTTGGCAGCGGCCCCTCATCGAGGCGGCAGTAGCAGTGGGCCTGGTCATCGTCATCGCTGCGATCCTCTTGCCGGCTCTGGTCCCTGCACGTGAAAGCGCACGCCGCAGTTCCTCGGCAAACAATCTCAAACAGATGGGACTTGTGTTCGAGATGTACGCCAACGAGCAGCGACATCTTCTCTTCCCCCCCGTGACTCCAGTGCCGGACATGTGGATGTGTGACTTGCAGACTATCTATCCGGAGTATCTCACCGATGCGGCCATCCTAGTTGACCCGAGTAGCGCCCACATGACCGTCGATGATATGCAACAGATCATGAACAAGCATCCGCTTGATTGGAATGCCTTCACGCGTGCCGCCGCCGAGAGCTACGTTTACCTCGGTTGGGTCGCCAAGGATGATGCCGATGTGAAGGCCCTAGCCCAGGCACGAGAGAAGATGTCTCCCGCGCAGTTGTCGCAGGATATCCAACTCACCGGTCGGATACTACCCCGCATTGAGAATGGCATCGAACGACTCTACTCCAAGGATCCTAGTGATCCCAGGGAGATGGTTAGAGCACAGACCGAAATCGTTGTCATGTTCGAGAGGCAAGACCACAACGGGAGAGGCAAGAATGTCCTGTACCTCGACGGGCACGTGGCTTTCGTTCGCAAAGGCACGTTCCCCTGCACCGATGCCGTTGACCAAGCCCTTGGGCTTCGGTGATCCGCAGCCCACCGTTCGCAGTCCGAAATCTCTAATGAACCTTTCCCCGTCCTCATCCGTATTCAATGACGGAACGAACAACGGAGCGGCCCACCGCCGTAACGAAGGGAGGAAAGGTCATGAGAACGATCCTGGTTACATCAGCGCTGCTATTGGCGGCGTTTAGCGCGTATGCTCAGCAGCCTGCGCCGCTTCCCGACCTGGATTCCGGACAAGTGTCGCTCAAGTGGTCGGATTTCAAGAAGATCGTTGCCGAGGGATCGGCCATTTCTCAGCCTTCTGGAAAGAAGGAGCCGCCTCCGTACGATTGGTCCTTGTCGCGTGCGGAATACCAAGCCGAAGCATTGGACGCGAACGTTCGCGTCCACGCCCGTTTCGACATCGACATTCTGAAAGAAGGCTGGGTCCAGGTTCCGCTCGCCCAGCAGGACGTCGCGACGACCTTGCTAAAACTCGACGGCAAAACGATCTCATTCGCGCCCTCAAAAGACAACTGGCTCATCTGTGCATTGGACCAGCCCGGACCCCATGTGATCGAGTGCGAGTTCTTCGCGCAGACCCAATGCAAAGATGGGACCTGCTCGTTTTCGTTCGCGTGTCCCAAAGCGCCGCAGACGAAACTGCAACTGCACATCAAAAAACCCGACGCGCGCATTGAAGCGCCGGATGCCATCGACATTCGGCCTCTCTCAGCCGAAAGCGAAACAGCCGCTGAACTGTCCTTCCGCACCGTCGAAGCGATTTCAGTCAGTTGGACGCTCCCGGCGGAAGAGAAGCCGGTCCCCGCGGATTCGGAAATCGAATGCACTACCGCCACGCTCGCGACGGTAAAGGAGCAGCACGTTGCGTATACGTCAACGCTGGTCTACAGGGTGTTGCGCGGTACGGCCAACACCTTCCGTTTCTCGCTTCCTGCCGATGCAAACCTGCTGAAGGTCAACGCGGACAAGGCGACTTCCAAATCCGAGCATGTCGATTCTCGGCTCGTTGTGGACGTCATGACGAACTACGGCGTGCCCGACACCCTTTCCGTTCCTGTTCAATATGAACTCGCGTTGCCTCAGGATGGGCCCGTGCAGACTGCGCTGCCCGTCGCGCTCGACATAGTCCGGCAGTCCGGGTGGCTTGCGATTGCCGCAAGCGCCAATGTTTCGCTGAAACCCACCGCCGAAAACCATGGCTACGTCCTCGTCGCTAACCAGGAGATCCCTGCGGCCCTTCGCGGCCTTTCTCCGTATCCAATCCTTCACGCATTCAAGTACACGGATGTGCCGGCAGCGCTGTCCTTCGAGGCCCATCGGTACCAGGACTTCGAAGTGCGCGTAGCCAATATCGATTGCTGTAGTCTTGAAACCGCCATAACACGCGACGGCACGCGTATGAGCCACGCACGCTACGACGTCCGCAATAACATGAAGCAGTTTCTGCGCGTCGAACTGCCGACAGGGGCCGACTTGCTCAGCGCGGAGGTGAACGGGCGCGTCATCAAGCCCGCTCGCGAGTCCGACACTGGGGCTCTGCTCGTGCCGTTGCTGATGTCCGCCGAGAATAGCTGGCGAAAAACAGGCTTTCCGGTGGACATCTACTATCTCGAGCAGCCGATGCTCATGCGCAGTCTTCCAACGGCGCTTGACCTGAATGGGCCTTCCGTCGACATTATCACGACCCGTGCTTCGTGGGCTGTTTACCTTCCTGGCAGCTATTCCGCCTTCAGTCCGGACGAGCGATTTCACCACACCAGAGGGGGCGTACAAAGCGCTTTATTCTCTTTGCCGCGAGCGAATGTCGATGGCCCATCACAGCCGCAACAAATAAGCCGGTTGCGCCTGGCAGCCGCGACCCAACAGCAAGCACAGGCGAGTCAGAAGCAGGCGGCTCCAGATCCGCCCACTACGCCGCAACCCGACATCATTGCCGAATCGCCCGCGAAAATGATCTTTCCCAAAGAAGGCGCCGAGTACATTGTCAGCCGGACGTTGATTCCCGAGTCATCGTCCCTCAACCTGCGCATGATTGTTGCGCCTCGTTGGCAGGTGAAGACAATGTCTGCCGTTGCCGCTGTTGCGCTCTTCATGATTGCCATGCTCTTCGGCAGGAGGTTCTTCCGTCGGGCCTTGCCCGTGCGAGGCTATTGGCTGATAGGCGCCGTATTCGCAGTGGCGGTCGTTTCGGTTATGTTCGTGTCCAGGACCTACCAGTTCCCGATCTGGCCCTTGGTCGCCATCCTCGCCGGCCTCGCGTTAACGCCCGTCGTGAAGCTCACCGAATTATTCCTGTCGCCGGACGAAACGGCTCCGCAGCAGTAAGGAGGCGCGTGCCATGAGACGGAGAAAGATCTCGATCACGTGGTGGGAGGGAGTCACAGTCGTCGTGCTGATCACAGTGCTGGCTGCTATCCTGCTCCCGTCACTCGGGCGCGCCCGTGAGGGGGCACGTCGCAGTTCATGCCAAAACAACCTAAAACAGATGGGGCTTGTGGCGAGCATGTTCGCCAGCGAGCACGACGGCCTGTTGCCGCCTGTCAGCAGCGTTCCTGACAATTGGCTCCCGGATATGCAGGCAGTGTATCCGGAATATCTCTCCGACTTGACGATTCTGATCTGCCCTTCGAGCCCCTTCACGCACCAGGGCGCATTCGCGCTTAAGGCCAATTGGCAGCATCCTGACAAAAAGCCCGGAGAATTCGATGCGGACTGCGTCTCGTCCATGTACTACATCTACACGGGTTACATGATTCTCTCCGACGAACACGCAAAGGCGTTGGTGGATGCCTTCGCTCAAGACTGGGGCGGAGACACGGACCTATTGCTCGACGTTCCTATCTGGGATGACTCCGCCGGCGTAGAATCCGTGCGTGATTGTGACATTCCCATCATGTGGGATCGCGTCCCGCTCAGTCCGGAACAGTCAAACCACGCGCCAAGCGGCAGCAACGTCCTCTACTTGGACATGCACGTCGAGTTCATCCGTTTCTCGTACTACAACGGCGAACGCCGATTCCCGGGAACACCCGTGGCTGCGGAGCTGTTCGCGGCCCTTCCGATCCCGCCGGCGGACTGCTCCTGAAGCATAAACGAAAGCCAAGCTAGTTTCGCACGCCGGAAGCGTATTCCCCGAATTGCCTGGCAACGTTCGCCTCCTCCGCGCTGCCGCGGTGGACGAAGAGGCGGTACCGCAGTTCGAAGGACTCGCCGGGCTTCAGAGCGTGTTCTTGTTCGTGCGGCCAGGACGCGCCGAGGAAACCGTAGTGCCTGAAGATCCAGCCAGGAAACGGATAACCGGGATTCTTCGGATGTTCGAAGATGGCGATGCCCGAAGTCGGGCCGTCAGGCTTCACTTTCGACGTTACGTCGGCCCATGGTGTATCGAAGCTGAGCGCATCGTCCTTGCACACGCCACCGGCGGTCGTAAATGTGAACGGCGAACGGCGTGCATCGGGCCGAACGCACAGCCCGCCGTAGCCCTTGCCCTTTGCTCCAAGGAACGTGACGGTTTCGGTGCTCACGTTCGTGAGTTTCAGATAGAAATCGATTGCGCGGCCTTTGTCGTCCGCCGGCAAAACTGTGAAGCGGATCTCTTCTCGGACCAGCGGTTTGTCGGGTGCATCATCGAACGACCAAAAGTCTTGCACGGCTATCTCCGCTTTGTCAGCGCCGGCCTCGCGCACAAGCCATTTCTCATGGTGCTGATGCGCGTCCGGCATCTCCCAGACGTTCATGCGGCGCTCGCCGACCTTGCATTCGGGCCACGCCCAGAAAACGCCGCGATGGTGATAATGGTCGACGGGAAAATCTTCCGTCAGCACGTCGCCATCGAGACCGTACAGCGGATGGATGTAACACGCGCGGCCAAAACGCTCAGGGACCTTCTCGGGCGGCGCCACGCGCGCATAGTTGTACACGAGCACGGGCTTGCCGTTCTCGAGCAGCGCAAGATGGGCGTTGTCGTCCTTGAGCGAGAACTCCGCACTAGCGCCCAAACCCAGACACACAAGCACAACCGTACACAAACTTTTTCCCATTACCTGGCACCTTTCTCTATTGCGCCCTCATGGCTGACCTCTGAAGCCATTTCTTCCATGTAGCTTCATCGTCCATCAACCTGATGAATATGCCTCCGATGACGGGCCGCGCACGGAACCCCACGCACTTGGCGGTTCTTGTGTCATACCAGTCCGTGAACGGCAAACGGTCGGGCGTCTCCTGACAAAAGCGATGCAGGGGCCCGATGAGCTTCTCGAAATCGCCCTTCGAGGTCACGAGCGAGGCCGACCAAACCAGCCAGTCTGACTTCGTGTAGTCTTTTCGCATGTCGAGCGGTACGCCGTACTTGTTCTGCGCCTTCAGGTAGTACGCCACTTCCTCTTGGGCGACTTCGGGCGGGAACAGGTTCAGATCTAAGATGCGATCCCAGACGAGATTGTACTTGAGGCTCCAAGTGCCGGGCTTGTCAAACGTGAGCCGGTAATGGTCTCCGTCGTCGGCCATCTTCACCCATTCACAGGCCATTCTCTTCGCGGTATCACGATAGCTTGCCGCTTCCTGTTTCCCCAGCATGTCGCACATCATAGCATATGCGCCGAGGGCGTTGATGGCTTTCAGTGAGAGGTTTGCGTTGTGGGCAAGATGGCCTGCGAAGTCATCGGTGCAAAGCTGGTTCTCAGGATCGAGACCCTTTTCCTTGAGATACTCGGCCCACTGGGTGAGGAGCTTCCAGTGTCGCTCAGCAAACTTGGCATTGCCTTCGGCGCGCGAGGCAAGCGCCGCCATGATGACCATGTTCCCGCACTCCTCGACGGGCATCTGCCCCTCAAGTTTCGTCGGATTGTACACCTGGCCGTTGGCTTTGGGATACTGGCCGACGTCGTGCGGACTGAAGGGCCATTTCCACTTGTCGGACGCGGCGAACTCGAACACCGGTTCGGTCATCCCCTTGAGCAAGGCGGGCTCGAACAGCGCGAAAAACGGTGAAGCCGGATAAGAAACGTCCACGGTATCGACGCACCCGTTCGAAAAACACTCCTTGTTGAAATACCACGGTTCGCCGTTCGGCCCGGCGACGATCTTCCCGCTCGCGAACACGTGCCTGTAGGATAATCCGATAAGGTCGGCGTACCGATTCCCACCGATGCGCCGAGCATCCCCAGCGAGTTCAGCATCGAGCACTTCGCACTTTCTCACCAAGCTGCCACAATGCCTGGCGCAATACTCGAGCATCTGCTCGAAGCTGCCGTATTCCTTCCACCACCAGGGACGAAGCTTCGTGTGCATGTACTCGATCGAGTAAATGTCGTCGTAGGCGAGGATCAGAAATCGCCGGATGAGCTGATCGCCCACCTCGCCGAGGGGTAATGCGCAAGCAATGACCGGCCAATCGTCGTTCGCGGCACGGGGCTGGCGTGAGTCATCGGTTTTGGCCACCTTGCCCGAATCGCGGAAGCGCCCTCGAGCCCTCTCCGCGCCGTCGATGGCGGCTTGCCAGGAATCCTTCGGAAGGGCGACGTAAAAATAGCCCCAATCAATCCGGATGCCGTCGCCCGATTTCTCGAGGACAGGCTGATCCTTCGAGCCGAAACGGAGCACCGTCATCCCAAGCGGCCCGTCCTTGCGCTCCCAAACGACTTCCTGCTTAGCCTCGTTCACAACCCACTCGGCCGTTGCATCGAAGTAAACTGCCACGTCGTGTTCCTTGCCGTCGGTTGCACGCACATCATACGTAATGAAGGTAACAGGACATGAAAGAATCGCCAGGCTTTCAGGAAGCATGGGTGTCGTAAACGTGACGGTCAACTCGATCCCTTGCCCTTCAAAAAGATAAACAGTTTGCGTGGGGCGGACCTCGCACCAGTCCTGCGTCATCGCTTCCTTGCAGAGCGCCTCCGGCCCCATGAACCGCAGTGCGCGCCCGTCGATGCGGATCATCCCCGACATGGCCTGCACGGCCCCGGTCCAATGCATGGGCCACGCATCGTAAAGCCGGTCGGCGAACGACCAGACACTTGTGTACGGATCGAGCGTGACAAGCGGCACCGCAGGAGGCCGAAACGGCGCCACCGCGTCTTGTGCGGCGCCTGAAACAGCGAGCATGATCAGAGCCAAAGACATAGCGTCCCCCACCATGGAAAAGTTCTCCTTTCGCTTGTGGTTTCCTACCAGAACCGCCGGTCGGCCTTCGTGTCCTTCATCAGTTCAACGAAGTCGATGTCTTCGCGGCGGTCATTCGCATGAGAAGAGAATGCCTTGTGGATGA
>Ga0315279_10005357_pt1 | contig 16699 bp, 11 predicted proteins | sample YL17G06_20_MG_FD_203694 | JGI IMG/M metagenome (GOLD analysis project Ga0315279, IMG submission 203694) | Sediment microbial communities from Yellowstone Lake, YNP, Wyoming, USA - YL17G06_20 | ecosystem: Environmental > Aquatic > Freshwater > Lake > Sediment | place: USA: Wyoming | collected...
AATATATTGAATGATCCTGGGGACATTGATCTTTTTATGTCTTCGTTGTGGCAAAGCAACGGTCGCCATGTCCATTCCTTTCTACATGCCGCCCAGATAATCTGGTTGGCGGACCAATCTCAAGTAAACGATGGAGAAGACCAGGCAAATCAGTAACATGACGAGAGCCACGGCAGTGCCATATCCCAGCCAGAAGCGGATAAAGCCGTATCGGTACATGTACGTTGCCATGACTTCACTGGCATTGACTGGACCTCCCTTCGTCATGATCCAGATCAAGGGGAATTGGGTCAGCGAACCCAATACAGACAGCTGGATGGTGGTACGGATGGTGGGTCCCAACAACGGTATTGTGATGTACCTGACCATCTGCCATCTGTTAGCCCCATCGATGAGAGCAGCTTCTTCTACTTCGCGAGGGATATTCTGCAAGCCGGCCATATACAAGAGCATGTGTAGGCCGAAATATTTCCAAGTCAAAACTACAAATATGCAAACGAGCACCATGTGGAGGTCCCCCAGGAATGCCTGAGCCTTCACCCCTGGAATTAACATCAGGATCGCATTGATCAAGCCACGGTCAGGATCGGGGTTGAACAAACCCAACCAGATGATGGCCGTGATCACTTCGGAAAGTACGTAGGGGAGGAAAAAGATCGTGCGAAAAAAAGTCCGACCGGGAAGATCACGACCCACCATGATGGCCAATACGAGAGAGATGGGCAACTGGAGCGTCAAGGAAAAGAGCACGATCAACAGGCCATTCCCTATTGCCTTCAAGAAGATTTTATCGGTCAGGATCCGTTTGTAATTGTCGATCCCCACATTCTTCACCGCCGGTCCCAGACCGTTCCAATCGAAAGTGCTAAAGTAGAATGAACGGATAATCGGCCATACTATGAAAACACAGAAGAGAGCGACAGCCGGGAGTAAAAACAAAATGATCGTCAGAGTTTCTTGGAATTTATGCGACAAGCCGGGACTGCGTCCGGACTTCATGACGGATCGACTGACCGGTATATCCATGAAGAATCTCCTTGCTGTGTAACGAAATGCCAAAATTGTGCAGGGATCGGGCAATACCGAGCCCGACCCCTGCAAAAAGAGAAAGAGTTTACTTTATTTCCGTCTTGGCAGAATCCTCAATGGCCTGTGCGCCCTGTTCAGGCGTCAGTGTCTTTGCAGCGATTGCCTGGACGGTGTCGTTCACGACGGAGCCCATCGCGGGAGGCAGGTACTGGTCGTAATAGAGCTGGAAATACTGCGCAGCTCCAGCACCTTGCTGAACAGCCAAGAGCAAGGGGTCGGTCAAGCCAGCTTCGCCACCCTTGACCACAGGAACGCAGAAACCGGCCGCTGCACATTGCTTCTGGGATTCCGCGAGGGTTAGGTACTTGACGAAATCGATGGCTTCAGGCGAGGCATTCTTGCCGATGGCAAAACCATTGCCACCACCGACGCCATCTGCTGCACCGCCGGCGCCACCTTCAACAGCCGGGAAGGCGAAGAAACCAAGCGCATCGCCGATGCCCTTCTTGTCGGGGCTGTTGTCATTGTAGGCACCCGGAGCCCACTGGCCCATCACATCCATGGCGGCTTTGCCATTGCCCATGAGGGTGGCTTCATCACCCCAAGTCGCGCCGAGGAATCCGTCCTGGAACGCGCCGAGATCGACCAATTCCACGAGTTTCTTGCCGGCTTCGACAAAGCAGGGATCCGTGAAGGTACCCGTGCGGGTTGCAGCGGCCACAAAACCGGCCTGTCCGCAGATACGGGTCGCCAGGTACTCATATATGAAAGCGGTCGGCCACTTATCGCCAGCACCAGTAGCGATGGGGGTAATCCCAGCTGCCTTAAGCGCCTTGACGTCAGCGATCAATTCAGTCCAGGTCGTCGGAGGATTGGCAATACCGGCCTGGGCAAAGAGGGTCTTGTTGTACCAGACACCAACCATGCCCATGTCCCACGGCACGCCGTAGCTCACGCCCTTGTAGGCATACACGCCCAAGGCACCGGGCGAGAAGGTATTGCGCCAGGCACCGCCATCTGCATCGAGAGCAGGTGTAATGTCCTGGAGCAGGCCAGCATCCGCATAGGCATTCATCGTACCACCGCCCCAGCTCTGGAAAATGTCGGGGGGGTCACCGGACTGCATGAGGGTGGTCAGTTTGGTCTTGAAGGCTTCGTTCTCCATCACCGTGATTTCAATCGTCACGTTCGGATGCGCAGCCATGTATTCATCAGCCAATTTCTGCCAGACCGCTTTCTGATTTTCGGCAGTGGTGATGTGGTACCAAGTGACCGTCACTGGTTGTGCAGGCGCGACGGTTGCGGGCGCGGCGGTTGCAGGAGCAGCCGTTGCAGGGGCAGCAGTCGCAGGCGCCACGGTCGGCGTAGCTTTTTGTCCGCAAGCCGATAACGCAAAGGCAGCGACGAGCATGAGACTTAATAGGATACTAATTTTTCGAGACATTTCCTTCTCCTTTTGAACATCAATCGGATCAAAATTTGGATAGATATTTACGAGATGTATAGAACTAGATTGGCGTATAATTTATGTGTGTTGGTGCTCCTTTCTGCTATAGGGGTTCCACATACAAAAGGCAGGGTTGGTATGCCGGGACCGGTTAACCAGCCCTGTCCTTTGGAGGTAGGGTCGAGCCCCGAGCCATCAATTCCGTAGGCAACTCCACCCGGTTGATCTCTTTTTCAGGATTCTTGAGCATGTCTAGAAGCATCTGGGTGGCGACGCGCCCCATCTGCTCAAGAGGCTGGCGGACGGTCGTGAGCGTAGGACGCACCAGAGCCGCCTGTGGAATATCGTCAAAACCTAGAATGGATATGTCTTCTGGGACGCGCAAACTGTGGCTTCGAACAGCGTCCATCGCTCCCAAGGCCATTACATCATTTGAAGCAAAAATAGCAGTGGGTGGGTCATCTATATCAAGCAAGGCGCAAGCCCCAGCAAAGCCATCGGGTTGAAAAAAAGTTCCTTCATAAATTAACTCGGGCGCATCAGGAATATGATGGGTACGAAGCGCCGAACGATAACCGTCCAAGCGATCCTCAGAGCAACTGAGATCCATGGAGCCGGTAATAAAACCGATGCGCTTATGTCCAAGCTTGATGAGATATTCAGTAGCGTTGTAGGCCCCTTGCCAGTTGGTCGCCCCCACTGCGGGGCAATCCCGACCGGTTCCCTGGTGATCAATGAGGACGAATGGAAAATTGCGAAGCGTAAGCGTTCCAATGTAGTCGGCCGGGCTGCGCGGTAAAACAAGCAATAAACCGTCCACCATGCCTTTTGCCAGGTTAGCAACGTAATTAGCCTCCTTACTGGCGGTTCGGTGAGTCGTATACAAAATAAGATCGAGACCTTTCAGGCTAAGTTCGGCGTCAATACCGCGAATAATCTCCCCAATATAGCCGGTACCCAAATCTGGTACGAGCACGCCAATACTATTCGATTTTCCTCCAGCCAAGCTGCGCGCTTGACGATTAGCGACAAATCCCAATCGTTGCACAGCTTCTAAGACGCGCTCGCGAGTCTCTTGTTTAACATGAACGTCGTTATTAATCACCCGCGAGACCGTCCCAAACGAAACACCTGCTTCAGCGGCAACATCAATAATCGTAACTTTTGGGTTGAGATTTTTGTCCATAGATATGTAAACGCTTACATGATTCTTAATTTTTTTTGCCCTTCAACTCGAAAATCAATCAAAAATAGGCTGGTTTCAGAGATAGAAAGGCACGATGCGGCGTAATTTGGGGTGCCTTAGCTTAAAAAGGCGAAACAAAACCATTATGTGAGCAGATAAGTGTCACTTAACTTTGGAAGCGTTTACAAGAAAATCATAGCATTAACGGAGACCAAAGTCAAGTACTTTCACATTAAAATGTTCCAATGATCTCCCTCTTGAGGAGTGATGAAGAATGAGGTAATCTTGGGCAATCATCGAAGATAAGAATGAAAAGATGCCTAACGAGCAAAAGCGGCGTTTCCCATTGATAAGCACTGGGCTGAAAATCACCAATCCAGTCAAGCGGAATATTAAGAACAAGTTCTACAATTTTCGAGGAGAGTGAGTCATGAAACAACGCATTCTAAATATCACCCTCATTGCACTCAATATTTTGGTCATCGTTCTATTCATCGTCCAATATACCAGTGCGACTTATCCCATGGTCGGTCATGGTTACCGCCTGTTCGTACCACGTCTGATCGATTCCCACTTATATTACAAAATCAATGGATTCGGCATCGAATGGTATACCCCCTATTTTGGAGGCGGCCTACCGGCCTACCCCAACCCCCTCCAGATGCAATTTTCACTTCCACAGTTATTCACCTTTTTCGTCAATCCATGGATTGCAATTCTGGCCTCTACAGCAATTTACATCGCAGTTGGTTTCCTGGCTGCCTTCTTGCTTCTACGCGACGTTTTAGGGTTCAAACCCTTACCAGCAATTCTCGGGTCAAGTTTTTTTGTTGCAAATGGCTTTGTCATCGAGCAGGATTTCGGTGGCCTGTTGATCAAATGTGTCAGAAAGGAACTCGAGTTGACCCATTTTTTTCCTCTTACATTCTTGCTAAAACATCATCTAATGTTCCGCTAAACGGACCAGGCGTTTCCATTTTGACGGAAACCAGTGCGGACGCGAAACGCAGTGACTCGGCTACGTCGTGTTCCAGCCGCCAGGCGAGATATGCGCCAAAGGTGGTGTCGCCGCGCCCGATTCTTCCGATGGTACTCTTGTTCGTAAACGGGCAAAACCAATTCGTGCCATCCCTGCGCGCCAGTACGCCATCTGCACGAGTGATGACTACTTCCGGGCTGCCCCATGCCTCGATGATTTGCGCCGCCTGTGCCAGATCGCGAGTGCCGGTCAGTACTTCGGCTTCCACCACATCCAGCTTGACCTTGTTCATCAATTGCACAATTTCCCGCTTGCGCGGCACATCCCGAAAAAACACCTCCCGGGAGACCGGGTCGACTTGCCGGACAAAACTCTGCATATCCACCGACAGGTTGTAGCCCTTGGCCTTCAGCCCCCGCATGAACTCCAGATGGAATTCCTTATCCGTGATGCCGGCCAGATGCACAGCCGCCGCCGGCCAGGCGGGTATTTCCGGCAATTCAAAGTAGCCGGCATTTTTGAGCGCAAAGATTTGGCGCACATCCACGTCCGCCGAGGGGTGCACCACCTTGCTGTACGTGGTTTCTTTCGCCGGAACTAGGAAAACGTCTATGCCGGCCTCCCGCATGGGTTCGAGAATGGACTCGTCGGCGGGGGACAGCTTAGCCACCACGGCCACTTTTTTGCCCACGCGCGCGGCGGCCATGGCCCCGCACAGCACCGCGCTGCCGGGGGCCACGCGCGTTTCTCCCTTAAAGGGCACGATCTCGTCGTAGCACATGTGCCCGATAAAGATAAGATCATAGTCAGTCACTGAATTTCATCCTCGCTTTCGTTTCTGAAATACAACGGCTCAGGTCTCCTCTTATTCCCGGCTGGAGGCGAGAAGGGGATGCTACACGAAGCAAAAAGTTAGGATGCGGTGTGTGGGCTTCACTCGCTCCGCATCCTGACTTTTAGGATCAACTATCGCTTTATGCCGGATCGGGCACACACCGCCTCCGCCTGGCTCTGTGCGGCCACGTGGCAGGTTTTGCCTTTCACGACAAACGTCAAATCCTGACTGGAAAGATTCTCCACCGTCACCGATGTCCCCGTCACCGTAATTGCCACCCGCTGGCCTTTCCATTGCATCGCGCAGCGAATCCGCTTGATCTCTTGCGGCAAACAGGGATTGAAGGTGAGCATGTCCGTATTGAGCGCACTTACCAGGCCGCAGAAACCAAAGACCACTTCCTGCCACATGCCGCCCACATTGGCCATGTGGATGCCATCCGCCGAGCGCGGCAGTTTGCCAAAGTCAATGTCAATCGACTTCAACCAGGAAGCGTAAGCCAGTTCGGGCCGCCCCAGGTTGGCCGCTACAATCTGGTGATGGCACATCGAGTTCGATGAGTCGTGAATGTTGTACTTGGCGTAATAGTCAAAGGAAGCCTCTTTTACCTCGCGAGGATACGCCTCCGTAAACACCCCCAGCATCGCCACGACGTCCGACTGCTTCATGCACTTGGATCGGTAGCGCTTCTCCTGCGCGACCAACGCCCCACACAAGCGCGTGCGATCCTTCCAGATGCCCTCAATGTCCAACTCGGCAAAGGCGGTGTCCCAGTGGTCACATTGCCAGATCAGGTTGCGCGCCTTGTCCATCGGGATCGAAATGCCAGCCGCGATCTCGGCCATCTGTTTAAGCTCTTCGTCCTGCAACCCGATCTTCTGCGCCAGTTGCCGATATTTTTCCGGCGCCTGCGTTCGCATCATCTCCGCAGCTTTGACGGCGATGTTTAAGTTGAACCTGGCGGCGTGGTTGGTGTAAGCGTTATTGTTGGTGAGCGGCTTATACTCGTCTGGCCCCATTACGCCGTTGATCTGGTAGCCGGGCACACCGGGCACCTGGTCCACCCGTCCCACCCAATAGCGAGCCGTTTCCAGCAACACTTCCGCGCCATAGTCGAACAGGAAGTCCAAATCGCCGCTGGAGGCGTAATAGTGCCACACGCCGATGGCGACGTCGGCCGTGATGTGCACCTGATGCTCGGCATATTGCCACAGGACGCAGACTTCCTGGCCGTTCTTATCCGATTGCCAGGGGTAGCGCGCGCCCCGGTAGTTATATTGCCGGGCGATGGCCCGCGCGCCGGGCAAATTTAGGTAGCGGAACATCGGCGTGCACCGCCCGGTCGGCGGGTGGGTGTACAGATAAAAGGGCTGAAAGAAGATATCCATGTCCCAGAAAACCGAGCCGAAATACACCTCGGTGGTGATACCCTTGGGGCAGAGCATGCCCCGATCTTCGCCGGCCGCCTTGGCCCGCAACAGGTGGTAAATGGCCTCGCGAATCGCTAGTTGGCTGTTGTACCCGTCTTGATCCGCGACCTCCATCTCCACATCCGAACGCTCCCACCATATGGCCCAGACGGCGCAGTGCGCTTGATGCAAGTCCTCCACCGGTTGGGCCAGGTTGCGGTTGACGATCTGGAGCGCGGTTTCCACCAATGCGTCGGACGGGAAGTACATGTCCGTGACCACCGCCGAGACTTTCGTGACCGCCGCCCCGGCGCCGGCCGGCAGCGCAAAGGAAGAGCTGGCGCTCACGCGGCGCGCGTCTTTGACAATGGCATAGCCATTGGTCGCGGTCACCACGGCGGCGCTGGCCGTCACGATCCGGTTGTCCATGTTCGTGGTCACGTCCGAATACACTATGTTGCCGCTGTGGCCGACCGCCGTCTGCGCGAATTTGTCGAAGCCATTTGTGCGGACGTTGTTGTCCACAAAGCTGACAACTTTGATCTCCGCCGCTCCGGCGAGCATTTTGATCTGGCACTGCTGCACGCAGACGAACTTTACTTCCGGGTTCATAAAGCGCACGAAACTCAGCTCGATTTTCTTCCCGGATTTCGTTTTCCAGACGAGGGTGCGGTAGAGCGTGGCCGTCTTTAGATCCAGCCAGCGGCGATACCGGGTGATCTGCGAAACCTCCAAATCCAGTTTTTCGCCATCGGCATAGACCTGCAGGCCGAGATAGTAGGGGAGATTCACAATGCCAACCATCAGGTGCGGGTGACGCGCCTGGATGACGGGCATGAAAGTGCCCCACTTGCTCTTGGAGGCTTTTATGACCTCCAGGGTCACATTCCCCATGAACCGGTCAAACTCCATGGATTGGTCATCGTCCTCAAAGCCATCTTCGATGCTGGCCCGGGTGGTCATATACCCGCTACCCAGCGCAAAGACGGATTCGAAATGGCGGTTTTTGGCGATGTCAAAACGGTCGTCAACCAGACACCAGTTTGGTTCGATGCGGGTGGGAATGTTCATAAGACCTCGGAGAAAAGCGATTTAGCCCTTTATACCGCTCCGGGCAACACTATCCACAATAAAGCGCTGCAGGAAAATGTAAACCAGGACAGGTGGAATGGCAGCCAGAAAATATGCGGCCACAAGTTGATCGATGGGTGTGTAAGCCGTAGTCCCGGAAAGCGAAGCGACCAACACACTGATGGTGTAACCATCGGGTTTATTGGAAACGATCAAAGGCCACAAGAAGCTACCCCAGACATATACGAAAGTAAGAATACTCACCGTTAATAAAGCATTGATGGATTGAGGCAATACAATATTCCAGTAGATTCGAAAGTGGGAAGCCCCATCAATTTCCGCTGCTTCAATCAGTTCCCGCGGAATATCTTCCATGAGTTGCTTGATAATGAATAGACTGAGGGCGGAGGCCATGCCTGGGACAGCCAAGCCCGCCATTGTATTAACCCATTTGAGCGCCACCACGACGCGGAACATCGGAATAATGGTCACTGCCAGTGGCACCATCATTCCCGTAAGGGCCAGTGTAAATAACACATTTTTCCCGGGAAAATCGAACAAAGAAAATTCATAGGCTGCCAGCGAAGTAACCAACAACATGCCCGCAATCTGAAAGTATGCGTAAACAAATGATGTCATCGTGGCCTTGAGAAACGGGCCCTTTGCAAGGATTTGTTGGATCTTTACCATCCCGTCCGAAAAAGATGTGGGGAAAAGTCGCGGAGTAATTGCCACTGCCGTTCCGGGAGGTGAAAAAACTACATTAAATAACCAATAAATCGGAAAAATCGCGATCACCAAGAAAAATATGGCCAATACCCAGCGCACAATTACTTCAAGGTTCAACATGTTTCGTAAAATTCTGGAAAAAGTAGATCTCTTAGCCGACCCGTGTGAGAGAATATTCATTTTCTTTTATTCCTCCTAACGTTTTGCATACAAGCGCCGAATTGCAAATTGTATAACCGTAATCAACAGAGCGAGGCCTAACAAAACAACGGCATAGGTTGAGGCTTCTCCATATCTTTGCTTTCCAAAAGCCGTCCCCAACATATCCATAACCGGGAACAGCATGCCTTGTTGAGGTCCGCCCTGGGTGTTGTAATCCGCCCGGCTAAGTAGCCAGGGAACGTCAAACATCTGGATAATGGAAATAAACGCATTAACAACCACCAGAAAGATTACCGGCTCGAGTAAAGGAAGCGTAATGTAAAATATTTGCTGAATCGTACTGGCGCCGTCGACTTTGGCGGCCTCGTGATACTCAGAGGGGATGGCCTTAATCCCGGCTAATAAAATCACCATATTAAAACCGGCCGCCCGCCACATGTCCACAATCAGCACGGCAAAGAGCATCGCAGTAGGATTGGTCAACCATTTAATATCGGGCCCTCCCAACGATTTAATTATGACATTAACGATTCCAAACTCGGGTGTAAGCATCCAGCGCCAGATTGCCGCAGCTAAAAATAAGGGAATCACGAATGGCATAAAAAAGGCAGCCCGAAAGAACTGGTGCCAGAAGCCTTTAAATTGGTTGACCAACAGAGCAATAATAAGAGCAATAAAGACCCCCAATGGTATAGCAATTAAAATGTATAAAAAAAGGTTGTGCATACCTTTGGTAAAGCTGGGCGATTGTATCAAACCGGCATAATTGTCAATGCCGATAAAACTCGGCGTATGCACGCCATTCCATTTTGTAAAACTCGCTCCGATGCCAAACACTATGGGCCACAAAAAGAAGACGCCAAATAGCAAAAAAAATGGCAGCAGGAACAAATAATTTTTAGAGTACTTTCGAAGAAATTTCATCTTCACTCTCTCCTGGCGATAAAATCTGGCCGAGATTAGCGAGTTGGAGAGGGTTCGGGTAAAAAACCCTCTCCAACCTGATCATCCTAAACCTTACTGAGAGGCTTTGGCTATTTCTGCGTTGACGGCATCAATAGCAGCCTGAGCGGCGGCTTCAGGGGTGAGCACTCCATCCCGAGCCTTGGCAGCATTGTCGGCCAGGGGTTGGCGTACAGCCAGCGGGAAGGCCTGGAAATAAGCGGCGTCAGGCAGGCCCATGGAGGCAGCTTCAACGGTCAAAGCTAACAGGGCATACGTTGACAGCGAAGGATCAGCCATCGCCGCGTCATTGTACGTGGCCCGTCCGCCAAATTCAGCGGATATCTTAGCCACTTGAGCTTTATCAGCCAGGAAGACGGCTAATTTGAGAGCGGCTTCCGCATTGGGGCCTGGTGCAATACCAAAGAATTCTCCACCGTGCGTGCCACCCGACCAGCCTTCTATTTCACCCGGCATTAAGACAACGTCATATTTAAAGTTGGGGTTGGTCTCCGCCGCCGCGGCAAAAGTGGTGTCAGCCCACGGCCCCATTTCATAGAAGGCCATCTGGTCATTGATAAACAGGTCGCTGGCAGCAGCATCAAAGGGGCCTACATCAGTTCCAAAGGGTTTCGTATCCAGTAAGAATTGATAGGCTTTCGTAAGCTGGGCTACCGTAATAGAGCTCTTGCCATCGACAATCGTATTTGTGATGCCTTGCACACCACCCAGGAAGTGGAACACCAACCAACCATCCACCGAATAATTTGGTAAGGCGGTGTAACCAGCCGCCTTGACCTTGCTCATTTGATCCGCCCAATCAGCCCAATCCTTGATGCCCTTCGAAGGATCGATACCCGCCTCCTCGAGCACGGTCAGGTTGCGGTATAGAACGGTGGCATAGGCCGTATAGGGAATGCCATATACTGCCCCGCCTTGATTCAAGGCCTGGACGGCTCCGGGGGCAAATTGGTTGCGATAATCTTCTGGCAGGGCGTTCCACTCTGCAGAAATATCTTTAAGTGCGCCCGCCTTGAGCATCTCAGCGCCCACATTGAGAGCAATATTATAGACATCCGGTATCTGACCAGAGCTCGCTCCGGCAATAATACCCGCCTGAATTTCAGTGTCCGGTTTGCCTACCACATCGACCGTGATATTGGGATTGGCAGCTTGGAATTCTGCGATGGCATCCTTCATAGCCTGGGTATTGGCAAATTCGCCAAACGTCCAATATTCAATTGTCACAGGCTCAGTTGCTGGAGCGGTAGCAGGTTCGGTTACTACTGCTGGAGCAGTAGCAGATGGGGTCCCAGAGGCGCCGCAGCCAGTCAGGATCATAGCAACGATCAGAGATGCGGCAAATACAGTGTAGAGCATTTTCTTAGACATAGTTTCTCCTCTTTCATAAAGTTTGGTTGAATTTATTCTTTGGTCAAGCAGTGTATTTACAAGATATGAGCACTACCTCCTTTCCACATGCACGTTGGTTCAACAAATAGGCGCACTGAACTAAGCGGACAGCGATAGTTCGCTTCAAGAAATTTCTTTGTACTAGATTGGCACAACTACAACTTTGAGGCAGGCCCCGAACTCTGACGCATGGTTAATTTTGCCTCGAACAACTTGTGAATGGGCCTGGCATCTTCATTTTCTAAACGCTGAATCAACAACTCCACACCTGCCTGCCCCATCTCATTGGCTGGGAAATCCATCGTAGTAAGGGTGGGCATAAACATCTCTGCGCGGCGTGAAGAGATAATAGCAATATAAGAAAAATTGTCAGGGATATGCAACCCGGCTTCCTGAGTCGCCTGATACATTCCAGCAATGGCATTGTCATTCAACGTAATGATAGCAGTAACATCAGGGTGATCATATAGGAGTTTTTTGACAACTTCGTAACCGGCGAGTGATGTAGGATTGCATGCAAGAGAGATTTCCGGTAGCTCATACTTGTTTACGGTCTGACGATATCCTTCGAGTGACCGAATGGCGGGTCCGTAACCACTTTCTACCAAAAATGGAGCATAATCGATATAAGCGATTTTTTGATGACCGTTTTCAACCAGGTAGGAGACAGCACTACTCGTTGCATGAACAAAATCCAAATCCGCGTAACTGATGCCATCCGGGTTGGATGTGCGCCCGATCATTACATAAGGAAATCCCTGTTTTGATAACACTTCACAACGTGGGTCATCAAGACGAATTTCCATCAAAATCAATCCTTGCACCAAGCCTCCTCGGGCGAAATTTGTGAGATCGTTGTCGTCCATTGGCGATGGGCTGAATAGAAGAGAGTATCCATGCTGATCAGCAGCCTCAATCGCCCCCATTACGAATTCCAATTGCATCACTGTTAGATTATTCGCCAAACGCGGAAATATCATCCCAATAATTCGGCTCTGCTGATTAGCCAATCTGCGCGCCAGCTCGTTTGGGTGGTAATTCAATTCCTCAATCGCCTGTTGAATCCTCTGGCGAGTTTCTTCGGATATCGGACGTTTGCCGCTTAAAGCATGAGAAACTGTACTAAGCGAGACACCGGCTTTTTTGGCAACATCCTGCATTGTTGGCATTGGATTCATCCTTCAATAAATCATCAAAGCGCTTTGTCAAAGCGCTTTGATGATAGCATTTTTTATGATAAAAGTCAATAGGCAATTTTCTGCGCGTTTCTTGCTCTATTTGGAAAATTCCTATACGTCAAAAGGGGGGATTCCCGTTCAAATCAATAAACCCTGGGTTAGGTGATGGTAAAAATTGCATTCACTGACTCAGGCGCACCGAGCGCCATCCCGCGCGGACCCGGGGAGCAGCTCCCCACCGTCAGGCGGAACTGACCCGGCTCGAGTTTTTGGTCCCCGTTCGCGTCCACGAACAGCATGACCTCGGGCGGCAGGCTGAACCGGACGGTCTTGCTCTTGCCCGCGCTTACATGTACCCGCCGGAACCCGACCAGCTTATGGATAGGCACTGGCACGGAGGCTTCCGGGTCGCTTAGATAAACCTGCACGACTTCATCCGCATCCATCGCTCCGACATTCTTGAGTGTCACGCTGAATGAAAGCAGCTTGCCTGCCGCGATCCGATTGGCAGTCAATTTCAGGTCAGAGAATTCAAAGCGAGTATAGCTCAGACCAAAGCCAAATGGATACAGCGGTTCGGCGGTACTGTAACGGTAGGTACGCCCCTCCATGCGGTAATCGTCGAAGGGTGGAAGCTGGTCCGTGGATTTGGGGAAGGTCACCGGCAGTTTGCCCGAGGGCGAGACATCCCCAAACAGGATGTCAGCCAGCGCCTGTCCACCCGCCTGCCCCGGGTACCAGACGAAGACCACCGCTTCCACCATTTCCTCCAGTTCACCCAGCGCAATCGGGCTGCCCCCGCAAAGGACCAGCACCACGCGGGCCCCGCTGATGACCAGTTTCTTGACAAAATCCACCTGGGCAGGCGGCAGGCCAATATCGGAGCGGTCGCCCTTATCCGCGGAGAGGATGGCATCGCCTTCCTCGCTTTCCAACAGCGACGAGTAGCCCATGCAGGCGATCGTCAAATCGGAAGCTGCTGCATCCCCGGTGGTCCAGTCCAGCGGATTGATGGCAGCCTGGTGCAGCGGAACGCCCATGTGGTAACCCACACGCACGCCCTCGGGGGCGCGGCCGATGATGCCCTCCATCAGCGTGGAAAGGGATTCATTGTAGCCGTTGTAATTCCCCAGCAGGGCTTCGATGCTGGTTGCGTTGGGACCGACGATGGAGATACGTTTCACGTCCGGGCGGATGGGCAGGATATTCGCTTTGTTCTTGAGCAGCACGATGGATTTTACGGCGGCTTCGCGCGCCAACCGCCGGTGCTTAGGGCTGCAGATCACGCTCTGCGGGATGGAGGCATACGGGACCATTTCGGGCGGATCGAAGATCCCCAGCTTGAAACGGGTCAGCAGGGTGCGGCTCAGGGCGCGGTCAATGTCCGCTTCGGTGACCAGGCCGCGCTGGATGGCTTCGTCCAGGCGGTCGTAGGTCACGCCGCAACTGATGTCGCAGCCAGCTTTGAGCGCCATTGCCGCGGCTTCAACGGCGTCTGCGGCAACTTTATGATTGGCATGGATATCGGTCAGGGCCCAGCAGTCCGAAACCACATGGCCCTTGAACTGCCACTTCTCCCGCAATGTCTCTTCCAGCAAAAATGGACTGGCGCAGGCCGGTTCGCCGTTGACGCGGTTGTAGGCGCCCATCACCGCTTCCACCTGCGCTCCCTGTACCAGGCGCTTGAAGGCTGGGAGATAGGTGTCGTTCAAATCACGCAGGGAAACGCGTGCGTTGAACACATGGCGGTCCTTCTCCGGCCCGCTATGGACAGCAAAATGCTTGGCGCAGGCAGCAGTCTTTAGATATTTCGGGTCATCGCCCTGCATGCCACGCACGAACACCACGCCCAACTCGCCGGTCAGGAACGGGTCTTCGCCATAGGTTTCCTGTCCACGCCCCCAGCGCGGGTCCCGGAAGATGTTAATGTTTGGCGACCAGAAAGTCAGACCCTGCAACTGGATGGTATAGCCCTGGCGCTGGAGGGCAGTGTGGTACTTGGCGCGCCCCTCGTCGCTGATGGCGGTCGCCACGCGGAACATTAAATCCGTATCCCAGGTGGCAGCCAGTCCGATCGCTTGCGGGAAAACTGTGGCGCGTCCATTCCCCACTACCCCGTGCAAGCCCTCGCTCCAATAGTTATAGGCCGGGATTCCCAGGCGCGGGATGGCCTGGCATTCATTCAGCATCTGGCTCACTTTCTCTTCCAAGGTCATGCGGCTGATGAGGTCACGGACGCGTTCTTCCAGGGATAGGGAAGTATCGAGATAGGCGGGGAGTTTTTGTTGATCCATGTGTTCACCTGTTTTTGTTCGCATAATTTCTTGACGACTGACCAAAAGTTCCGTGCCGGTATTACTCTATTTTACCGACTTTACTCAATATCATGTTGAAAGTGACGGCTCCTTGGTAATATTTATCAATAATGCGCCGATGATCTTCCCCTTGATGGGCGAGGAAGAATGAGGTAATCTTGGGCAATATCAAAGCTTCGCGGCGAGTGGACCATGAAACAACGCATTCTAAATATCACCCTCATTGCACTCAATATTTTGGTCATCGTTCTATTCATCGTCCAATATACCAGTGCGACTTATCCCATGGTCGGTCATGATTACCGCCTGTTCGTACCACGTCTGATCGATTCCCACTTATATTACAAAATCAATGGATTCGGCATCGAATGGTATACCCCCTATTTTGGAGGCGGCCTACCGGCCTACCCCAACCCCCTCCAGATGCAATTTTCACTTCCACAGTTATTCACCTTTTTCGTCAATCCGTGGGTTGCAATTCTGGCCTCTAGCGTGATTTATATCATTATTGGATTTTGGGTCACATTTCTATTTCTGCGGGACGCATTGGAATTCAAGCCTTTATCAGCAATTCTGGGGGCGAATTTCTTTGTTGCAAGCGGCTTTTTTATTGAACGCCTAGTCGTCGGACACGCAGATAAGATTACGTTTCCATTGATCGTGGTACCCATTTACGCGCTATTAAACCCAAAATTGGCTCGTTGGCTTGCAGGTGTATTGATATCCCTCACAGGCGCAATTCTCCTGTATTCTGGGGGAGTCTATATTGGTGTCATCTGCTTTTTCACTACTATTATCACTATTCCTATCGTTTATTTCCTAAAGCCTTCTCTGCTTGCCTGGCGGAAGATGGTACCTGCAATCATTTGGGGAGGTTTTCTCACCATGCTCCTGTGCGGTTCCAAACTCTACGCAGTTACCACTTTCATGCAATCTTTCCCACGGGAAGTTCATGACCAATATTTCGTGGATTGGTATACGAGTATAGGAGGTTTAGTTCTCCAACTCGTCGGCATGATGACAACACTCCCATTCCTGAATTTGATCGGCAAGAGTAGTCTCGTCTACGTCGTCCGGTTAGCACAATGGACCGGATCTCCATATGGTTTCTGGGAACTAGACACATCCCTCTCTCCGGCATTGATTATTTTGCTCATTTATGGAGCCTGGATGATACTATCCCATAAACCGCATCTCGATAGAAGCAATTTATTGAAAAAGGGAATCGCGGGGATATGCCTCATTATTTCCATTATCCTTGTCGTTCAATTTTCAACAGCCCGAGGGTTTCTATTCGACACTCTAAAGGGATTGCCTTTGCTCGAGTCGTTACGGACCAATACCCGTTTTGTTGCTTCTTTCATCCTCCCACTGGCAATCCTGGGAGTCAATATATTCGACTACTGGACAAAGGGGAAATCAGGCATAAAAACAATCTCCGCTTTTGTTTTCCTGAATGGGATTTCACTGGTTGCCCTATGGGCGTATTACCTGCTCCCGATGAGAGTTCAGGGACGGAATTTTGAAATTCAATCCGTCTTGGACACTTACATTAAAATTCAGGCCGGAGTAATTCTTCCGGTGAATAAAATCATCCCCGACATGAACGATTATGAAGTGTTCCAGGCGCAGGCAAGCAATGTCACTCACCATTACGATCCGTTGTTGGGGGAGAATTCTTTTCGTCCTCTCGTCCACGAGGGGTCCGTCTTTGACATTGAAGACGGTTTTTACAACATGACCGACCCAACCGGATACGTCTTCCCCGTGGAAAATAATTCCAAATTATTCTCACGAATCCCGGTTTCTGACCATAGCAAACTGGTGGATTTCATCAACCACCGCCAGGTGGACTGGAAGCTGCCCTTGATCCAGATCGTCCTCGATTGGGCGGCCGGCCTGACTTTCATCCTGATCATCTGCGCCATCATCTTTTACCTGGCGAGAAAACGAATCCCGTGGCTGGGGTCACTCCGCTTCCCGCCATTCCCCCGGCTTAAGCGC
>Ga0315279_10005358_pt1 | contig 16698 bp, 16 predicted proteins | sample YL17G06_20_MG_FD_203694 | JGI IMG/M metagenome (GOLD analysis project Ga0315279, IMG submission 203694) | Sediment microbial communities from Yellowstone Lake, YNP, Wyoming, USA - YL17G06_20 | ecosystem: Environmental > Aquatic > Freshwater > Lake > Sediment | place: USA: Wyoming | collected...
ATTGGACTTCGGTGAGTATCGTGAGGCGCCTGTTCTTGTGGTAAATAATGACCATCAGGACACTTCAAGCCATCAGGATGAAGTATGGTCAGCATAAAGTCGTAACACTTTTTTTCATCCATTAAGTCTGTAATGGGGAATCTCATTGTGATACACTCTCCTTTTTTCGTTGTTTATTCGTTGTTTATTAGTTATGGAGAGTGTATCATATTTGTATTATCTTTTCACCTTAAAACCTATATGAGCCAAAAAAATAATCTGTTTTTCGTTTTTTACTCAGAGGACTCCTTAGCCTCTTTTTCCGCAATGTTCCCAATAGCAGGCAATAGACCCATCAGTAACCAGAACGGCACACCAACAATGTATGATTGTACAAGGTTATTAACGAGGAAATGTATCAGTAATGCAAGTTCTGCTGACATGATGCCTATAACTAACGAACGCCATAATGGAATGATGTTCTCTGATGTATTAAATTTTTGTAATAGCTTAAAACCGTATAGAAAGAAAGATATAATTATCCACATCCATCCCGCAAAGCCTATCAATCCAGTCTCTGCAAGCACCTGAAGGTACTCACTATGCGCTCCCATACCATATTTGCTGTTAGCACCTAATATCGCCGGGTCATTTATGTACGAAAACGCAAACGAACCATAACCTGCGCCAAATATCGGATTGTGTAAAAACATAGCGATGGCAGTTCCCCATCTAAGTAGTCGCTCTCTGTTAGAGCCATAGCTGAAGCTAAATATAGTGCTTACCCGTGAGATTATTGTGTTTGATATTTGTGGAATACTTAACAGAATCAAAAAGAAAAAAGCGACCCCAAAACCGATAAGTACCTTCTTATTTCGTAAACCTTCTGATCTCTGAATCAGTAGAAATCCCATAGCAATGATAAATGCTAACCAGACTCCACGAGAGAAGCAGAAGCACATAGATACACCGTAAAACACAAGCATACCCGTCCATGCAACACGGTCATAAACTCCCCTGTCATATATAGCTCTTGCAACAAGGATCAGCAGTATCGCCATAACAAAAGAGCCATAGTGCGCATAGCTTGTGAATGGCAGACTTTCGTAAGCAGTAGAGTATCTCCAAACCTTAATTCTATCCACAAGAAATATCAATGTCCAACCTACAGCGATAGTAGCAGGAATGATTGATATTATGAAGAATCGTTTAAGTCTCTGTCTGTCTGTTATGACGTTAAATACTACAACAGACAACATCATATACGTCAAAGCCCTGAATGACCCTTTCATTGATGCGTACAAATGGGTTGTGTTGAGTAGTGACAAACAAATACCTAGTGCGTATAAAAGCATTGAATATCGAAGCGGGAATCTTAAATGAAAGCCTTTAGTGCCGAGAATGATCCATCTGAGGATAAGTGCAACAGCCATTATTCCGAGCAACGGCTCCGTCGGCACCTGCATTTCGGTTCCAGAAGCCATGATGAATCTGAAGGAGAACGGTAAGCAAGCAACCAGTACGTAAAGCGCAAGGTCAAGCGCAGCAAAGGTAGTGAGTGCTAATCCGCCAAGCAAAGGGATGATCAGGACAGGTGAGTCAGCATAGATCGCAATGGTTGCTCCCAAAAGAACCAGTGCTGGCAAAATAAGGGCAAATCTCAGATAGGTTTTCCATTGTGGGAGGATAACTTTTATTGCGTTCATTTTTTGAAAGGAGAAAAGATATGGTTCTTAACGTGTATAGTTACAGTAATTCGTTTGGAACATTTATCAGGATTCACGTATTTCTGGAATGTATATTTTGGGGGATATGCAAAAAAAACCAATATATGACATTCTTTCACTAATATTGTTTTGCAGTCTATTTCCCCGATGGTGAAAGCTTTAATGTTTACCCAATCCCTTGACTTTGAATGACATGGTATAATCAGTTGCCATTACGTTACCAGCGGACATACCCTTTGCGCCAGATACTGTTACTGTATAATCGCCAGACTTGAAATGTTTGGTTGGAGTGAAGGTGAACGTCTTGGTATCGGTAGTATCCTGAGCGGTTGTTCCAGCAACTTCAGCACCATCGGTACTGGTGACCTTTATAACTACTGATGTTGGGTCAATATCCTGATTGAAAGTTATTCGAATTTTAGTTGGTGCTTTGATACCCTCTGGAGGAGCGGTTGTTACGTCTGGCTTACTGGACGCAACGGTTACGTCTTCATAGTATGAGAAGCCTTTGAATGGAAGGGACCTTACTTTCGCCTTAGCATTCGTGACTACGATGTCAGCAGGACCAGCAACACCAGCAGGAACAGTTGCCTTCAAAGTTGTTTTGGCGGTAACTTTTACGCCAGAAGCAGGATTGCCACCAATTGTTACTGTTGGGGCTGGGGCGGCTTTGAAACCTTTACCTGTAATAGTGATCTCTGTACCACCAGCGGTGGAAGACATAGCTGGAGAGACCTTTGTGATTGTTGGTGGTTTGGGTTTGTTAGCTCTAGAAATTTGCATTGATATCATTAGTATTAATATGGAAAACGATATAGATACTATTATTATGGTCTTTATAAGTTTATGACGGGCACGCCAAGAAAACAATTGTTTTCCACCATTTTCTAAATCCTGCTGCGACTGAAGAGCGGATGCTTTGCTTCTGTTCATATATGATATTATCAGATCTGAGTTTAGTTTATCTATGTCAGGTGGAGGATTTATACTTAGACTTTTGTTACTGCTAATGTCCTCTAATCCTAGTCCTTCTAGCCAATTTTTAGCTGATTCAAAAGCTTTTTTAGTTTCATGCAGGATCCCTTCTGCTTGACTGGTAACTGAACTTTGGTTTCGCTCCAGGTCTCTCTTTTTATTTTCTAATTCCGTATTTCTTTGGGTTTCCAAATCAGAGTATTTCTTTTGTGTCGATTCTATATCCTGCTTTTTTTTTGACTCTAGCTCTTTTTTATTTTTTACTTGATCTAATTCAACCTTTAAGAACCTTTCTTCAACCTCAAAGAATATTTTTATTTGTTCTTGTTGTTTTTCCAATTCTTCTTTTCCGGAATTCATTTAGCTTTACCTCTCACTGTATATGCTTGCATAAGAGTTTCACTCGCTTGGTTGAACCAGTTTATGCTTGGAAGATCATACGGACGAAATTTTTCAAGAACTCCTGATCGTTCTTCATCAAAAAAGAAAGCAAGATATTGATCAAGTTTACTTGCTGCTGGAGAGTCAATGCAGTTATTTGAATCGTTAGCACTCATACGCATTGCTACGCGCATTCCAAGTTCGCTAATATCCTGACGGTTGAGAGATCGTTCTAGGTTGTTATATGTATCGCAATAGATAATTGTATGGATCCCAAGGTCGGGACCATCACGCAATATTGTGGATAACTGACCTGCTGTTGATTCAGAATCTTCATAAATATCTGCATTACGAAGATCCCGAGCCCTTTGTATTCCGGCTATGACCAAATAAATTGTTTCACCTTCTGAAACGTTACCTAATGCTGATCTATATTTGACTACTTCTGCTATCTCTCCAATAAATCTTTGAATGTCGTATGACCTACCAACATTTACATTGTGAGGTAAAATGTCAGAAAGCTTCGGCAACACTAAATACCAATCAGAATCAGCCTGACTGAGATTTATGATATAGAACCGGGCTTTCTCTGGTGATTGGTGAGACGCTATACTTATAATAGCTGATGATAACATCGCTATTGCTCCCTTCTCATTTTGACCAACTATAAGTAGATTTGATCTGCTTTGATTCTGAAATACGGAAGCTGTATGTGATTTGATTGCAACTGGTTCGCCTAACCAGACCGGAATTGCCCGTAATTCATGATCCCAATATGGCTTAATTAAACGTTCAGACAACTCTATGTTAGTTTCAATTTTAGATGGCTCATTACCTTCAAAAACTATCTGTGGTTCTTTAGGTTTATATTTATTTTTTTCTGCATATTCTTTTATTTGTAATAAAAATTTCTTACGTGAGTCGGCTGAAAGATATGTAACCTGAAAAAGTTTATTGCCCTCTATTAAACCATTTGCTGAGTTGTAAATTGCTTCACCCGGGCGACCAAGCAATCTTGCTGCTGGGTTATCATCACCCAATATAATATGAGAATCTGATTCCTGACATTGTAAAGCAATACGTATTGCCATCTGATTCATCGTAGCTCGTGGTAGATTATATGATCCGCTTAGTGATTGAGATGCTAATAGTACATGCATACCAAATGCACGTCCTTGACGCACTAAGCGGTCAAGAAATAAAGAAATTTGACCCGTCAGAATATCATCTTCTGTGAAAAATTCCTGAAATTCATCTACCAATAAAAGAATACGAGGCATTTTGTCTTGAGGGTTCTCTTGACGATATTCGGATAGATTTGCAACACCCATATCACGAAATAAATCACCTCGCCTTTGCAGTTCCTTATCTAATCCCTGCAATACGCTTAAACCAAACTCTCGTTCACTTTGAATTGCAATAACACGTGCATGCGGGAGTTTGTAAACGGCGTAATCTTTAAACTCAACTCCCTTCTTAAAATCTATAAGGTAAAACTGCATCTCATCCGGAGAATATGTCATTGCCAGACTAAGGATTAGTACATGAAGCAAATTACTTTTTCCTGACCCGGTTCGTCCTGCAACTAAAGCGTGTTGCTCTGTTCCTTTTCCAATCTCGAATAGTTGAATATCCTTTGCTCCCACTTTCCCTATGGGAGCACTTAGAATATGACTTGCGTCATTAGTCCACCACTTGCTACATTCTGGAACTATCTTCTCAAATGGCACTTCGACTACACTTGCTTTTTTCGATTCTTCACCAATTACTCCAACAATTTTGTTAAATAATTCTGCATCCGGAATTCCATCCATCTCCATTTTACCATGATCTTTATCTAGCCAGATAAATCTATTTTCTTTATATTCGATAACATTTGATTGTCTTTCTAATTCCATAATGTTAAACTTATATAACTCACTTTTTTGAGCGTTGTCCATCACAACGATAGTGTAGACACCTGTGCGAGGTCCATTGCTGGCAATACTAATAAGGCGTTGTGCTGATTGATCCGTAAAATTAACTGGAAAATTTGCCACAACAAGTAATCGGTAGGGTTCTGCGACCTCTCCCGCCTCATTGTTGTATTGTTCCATTGTTTCATATCTGTTAAGCAGGTATTTCTGAATTACCATCTCAATATGAGCAGAAAAGTCAGCTAATTGTCTTTCAATATGGTTTGATTCTGTCCATATTTTTCCACTTGTAATATCTTCTGGGAGATTCATGAATCCAGCCATATTTGCGCCTAGACCAACCGGGTCAATTAATGTATACCTGAGTTTTCCGGGAGGAAGTGTCACAAGCAATCTAAGCATTAGATTCTGCATGGCTTTAAGAGCTTGATCTTTTTCATTACCGCTTGCTTTTATTAAAACATTCTTACCACCTATAATTGGTAATAAAGCTGGCGTTTTTATTGTTGAATACTGGCTTGTGATCTCAAACATTCCCAAACGTGTAATGTAAGGAATACCAATATCAGTTATTGGCTTAAATGTTTTCCAAAACTCATTATTCCACTCGAATGTTAGCACATCAAGAGATTGATTTACTTCTTCTAATCTATTCTTTATGTCTCGTATTGAGTCTTGATGAAGTTTACTTTGCTCTAAAATCTGTTTATCGAGATATAAAAGCTTCTTATTAAATTCAGCCTCAATTGCTTTAATAGCATCGTCACGTTTGCGCTGCTCAATCGCAATAAACGAATTATATTCTGTTTGATTCGTTTGAATTTGTTCGATTGTAAATGTTGCTATTGCATTCTGGCAACTTGCACGTAGGAATATACAATTGGCTACTGCTGTTTTTAGTTGAGCAACATGTTCATTTATCTGCTTTAAAATCTCCTTTTTTGAGGTCATACATCATTCTCCTCTAATTAAAATTACGATAGTAAAAATTCAGTTCATTTCTCGATATGCCTCCGCAATGAGTTCAGACAGTTTTTGAAGTTCATCAAGAGCTTGAGGAACTGAACTCTCAAAATCTTGCCAAATCTCGCGTTCAATCCTGTCCCTTACACTATCGTCCCATTCCTCACAAGTTTTTTGCCATTCTAACTTTAGGAGATTATACTTGTATTGTAGGTCTTCGTGTATAATGTTGAGATTATTCATTATTTTATATCACCTGATAAAAATTTTTCATTTGAACTCAACAAGATTAATAGGCAGGTTAGTAATTCCCATTTGCTTTGCTAACCAGATCCTATGTCTTCCGTTGATAATGTCATATTTATTATCAATTTTCTCGACTCTGATTGCATCATGTCCATAAAAAGCATCATATATTTTCACATACCCATTAAAATTATCTAAACCAAGCTGTCTATCCCGTTCTACCCAATAATCTTTTTTCGCACCAACTCCACTCTGAATAATCGGCATCATTTCCTTTAGCCTTTCTAAACCAGCCCTCATTTCTTCTATTGGAACTTTTTTAAAATCCTGTGAACCAACGATGTCTTTGGGAATCGGGATCTCATTTATGCCTAAATCTATAACTCCATTTTTAACCCATCTACCAGTTGTCCTTTTGGGTTCACTTATTGTTCGCTCTAATGGTCTATTTGAATTACTCAATATCTCGATTTCACTACCGATAGGGGTAGATAAGTTCAAATACTTCTGTAGATCAACCATAGCCTGATCCAAAATAGCTTTAGCTTTATCTGTGCGATCTGTTGCTAGTGCTTTAAGTCTTTTGGCGTGTATTCCAAAATGTTGTATCGCTGTTTCTATTTTTGCTAGCCATCTACGAGACTTAAATCGCTCATTTTCTGCATATACTAGCTTACGTCGAGCTTCTTCAACCCGCTCAATGTATTCATCAATATCGTCATAACATTCGTCATCATCCATGGATTCTCGGTCTCTTAACGCTTCTCGAGCATCTTGAAGTTCCTCCTTAGTATTAGCAACATTCCGTTCGCAGGCTTCTAAATTCCTTTTTAGAGAATCTAAAACCCTTTGTAATTCATGCTCAATAGCAATTAGAGAACCTTGTATATCATCAGAGAAATTATTGAATGAATTTTTAAGATTACGTAAGGTTTGAACTCTACGTACATTTATTGATTCGTTCATCTTTATACTCTCTAAATATGGTGGAAAACAAAATGTTAGAGTCTTCTTCTCAAGTATTCTTCAGCCGCTTCCGTTTTTTTATTGAGGTATGTGATGTATCTATCTGATTCTTCATTGAATTTATTAAAGACTTTCGTTGCTTGCTGGAATTCCTGTGCAAAACGCATATACTCTTGATCACGCCAAGTTTCACCCAATCTTTTAAATTGAGCGTGTAAACGATTTGAATCATTATTGAGTCGAGAGGTAAATTGCTTTAACTCACCTATGAATTTGCGCAAATCTTCAGGTTTTATATTTACTTGACCATCTGACATGTTAAATCCCCTTTTTAGCACTTATTTTAACAAAGCCGAGTTAGGCTTTCTAAAACCTTTTTTAACTCGTGAACCCCTTTCAGCATAAATTCAGGCGTACCCCAATGCTCTATGCCGGCACAGCCATCAAATCCATCGTCCATAAGCACTTTCAGTATTTGAGCATAAGAAACGCTACTATCACCAACAGTATCAATATTTTTTTCAGCATTTGGCTTGACGTGTACGTGCTTGACAAGTCCTTTTATGTAGCTGTATCCGTCCGGGTAAGGTATTTCTCTGCATTGCCATGAGTTATTCACATCCCAGCAGACTTTCATTGCATCGCTTTCAACTGTATCAATAACTGCTCTTGCCTCTGCGCAACTGCCAACGAGTGTTGAATCCTCAGTCTCTAAAGCCATAATAACGTCTTCGCTTTCAGCGATCTTAGCGACTGGCTTCAGTCGGGGTGCTATCTCACCAAGAAAATCATTGATGTTTATCTCGTGTCTTGGCACGTTTCTCAGTTCTTTTGGCACCCAGAAGGCAAATATGCGGATAATTTTCGTATCGAATATATGAGCAAGCTCTACCATTCTGCTGAAGAATTTAAGATGCCTTTCGTATTCTTCCTTTTCAAAACTGCACTTCCCAAATGGTGAGCCAATAGCGCCGATTTTTACGCTATACTTATCCAGAACTTCCTGCATCCTCTTTACGTCGTCATCATTTGCAGTGGTAACGTCTTTTCCCCAGATACCGCCTCGCACCTCAACGTAGTCGGCTCCAGCCTCACGGCTTAATTTGACAGCTTCATCAAAATCTTTCGATACTTCGTCAGCGAAAATGCAAATCTTCATAATTATTTCGGCAAGGATACTCCCACATTTATGCGGGAGAGGAATTGCCTTTCTCCTTTTTAACGTTGACTTTTTATCTAACAAATGCTATAATTAGTAACAAGTGTAAGGCACTTCTGAAAAGAAGATAACTGTTTAAAGACACCATTGGGATTTCACCACAGCGAACGATCTGTCCTCGTTTAAGGGCAGATGGTAACTGTCAACTTGCCTAACGTGGCGTGCAACGAAACCGAAGTCGCTTAACCGATGCGTTATGCGAAATTGAGGTGAAGCATAGCTACAAGCCTCCGCATTTATGCGGGGGTAGTTGATATTGATGGCTCCTTATTTATCTGAGTTATAGTCATAAATCAAAACACGGAGTCACGGAGAGAAACAAGTAATGAGTGATCACTATATTCTCTGTGCCTCAGTGTCTCCGTGTTTATTTAGAATTGCGAATTTAATAATTTTATTTAATACTTGAAAGTTGGGTTTCGTTCCTCAACCCAACCTACTTTTTTTCTATTTAAATGGGAAAGTTATTTAATCATGAATCCTAAGCTATGTTATAATTATTATGTAGAGGCTTGATAATCAACATAATTAAAACACAAAGCTGAATTTCAATCCAGCATAACTTGTATTATCAATGCCGTCATGAAGTCCGATTACATAAGTAAAACTTGGAATAACTGTAACACCTTTGTATACCTCATATTTTCCAGATAAACTTATCTGTAAGGTTGTCAATTTTGTATCAGCAACCAATTCCCCATTCTCATCTGGTAGTTCGAATTGACCGAGGTCTAAACCAAGTATGGATGAAAGAGAAACATAAGAAAACTTTGGTGTGCTAAGTGATATTGACGGCTCTATATATCCCTTCTTTATCTCCTTAACGTCATAATAGAATTTTAATCCCGGGGATATGCTCAATAACTTGGCGATTTCTGTGCTATATCCCAATGATCCATAAATCTCAATAGTTTCTACTGCCCCCGTTACGTCATAATAGATGGCTCCGACGTTTGTGGAAATGGAATTGTTTAAGAGATAACTTAAATCGAGTGTATAATCAATCTCATCTGCTTCTTTTTTGCTTAGATTGTATGATATCCAAGGGATGAAGCTGATGCCAAGTTTTCCTATGGACGCAGAAGGACTGAAATCATATTGAACATGCGGGTCCTCGACATTAAGCGTGGTTATGCGCAAGAAGTAGTTGTTAGTAAAATAGAAGTTTGAACCTCCTTTAATCTCCATAGCTTGGGATGAGAATGAAATCATCATAAACAAACCAAGTGTTATCAGCATATTTCTAATTATTACTATTTTCATCTTATACCTCCAATTAAGTATTGATTTTGGTTTTTGGATTGAGTTATACTGACTATGACAGTTATTTATCTGCGGCAGAGATCATCTCATCAGCTTCTGCGACGGTCTTACACATAGGTTTTTCCATGAGTATATGCTTACCTGCCTGAGCCGCATATACTGCAATATCTCTATGCGGTTTGGGATGAACGCATACGTCCACAGCGTCAATATCTTTTCTATCAAGAAGCTGACGATAAGAACATGGTAAAGAACCATTGTCTTGCTAAAAGTATTCAAGATGCTTCTTGGAATCAATTGATCACATTCACTATGTACAAAGCAGAATATGCTGGTCGTAGAGCAGTGTTGGTTAATCCACGAGATACATCTAAACGCTGTTCTCGTTGCAATGTTCTTATTCAAAAATCTCTCAATGATAGAATCCATATTTGCACCTGTTGTGGTCTTGTATTAGATCGAGATATTAATGCCTCAATAAATATTTTGGCGATTGGATTAGATCGCTTGGGTATCAAATCCCTAGAAGCCCACGATCTTTAGTCGTGGGAGTAATCACCTGAAATATAAGACGTAGATATAAGTTTTAAGTCCTGAAAGATCAATCCAGAATCGTTTATTGATATATACACCCGTATGTCTCGATATAATGTCATCCATCAGGTCTCGTTCGGTAGTCAGAAGAACAGCTTTTCCTCTTGCCCTTATTATCCTTCTAACTTCCCGAAAAAAAGCCATGTAGAGATACTGATTTTCAGTTGGGGATCCTGTTTGTTTACCAAATGGCAGTTTACACACGACTTTGTCAACGGAGTGATCTTTAAGAGGTAGAGATGAAACGTCCCAAAGCATCAGGTCTATTGCTCTGTGGCTGGATTCTATGTTATCCTTTGCAGATTCGATTATATTTTTCTGCACGTCACCTGCGATAATTTGCTGAAATGGAGCGGCGAAAGCTCGCTCGATGGCGATTGTCCCTGCCCCACACATAGGGTCAATGAATACATCCGAAGGACTTGGGTCTGAAAGCAACGCTATGCAGTGTGCTACAGTCGGCTTTAATGATGCAGGAACATGCGAAGTTTTGTATTTCCGTCTGTGAAGTCTTGAATCCGTAAGCTTTAATCCCAAAAGTGCTGTATCGTCTACAAGATCAATTCGGAACTCAAGTATAGGGTTCTCGCGGTTAAGCTTCCAGTCGTATTTAGTCGCAAGGGCGGATTCTAACGAAGATTGTGCATCCACTCTCCTAAAGTTGTGTCTGCCTGTCATAGTCGAAACGACTTTGAAAGTTAGCTTTTTCTTTCCCTTACCACCATGAACGTCCTTGTGAATCTTCAAAGGAATTTCAAGGTCAACTCTACTGGCATATCTAAATATATCACCAAGCGAATTTCGACTGCGAGTCAATTTTGGAATTGTTCCAATATGTATAAACACATTCTCGACAGACCTAAACTGTAAAAGGTCTGCGGGGTCACCAGAATAGGTGAATGATAATTTTCCTCGCTCCTCATCAGTCAAGATTACATCTTCGAGTTTTGACTCAATTTCCTTCCACGATACGTCTTCGAGTCCCGGAACGGTGAGCACGTAATATTTTATGTTTGGCATATAGTTTTACAAAGGATGAGGGATGAAAAAATCTTTTTTACTCAAACTTCATATTTCCACCTTCACCCTTCATCATTCATCCTTATTAAAGTGTTCAGGCAGATGGATTTTCGCCTGTTCGATCAATTCTTCTTCAGAGATGGACGTAAGTCTGCCGTGAACGTCATATTGATCTCTAACCCAGCGAGCGATCTTCACTATGGCAGTCTTGCCTGCTCTTTCGTCACCTTTCAAGCCAAAGAATTCGTTGACCCAGAGAGCAACGCCATCTACGCCAGATTTGTCAGTTATCATAACACGAGGTGGTCTATTTAGAAGCTTGTTTGTATCGAATATATTATATATACGTTCGTCTTTTGAAAGTCCATCAGCGTGAATTCCAGCCCTTGTCACATTGAAGTTCTTACCAACGAATGGATAGAACGCGGGTATATCTGCACCGATATGCTCTAAGAAATATTCGGCTATTTCCGTTATAACTCTGGTATCAATACCGTTATGCATACCTTTTAGACCCATGTATTCTATAATAGCCCCTTCCAACGGAGGATTACCAGTCCTCTCACCGAATCCAAAAAGTGTCGTGTTTACGGCGTTACAGCCATAAAGCCATGTAGTAGTGGCATTTACGTGAACTTTATGGAAATCATTATGTCCGTGCCATTCCCAGTCTTTCGTGTGGAACTCCGCATTCGTGAATAATTTTATATATTAACTTGGGTATACTTCGAGGAAGAGCGGCTCCCGGGTATGTGATGCCAAGTCCAAGAGTATCACAGAGCCTTACTTTTACTTTCAGTTCTTCGGGGACCTGTTCGGAAATTTCCATTAGCTTATGTATGAAAGGAACTACAAAACCATCAATATCAGCCCTTGTAACGTCCTCAAGGTGACAACGCACTCGTACACCCTCAGATATTGCTAGCTGAACCATTCCAAGATACTCGTCTAATATTTTTCGTCTGTCACTTCTCAGTTTGTAGAAAATATGATAATCAGAGCATGACGTCAACATACCTGTTTCTTTTAAACCCATTTCTTTTACCAGTTTGAACTCACCTTTATTGGATCTGATCCAGCCGGTGATTAGAGGATATTTGCGTCCAAGCTCTAAACATTTCTCTACTGCTTCTCTGTCTTTTACATTATAAAGAAAGAACTCACTCCATCTTATGACCCCATTGGTCCCGCCTAATTTTGATATAAGGTCGAATAGTTCGACGGTTTGTTCTATCGTGTAGGGAGGTCTTGCCTGCTGACCATCTCGAAACGTTGTGTCCGTTATAACAATATCTCGTTTTATTGCTTCATTAGGGTCAAACTCCACAATTTTTCCATCAATCTCTTCATATATTTTACTATCAAATTTTATACGTGGAACATTATCAAAACTAAATATATCTTCATAAAGATTTGGATGTTCTACTTCTGTTAAATCCTTTTTTACCAACTTTACTAACCCCCATGCAAGATAAACTACATCTGTTATTAACCTGTCAGCATTAAGCTATTTCAGGTTTCCTTTTTGCTCTGTTACTTAGAATGCCTTTGGATGGTTTCTGTTCACATATTCTGAACAGGACAACGAGTAAAAAACCTGATTTGGTAGGCTTTAATAAAATATATCATAATTTATCAAAAAGGTCAATAAAAAGTTACGAAATCCATAACGATATAATCAAACAAATTCGTGAAAAATGCAATGTACCAATGCGGTTTCAATTTTATTCGCTATAATTTTTGGATTTTTATAAAATGTCATATCAAAAAACTCTTGACAAAATTATTTGTAATATGTATTATCTCATATAGTTATAAAATTTTTGTATTGAATATTAAGTAGTTATCAGTTTTAAGTTTTTAGATATTAGAATCGTTTATCTATAAGATTTCCTGAACTGTAAACTACTTAAGGGATTGTATCATTTGGTAAGTATTAAAAAGAAGGAGCAATGGAAATATGAAAATCACCAGTAAGAAAGTCGGCGATATTATGGTTATCGAAGTTAACGGGAAAGTCGTTGGTGATGATAGCCTGCAAATGAGGCGAGATATAGCGGGTTGGATAAGCGAGATCCCGGATGCCCAAAAGCCGAAAGTTGTTCTTAAACTCGATGGGGTATCCATGATGGATAGTTCAGGACTCGGCGTATTGGTATCGTCCTATACTTCGGTTCAAAAAAAAGAAGGCAGGCTAGTTCTCGCTGGATTAGGGAGAGGGTTACAGAACCTGATAGCTATCACCAAACTTGCAAGAGTCTTTGATGTTTACGATAAAGAAGAAGAAGCGCTCAAAAGCTTTGAATAAATCTGAATAAAATGGTTCTTCCGACTTGAGTGTGGAAAATTTTGGTTCTTTGGTAATTTACGAGGATAATATTGTAGGGGCGAAGCATTTGCTATTGTAAATTATATAATCAGCGTTTATGAGGCATAGGCTTCGCCCCTACGGAAAATTCCTTGTTATATCCCAAATAGCCGAAAATTTTTAATCACGAACTTCACGAATATGCAGAAAAGTCTATAGGTCAATGAGTCTATAGGTTTCAAACTCATAGGCCTATTGACTATAGACCCATAGACCTGTTCTCATTTGTGAAATTCGTGATTAAAATTAGTTTTCTGAATATCTATAGCAGTTTGTTCTTTGTTTTAATGAGAAAATGCTTTGTCCCTACCGTAATGGTAATTTTTTCCTTCCAATAAACTCTCTCGGAATACGGAATTAAAATCTTGAAAAGCCCTATAAATAATGATAGAATATGAACGATGAATAGGGCTTCTAACAAAGCAAAGATGGAGGAGGTATTTATGATGACAGGAGGGTCTAATCAACAACAGCCCAAAAAACAACCGCCAGCCCAAAGGACGTTGGCTTATGAATTCTACCTTATCAAACAGATAAAGGAAAGAACACCTATGACTCTTAAACTCGTTAATGACGAGGAAGTCACAGGGATAATTACGTGGTATGATCAATATGCTATAAAACTCGAAAGGGAACCAGAGGCGCCTAACCTTGTAGTACAAAAGCAAGCAATTCTTTATTATTACAAGAAGGGAAGTTAAACTTCAAGTATGTGGATATTTAAAGTATTTATGCTGTGTGGCATATCTATTGCTATTGTCTTGAGTATCTCACCCTTTTCCTTTGCACAATCTGCCGGGATGTATTATTCATTGGGACAGAAATATATGGAAGATGGGAATTTTGATATGGCTTCATTATCTCTAAAAAAAGCAGTGGAATTATCTCCAGATTGGGCAGAAGCACACAATGCTCTGGGTATGGCGTATTTCCAGCTATTCAAGTTTGATAACGCCATAGCTCAGTTTGATAAAGCGATTGAACTCAAGCCCTACTATACCGAAGCCAAGATCAACCGCAACAGGACGAAAAATGCAGTTGAAAGGTACACGCCGGTTAAAACTGCCAAAATAAAGCTCTGGAGTAAAATCGCTATCGTTATTTCTGCTATTGCGGTGATTGTGGTTACTTCTATACTCATAGCAAAGAGGATGTGATTCTGTTCTTCCGTTGCACGGCGGAACGTGATAATGTCAAAACAATGGATAACCGATCGTTCAGAGATGGAAGCCATACTTAACGAGGCTGTCGTTGGCTCATTCGCAACTGTCTGCCCGGATGGTTCGCCTTACGTTGTAACGGTGAATCACGTTTATCATCAGGGAAAGATATATTTTCACTGCGCATTGACCGGGAAGAAACTGGATAATATCAAGCATGAACCTCGTGTATGCTTTGAGGCTCACATTATAGACCGCCTTGTGATTGCAAAACGTGCTGATGATTCCGGTGTTCGCTATCACAGCGTCATCATCAATGGACGTGCTAAAATTGTTACAGACCCGAAAGCAAAGCTAGATGCTCTCACTATTCTTAGTGCAAAGTATACTATGGGCCATGATACTGCTCCGCCATCAGACAAATGTACCGGATTTACAGGTGTGGTCGAGATTGAAATTGACGAGATGACAGGCAAAAAGAACGTTGATTAGCTTAATCAGATTTTAACTGACATTGTAGCAGGATTTTCGGAAAGAAGCAAAGGCAGGTTATTACAGATTTTGGATTTTATGGGGAAAACCTAAGTGTTTTCCCCATTATGATAACTATAACCCCCGTCATTTAATATCAAGTAAGGGTGACGATATAGAATTATCAATAGTTATTCAATCTTATTAAGCGCAATAGCCGCTTCCTGTTTAACAAGGGGTTGTTTACTCTCTGCATATAGCTTATTTAAAATATCCACAGCACGTTTATCTCCTATATCACCAAGAGTTTGGATCGCCTTTTGGAGTGTCGCTATATCCTGTTCTTGCTTGATCAGTTCCAATAGAGGCATAACAGCGGGTTCACCGATTGCTTTTAGTGATTCAGCCGCAGCATTTCGGATATCGCTATCCTTTGCTTTTAAGGCATCTATCAACGGAACTATAGCTCGTTTATCCTTTGTCTTTCCCAGAGCGCTGACAACAGCGGCACGAACTTGTATATCACTATCTTTTGCCGCCTTCAATAATGGCTCAACGGCAGGCATCTCGACCATATCTCGAATGGCTACTGCGGCGGCACGCCGAACAGGAACGATAGTAGCACTCAAACCATTGGTTATCGCATCCACATAGCTTTTATCTCCCAGTTTATAAAGAGCTATTGCAGATTCTGTTTTAACAAGGGGATTCGTATCTCCCAACTTTTTCACTAATGCCTTTATCGCAGTTTTATCTCCTATATTTCCCAATACTCTGGCAGCTCCTGCCTTGATAAAAGCATCGGGAGAGTCTAAAGCTTTATTTAGATTCTCTGCGGCTGGAATACCTATATTCGTAAGAATCAAGACGGTATCTTGCCGAACATATTGAGTAGGACTTGCTAATAAAGGTATAAGCTTGTCTACTGCTGGTTTACCAATTAACGTCAGTATTTTAACCATGTCCTCTGACATACTCTGTTCACGTGTCATTATATCAACAAGCTTATCTATCGCTGGTTGACCTAATTCTTTCAGCTTACTAACTGTTGCTTCTAGCTTTTGTGTCTTGTTTTCACGGTTGTAAGTTGCCGCTAGAATGCTCTGTGCTTCTATATTCTGTGGTTGTTTTGCCGTCAGTTTTTCAAGCCTTATTTCAGCTTTACTATATGCACGTTCTTGCAATTCCTGCCTTGCTATTACAAGATCGCTTACTTTCCCTCTTTCGCAACTAATGACTAAAATCAAAGATAGAAATAACATAACAATAGTAGTTCTTTTTACCATAACGTACTTCTCCTTAGTGAAAGTGGTTCTTTGGGAACAAATTCTGGAAAATCTAGACTTAATCAGCATTTAGGTCTCATAAATTTACCAACAACTCAAAAAACCTAAATGCCTATCAAAACTGGATTTGTTTAAATACTTTTCATATTTGTTACCAAAGAACC
>Ga0315279_10005359_pt1 | contig 16697 bp, 17 predicted proteins | sample YL17G06_20_MG_FD_203694 | JGI IMG/M metagenome (GOLD analysis project Ga0315279, IMG submission 203694) | Sediment microbial communities from Yellowstone Lake, YNP, Wyoming, USA - YL17G06_20 | ecosystem: Environmental > Aquatic > Freshwater > Lake > Sediment | place: USA: Wyoming | collected...
TCCAAATATTACATAATATAATATGTAAGCATGCAAAATCAAAGCGAATTTGCTCAAAAATGCAAAAAAAATGATCTCCCTATAGGTTTAATGGAATTTTAAAACAAGTTGCGGAACTGCTGTCGCCGGATGCGGGAGAATGCTTGATGTTATGCGGCCGACAATGGTATTTTCGTATTCGCGAGAGAAAAGATATAAGCAGGGCCATAGAACATGCGGGCCGCATATGCAAGGTTTTTTAAAGAGAATTAGAATGAAATCCAAAAAGCTCAAACCCATCCATCCCGGCGAAATTCTTGAGGAAGAATTCCTGAAGCCTTTTCATTTAAGCCAGAACCGGCTGTCTCTTTCCCTTGGGGTCCCCCCCAGGAGGATAAACGAGATTGTCCTCGGTAAGCGCAGGATCACGGCCGATACGGCATTGAGGCTTGCGCGGTATTTCGGCAGTTCGGCCCAGTTCTGGCTGAATCTGGAAATGCAATATGAACTGGATGTGGCAGTCGACTCTTCGGAAGGCAAAATCGAGCAACGAATTGTTCCCATGAAGAGAGCGGCTTGAAATTCCCCGTCCGCCGGCCTCCGCATCAAAAGCTATCCACAAAGCCGGCCTTGACGCCATGCCGCCGGGGAAGTAAATTATTGGTATCAGTATTCAAGAAGGAGGTCCGATGACCACGCTACTTTCTAAAGCATTCGAAAAAGCCGCCGCCCTTCCCGATCAATTGCAGAATGAACTGGCCGAAGAGCTGATCGAGGAAATTGAATGGGAAAAGCGCTGGAACAAATCACTCTCCGAGAGCTCTGATGCTATTGATACGCTTGCCGAAGAAGCGCTGCGGGACCATCGCGCCGGAAAAACCAGGGAAATGGGATTCGATCAGATATGAGATCTCTCCTGACTGATGATTTCATCGATTGTTTCAACAAATTACCCGCGAATGTAAAGGAATTAGCCCGAAAGAATTACAAGCTCTGGAAGCGCAACCCGTCTCATCCAGGCCTTAATTTCAAACCTATCGGAAAGCGGCTGCCGGCTTTTTCAATCCGCATCGGAATTGGCTGGCGCGCTCTGGCGGTCAAGGATAATGATAATATCCTGCGGTTCTGGATCGGCTCGCATGCCGAATATGATCGATTGATAAAACGGATATAAAGAAAGCGCCCGTATCCCCCCATGTCTTTTCATCACCTCAGCCCAAATCCTCCCCTTCCCCCGCCCGGCTGACCCCCATGCTCCATACCGGCCGCATCGTCGAGCTCCGCAAAAAGACCTGTCTGGTCGACACCGACCAGGGGGTGTTCGATGCCGCTTTTCGCGGCACGCTGGCCAAGCGCGAGCGGCCGCTCACCGGCGACGTGGTGGACATTCAGGAGTCCGGCGGGGGCGGCGAAGCCGCTTATGCGGTCATCGGCCTGCACCCGCGCACGTCGCGGTTGCGCCGTCCGGCGGCTGCAAATGTAAACCAGCTCCTCTGCATATTCTCATTCTGCGATCCGCCGCTCGATTGCGGCGCCGTGGACCGCTGCCTGGTTTCGGCCGAGGCCAATGACCTTCCGTGCGCCATTGTTTTCAACAAGGCCGATCTTCTTGACGATGAGGAACGCGCCGCGCAGGCCGAAACGGTCCGGCTCTACGAACGCATCGGCTATCCCGTGCTGGTCACCTCGGCCGCAACCGGCGAGAACATGGACGCGCTGCTTGCGCGGTGCGCCGGCCGGCTCACCTGCCTTGCCGGTCCGTCGGGCGCGGGAAAAACCAGCATCCTGGCCGCGCTGTTTCCGGGCCGTCAATTCCGCACCGCGGAGATCTCGCCGGGCTCGGGCCGCGGCACGCACACCACCACCGGCACCACGCTCATCAAACTCCCCGGCGGGGGTTACATCGCCGACACACCCGGCTTTTCGGTGCTCGACATGCCGGAATTGACCGATGAAGGCGTGGCGGAATGTTTTCCCGAGCTTGCCGCGCATACGGGGGGCTGCCGTTTCAACAACTGCGCGCATGTGAACGAGCCGGGCTGCACGGTGCGGACCATGGTTGACAATGGTGAAATCGCCGCGTCCCGCTACGAGAGCTACCTGCGCGCGCGCGATGAGGTCCGCGCCGCGAACCGGAACTTCGGATAAGAACGAGCGTACGAACGTACGTGGGTACGAGCGTACGAAAATGCAAGATCAGCAGAGGTCAGCGTTCAGAGGTCGGAGGTCGGAGCAGCGCGAAGCCGGAAGATCGATAGCCGCGGACCGATGGCGGATCATAAAAGCCGATACGTCGCCTCAATGGTATGCACCGCCCCGTCCTGGCGCAGCTGACTCGAATACAAATGAAATTCACTGATGGGAATCGCCGGCACGCGGAACAGGGAATTCCGCAGTATGAACGGCATCACCCTGGCCACCGGCGGACTCTGTTTGAAACGCGCGATGGTGATATGCGGGTGGAATTTCCGCTTTTCCGGCTCGATGCCCACGAGCTCCATGGCCTCTCCCACAAGGTCGCTCAAAGCAGCAAGCGCGGGGTTTTCCTCAACGCCCACCCAGAGGACCGTGGGATCGCGGCGCGGCGGGAAAAACCCCACGCCCTTGAGCGTGAGATCAAAGGGCGACGCATGGATCGCATCCAGCTCTTCGGTCAATTCGTGATACGTTGCGTCATCGACGTCGCCGGCGAATCGCAGCGTCAGGTGGAGCTGGTTCATAGGCGTGAACCGAGCCTGCGGCACGCTGTGGCAGAGGTTGGCGATCTCCTCGCGCACCTCCGAGGGAAAATCAACGGCGACGAACAATCGCGGCATATCGAAATTCCTCTGGATTTAAGTAGTATGGTGCAGGCAAAATCGTATATTTTCTCTTTATGGATAAAATACAAACATCCGCGGCAAACCGACCATGATTCCCGTTCTTACCGTTTCGCAAATGCGCGCCGTTGACGCCGAAGCCATAGACGGCGACGCAAAAAAGGGCTATGCGTACATGTGTAAAGCCGGCCAGGGGCTTCGCGACGCCGTGCGGCGCCTGGCGCCCGATGCCGGCGCCGGCGATGTGGCCATTGTCTGCGGCAAGGGAAACAACGGCGGCGACGGCTATGCGGCCGGCAGGTATCTTATGGAGGCCGGCTACGGCGTGATGTGCTTCGGCATGTGCGATAAAGAGCAGCTATCCGGCGAAGCGCGCATTGCATTCGACGATTACGCCGTCCAGAATGGAAACTTCCTGCTGCTCAATGACGCCGCGGACCTTGGCGGTTTCAAGGGTTTCCGCTGCATTATCGACGCCGTGCTGGGCACGGGGATCGCGGGCGCGCCGCGCGGCCTGTACGCGGACGTGATCCGCGCCATCAATGCTTCGGGATTGCCGGTGGTTTCGGCCGATACGCCCTCGGGCCTGAACAATGATACCGGCATCCCCTCCATGCCGTGCGTGCACGCCACGGCCACGGTCACCATGGGCTTTCCCAAGCTCGGCCCGTGGTGGCACCCAGGCCGCGAAACCATGGGCGAAATTGTCGTGTGCAACCTCGAGTATCCCTACGACGCCGTTTTGAGGAACGCCTCCCATATTTTTCTGCCGACCCTTGACGAATTAAAAACATTGCTGCCGCGCCGCAAGGCCGCCGGATCGAAATTCGACCACGGCGTCACTCTGTTCATGTGCGGATCGCGCGGCATGACCGGTTCCGCGTGCCTCGCGTCCATGGCGGCGTTGCGCACCGGGTGCGGCATGGCGCACCTGGCGTCGGCGGCAAGCGCCGTGCCGGTCCTTGCCGCGCGGCTTGTGGAGCCGGTGCTGCATGCCATTGACGAAACAGAAAGCGGCACGCCTGCCACCGGCGCGTTCGACCAGGTGCTGGGCCTGGCGGACAACACGCATGCGGTCTGCATCGGCCCGGGGATCTCGCACGAAGCCGAAACCACGCACCTCGTGCGCATGCTCGTGCATAAAATCAACAAGCCGGTCGTGCTTGACGCCGACGGCATCAATGCGTTCAAGGACCAGGCCGATATCCTGAAAAGCCGCTCCTGCGATTTGGTGCTGACGCCCCATCGCGGCGAATGGGCGCGGCTCTTTGGCCCGCTGCCCGATGATCGCCTTAAAACCATAAAGATCCTGCAGGACGCGGCGCGCACATATTGCATGACGATTCTGCTGAAGGGATCGCCGACCATCGTGGCCGACGCCTATGGCCGCGCCTACATCCTGCCCTACGGCGCCTCCGCGCTTGCCACCGCCGGATCGGGCGACGTGCTCTCCGGCATCATCACATCGCTCATCGCGCAGGGCTCAAAGCCCATTGACGCGGCGATACTGGGCGCCTTCATCCACGGCAGGGCAGGCGAACTTGCGGCCGCGGACTTGACGGATTACAGTGTGATCGCCGGCGATGTGATCGGGTACATTCCGCGGGTGATGAAGATCCTCTGCGCGTGAGCGGGACACCTGGCGCGGCAACGCCGCAGCCAGAAAATTCGAAATCCGAAATTCGAAATCCGAAACAAATTCGAATGACTAAAATCCTAAATAAAGCCAATAAAATCGAGCAACAGAATTCTGACGGATAGTAGTGCACGGCCCACGCGGTCACCGAACCAGAAAAGCGGTCCCCAGCGCGAAATACACGAACAGCGTGCCCAGGTCGGTGATCGCCAGCGTAAGCGGGCCGGCCGCGACCTTGGGATCCAGTTTGAGCGCATGCAACAGCGCGGGCACCGCATGCCCCATGATCGAGGCGAAAATCAGTGACAGGCAGATGCTGCCTCCGATGGTGGCGGCCGGGATGAATTTCCGGCTGTACAGTCCGACAACCGCGGCCACAACCGCGCCGCAGGAGAACGATAGCAGCAGTCCGGTCAGCATATCGCGGCCGAACAGCGAAAAAAACCAGCCCGGCTCGGGCCGCGCAAAACGCAGGCGTTGTATGGTGACGGTCATTGCCTGAATGCTCACGCTCTCCCCCACCGCAAGCACCAGCGTGAGGAAAAAGGTCAGGATCAGGCATTTCGCCAGCGTCGCTTCGAAGGCCCCGGCAAGAAACGCGCAGGCCGTGCCGCTTGCAATCGTCGCTAAAAGCCAGGGGAACCGCAGCTTCCATGCCATCCACGGCGACGCCCGTTTGATTTGCGATACCCGGAAGCCCAGGAGTTCAAAAATCCCGTCCGCTTTCTGGCGCTCGGTGAGGTCCACGATCTCTTCGGTAAAGAGCGAAACGTCGATGCGGCCGATCAGCCGCCACTCGTCGTCCACCACCGGAAAGGCAAGGTATTTGTGGCGCAGGAACATTTCGCAGGCGTCGAAAACGGCGGCGCGCTGCGTGATCGCGGCCACGTTGGGTGTCATGAGGTGCTTGATGTATTCACCGGGCGCCGCGGTCAAAAGTTTGCGCACAGGCAATACGCCCATGAGCCGGCCGTTGCCGTCGACCACATACAGATAGAGAATGCCGTCCTGCGGGATATCGCTGGCGCGGATGCAGGCAAGCGCAGCCTCCACGGTCAGGTCCTGATCGAGCTTGCCAAAATCGCTACGGATGAACGGCTGAATGGAGCCTTGCAGATGGGTGGTGGTTGCGGACATTCGTGGTGCCGTTGGCCGCGGAGCCGGCCTGCGCGCGGTTAAATGAACAGATCGGTGCGCCGATAGTCCTTCTTAAATTTCCGATCGGTCAACTCGGCGCGGACCGCGTGCATGAAGAACCGGGCGACCAGAAACACCACCCCCGCGAACAGCAGGGCGCAGAACACCATGCAGTACCACGATCTTTTTTTTCGGCAGAACATTCCGGCAACTCCTGATGAGGACGATGATGTTCGATTCGCAACAGCGCCCGGCATCAATGGGGCACGCAACAAGCGCCTCGTAATTAAAATATATTTTTGATTCGGCGCGGTGTTTTCCGATCCGGGGAATCCGGTTGCATCACGCCGGATGAACGAAGGGCTCCCGCATGAAAAACGCAGCCAGAACCGGACCTGAGCGGCGCATTTCGCCGCGCGCGGTTGCCGATTTCCGGCGCGCGGTGTATGCGCACTATCGCGCGCATGGCCGCGATCTGCCCTGGCGCGCCACGAAGGACCCGTATCGCATCGCAGTCTCGGAAATCATGCTCCAGCAGACCCGGGTCGACCGCGTTGCGGGCAAATTCCCCGAATTCATCAGGCGCCTTCCTTCCTGGCGCGCGCTGGCCGCCGCGCCGCTCGCCGAAGTACTTGACTCATGGCAGGGACTCGGATACAACCGCCGCGCCTTGTCGCTCAAAAAGGCCGCGGAGATCATCATGCGGGAACATGGGGGACGGCTGCCGCGGTTGCCTGAGGAGCTGATGGAGCTGCCCGGCATCGGCGCTGCCACTGCCGCGTCCATCGCGGCCTATGCGTTCAACGCGCCGGTCACGTTCATCGAAACGAACATTCGCGCGGTGTATATCCACCATTTTTTCCCGCGCAGGACGTCCGTGGCCGACGAAGAGCTGCTGCCGCTGGTGGCGCAGACCCTTGACCGCCGCAACCCCGCGCGATGGTATAATGCGCTCATGGACTACGGGGTTATGCTCAAGAAGGCGCATGCCAATCCCGCGCGAAGAAGCGCGCACCGCACGCGGCAAACGGCGTTTATCGGCTCCATGCGCCAGCTGCGCGGCGCGGTCCTGCGCCTGCTTTTACGGCGACGGCAATTGACAATCGCGCAGATCGCGCACGCCGCCCGCGAGACATCCGCACGCGTGCGCAACGCGCTCGCGGGGCTCATACGCGACGGAATGGTGGCGAGCATTCACGGTACGTTCCGCATCAAAGGGCGCCAATCATGAAATTCCCGCCGGTCTTCGGCCTGTATGCCATTCTCAGCGACCCGCTGGTCGGCTATGATGATCTCGCGCGCTTGCTGGTGGACCATGGCACGGCATTCATCCAGCTGCGCATGAAAGACGCGCCCGCCGAAACGGTGCTGCGCGTCGCCCGGTCCCTGCGCCGTATCATTCCCGAAAACGGACCGACGAAATTCATCATCAACGACGATCCCGAGATTTGCCTGGCCGCGGGCGCCGACGGCGTGCACGTGGGGCAGAGCGACATGCCGTATTCTCAGACGCGGCGCATCGTGGGCGATGGGGCCGTCATCGGCATCTCCACCCATACGCCGCAACAGACCATTGACGCATGCGCATTGGGTCCCGACTACATCGGCGTGGGGCCCGTCTACGCCACGCCCACCAAAAAAAAGCCGGACCCGGCAATTGGTATTGACGGCATGCGCATCATGCTCGCTCGGGCCACGGTGCCCGCCGTGGCCATCGGCGGCATCGATCTCATCAACCTGCGCGACGTGCTGGCCGCGGGCGCGCGGAATTTCTGCATGGTGCGCCAGATCAACCGGTCGCAGCAACCACGGCAGGTGCTCAAGGATATGCGCGCAATTCTGCGCGAGTTCGGAATGTGAGATCCGCCGATGCTGAGGCGGGTGTGGGGACCGGCTTCAAAGCAGCGCGCACGCTATACCACACACGCGCCGTCGGCGATGCGCGCGATATGCACCGTGGTCTTCCTTCCGCACTGCTTTTCAAAGGCTTCGCACAGGGCGTTGGCGAATACTTCGCGCGCCGCGATGTCAAGCAGCGTCAGCGTTGCGCCGCCGAACCCGCCGCCCGAAAGCCGCGCGCCGAATACGCCTTCGATCGTCTTCGTGATATCAACCAGCAGGTCGAGCTCGCTGCAAGAGTTTTCGAAATTCGTGCGCGAACTTTCGTGCGACTCGTACAACAGTTTGCCGAATCCGGCGAGATCGTGCGCGCGCAACAGACCCGCGCCCCGCACAACGCGTTCGTCTTCGCCCACGATGTGCCGCGCGCGCCGGAACTCCGTGGCGTCAAACGCCCCCTCGGCCGCCATCAGCTCGTTCCATGATACGTCTCGGAGCGTTTTCAGCGCCGGATTGACTTTTGCAAAATATGCCGCAGCCTCAAAACATTCGCGCCGCCGGTCGTTATAGGCCGATTCTCCCAGCGAGTGGGTGATTCCGGACGGGGTGATTGCCAGCGTCGCTTCGGCGGCAATGGGCACGAGCTCATGCCTGAGCGTGCGGAAATCGGTGAACAGCAGATGGTCTTTCTTTCCAAAGAGCACGGAGAACTGGTCGAGCAACCCGCACTTGGCGCCTGCATACTCATGTTCCGCTTTCTGGCAGATGCGCGCCATCTCTTCGGCAGGCACATCAAAGCCGTACAGCCGCGACAGCGCCAGTCCGGTGGCCACTTCCAGGGCCGCGGAAGACGACAGTCCCGCGCCCATGGGAATATCGCTCTGAATCGCGATTGAAAACGGCCGCACCTGCCGTCCATTCTGTTTGAGCATGGAATAGACGCCAAGCGAATAGTTGACCCATCGCGAATCTTTTTGCGGCGCGGCGTCCTTTGCAATCACGGTTTCGGGGAACAGCGCGGAGACAAACCGGAAATCGTCGGATGGGGCAACCGCGACATGCAGATACCGGTCAATGGCCGCCGACAGCACAAAGCCTTCATTATAGTCCGTATGATTGCCCAGGACCTCCACGCGGCCGGGTGCACGGCCGATCACGCGCGGCTGCGCGCCGAACGCCTTGGAAAAAAGCTCCCGGACCGGGGAATCCGTTGGTACCACAGGTCGCTCCAGGGGGTGTGCGGATGATACAAGCGATAAGCAAATTATAATGAGGGGAGGGTTAAAGCAAGGCCGGCATCGCCGGAAATCCGAAATTCAAAATACTGAACAAGCCCGTTCGCCGATACAATGTATTTTCCATGCTGTTCCCTGCGCAAAGGTTGATTCACGGAGGGCTTTCGGCAATGTCCTGGCAGACCGCAATGCTTCCCGCATATGCGCCCGGCGGCAGGCCGATCATTTCGGTGCTTGCCAAACGGACATATGTAATCGCGCCGGGAAAGACCACGCCTGCCGACGAGCAATTGCCGATTTACAATGCGGATATTCCCGCCGAACCGGACAACCCCTTTTCTTCCGAGCTCATCGCCGAAACCGATCTGGTGGGCTTCAAGCCGTTCACCGATGTCGTTGTCCTGGCGCAGGCGCACACCCCCAGAGGCAAGCGGGCGTATCATATCGAGTGCGAAGCGCGCATCGGTCCGATCCGCAAAATCGTGCGCGTATACGGCGACCGCAGGCTCGAAAGCAAGGCATTGCGGGGACTGTCTTTTTCAGACCCGGAGCCGTTTGAAAGCCGGTCCATCACCTATCGCAACGCGTACGGCGGAACGGCAAAATCCAAAGAGGGAACGCTGTTCACGTATCCTCCCAATCCTCTGGGCAAAGGATTTTATCTCAAAGGGGGATTTGAAGACATTTCGGAAATTCCGGTCCCCAATCAGGAAGATCCTGAATCGCCGATCCAGCCCGAAAGCCTGGTGCTTGGCAGATACGAAGAGTGGCGGAAAGGACCGAAGCCCGCATCCTTCGGCTGGACACGGCAGATCTTTTATCCCCGCTGGACCTATGCCGGCGTGCTTCCGGAAATGCTGGCCGGCGCATTTGCGGACGGAAAGCCTCCCGATACCCGGGCCCCAAAGCTTGACTTCCGGTTTTTCCAGGGCGCGTCCGAGGGCATGGGCGATCGTGTGCTTGCCGGCAATGAACATGTCGTGTTGACCCATATGGATCCTGCATGCCCGCAATTCGAGTTCGATCTTCCCGGCGAGGCGCCGGCCATATCGCTGACGCTGGGCCCCACGACCCACGCATTGCAGCCCGTGCTGCAGACCGTGTTGATTGACAAAGAAAACGGTCTTCTGACCATGGTCTTTCGCGGCTCCCGGGAATACGGCGGTATTGAGGAATTGGGAACGATGAGGATCGATTACGCGGTGTCCCCCGCGTAATTTCACTCCCACACGCCTGCGATAATCGTGCCGCATGCGGCGCAGGCGCCGTTGCGCACGGCAACCCCGCCCACCTCGTACCCGCGCCGGCGCACCAGCACAGATTGACATTTCGGGCACCGCGTGTCCGAATCGCCGGCGACATTGCCCAGATAGACATAGTGCAATCCGGCTTCGCGGCCCAGCCTTTCGGCGCGCGACAGCGTTGCCGCCGGGGTCGGCGGCCGGTCGAGGAACTCGTATTGGGGAAAAAAACGGGAAATATGCCAGGGGACCTCTTTTCCCACGGACGCGATAAATCCGGCGGCTCCTCGCAGCTCTTCTTCCGCATCGTTTTCCCCGGGGATAACGAGCGTGGTGATTTCGATCCAGATCCCGAGTTCACGCATTGCGCGTATGGAATCCAGCACCGGCGCCAATCGCGCTTTACAGTGCGAATGATAGAAGCGCTCCGAAAACGCCTTGAGGTCCACGTTGGCCGCATCGAGGTACGGTTTTGCCATGTCAAGCATTGCGCGTGTCATGAAGCCGTTGGTCACGAAGACCGTCTTGAGTCCGCGGGCCCGGGCAAGCCGGGCGACATCCAGCGCGTATTCGAAATAGATGGTAGGCTCGGTATAGGTGAAGGAGATGCTTTTGCAGCCCGCGTCGACCGCCGCGGTCACGACGGATTCCGGTGTGGTCATTGCGCTTTTACGACGGTGTGAAGAAGCATCATCGGACGCCCGCGCCTGGGAAATCTGCCAGTTCTGGCAGAAGTCGCACCGGAAATTGCAGCCCATGGTGGCGATGGAATAGGACGTTGTGCCGGGCAGGAAATGATAGAGCGGCTTTTTTTCTATGGGGTCCAGATGTTCGGCAATTACCTCACCGTAAACATGCGTATGCAGGACGCCGCCGACATTCTGCCGCACGCCGCACAGGCCGAAGGCGCCGGGGGCGATTGCGCACCCGTGCGCGCAGAGGAAGCACCGCACGCGGGCATCGGGAAGTTTTTCATAGAGTAGCGCTTCGCGCATTTCGGGATAGCTTAGGGACGGAGGTTTATTAATAAATTAGCAAGTCGTTTATCGTTCATGCTTTTTCTGCCTCTATTTGCACAAATGGATGCCGCAGGGCCTGTTATACCAAGAAACCGGCCGATATCGATAGTTCTGAAATCAAGCAGCGACCGGCAGATATACGCGAATGATTTCTTGGCCTCTGCTGAAGGGGTTAAGCGGCTGCGGGTTCGAAGTGTTTCAACATCGATATTAAAGCATGTCGCGACCTCCTTAGCGGCCCGATCCAATGTCCATCCAAGTTTTTTAAATCGGGCAATGCGAAGACGATTCTGTTTGTCTTTCTCAATGACTGATCGAACGAATTCGGGATCACCGATAGCCCATGTGCCGGTCTCCCGGACGTCAATAGTTCCTTTATTACTACCGCGGATTGAAGAAATACATTCACTCCCGATATTTCCATGAAGACCTTCCGCTAGAAATGCGCGGTATCGCATGCGCGCTTCATGCATATCCCGGCCGAAGCGACGAAGCACGGCCTGCGCATCCTGAAAATCGGATGGGGCATTTCCCATAAGCGCTCGGTGACCGGTCCATGGATAGCGATCAAGCGCGGAAAGGCTTTTACATATTCCCGCGCGAATGGGATTCAAGTGAACATAGCGGACGATTTCTTCACAATAATTCTGGTCCTGCGTGGCGATGGAACGATAGCGATCGCCGAAGAGATATCCCTTGCGATCGTGAGTTTTATTGTAATGCCGGCTGTATGCGGAATTCAGCCGCCGCATGAGGGCGGCGGGCGGTTGTTCGCTGGCGCGCAGAAAAAGATGATAATGATTAGGCATTAATGCCCATGCATAGCAACGATAGCCTGTCTGCCGCAATCCAAATCGAAACAATGAAACGAAGACGGCACGGTCGCTGTCATTAAGAAATATATCCCGGCCTTCAATGCCGCGACCCATAATATGCAGCAAGATACCAGGCGCTGTTATCCGCGCTTTCCTTGGCATGCTGATAATATAATTTATTTTTAAACCTCCGTCCCAGTGGATCACGCGATGCCTTCGAGCGCCTCCCGCAGCGACCGGGTGATTGCCTGCTGCTCTTCCGCACCATCGATTTTGCATCCCGTGGCGTCGGTAATATAAAAGACGTCGATTGCGCGGTCGATGCGCGTGAGAATGCGGGCCGACACGATATTGACCTCAAAGCGTGCCAGCGTCTGCGCGATGCGGTGCAGCAGGCCGAAACGGTCGGGCGCCTCTATTTCGAGCACCGAGCACCCGCCAGATGCCGAATTGTCAATAATAACGGACACGCCGGCGGCGCCGGTTTCCCGCCGGGCGCCGGCCGGGTATCGCGCGCGCCGCTGCGCAATGAGCGTTTCGGCCGCCACGGCCCCGCGGCACAGCAGGTCCCATTTGCCGGCAATGTTCCGCGCGCGCTCCTCGGGCGACACCGTCGTTGTGCCGTCGGACTCCACATGAAAAACGTCAAGGATACGATCGTCGGAGCGCGTGGTGATCCGCGCGCTGAGAATGTTGTAGCCTTCGGACGAAATGCAGGCCACGATGTCCGCAAAGAGACGCGGCCGGTCCATGGCGCATACGACCAGCTCGTCAAACCCCGCCCTGCATTGGCAGCGAATCATCAGATCCGACGACCGTTGCACGGACGCGGCTTCTTCTTCAAAAGCAAGCGCGCTATCAGGGAAAAGCAGGTCCGCGCCGGTCGCATCGACCGCCGACTTCGATTGCGTTCCCTTGATGAGCGCGGCGGTTTTCCGATAGACTTCGGCCAGCTGTATACCCTTCCAGGCCGTCCAGGTTTTGCTGCCGACGCTGCGGATATCCACGATGGTCAGCAGATACAGCATGTCAAGGCATTCGGCGTCGATGATCGTCTCCGCGAAACGGGCCAGCACCGGCTCTTCGGGTTCGCGCCGCAACGCCAGATTGGCAAGGTCCAGGTGGTGTCGAACAAGCCAGACGATGCGCCCGGCCTCCTCTTCCGTAAATCCTAGCCGGCGGCAGACGCCGGCGGCGATTGTTGCGCCGGAGATCGTATGATCGCCCGGCGCGGCCTTGCCGATATCGTGCAGCAGTATCGCCGCGCGCAAAAGTCCCGGACGCGCAATGCCGCGCCGGCATATGCGCACCGACTGGTCGGCGTCGGCCGCCAGCGCATCGAACGCATGGATCGCCATGATGCAATGTTCGTCGGCGGTGAATTCGTGATACGCATCGTACTCTACTTTACAGACAAGAGTGCTGAACTCCGGCACCGCCATGGTCAATGCCCCGGTATCATGCATGTCCCGCAGCACCGCGCCTGCATGATGGCCGGTGGAGAGGATGCGCTGAAACGCGCTGCCCACGGCCTGGACGCGCGCACTGGCGGGGGCGAAACCTTCGATGGCCCGGCGCATGGCGTCACGCAACCGCGTTGACGGCAGTGCCTGATAATCGAGTGACGCGGCATAGATGCGCAGCACCGCTTCGGGCGTCATCGCAGGGACGGCCGCGAAGGATGCCGGTGTTATGACGCCGTCGATAAGGCGGAGGTCATTGCCGATGCGCGTTGATCCGGCCCGGGCGCGCAGGGAACCCAGAATATCGCGACGTCCCTCGTGCTCCACGAAACCTTGCAGCAGGCGGTTTACGTCGCGCACGGTCTTGAAAAACCCTTCCATGAGCGCGCCGGGTCCGTCGCGGCCCGCGCGTCGCGCAACCTCCGGCTGCAGGGCGATCTCCAGCGTGTCCTGCCGCCGGCCGGCCACCAGGTGCAGCGCGCAGCGTAATCGCGAAAGTTCCCCATACGCGCGCGTAAACCTGGCCTGCTCATCCATGGTGGATGGCCGCGCGGCGCTCGTTGCGGCCCCGGCGGGGGATGAAAGGCGCGACAGCCAGAGCATTCGTTGACAATCGCGCAAGCAGCACGGCCCGTTTTTAACGTCGGGTTCGATGCGGAAGATGGCGGAGGCGGCGGAAAAAAGGCCGTCGTGCAACGCCGCGAGAAGTTCGTGGCGGTAGCTGTTGCGGTGGCGCGAGAACCGGGAAGCGACGGCCTCCCGCACCTGCGATTCGAAAAGCCGCTCGCTTCCCGCCAGGCAGCGGGACTCCCATAACGCAATGTCCGTGGCAAGGTCTTCCCCCAGAATGCGCCGGCATTCGGCGGGCGTGCGCACCACGCATCCCAGCAGAAGGCCCATGTCCCAGAAATCGCGCACCAGCGCGGCAATCGCTTCGCCGTCCGCCGGGAGCGCATGCAGGACGAGGATATCGACGTCCGAATGGGGGAAAAGCTCCGCGCGTCCATAGCCGCCCAGGGCGATAAGGCAGGCGCCATCGGCATGCGGACCCATGCGGCGTTCCCACGACGTCCGCAGCACGGCATCGATCCCGGAAGTAAACGCGCTGATGGCTGCACGGGGATCGGCGGCAGCACCGCGAAAAGAATTCGCCCGCAGATTGTTGATTGTCTCATGCATGGGATGGCGCGCCTACAACGCCTCCGGGCCGCGCTCCCGGGTGCGGATACGCATGGCGTCTTCAAGCGGCAGGATGAAGATCTTCCCGTCGCCGATTTTTCCCTCCGCGCCCGTGCGCGCCGCATTGGCGATCGCCTTAACGGTCCGTTCGACATAACGATCGTCCACGGCGATCTCCATTTTTACTTTGCGCACAAAATTGACCTGGTATTCATGGCCGCGATAGACTTCGGTGTGTCCTTTCTGGCGGCCCACCCCCTGCGCGTCGGTGACGGTCAGCCGGAAAAGCTCAATGGCGCTCAGCGCGTCCTTGACAGCTTCCAACCGCGAAGGCTGGATGACGGCGATTATGTATTTCATGGGTCTTCCCTTCTCTGGATTTATTTCGGATTTCCCCGGCTGCGTAGCGCAATGCCGGAGATCTATCGTATGTCCTGTTCCGGATACGCGCCGATCTTATGGACCGACAGGTCCGTGCCCTTGAACTCCTCTTCGCGCGATAAACGGATCCCGATGGTGCTTTTCAGAATGCTATACACCGCGGTCCCGGCGATCACGGCGAAGACGGCAGCTGCAGCGGTGCCGATGAGCTGCGATAGAAATGAAACGCCGCCCCTGCCGCCCAGCGCATGATACCCGAAGATGCCGGTGGCGATCCCGCCCCAGGACCCGGCAATGCCATGCAACGGCCATACCCCCAGCACATCATCGATGCGCAGCCTTTCGGTTTCCCATTTGTAACCGAACATAAAGATGAGCGATGCGATGCCGCCGATGAGAAATGCGCCGAACGGATGCACCAGGTCGGAGCCCGAACAGATAGCGATGAGCCCGGCCAGCGCGCCATTGTGCGTAAACCCGGGATCGGCGCGCGAGAAGACCGCCGCGAACAGCACGCCGCCCACCATGGCAAAGAGGGAATTGACGGCCACGAGCCCGGAGATGCCCTCGAACTTCTGCGCGCTCATGACATTGAACCCGAACCACCCGATAGCCAGCACCCAGCTTCCCAGGGCAAGGTAGGGTATGTTGGATATCGGGACGCCCATGCTCTTGCCGTCAACCCACCTGCCGATGCGCTGGCCCAGAATGATTACCGCCGGTAAAGCAATCCAGCCCCCCATGGAGTGCACCACCACCGATCCCGCATAATCATGGAATGGCGCCCCTCCCGCCAAAGTCAGCCAGTTCTGGAAAAACAGGTGACGGCCCCAGATCACCGATTCAAAGAGCGGATACGCGAGTCCGGCAAAGACACCGCCGGCAATCACCTGCGGCCAGAACCGCGCGCGCTCCGCAATGCCGCCGGAAATGATGGCGGGAACGCACGCGGCGAATGTGGTGAGGAAAAAACAATGGAGCAGATCAAACCCGCGCGCACCCGCGACAATGCGGCCGTTAACCAGGTCCGCCAGACTTCCGGCGTCCATCCAGAACGAGATCCCATAGGCAACTGGAAATCCTATAAGAAAATAGACGACCGTGGAGACGCTCCAGTCGGTGAGGATCTTGACAAGCGCATTAACCTGGTTTTTCGCGCGCACGGTGCCCGCCTCCAGAAAGGCGAACCCCGCGTGCATGGAAAAGATCATGACCGCGCCGAGCATTATGAAAAGCGCATCCGCCGAGAAACGCAGGCTTTGAACTGCATCGTTCATCTGGCCTCCTGAAGAAACGTGATTCAACAGAATTGTAGCGAATTGGACGCCGTTGTCCCTTTGCATTGCCTATAAAACGCAACGGCCGTGCCATCATGATCCGCCATCGCGGCGGACTTCGGAACCGGCGGATTCCCGCGCTCAGGAACGGTTGCCGGCGAAACGCGCGCGACATTTTTGTAAATCAGGGCTCTGGGGGGAACATTATTGTAGCGATGGGATTTCCGGCATTCCGAATTTTCGGGGATTCAGAGGGCTTTCGCTCTGGCATGCGCCTTGCGTTATGGAATATCACCACGACCCATGAAGCTCGTAACTGAGGGAAATCGGGGGCCATCAAACCGGCCGGAATAAAAAGCGAGAGTCAACGCCGACTCCGCATGCGCAACGGAGCGCGAGGGCACAGGATTCCGGCCGGTCTATTTTATCGAGGGCGATTAATGACGAAGCTGCTGAACGAGCACTTTATTCATCTTTCAGCTCAGAATAGATCTTTTCGAATTGGGGACGCAAGATGGGATAATCGTCTTTAGCGGTCTTCCAGATGGTCTTGTAACCCACATTCAACACCCTTTTTTCCAGAATTGGCGTTAATTTTCAGGTTTCTTTTTTTTACCCTTGCATATCATATAAAATATATGATATATTATAGTTATGCAAGATTCTTCTCTCCATCG
>Ga0315279_10005360_pt1 | contig 16694 bp, 16 predicted proteins | sample YL17G06_20_MG_FD_203694 | JGI IMG/M metagenome (GOLD analysis project Ga0315279, IMG submission 203694) | Sediment microbial communities from Yellowstone Lake, YNP, Wyoming, USA - YL17G06_20 | ecosystem: Environmental > Aquatic > Freshwater > Lake > Sediment | place: USA: Wyoming | collected...
CCGGAACCGGACCCGGGGGACAATCGTCCGGTGGATTTGCAGGCGCAGGTCGCGGAACCGGACCCGGGGGACCTGCGTCCGGCGGATTGACAGGCGCTGGTTCCGGAACCGGACCCGGCGGGGCTGCGTCCGGTGGATTTGCAGGCGCAGGTCGCGGAACCGGACCCGGGGGACCTGCGTCCGGTGGATTGACAGGCGCTGGTCCCGGAACCGGACCCGGGGGACCTGCGTCCGGTGGATTGACAGGCGCTGGTTCCGGAACCGGACCCGGGGGACCTGCGTCCGGTGGATTGACAGGCGCAGGTCGCGGAACCGGACCCGGGGGACCTGCGTCCGGTGGATTGACAGGCGCTGGTTCCGGAACCGGACCCGGGGGACAATCGTCCGGTGGATCAGCAGGCGCAGCAGTATCAAGCGATCTGGCGCCGATACAGGGATTAATGACTCTTGCAGCGCAAATCGGCGCTCAATTAGGTGCGGGACAGGATGGCGTCCGCGTACACCTTGCGCAGGTACTGGCCAGAGCAGGCGCATCAATTCTCCGGAATCAATCGGCCGTTTCAGCCACGGCCGCCGCGGGAAATTCAATGGCCGTCATTGACGCGTTGCAATCCGAAATACGCGAACAATTGCGGCAATCGGGCTTGAGCGACTCTTTTTCCTCGTCCATTGAGTCCCACATAGCCGCCCGGCTTAAAGAGGTTGCCCGGTCGCTTGATGGCATGGTTGATATTTCCGCATCCCCCACGGGAGATCAACGAACCAGCGCGAAAAATGCGCTGGCGTTTTTTGCCGGTCAGTCCGGCGGGCCGGCGGACCAGCCGGCAGACCAGGCCGCCGGAAACGGGATCGCGCGGCTGATGGCGCTTGCTGCCGACATCGGGGCCGCACTGGAAAGCAATCCCGATGGCGCAGCGGACATTCTTGCCGATCTTCTCATGCCTCTCGCGGAAATCGCCGGCAAAAATGGTCCTCCATCCGCATTCTCCCGTGAAAACTCGCCAATCGACGCGGATAGCGTCCTGAACATTCTCCGCGGCCGCGGCGCATCGGAAAAATCAATCTCCGCCATTTCGGAGCGTCTGCGTTCTTCGCCGTTTCTTAACAACAAGGGAGGTCCTTCCGGCGCACCGGCTGAGGCCGGTGATTCGCCTTCGGAGGAACGGAGCGATGGACCGGCGGAAAACGATCAGTCTGAACCGGCCGCGGCCAACACATCTTCGCAGGAGCGCCTTAGGCCCCGCAACAGGATCCAGCTCCCTAAAAACGTGCTCAAGCAGAAAGAGATCAAGGCGCTCCTCGAAAAAGAAATAAGCAGAAATAAGCGATACCACACTCCTTTCTCCTGTATTACGCTTTCCTTTGGGCGCAGCGCGGGTGAACACCCGGAAACGGATGAAGGGAGCGCGCTTGCGTCCGTATGCGAAGCGCTGACGGCCATGGTGCGCGACCTTGATTCCGTGGGATTGCTTGGGGCTTTGTCAAGCAATCTGCTGGTCATCGTTCTGCCCATGACATCCGGCAAGGGGGCGGAAGTATTGTGCGATCGAATCGACCGGCTGGTGCATGCACAGGGGGCCGTTGCCGGCGGCGCTCTTTCCGGTCTGAAAAGCACTCAATGCATGACAACGTTTGATGCGGAGCGTACGCCCGATGCCGCCGGATATATCGCGCGGCTAAAAAGCGAGCACCGCAAGAAAACGCGCTAATGGCAAGCGGCCCGTACTGGAGATGCGCCGGCCGTTTCGAATGGTCCGGTTCATGTGTTTCAGAAACCGCGGAAAGGAAACCTCAATGAACGAATCCCCGATCGCGGCCGGCGAAAAGGTCCGGCTGGGCATTTTTACCTATCCAAAAAGTAACCTGGCGCCGGTGCTTAAGTTGATTGCCGAAACCCCTCTGGCCGACCATGTTGCGGTTTCACAAGAGACACTGGGAAAGGAACCCCAGACGGCCTGCGACATCGTGATGGCGATTCTTGCCAGCCCGCATACCCTCGTTGATTTTACCGAGCAGATGAGCTCGCTTAAAAAGACGTTGCCGTTGTCCGTGATTGTGGCGATGATACCCAAAGACCAGAAGGCCCAGGTTGCCGGAAAAGTCATGGAATTATCGACGGATGAGGTGCTGTTTTATCCGCTGCCCGCCCATGAATTCAGCAAAGCCATTATGACGCATGTGGCATCGATCCGCATACATGACGAAAGCAAAAAGGCGCGATCAGACCTTGTTAAAAGCCAGACGTTTTTAGGACAATTGCTTGTGGAAAACCATATCATTTCATCCGAGCAGCTTGATAAAGCCTTAGAATATCAAAAAGGCGCGGAATCGCGTCTGGGAGACCTTCTTGTCATGCTCGGTTTTATTTCCGAGGAACAGAAAGTGCATTTTCTGGCAAGTCAGCTGGGCGTTGAAGTTGCCACCCCGCGCCAATTTTCCACCGCCGATCTTTCGGTTGTTTCCATTATTCCCGAACATATCGCCAAGCGCTACAACTGTCTTGCTTTGGAAAAGCAGGACCACCAGTTGATTGTGGCCATGGATGATGTGCTCAACCTGCAATTGCTCGACATTCTGCGCGATATTTCCGATCTGGTCATCAAACCAGTGCTGGCAACGACCGAAGACATCAAGACGAGCATCGATCGTTTTTACCGCGATATTGCCTCGCAAAAAGACGCATCGAACCTGATTGCGGACCTGGATGAAAACGTGGAATATGTTCAAGCCTCCTCCGAGGACGTCAGCGTGGAGGAGGCGGCCGCTGCCGGCGCCGAATTGGGGATCATCAAGCTGGTCAATCTGCTGATTACCAATGCCATTCGCGACCGGGCCAGCGACATCCACATCGAGCCTATGGAGCAGTCTCTGGCCATACGATATCGCATCGACGGCGAATTGCGCAAAGTCATGTCTCCCCCGCGCAAATCACACCAGGCGATCATTACGCGCATAAAAATCCTTTCCGACCTGGATATCGCCGAGCGGCGCCTGCCCCAGGACGGCCGCATGGTGGCGCGGGTCGGACATCGGGAAGTTGATATCCGCATATCGATTCTGCCCACCGCATTCGGCGAAAAAGCGGTGCTCCGCATACTTGATAAAGAGGCATTTGAAAAAAGCGTTGCCAATCTGGGTTTTTCCGAGAGTGACCTCGAAAAATTCCGGCAGAACGTCGTTAAACCGTACGGCATGATGATTGTTGCCGGTCCCACCGGCAGCGGGAAATCCACAACGCTCTATTCGGCGATCCAGACCATTAAAAGCATCGCGCGGAACATCGTGACCGTCGAGGACCCGGTTGAATTCCATATGGACGGTATCAACCAGGTGCATGTCAATTCGAAAATTGGATTGACATTTGCAACTGCGCTGCGTTCGATCCTGCGCCAGGACCCCGATGTCGTACTGGTGGGAGAAATACGCGACGCCGAAACCGCCGACATCGCCATTAAAATGGCCCTTACCGGGCATCTGGTTTTTTCCACGCTGCATACCAACGACGCCGCCAGCACCATCGCGCGGTTCGTGGACATCGGCATTCCGCCCCTGCTGCTTGCTTCGTCGCTCAACCTGATTGCCGCGCAGCGGCTGGTGCGTCGCATTTGTCAACGCTGCAAAACGGCCTACGCCCCGGCGCCGGAACTCATCGAGCAGCTCAATCTTTCCAAACGCACCGGCCTGCAGTTTTATCGCGGCGAGGGATGCGTCAATTGCAACGGCATCGGCTATTCCGGACGCACGGGCATTTTCGAAATGCTGGCCATTTCGAAAGAGATCCGGACCATGATCCTGCGCAATGCATCGACCATGGACATTCAGGAGAAAGCCGTCGCCGAAGGCATGAAAACGCTGCGGCAGGCCGGCATTGACCTGGCGCTTAAGGGAATCACCACCATCGAGCAGGTGATTGCGGCCACGACGGAAATATGATGGGACCGTGCAAAGCAGCGGATATGCGGACCAGGGCGCGTCCGCCGCTACTGCACGCTTACCGGATTGGAAAGGGCCGAATGCGATGAGGTCACGGCCGCGCCGACGATATACGTCAACGCATCAAGGGAGTCGCGCGTCCGCGCGCCGGGATCGAGTCGATACCTGGTGGAATCGGCCGCGGCAGCCTTGAAATCGCTCTCGATCGAACCGGCGAAAATAATTGAAACCGTGGTATTTGTATTAAAAAATTTAAGGGTGCCGTTCATGCCCTGGTCCGCCCGCCAGCGTGTAATGCCCTGCGGCAATGTCGTTACCGTGGTGTATGCATAGGTGCCGTTCGGCACCCCCGCAATGGTCGATGTTGATCCGGCATTAATGTCGGCGGCGCTGCCTCTGAAGCTGAAGGTGATGCGTGCATCGGAATCATTCCGCAGATTGATCAGATTTCCATTGCATGCCGCTAAAAGAAAGATCGCCGTGATTGAAATAATGATAGCACGAAGCATCGTGGTCTCCCGGATTATATGTTCCCGCCGCAGTCTGCTAAAAATAATACAGGCAAACCGCCCGACAAAAAGTATTTCTCGCCTGCCGCTATGCAAACGCGGACATACGCCGCCGGCGGCGTTCTGATCGGCGAATGCGCCGCTATTTCCGCGCCGGAGTGCGAGCGCCTCCCGCGAACTGAAACCAATCGACCGCGCCGATGCCCGATCCGCTGTCGGCCGCGAACGAGAAATAGACATCATGGGAATTCTTGACCGGCGCGAGCCGGACGCTTTGCTCCGCGAAAGCGGAGGAACCGGCCCTGCCTGTTTTGTCGCTGGTGGCCGCGGTGATGAGCGTTGCGACAGGGGCGGCTTTCAGACTGTCCAGATGCAATGAAATGCGCGCGCCTGCCTGATCTTTTGGGACCGCGAGCCTCATCTGCAGCGTTGTAAATCCGGCCGCGAAGGAAACAGCCCGGTACAGCATCCAATCGCCGCTATGGCACGAGGCCGCCGGTCCCCAGATTTGCACGCCGGCGCTGGTATCGGCTTTTTTCCCATCGAGCCTCATGATGCTTCCGTCGCTTGCCGTGACCACGGCGACGACATGAGGGCACAAAGAACCGCCGAACCGGTTGAAGGCGCGGATGCGATACCAGTAGCGAGCGACGGTGGTTAATCCATTGTTGTCAATGCAGACGCTTGCGTTGGCTGGCAGGGTCGCGACAACCGCGTACCGGCCGCTCTCTCCCTTTCGCTCCACCATGAAGCCGTCTTCGTTTTTCGCATTATCGGTCCAGCGCAGCACAACCCGGGACCACGACGGCGATTCGGCCGTCGGCAACGACGGCGGCGCGGGAACTTCGTCATCAAACGCCGGAACAGGGGTAGTTGCTCCCGCGGTCCAGCCGGGGCCGCCGAATTCATACGCGCCGATGTCGGGGGCCGTGCCGGCGAACCCGTCGGTGATTCCCGGGACCACTTCCCCTGCGTCAATAGCCGGCGATCCCTGCTTCAATCGAAAATCGCCATGCGCGGGATCGACAAAGGATTCGCCGGTGGTCCGCAGATTGGCGCGCTGATCGGTCCCTTCGAAGCCGGCCTGGTCGGAGAGATTGTTCCAGGTGACGACGTCGATACAGGAGTCCTGTTTGAGGGTTGGATGGTTGGTCATGCTGCGGCGGCCGCCGACAATGGTGTTATTGTAGATGCGAAAATTGATCGACGGGTTGTTCATCGCGATGCCCAGGCCGCAATTCCAGATGACATTGTGGTGCACGACGAACGATGTGTCCCAGTTGTCAAGATAGATGCCCGGGCCGGTGCGCGCCGAAAGATTGTCGTGGAGCCGGTTATGCGCGATGGTCGTCCCCATGGCGCCGGTCTTGAAGCAATACGTAAGGCCCAGGTCGGTGCAGTACAATCCGGCTTCGCCCATGTCGTTGTATTCGATGCGGCCGCTTTTAAGCTGCCGGTGCACAAGAATGCTCCGCGAGCCGCGCAACAGCGTATTGTGCCGCACAACGTGGCCCAGACCCGTTACGCACACCGGGGCGCAATCGATCGCCATCCAGTCGCAGTCCTCCACGATGCAGTTCTCAAGCGTGTCCTCTTTTCCCCACATCGAAACGCCGTCGCCCCAGCTGTGGGCGATATAGCAGTTTCGTATCGCGTTGCCGGAGCCGGAGACGGCGACCCCTTTGCCGACCCAGGTTTGCGGCGGCAGGTGATTGTCGCGGCCGAACCCGTTCTTGAATGTGAAGAACGGAACCGGGTAGCGGAACGTGCAACGGTCGACGACGCATCCTGTTGCATCAGTCAAGTCCGCCGACGCGGCCTTGAAATCGATCCCCTGCACGCGCACGAACGCGCTGTTCCGCAAATCGAGGCCATACTGCCGCACCCTGGCCTCAACGATCAGGCCCGCCGGATCGCCGCCGCCGGGCGCCCACAGGTAAAGCGAATCGTTCCGCCAATGCCATTCGCCCGCGGTGTCGAGGGCCGAAAACGTTCCGGTAATAAAGCCCACGCCCGGTCCGGTCCAGATCGGCGCGTCTTTTCCCTGCACGATCCATTGTTCCGATGGGTCAGTGACGATAAAGGAGGCGCCGTCGGATTCACTGATCGTGCCCATTTGCGTTACCCAGCGCGAGCCGCACAAGGAAACAACGATAGCGCCTTTCCAGAAATCCTTAGGCCGGGACGCTCCTTCAATGGTTCCTGTCTTGTCCTCTTTGATCACCATCGCGGCCCAGCGTTCCGCATCCTGCGGCAGATCGCCCACATTGGGGTAGGTCGCCTTGGAGATCATTCGCCCATTGACAAAAACCTGAGAGACCTCCGAACCGACCGGCGCTTTGTAGATGCTTCCCTTGAAACGCTTCCATCCGGTCACCCTATCGCAACCGGAGATCACCGCTCTTTTGTCGCCCGCATGCACGAACATGAGCGGCTTTGCCGCTGATCCCTGGACCGCGGGCCGTATCGTCTCGCGAAAAATGCCGTCATGCACCCAGCATGTGTCGCCGGGCTGCAGGTGACCGGCCGCCAGGGCGATTGATGAAAACGGGCGGTCCGCCGTTCCCGTGCCCGTGGGCTTCCCGTCCTGAGCAACATGATACGAAGCGGCAAGTGCGGCTGACTGCAAGAGAAAAAGTGACGCGCCGAACGCGGCAAAACGCAGGGCCGCTATTCTGGCGCTAGTTGTAAAACCTGTGATGGACCGGACCGTGGGCGCCGATTCGCGCATGATTTCCTCCTCAGATCGTCATCAATTCGCATGGTGATGGTTTTTGACATGGCATGTGCTCCTTTTTATTCAAATATATTCTGCTGCAATACCCGCCGCAGACATGATGCGAATGATCTCTTTCATATGCTTCACCCGGTAATCCTGTCGACGTCCTGAAATCGTATGCAAACGCTCGTTTTGGCGCCGCTCAACGAGCGACGAAGCCAAGTTTAAGCAGACATTAAATAACCTCCAGCAGCGCCAAAAGTCAAGTATTAATGTTCTCTTTCGCGGCAACCATCTTAAACGTCATTTTCGCCGAAATCGGCCGTTGGATTAATGAATAAAAATTTCAAGCCAGAATGCGTTCTGCACCTGTGCTCATCCTGCCTTTCATCCGTGGTTTCATTCTTTTTGCCGGTTTATGCGCGTGAATCCTTCGCCGGCGTCCCCGGATTTATTTTATTCATCTTTCATTATTAGCGAGCTCAACCCCATACTCCGAAAGCATTCCCATGCCTTCAAAGCGTCCACTGACCTATGCCGGTGCCGGCGTCAACGTCGATCTGTGGAACAAGGCCCGTTCGCGTGTTGGCAAGCTCGTATCGTCGACCTATAACAAGCATGTACTCGGCAAGTTCGGCCAGTTCGGCGGTATGTTTTCGATCGGACATCTCAAGGAGTACAAGAAACCGGTGCTGGTTTCGTCCGTGGATGGCGTGGGCACCAAGCTTAAAATTGCGGCGGAGATGGGAATTCATCATACCGTGGGGCAGGACCTGGTGAACCATTGCGTGAATGATATTCTGGTCCTGGGCGCGCGGCCGCTCTTTTTCCTTGATTATATCGGCACGGGAAAATTGAGCCAGGATGTGCTGGAGAAAATAGTAGAGGGATTTGCTGTCGCCTGCAAGGCAGAGAATTGCGTGCTCATCGGGGGGGAAACGGCGGAGATGCCGGGCATGTATGCGCCGGGAGAGTACGATCTTGCGGGGACCATCGTCGGAGTGGTTGACGAAAAAGAGATCATCGATGGCAGCGCGATTCGTGCCGGGGACGTGCTGATCGGGCTGCGGTCGAACGGGTTGCATACCAATGGGTACAGCCTGGCGCGCAAGATCGTGACGGAGGCGGCCAGAGCATCGTATCGTGACACGTTCCCGGCAACCGGACGCACGATCGGCAAGGAACTGCTGCGTCCGCATCGCGCCTATTCGCCCGTGCTTGCGCTCATGAAGAAGAAATTGATAAAAGGTTGCGCGCATATCACCGGCGGCGGGTTCCATGATAATGTGGACCGCATTCTGCCGTCAACCTGCGATGCGGTCATCAATGCGAAAGCCTGGAAACCCGATGCGATCTTCGCCTGGTTGCAGGAAAAGGGGAGTGTTGAGACCGATGAGATGTATCATACATTCAATATGGGTATCGGCATGGTGCTGGCGGTGAAATCATCGGACCGGAAGAAGGTGCTAAGCGCGCCTGAGATAAAAGCGTTCGGTCCGAAGGCGATCGGCGCGGTTACTCGGGGTACGGGGATTGTAAGGATGGAGTATTGATATGAAGCCTGCATTGCTCGTGTACAACACCGCCTCGCGCGCGGTGGAACCTTTCGAACCGCTGCATTCCCCCGTGGGCATGTATTGCTGCGGGCCCACGGTATATAATTATGCGCATATCGGCAATCTGCGTTCGTATATATTCGAGGACGTTCTCAAGCGCGCGCTCATGGCCTTCGGCTTCGCGGTAAAACATGTGGTGAACATCACCGATGTGGGGCACCTTACCTCCGACGCCGATTCGGGTGATGACAAAATGGAAAAAGGCGCGGCGCGTGAGGGAAAATCGGTGTGGGACATCGCGAAATTCTATACCGATGCCTTCATGCGGAACATCAAGGACCTGAACATCCTGCCCGCGAATGTATGGCCAAAGGCCACCGATCATATCGCCGAAATGATTGCCATGGTCAGCCGGATCGAGCAGCGCGGCTTTACGTATAAGACGGGCGACGGCATCTATTTCGACACTACGAAATTTCCCGAGTACGCGAATTTCGCGCGTCTGGACGCCGAGAGCATCATGGCCGGCGCCCGGGTCGACATGGGCGACAAACGCAATCCCATGGATTTCGCATTGTGGAAGTTTTCTCCTAAAGATGAAAAACGGCAGATGGAATGGCAGAGCCCGTGGGGTGTCGGCTTTCCCGGATGGCACATCGAATGCAGCGCCATGTCGCTTAAATATTTGCCCCAGCCGCTCGACATCCATTGCGGCGGCATCGACCACGTGCGCGTGCACCATACGAACGAGATCGCGCAGGTGGAGGCCGCCACCGGTAAGCCGTTTGTCAAGCACTGGCTGCATGGTGAATTTCTGGTCATGGATACGGGGAAGATGGCGAAATCCGCGGGAAATTTCATTACGCTTGATACGCTTACGGAGCAGGGGATCAATCCGCTGGCCTACCGTCTGTTCTGTTTTTCCGCGCATTACCGCAGCCCATTGACATTCTCATGGGATGGTATCAAGGCGGCGGCGCAGAGTCTGAAGAATTTAAAGAAGCTGGCGGCCGATGCAACCGAGGCATGCGCGCCCGCATCGGTTGACGAAAAGATGGTAGATGCGTTGCTTGGCGGCTTCTGGTCCGCGATCGCCGAGGATCTGAATATGCCCCGCGCCATGGCGGCGCTGTACGAGGTCTTGCGGGACCAGTCCGCCGGCAAGCGGGAGAAATACGTTGCCGTCATGCAGGCCGATGCGGTGCTGGCGCTGGACCTGTTTGCTCCCGAGAGCGAAGGATTCGTTCGCGAAGTCACTGGCGCCGACGGCAGGAAAATCCGTATTGTTGCCGCGCGTCAATTGGCCAATGATCGGGCGGATGAGATTGTCCGGAAGGTGCGGGACCGTCGCGCGGCCCGTGCGGAAAAGCGTTTTGCCGATGCCGATGCGGTTCGCAACGAGTTGAAATCCGCGAACATTGAAATCAAGGATTTGCCCGACGGAACGACGGAATGCGTGGTCAATTGACCATTTGATATCCCATGGGCGTTTCGTGATACGCCCCCGTTGATATGATGAATTATCGTAGAGACGTTGCGCGCAACGTCTCTATAATGAAATCCAGAAAACCAGGAGGAATTCCATGAATCAGAAAGAAAAAGACAACGATATCGCGCAGCAAATGAGAAAAATGTTCGTGGGGTCGCAGATCGGCGAAAAGATGCTGTCGCGCCGCGAAATCTTTCTCTGGGGCAGTATCGATGATGAGTCTGCCGAATCAATCGTGCAGAAAATCCTGTTTTTTGACGGAGAAAATAACGATGATATAACCATGTTTATAAACAGTCCCGGCGGCGTGATCTCTTCCGGGCTGGCCATCTATGACGCCATGCAATTTGCCAAATCGGACATTAAAACCGTATGCATGGGCCAGGCCGCCAGCATGGGTGCGATCATCCTTTGCGCAGGCACCAAAGGCAAGCGCTATGCCTGGCAGAATGCGCGCGTGCTGATCCATCAACCTCTCATTTCCGGGAACCTCTACGGCCCCGCGTCGGACATCCAGATACAGGCCGAGGAAATGATGCGTATTCGCCAGAATCTCAATACGATACTGGCCTCGGCATCGGGCAAGCCGCTTGCTAAAATCGAAGAGGATACGGACCGCGATTATTTCATGTCGGCGGAAGAGGCAAAGGAATACGGGTTGATCGATCATGTGGTCGTGCAGAAATAGCCGGGGAAGCTCATCATCTTGCATTTCGTGCCGGCGCGGATAGTATATTATCTCCGCTTTTTTCTGATCGTTCGGTTCACACTATGCGGGGGAGCCGGCTGGCAAACATCACGGCGTTTGGACCCCGGAGGTGAAAAGAATACATACCACCGGCTTTCGGTTCCGGCGTTTCCGCCGCATCCCGCGAAACCATGAAGCCTTGCGGATGTTCTTTTGACTTGCCGCCGCACCACATAGTATATTATCCAAGTTTTTTATAAATCGGCCTTTCCGCCGATGTAGCTCAGTCGATAGAGCAACTGATTTGTAATCAGTAGGTCGGGGGTTTGAATCCCTCCATCGGCTTAAGAGCGCGTTTAGTAAAGTTGCTCTTTGTCACATGGGTAGGTGCCCGAGCGGCTAAAGGGGATGGACTGTAAATCCATTGGCTCACGCCTACGGTGGTTCGAACCCACCCCTGCCCAAACGTCGAGCGGGCATAGCTCAAGTGGTAGAGCTCCACCCTTCCAAGGTGGTTGTTGTGAGTTCGAGTCTCATTGCCCGCTCCACCGCGAACTGCCCATGTAGCTCAGTTGGTAGAGCACCTCCTTGGTAAGGAGGAGGTTCACGGGTTCGAGCCCCGTCGTGGGCTGAGGAAATACTTAACATATCATACACCATCAGCAGCAGAGGATATCCCCATGGCGAAGGAAAAGTTTGAGCGAACCAAGCCCCATGTGAACGTAGGGACGATTGGTCATGTAGACCATGGCAAGACGACGCTGACGGCGGCGATCACGGGTGTGATGTCGCAGAAGGGTCTGGCGAAGTTTGTATCATACGACGAGGTGGCGAAGGCGTCGGAGTCGCAGGGGCGTCGGGACGAGACGAAGATATTGACGATAGCGACATCGCATGTGGAGTACGAGACGGACAAGCGTCATTATGCGCATGTGGACTGTCCGGGACATGCGGATTATGTGAAGAACATGATCACGGGAGCGGCGCAGATGGACGGAGCGATTCTGGTGGTGAGCGCGGCGGACGGTCCGATGCCGCAGACGCGGGAGCATATTTTGTTGGCGCGGCAGGTTGGGGTTCCGTACATTGTGGTGTTTTTGAATAAGGTGGATGTGGTGGATGATCCGGAGTTGTTGGAGTTGGTGGAGTTGGAGATTCGTGAGTTGTTGAGCAAGTATGAGTTTCCGGGAGATAAGACGCCGATAATTCGGGGGAGTGCGATCCAGGCGTTGCAGAACCCGACGGATCCGGAGAAGACGAAGTGTATCATTGAGTTGATGAAGGCTGTGGATGAATATATACCGACGCCGCAGCGGGATATCGACAAGCCGTTTTTGATGAGTGTTGAGGATGTGTTTTCGATCACGGGTCGTGGGACGGTGGCGACGGGTCGTGTGGAGCGTGGGACGGTGAAGGTTGGGGACGAAGCGGAGATGGTGGGTATCAAGGAGACGCGGAGGACGGTGGTGACGGGGGTGGAGATGTTCCGCAAGTTGCTGGACCGTGCTGAGGCGGGAGATAATATTGGATGTTTGTTGCGTGGAGTGGAAAAGAATGATATAGAGCGCGGGATGGTGTTGGCGAAGATAGGGACGATCACGCCGCACAAGAAGTTCAAGGCTGGGGTGTATGTATTGAGCAAGGAAGAGGGTGGTCGACATACGCCGTTTTTCAATGGATATCGGCCGCAGTTTTATTTTCGGACGACGGACGTGACGGGGAGCATCAAGCTGGCGCAGGGAGCGGAGATGATCATGCCTGGTGACAATGCGTCGCTTGAGGTTGAGTTGATCGTGCCGGTGGCGATGGAGAAGGAACTGCGATTTGCGATCCGTGAAGGTGGCCGCACGGTTGGCGCCGGCGTCGTCACCGAAATCATCGAATAACAACCGTCCGCTTTTCCGCGGTCCAGGTTTGCGATACAATGGACCGCGCCGGCGGCTTACAAAAAGAGAGAACCGGGAAACCGCGATGCCACGAGATATTATCGATCTTGAATGCACTTCCTGCAAGCGGCGGAATTATACGACCTCCAAGAACAAGCGGAAGCATTCAGGCCGTGTGGAATTTACCAAGTATTGTCCGTGGGAGCGCAAGCGGACGGTACACAAAGAGGCTAAATAGGCTGTTGAGCGGGGTGAAGAACGCCTGATTGCCGCGCAATCCGGATCATCCTCCGAAACTTCTCACAGGTCTGTAGCTCAATTGGTAGAGTAGTGGTCTCCAAAACCATTGGTTGGGGGTTCGAGTCCCTCCAGACCTGCTTCATCAATACAAGACGGACGCTATGAATAAACTGATACACTATCTCAAAGAGGTCCGGCTTGAGTTGACCAAGGTGACGTGGCCGAACCGTGAGGAGATCATCGGCGGCACGGCGCTGGTCCTCATCCTGAGCCTGATATTTTCTATTGTTGTAAAGATATTCGATTTCAGTCTGAGCAAGCTGATCGGATACATTCTGAACTTGTAATTTTTCCCGTCACCAAGGAAATGCCATGGCAGTGCGTTGGTTTGCGGTGCATACGTATTCGGGACAGGAGGGCAAGGTCTTTCAGCAGGTGTCGGACCTGACCAAGACGCCGGAGTTTTCGGGCCGGATCACCCAGACCCTCATGCCCACCCAGGAAGTGGTGCAGGTCAAAGGCGGCAAAAAATTCAAGACCACGCGCAAGTTCTTTCCCAGCTATATTCTGGTCGAAATGGAGCTCGATCGCGAGACCATGCACCAGATACTCGATATCGGCGGCGTCACCGGATTCGTAGGCGGCAAAAAGCCGCAGCCGCTGCGCGAGGTAGAGGTACGCCGGATACTGGGACAGCATGATAAGCAGGAACGCCAGGAGATCTCGGAAATACCGTTTGAAATAGGCGACAGCGTCAAGATCAAAGAGGGTCCGTTCAAGGATTTCGACGGCGTGGTCGATGAAATACACCCGGAAAAAGGGAAAGTAAAAGTGATGGTCAGCGTTTTTGGACGGTCGACGCCCGTTGAAGTCGACTTTATCCATGTTTCACCGATAAGCTGATGATGCAATAAGGAAAAAAAGCAAAGGAGCGGCACTTTGGCCAAGAAAGTCGTCACACAGATCAAACTGCAGATACCCGGCGGGCAGGCGAATCCCGCGCCCCCGGTCGGTCCGGCCCTCGGCCAGCATGGCGTCAATATCATGGAGTTCTGTAAACAATTCAATGCCCGCACGAAGGACAATCAAGGGCTGACCATTCCGGTGGTGATCACCGTTTACGCGGACCGTACCTTTACGTTTATCACCAAAACGCCGCCGGTGTCGGTTCTGATCCTCAAGGAACTGGGTTTGCCGAAAGGTTCAGGCGTTCCTAATAAAGAATTTGTGGGTACGCTTACGCATGCCCAGGCAAAGAAAATCGCCGAATTGAAGATGCCCGACCTGAACGCCGCCAGTATCGACGCGGCCATCCGTCTGGTCAACGGCACGGCGCGAAGCATGGGCGTTAAAACGGCCTGACGCGCCGCACACGGAAATTTTTGAGGGAGAAATTGACTGATGAAACATGGTAAAAAGTGGGTGAATGCTCGCAAAACACTCGATCGTCTGAAATATCATACGATTGCCGAGGCAATCGCGTTTCTGAAAAAGAACACCTTTGTAAAATTCGACGAAACGCTCGAAGCGGCGATCAACCTCGGCATCGATCCCAAGAAGAGCGACCAGAACGTACGCGGCGCCGTTGTCCTGCCGCACGGATTGGGCAAGACGGTCCGTGTCCTGGCTTTTGCCGCCGGCGACAAGGAAAAAGAAGCCAGGGAAGCCGGGGCCGATTACGTTGGAGCCGACGACATGGCGCAGAAGATACAGGGCGGGTGGCTCGATTTCGACGCGGTCGTGGCAACACCCGACATGATGAAAGTCGTGGGCAAACTCGGAAAGATCCTGGGCACGCGCGGCCTGATGCCTAATCCCAAGGTCGGCACGGTCACCATGGACGTCGGCAAAGCCATCCGTGAACTTAAAAAAGGAAAAGTGGAATTTCGCATTGAAAAAGCGGGCATCCTGCATGTGCCGCTGGGCAAGCTCTCTTTTTCCGCCGACCAGCTGGTGGAAAACGTCAAGGTGTTTCTGGAGGCGGTCAACAAGGCGCGGCCGGCCTCGGCGAAAGGGCAGTTTCTTAAAAAGGTCACGCTCACCAGCACCATGGGACAGGGGCTTAAGATAGACCTCGGCGAGGTCTCATAAGCGGCGGCTGTCACCGACGGAAATTAACAGAAGGCATAGATACCATGGCAACACGTACAGAACGAACGGCGACCATTGAAAGTCTTGAAAAGGAGTTTGGCCAGGCAACGGGCATTTACCTGACCAATTTCAACCGGATCAATGTGGAGCAGATGACCAGGCTGCGCGGCAATTTCCGGAAAAACGGCGTCAAGTACATGGTGGTAAAGAATTCTCTGGCCCGCAAAGCCCTCGAACGCGCGAAAAACGAAAAACTGGCGTCGTATTTCAAAGGGCAGGTCGGCGTGGCCATTACGAAGCAGGAGCCTACGGCCCCGGCAAAGGTGATCAAGGATTTCCAGAAGGAATTCAAGGAGCTGCTGCCGGTCACCGTCGCCTATATCGACAGTAATCTCTTTGGTCAAGCGGACGTCATGCGTCTGGCCGATCTGCCGGGCCGCGAGGCGCTTCTATCGCAGGTGCTTTCGTGCCTCAAAGCGCCCATGACGAATCTGGCGGGAGTTCTGAGCGGCATAATGACCGCATTCGTCGGCACGCTCGATTCATTAAAAAAGAAGAAGGAGACGTCGCCGGCGGCATAAAAATTCCGGAACCCATGCGTTGAAATCCGACATTTGAAATAAAAACAATCACTCATTTTATCAGGAGGTCTTTTGTGGCTACCTTAACGAATGATCAAATCCTCGAGGCCATCGGCGGCATGACCGTGTTGCAGCTCGCCGACCTCATCAAGGCCATCGAAACCAAGTTCGATGTCAAGGCCGCCGCGCCGGTTGCCATGGCCGCCATGCCAGCCGCCGCCGCCGCTCCCGTCGAGGAGAAGACCGAGTTCACCGTGGTGCTTAAAGCCGCCGGCGAAAAGAAAATCAATGTGATCAAGGTCGTTCGCGCCATTACCAGCCTGGGCCTCAAGGAAGCCAAGGACCTGGTTGAAGGCGCCCCTAAAAACGTAAAAGAGAGCATAAACAAGGAAGAAGCAGAAACTATTAAAAAGCAATTGGAAGAACAAGGCGCACAGGTCGAAATTAAATAAATAGTCATCTATCGACGTGCATAACCGGACCGGACGGTCATTTTCTGCGGCATCGTCTTTCCGCCCTGGAGCGGAAGGAAGCGGGGAAAGACCGTCCGGCGCCGTTTGTTTTTTTCATCAGGACAGCGATACTACCCCCCATCATCCGAAAATACAAGGGGAATGACGAATGGTAAAACGCAGATCCTATTCGCACATCCCGGCAGTGCTCGATTTGCCGAATCTTCTGGAAATCCAGACGCGCTCGTACAAGGAATTTCTGCAGCCCGATACGCCCCACCGGATGCGGAAAAAGCAGGGGCTGCATGAATGTTTCATGAGCCTGTTCCCGGTCAACGACGTCAAGGGATACTATTCGCTTGAATACGACGGCTACAAACTCGGTGTTCCCAAATACAATATAAAGGAATGTAAGGAACGCGGTATGACGTTCGCCGCGCCGCTGAAAGTGGACATGTCACTGCTCGTGTACGAGCAGGACGGCGAAACCAAACGCTTCGTGGAAAAAATTTCCAACGAGGTATACCTGGGTGAAATGCCGCTCATGACC
>Ga0315279_10005361_pt1 | contig 16692 bp, 26 predicted proteins | sample YL17G06_20_MG_FD_203694 | JGI IMG/M metagenome (GOLD analysis project Ga0315279, IMG submission 203694) | Sediment microbial communities from Yellowstone Lake, YNP, Wyoming, USA - YL17G06_20 | ecosystem: Environmental > Aquatic > Freshwater > Lake > Sediment | place: USA: Wyoming | collected...
TGAAGGAGCTGCGGGAGCTGGAGGAGGAGGCGGTGGTGGAAGAGGCGGAGCCCGTCGCTGCGGAGGAGCTCGCGCCAGCCGTAGCCGCGGAGGCGGAAGAGGCCGAAGAGGCGGCGGCGGTCGAGCCCGTCGCGCCCGCGGCCGAGCCAGCAGCGGTGGAAGCACCGGCGGCCGCTATCGAAGAAGTGGTGCCGCCCGAGGAGATAGCAGTGTCAGAGCCAGAGCCGGTCGCTGAGGCGGTGGAGCCCGAACCGGCGCCTGCCGCTGAGGAGGTGCCAGCGGAGGTGGCGGAGGAGCCCGTGGCGGTGGCGGCGGAGGAGCCCGTCGCGGCGGTGGAGGAAGCGCTGCCCTCTGCTGAAGAAGTGGTGGCGGAGGCGGAGCCTGTGCCGGCGGAGGAGCCGCCAACGGCCGCAGCCGAAGAGCCGGCTGTCGAAGAGCCAGAGACAACGGAAGAGGAAGAGGCCAAGGGGTCGTGATCCAGCAGTATTCCCGTCTCAAGGTGGCCGATAACACCGGTGCCCGCCAGATAATGTGCATTCAGGTGCTGGGAGGGTCACGGCGTCGCTACGCCCGCGTGGGCGACGTCATCGTGGCCACCGTCAAGCAGGCGGTGCCCGGCGGGTCGGTGAAGAAGGGCGAGGTGGTACGGGCGGTGGTGGTGCGAGTGGTCAAGACCTACGGCCGCCCCGACGGCAGTCACATTCGCTTCGATGATAACGCGGCGGTCATCCTGGCCGACCAGTGGAATAATCCCAAGGGCACCCGCATCTTCGGGCCGGTGGCCCGCGAGCTGCGGGAGCGCAACTTCATGAAGATCGTTTCTCTAGCACCGGAAGTGGTGTAGCGATGGCCAGGGTCAGGCGCGAGGACACGGTGCTGGTTATCACCGGTAGGGAGCGGGGCAAGACGGGGGTTGTGCGGCAAGTGCTGCCGGGCAAAGAGCGCATCGTGATCGCGGGCGTAAACGTTGTGAAGCGCCACATGAAACCCCGCGCCGACCGCCCGGGCGGCATCATTGAGCGGGAGGCGCCGCTGCACGTGTCCAACGTCATGGTTGTTTGCAAGAGCTGTAGCAAGCCCATGCGGGTAGCCTTCCGCTTCCGGAATGACGGGCGGAAGGTGCGCTACTGTCGCCGCTGCGACCAGCCTCTGGACTAGGAGCGAAGGCTATGCCGCCCAGGCTGAAGGAACGATATCGGGAAGAGGTAGTGCCGGCCCTGATGAAGGAGTTCGGCTATAGAAACGTTATGCAGGTGCCGCGCCTGGAGAAGATCGTGGTGAACATAGGCCTGGGCGAGGCGATCCAGACCCCTAAGGCCCTGGACTCCGCCGGCGAGGACGTGGCGGCCATCACTGGCCAGAAGCCCGTTATCACCCGCGCCAAGCAGTCCATCGCCAATTTTAAGTTGCGGGCTGGCATGCCGATCGGCGTGACGGTGACGGTGCGGGGCGACCGCATGTACGAACTGCTGGACCGCATGGTCAACGCCGCCCTGCCCCGCATCCGTGACTTCCAGGGCGTGTCGCCCTACTCCTTCGATGGCCGGGGCAACTACAGCCTGGGGATCAAGGAGCAGGTCATCTTTCCCGAGGTGGACTACGACAAGATCGACCGCATCCGCGGCCTTCAGTTTACGATGGTCACCAGCGCCGGGACCGATGAGGAGGGTAAGCGGCTGCTGGAGCTGATGGGCATGCCCTTCGCCCGTCGTTAACGTAAGGAGGGACGGTTGACCCGAAAGGCCCTCTACAACAAGGCCTTCTTCAAAGAACCGAGATACAAGGTTCGCCAGAAGAACCGGTGCAGGCTATGCGGCCGGCCGCGGGCCTATATGCGCCTGTTCGGCATGTGCCGCATCTGCTTCCGCCAGCTAGCGCTGGAGGGCAAGCTGCCGGGGGTCAAGAAGTCCAGTTGGTGATAGCGGGGTAGTGGAGATGCTGACGGACCCCATTGCTGACATGCTCAACCGCATCCGTAACGGGATAGTGGCCAAACACGAGATCGTGCCAATGCCGGCCTCGAAGACCAAGATCGCCATCGCTGAGGTGCTCAAGCAAGAGGGCTTCATCAAGGACTTCGAGGTGGTCAGCGAAGGTGTAAAGCGGACGATCCGCATCCGTCTGTCCTATGGCGGCAGGAAGGAGCCCGTCATCAGCGGGCTGCGCCGGGTGAGCAAGCCCGGCCTGCGGGTCTACGTGCAAAAGCGGGAGATCCCGCGCGTCTACGGCGGGCTGGGCATCGCCATCCTCTCGACGCCGCAGGGGGTGATGACCGGCCAGGAGGCCTGGCGCCATCGCGTGGGGGGCGAGATCCTCTGCTATGTGTGGTAGGAACGAGAAGTGTCGCGTATAGGACGAATGCCGGTTGTGCTGCCACCACAGGTGGAGGCGCGCATTGAGGGGACGCGGGTGACGGTGAAGGGGCCCCGCGGCGAGCTGAGCCGTGACTTCTCGCCGGACATGACCATCCGCCTGGACGACGGCCAGATTACGGTGAGCCGCCCTAGCGACCGGCCGCAGCACCGCTCCTTGCACGGCCTGACGCGGAGCCTGCTGGCCAACATGGTCACCGGCGTCAGTGAGGGCTTCGTCAAGGTGTTGGAGCTCCAGGGCGTGGGCTATCGAGCGCAGATGCAGGGGCCCAAGTTGGTCCTTCAGGTGGGCTACTCGCGACCGGTGGAGGTGGAGCCGCCGGAGGGCATCACTCTGACGGTAGAGGGGACTAACCGGGTGCTGGTGCAGGGCATCAACCGCGAGCTGGTGGGGCAGGTGGCGGCCGACATCCGCGCCGTGCGGCCGCCGGAGCCCTACAAGGGCAAGGGCATCCGCTATCAGGGTGAGAGGGTCCGCCGCAAGGCGGGCAAGGCTGGTAAGGCCGGCAAGCGGTAAGCATGAGGGTTAGCGTATCTTACCGCAGTCTGTCCGCCGTGCGGACTCCGCCTCTGCGGATGGCGGAGAAGGCTGCGGCATGGCTAGGAGGGGTTCAATGCCACGGCCTTTAGGCCGTGGCGGACCGGCAGCCAAGACATGAAGACCAAGAAGACGGCGCGCGCCGCCCGCCTGCGGCGCCACGAACGAGTGCGAGAGCGAGTGGTGGGGACGCCTCAGCAGCCACGCCTGTGCGTCTTCCGCAGCTTGAACCATATCTACGGCCAGGTCATCGACGACCGAGCGGGCCACACCCTGGTGGCCGCCTCGGACCTGGAAGCGGGCCTTCGGTCCCAGGTGGACGGCAAGGCTAAGAAGGACGTGGCCGGCCTGGTGGGGAGCCTTTTGGCTCGGCGAGCGCTGGAAAAGGGGATCAAGATGGTGGTGTTCGACCGCGGCGGCTACAAGTTCCACGGCCGGGTGAAGGCCCTGGCCGAGGCCGCTCGCGAGGCGGGCCTCCAGTTCTAGGGGTGGAAGAACAATGTCAAATCCCAGGAAGTACATCCCGGTATCCCATAAGATAGACGCCATGGAGCTGGAGCTGGCCGAGAAGGTGGTGTTCATCAACCGCGTGGCCAAGGTGGTCAAGGGTGGCCGCCGCTTTCACTTCACGGCGGTGGTGGTGGTGGGCGATGGCCAGGGCCACGTGGGCGCCGCCATGGGCAAGGCCGGCGAGGTACCCGAGGCCATTCGCAAGGCGTCCACCAGCGCCCGCAAGAATCTGATCCGGGTGCCCATGCAGGGCACGACCCTCCCGCACGAGATGCTGGTACAGTTCCGCGCCGCCCGGGTGCTCATCAAGCCGGCGCCGCCGGGCATCGGCCTCATCGCTGGCGGCGGCGTGCGGGCGGTGTTGGAGATGGCGGGCGTCAAGGATGTGGTGGCCAAGTCGCTGGGCAGCAACAACCCTGTGAACGTGGTCAAGGCCACCATGCTCGCCCTATCGCGCATGCGGAACGTGGACGAGGCAGTGGCCCGCCGGCGGCTGGCGGTGGCCGGCCGGGCCTGAGATGACGATGGCTAAACTGAAGGTCACCTGGAAGAAGAGCACCATCAACCACCCGGCCGACCAGGGGCGCACCATCCGCGCCCTGGGCCTGCGGCGCCTGGGCCAGACGGTGGAGCATGGCGATTCGCGAGTTGTGCGTGGTATGATACTGAAGGTGCGTCATCTGGTCGAGGTGGAAGAGGTGGCGGAGTAGCATGGAAGCGCACGAACTGAAGCCGCCCGCAGGTTCCCGTCACAAGCGCAAGCGAGTGGGTCGGGGCAATGCTAGCGGTCATGGCAGCTATTCCGGACGGGGGATGAAGGGCCAGAAGGCCCGCTCGGGTGGGGGGGTTCGCTTGGGCTTCGAGGGTGGCCAGACACCTCTCATCAAGCGGCTGCCCCACCGGCGGGGGTTCACCAACATCTTCCGGGTGGAGTACGCCCCCGTGAACGTCAGTCAACTGGAGCGCTTCGAAGCGGGCACGGAGGTGACGCCTGAGCTGCTACGCGAGGTGGGGATCATCAAGAGTCTGAGACAGCCAGTGAAGGTCCTGGGTGACGGCCAGATCAGCAAGGCGCTGATGGTGCGCGCCCACAGGTTCTCGGCGGCGGCGAAAGAGAAGATCGAGGCCGCTGGCGGCAGTGCGGAGGAGGTAGCCCATGCGGGCAGCCGCCGCCGCTAGGCCGCGACTTCTTCAGGCGGTCATCGATGCCTTCCGGCAGCCGGACGTCCGCCAGAAAATCCTATTCACCCTGGCCCTGCTGGTGGTGTTCCGCTTTACGGCCCACCTGCCGGTGCCCGGTATTGACACCGCCCAGCTGAAGGACATCTTCAGCAAGAGTCCGGTGCTGGGCTTCCTGAACATCTTCAGCGGTAACGCCCTGAAGAACATGAGCGTGGCGGCCATGGGTGTCTATCCCTACGTGACCGCCTCCATCATCATGCAGCTCCTGGTACCCATCGTGCCGTCCTTGCAGGCCCTGACCAAGGAGGGCGAGCAGGGGCGCCGCCAGATTCAGATCTACACCCACTGGATCACGGTGCCCATGGCCATTGTCCAGGGCTACGGGCAGTTGGTGCTGATCCAGAGTATGGGAGGCATCTCCGGCATCGGCCTCGCTGGCGGCAACCTCCTGCCCACCATTTCCATGGTGGCCGCCATGACCGCCGGTACCATGTTCTTGGTCTGGTTGGGGGAGCTGATCAGCGAGAACGGCATCGGCAACGGCATATCGGTGATCATTTTCGCTGGCATTGTGGCTGGCATACCGACGTTCCTGGCCGACGAGGTCTGGGGCCAGACCGCCGTCACCGGCCTCGTCATGATCATCGTTCTGATTCTGGTGATGGTGGCGGCCATCGTCTTTGTCCAGGAGGCGCAGCGGCGCGTGCCGGTGCAGTACTCGCGCAGCCTGTTCCGGGGTGGCCGGATGTATCGCCAGTCGGGGCAGACCCACATTCCGCTGCGGGTGAACTCGGCGGGGATGATCCCCCTCATCTTCGCCTTCTCCGTCGTCATCTTCCCGGCCTACGTGGCCAGCATCTTCGAGACGTCGAACATCTCCTGGCTGGCGAACCTGTCGGGGGAGATCAAGAACATCTTCAGTCCCTCCAACTGGGGATACTGGGCGTTTGTCTTCGTCCTTGTGACAATTTTCACATTCTTCTACACTCTGGTCATCTTCCAGCAACAGAACCTGGCGGAGAACCTGCAGCGACAGGGCGGCTTCATCCCGGGCATCCGTCCCGGCCGCCCGACAGCGGAGTACATTACACGGGTGCTCATCCGTATCACCTGGGCAGGCGCCCTCTTCCTGGGGGTCATCGCCGTGGTGCCCTTCTTCGCGGCGGGCATCACGGGTCAGCAGAGCCTGAACTTGGGCTCTAAGTCGCTGGGCTTAGGCATTACCAGCAGCGGGCTCATCATTGTGGTGGGAGTGGTGCTGGACACCATGCGTCAGTTGGAGGCCCAGCTCTTGATGCGTCAGTATGAGGGCTTCATCCGTTAAGGAGGTATGCCCTTGTACGTAATCCTCTTTGGCCCGCCGGGGGCTGGAAAAGGGACCCAGGCGGCCATCCTGGCAGAGAAGACGGGGTTAGTGCACATTACCACGGGGGAGCTGTTTCGGGAGGCCATAAGGAAAGAGACGGAGCTGGGTAAGCAGGCCAAGCCCTACTACGACCGGGGCGACCTCGTGCCCGATGGGATCACCATCGGCATGCTACTGGAGCGTCTGGCAGAGGAGGACTGCGCCCGCGGCTGCCTGCTGGACGGCTTCCCGCGCACCCTGGACCAGGCGACGGCTCTGGACGAGGCCCTGGCCGGGCAGGGGCAGGCCATCGACAAGGTATTGTGCATTCAAGTGCCCGAGGACGAGCTGCTGAGCCGCCTCGCGGGGCGGTGGACGTGTCGCCAATGCGGCGCTGTCTACCACCGGCAGTCGCAGTGGCCCAAGGTGGAGGGCCGCTGTGATCGCTGCGGCGGCGTGCTCTATCAGCGGGACGACGACCAGTCGGAGGCGGTTCGCCGCCGACTGGAGGTCTATTCCCGCCAGACGGCGCCGCTCATCGACTACTATCGGGGGCGAGGCAGGCTGGTGGAAGTGGACGGTCATCGCTCCGTGGACGAGGTCAGCGGCGAGCTGGTGGCAGCTCTGAGGGACCCCTAGGAGGGAGCCCACGCCGATTCATGTCCATCGACCTCAAGTCGAAGGAGGAGATAGCCCTGATGCGGGAGGCCGGCCGGGCCGTCGCTCAGGTGTTGGAGATACTGAAGAAGGAGATCGAGCCGGGGCTGGTGATCAAGAGGCTGGACGACATCGTGCGGCAGGAGTTCGCGCGCCGGGGGGTGACCCCTACGTTTCTGGACTACCAGGGGTACCCGGCGCGGGTCTGCGTCTCGGTCAACGATGAGGTGGTGCACGGTATTCCTGGCAGCCGTGCCCTCAAGGAGGGCGACATCGTAAGCATCGACCTGGGGGCCACCTACAAGGGCTTCGTGGGCGATGCCGCCATCACCGTATGTGTCGGCAAGGTCAGCCCCGAGGCCGAGCGCTTGGTGCGGGTCACCGAGGAGGCGCTGTGGGAGGCCATCCGGGCGGCGCGGGCAGGCGCTCACCTGGGGCAAGTGTCGGCGGCTGTCCAGGCCCACGCCGAGCAGAACGGCTTCTCGGTGGTGCGGGACTATGCGGGCCACGGCATCGGCCGCGAGATGCACGAGGAGCCGCAGGTGCCCAACTTCGGCCAGCCCGAGCAGGGGCGGGTCCTCGTGAGGGGGATGGTTTTGGCCATCGAGCCTATGCTCACCGCTGGCGACTGGCGCGTCAAGCGTGACTCCGATAATTGGACCGTGCGCACTGTTGACGGCAGCCTGGCTGCCCACTTCGAGCACACGGTGGCGATCACTGACGGCGAGGCTGAGGTGCTGACCCTGCCTTAGGGCGGCTAGTACTTGCGGGGTGATTTGGCCCTGAGGGGCCTGTATGGCTAAGAAAGAAGCAATCGAGGTCGAAGGGGTGGTGAAAGAGGCATTGCCCAACGCCATGTTTCGGGTGGACCTGCCCAACGGGCACCAGGTGCTGGCCCACGCCTCGGGCAAGATCCGCCTCCACTTCATCCGCATCCTGCCGGGCGATCGGGTGCTGGTGGAGCTCTCCCCTTATGACCTGACTCGTGGCAGGATAACGTATCGCTTTCGATAGACACCAGAACGGATCGACAGGTGAAGGTACGAGCTTCGGTCAAGCGGCGCTGTGAAAAGTGCAAGATCGTCCGCCGCAAGGGCGTGGTGAGGGTTATCTGCGAGAACCCCCGCCACAAGCAACGCCAGGGGTAGAGGAGGCATCATGGCGCGTATCGCCGGTGTGGACATACCCAGAGACAAGCGGGTGGACATCTCCCTCCGCTACATTTACGGCATCGGGCCCACCCTCTCGAGCACCATTTGCCAGAGCGCGCGGGTGGACCCCGCTACCAAGGTGCGCGACCTGACGGACGACGAGATCAGCCGCATTCGCGAATTCATCGACCGCAACTTCGTGGTGGAGGGCGAGCTGCGCAAGAGCGTGCGCACCAACGTTCAGCGCCTGGTGGAGATCAACTGCTATCGCGGCGTCCGTCACCGGAGGGGCCTGCCGGTGAGGGGCCAGCGCACTCGCACCAACGCCCGCACCAAGCGGGGCGCCCGCAAGACAGTGGCCGGCAAGCGGCGGGCGGTGGCCAAGAAGTAGAACGGCAGGACGAGGAGAGGTATGGCGGAGAAGAAAGCACGAAGCAGGACGCGACGACGGGAGCGCAAGAACATCCCGGTGGGCTGCGCTTACATCCAGTCCACCTTCAATAACACCGTGATCACCCTGACCGACCCCCGAGGCAACGTCATCTCCTGGGCCAGCGCCGGCACCGTCGGCTTCAAGGGCTCGCGTAAGAGCACGCCCTACGCTGCCCAGGTGGCGGCGGACAACGCCGCCCGGCGGGCGATGGAGAACGGGCTGCGCCAAGTGGAGGTGTTCGTGCGAGGGCCGGGCAGCGGGCGCGAGGCGGCCATTCGTTCGCTGCAGGGGGCGGGCATCCACGTATCCAGCATCCGCGATGTGACGCCTATCCCCCACAACGGCTGTCGCCCGCCCAAGCGGCGCCGGGTCTAGCGCTGGTGAGTCCCAAAAGGGAGGAGTGCTGAGTGGCACGGTATCGAGGGCCGATCTGTCGAGTCTGTCGGCGGCTGGGCGAGAAGATGTACCTGAAGGGGGAGAAGTGCTACGCCCCGCGCTGCCCGTTTGAGCGGCGGCCCTTTGCCCCTGGCCAGCGCTCCATGCGCCGCCGCAAGGTGTCCGACCGCGGCCTTCAGCTTCGGGAGAAGCAGAAGGCGCGGGCCAGCTACGGCATCCTGGAGCGCCAGTTCCGCCGCTACTATGAGGAGGCGGTGCGAAGGGTGGGCATCACCGGCGACAACCTGCTGCGCATCCTGGAGCTGCGCCTGGACAACGTCGTCTACCGGCTGGGCTTCGCCGATTCGCGGGCGCAAGCCCGCCAGTTGGTGTGCCACGGTCACATCAGCCTCAACGGGCGCAAGGCGGACATCCCCTCGCACGTCGTCAAGCTGAACGACGTCATCGCCTGGACGGCGCGCGGGGTGAAGAGCGAATTCTACGCCATGGCCCAGGAGCAAGCCAAGGGACGAACTATTCCCTCCTGGCTTGCCCTGGAGGCGGAGAAGATGACGGGACGGGTGCTCGCGGCGCCGGTGTCCGAAGACATCGGTGCCAAGTTCGACCCGACCACCATTGTTGAGTTCTATTCCCGATAGTAAGCATCTAAAACGGAAGCGAGGAGGTGGGTCTCTGTGACCCAGCTAGCCGTTCCCCAGATCGAGATCGTGGAGAGTGACAACGACTACGCCCGCATAGTGGCCGAGCCCCTGGAGCCTGGCTTTGGGATTACCATGGGCAATGCCCTTCGGCGGGTCCTCCTTAGTTCCCTGCCCGGCGCGGCCGTCGTGTCCGTCCGCATCGACGGCGTGCAGCACGAATTCTCCACCATTCCCCACATGAAGGAGGACATCATCGAGTTCCTCCTGAACGCCAAGGAGCTGCGCTTGCGTGCCCTCTCCGACCGGCCGGGCAAGCTCTTCCTGGAGGTCATCGGTCGCGAGGGCGGCGTCACCGCCGCCGATATCCAGTCGCCGCCCGACTACGAGATCGTGAACCCGGAACTCCACCTGGCGACCCTGGACTCTACCGACGCCGAGCTGCGGGTGGAGTTCAACGTAGAACAGGGGCGTGGCTACGTCCCCGCCGGCCAGACCGATGGCCTGCCCATCGGGGTGATCCCGGTGGACGCCATCTTCACCCCCGTGCACAAGGTCAACTATAAGGTCGAGCGCACGCGCGTCGGCCAGGCCAGCAACTACGACCGTCTCGTTCTGGAGGTCTGGACCGACGGCACCATCAGCGCCGTGGACGCCATCAGCCAGAGCGCCGATATCCTCTTGGGTCAGCTCTCCCTGTTCAGCCAGCTAGGCAAGCCGTCGCCGCCGGTGGTGGAGCGTGGCCTGGGGGCAGGCACCACCCTCACGCCCAGCCGCCACAAGACGCCGATCGAGGATCTGCAGCTTTCGGTGCGGGCCTACAACTGCCTGAAGCGCAGCGGCCTGATGACGGTGGGGCAGGTGCTGGAGAAGAGCGAGGACGAACTGCTCTCCCTGCGCAACTTCGGCCGCAAGTCCTACGACGAGTTGCGGGCCCGCCTCATCGAGCTGGATTTCCTAGCCGCTGAAGGGCCCGAGGAGGAGGAGGGGGTGACTGTCGAGGCCCCGTCCGTCATCGAGGAAGAGGAGCTGCCGGCGGTGGTGGCCCGCGCGGCCGAGCCGCCGTCTGTGGAGGAAGTGGCCGCGCCGGAGCCGGTGGCGGTGGCGGAAGAGCCGGCGGCGGAAGAGGTGGTGGTGGAGGAGATGGTGGCGCCGGCTGAGCCGGAGGCGCCGGCCGAGCCGGAGCCGGTGGCCGCCGCGCCGCCCAAACGGGAACGCAAGCGGGCCAAGGCCGAGGAGCCGCCCCCTGCCCTCGAGGAGGGCGAGGAAGAAGAGATGCCGGAGTGGCAGCGGAAGCTCCTGGCGCTCAAGAGAGAGGTCGGCGAAGAAGAGGAGGGGGGCTAGGCGGCCATGGCGCATCGCATCGCGGGACGCAAGCTGGGCCGACCCACGGACCATCGCCTGGCAATGTTGCGCAACCAGGTGACGGATCTTCTTCGCCACGAGAAGATCGTCACCACCGAGGCCAAGGCACGGGAAGTGCGTGGCATCGCCGAGAAAGTGATCACCTGGGGCAAGCGGGGCAGCTTGCACGCCCGCCGCCAGGTCTTGCGCATCGTCACCGATAAGGACACGGTGAAGAAGCTGTTCGACGACCTGGGGCCCCGCTTCGCCGACCGGCCCGGCGGCTACACGCGCATCACGAAGCTGGGATCGCGGCAGGGCGATGCCTCTCGCATGGCCCAGCTCGAACTGGTGGGCGAGGAAGAAAAGGAGTAGGCTGCCGTCCGGCCGTGGCTGCCGAGGAGAGGGACGACGGGGCGCCCCTGCGGAGGATCGCCCTGGTGGTGGAGTACGAAGGGACGGCCTACGCGGGCTCGCAATATCAGAAGGACGCCCGCACGGTCCAGGGGGAACTGGAGAAGGCATTGAAGAAGCTGACGGGTAAGGCCATCCGGGTGGCCCTGGCGGGGCGCACCGACGCTGGTGTGCACGCCAAGGGCCAGGTGGCTGCTTTCCTCACTACGGTACCCTACGAGCCAGGGGTGTTCGAGCGGGCGCTGAACAGCCACCTGCCCCAGGACATCGCCGTGCGCTCGGCCCAGGATGTGGCCCTTAGCTTCGACGTCCGCCGCCACGCCCGTCGGCGCTGGTATCGCTATTGCATCTACAACGGCCACTCGCGACGCCCCCTGTTCCGGAGCCGGTGCTGGCATGTGCCCGAGCCGCTGAACGTGGAGGCCATGCGGGAGGCCGCTCAACACCTGATGGGACGCCAGGACTTCGTCGCCCTCGCGGCGCCCGCGGCCGGTCGCAGCACCGTGCGGACGGTCTACTGGGCCGAAGTGCGGCGCCGTCGCTGGCGGGTGGTGTTCGACATCGAAGCGGACGCCTTCCTGCCTCAGCAGGTGCGGCGGACGGTGGGGGCGCTGGTGCGCGTTGGTCAGGGCAAGGACACCGTCGAGGGCTTCCGGCGGCTGCTGGCCTCTGGCCAGCCGGGCGCGGCGTCCTTCGCTGCGCCGGCGGCCGGTCTTTGCCTGATGGCAGTCAGATACGAGGATGTGGACCTTGGCAACGATGAAGAGGACCCCGACATATAGTCTGAGGGCCCGTGACATCACCCGCGAGTGGTTGGTGTTGGACGCCGCCGATCAGACGCTGGGGCGGCTGGCGACCCGCATCGCCCGGCTGCTGCGGGGCAAGCATAAGCCCACGTTCTCGCCGCACCTGGAGATGGGCGACTACGTCATCGTGGTGAACGCCGCCCGCGTGCGGGTCACCGGCAAGAAGCTGCGGCAGAAAATCTACTATCGCCACTCGGGCTACCCCGGCGGGTTGAAGAGCGTGACCCTGGGCGAGTTGATGGCCACCCGGCCCACGCGGGTGGTGGAGATGGCGGTGCGGGGCATGCTCCCTCACAACCGGCTGGGGCGCAAGATCTTCAAGAACCTGAAGGTCTACGCCGGCCCGGAGCACCCCCACGAGGCCCAGGTCAAGGGCTCGCAGAAGGAAGCGGCGACGCAGGAAGGGTCCGGCGGGGCCGTCGGCACGGCATAGGAGGACGCGAGAAGTGGTCGAGGAACGGGTTCTGGAGCAGCACTACTTCTATGGCACCGGTCGGCGTAAGACGGCGGTGGCGCGCGTGCGCCTCTACCCTGGCACGGGGACCATCGACGTCAATGGGCGGCCCTTCCAGGAGGTGTTCACCCGCCCGGTGCATCAGGCCGCGGTGCGCCAGCCGCTGCTCGTGACTGAGACGCTAGACAAGTTCAACGTGCAGGTGAAGGTGGCCGGCGGCGGCGTCAGCGGCTGGGCTGACGCCATTGGCCACGGCATCGCGCGGGCGCTGGTGGCCGCCGGCGAGACCATCGCCGCTGACGGCGAGAACCCCTATAAGCCCATCCTCCGCAAGGCGGGCTTGCTGACCCGCGACGCCCGGATCAAGGAGCGCAAGAAGTACGGCCTGAAGCGGGCCCGCAAGGCGCCGCAGTACACCAAGCGCTAGGTCGAACCAAGAACCGGGAACCCAGAACCGGCCTCGCTGCCGGCTCCTCCGGCGTCCAGCAGGCTCTTTAGCACCGCCCCCTCTTTCATCACCAGGCGGACGTTGCTCTTGCCTCGCCGAGCGCCTTCTAGGCCGGCTGCTCGGCTAGCCATTCCTTGAGCCGGTCGATGATGACGGTGGGGGCCGGCGCTACCTCGTTCAGGACGGCCAGGTAAAGGCTGACGTAGTCGCCGAAGAAGACGGTGCTCAAGATGTGGGCCAGAGGGCTACGGCCCATGGCCTCCACCGCCTCGCTCTCTACGCCCGCTTCGGCCAGGGCCCGGCGGGTGAAGTCGTAGCGCAGCAGGATGCGTGGGTGAAGGGAAGGCGCCCGCAGGAACACCACGAAAGCCGCCTCGGCGATGGCTGTGGGGAGGGCGTAGCCGACGATAGCGTTGTGGTTGGCCTCGGGTAGCTCCTCGTAGAAGGCCCACATCTTGCTGGCCTCGTTAAGGTTGGTCTTCCAGCGGCGGGCCACGTCGGTGAGAAGGCCGGCGCCGTATACGACCGGCAGGCGCCCGTGCAGGCGAGCGGCGAGCTGCTTGGCGGGGTTCTCCGCCATCGGCACGTCCTCGCCGATGCGGCGCAGCAGTCCCTGCATCACCGCGATGGCCTCGGCCACGTCGGCGCCTTTGTCGGCGATGATCCCCAGCTTGCCGGCGATGGCCAGCAGGGGCATGAGGCTATAACCCAGAGCGGCCCGCGGCGTGGACTGGTACTGGAAGACGAAGGCGGGGACGCCGTTGGCGCGGGCGGTGGCGAGGAGCTGGCCGCCGGTGGTGATGGCCAGTTTCTTGGCGTTGGTGCCCAGGCCTGTTTGGAAGGCCGAGAGCGTCTCCTCGGTGTTGCCGCTGTAGCTGGAGGCGATGAGGAGCGTCTGCCCGTCCACCAGCAAGGGCAAGTGGTAGCCGCGGTGGCTGAAGATGGGGACAGGACTCTCCAGGGCGGCCAGCGCCCGCAGCAGGTCGCCGGCGATGGCCGAGCCGCCCATGCCCAGGATGACCACCTTATCGATATTGCCGTAGTGGGCGGGCAGGTCGAAGGTCTGAGCCTCCTGCCAGGCTGCCTGGCACTGGCGGGGTAGGTCGCGGACGGTGGCCCGCATGTTCTGGGGGTCGCTGCGTTGGTAGGCGGTGGGGTCGTCCAGCACGCTCATGGCTGGATCCCGGCTAGCTCTCGTCCCGCCTGGAGCACCTTCGCCACCAGGGCCTCGTCCAGCACCTCTGTGTAGATGCGCAGGAGGGGCTCGGTGCCCGAGAAGCGAAGGAGGAGCCAGCCGCCGCCCTCCAGGTGGAAGCGGAAGCCGTCGGTGGTGTCGATGGCAGTGACGGCCAGGCCGGCGATACGGTCGGGCCGCGCCTTGGCCAGGCGCTGGCGCAGGATCGGCGCCTGCTCCGGCGTCAGGTGGATGTCGATGCGGTCGTAGAAGTGGGCGCCCACCTTCTCGTAGAGCTCGGCCAGCAGCTCCGAAGGGCGGCGCCCGCGGCGAGCCATCAGATCCAGGAAGTAGAGGGCGGAGACGACGCCATCGCGCTCCGGCAAGTGGCCGCGGAAGGCGTAGCCGCCACTCTCCTCGCCGGCAACGATGGCGTCCTCGGCGATCATCTTCGGGCCCAAGAACTTGAACCCCACCGGCGTCTCGAAGACGGGCACACCGTAGAGCGCACCCAGGCTCTGGATCATGCGGGTGCTAGTGAGGGACTTGACCAGTGGCCCCCGCTCGCCGCGCACCTCCAGCAGGTAGTAGGCCAGCAGAGCGAACACCTGGTGCTGGTTGAGGAACTCGCCCCGCTCGTCGATGACGCCCAGGCGATCGCCGTCGCCGTCGGTGGCCAGGCCCACGGCGGCGTTGCGGCGCCGCACCGCACGGGCCAGCAGGCTGAGGTTCCGCATGATCGGCTCGGGGTTGTCCATGCCGGGGAAGAGGGGGTTACGTTCGGCCCGCAGCTCCCGCACCTGCGTCTTGCCGCCGGACAATAGCTCTCGGATGTAGCCTGCGGCGGCCCCGTGCATGGAATCGACGACTACCCCCAGGCCAGCCTCCCGCAGGAACTCCAGGTCCACCAGCCGGGCGATCTGTTCCCGGTAGGCCGGCCGCGGGTCGAAGACCTCCACTAGCCCCTGGGACATAGCCTCTGCTAAGGGCAACCGCTCCACGTCCCCTGAAGCGATGATCTGCGGGATGCGCGCCTCGACTTGGGCCAGCACCTCCGGCGGGGCGCTGCCGGCGTACTGCGGCCGGAACTTGAACCCCGACCACTGGCCGGGATTGTGGCTGGCGGTGATGACGACAGAGCCCCCGGTCTTGCGGTCGAGGATGGCGTAGCCGACCACAGGGGTGGGCGCTGGCCGGTCGCACAAGTACGCGCGAATGCCATTGGCGGCTACCACCTCGGCCACGGCGGCGGCGAAGTCCTCGGAGGCGAAGCGGGTGTCGTAGCCCACCACCAGCCCTCGCCCGGCGAGGCCCACCTCCTTCAGGTAGAGGGCGACGCTCTGGGCGACGGCGCGCACGTTGGGGAAGGTGAAGTCCTCGGCGATGATGCCGCGCCAGCCGTCGGTGCCGAACTTGATGGGGGTGGTCACCGGCGGCCTCCCACGGCGGCAGCCAGGGTCGGGAGCTCCTTGGTGGCCTCTGTCAGGTCCTTCACCGTGTCGATGGCGCGCCAGTAGGCGCGGCTGCGATAGGCCCGAAGCTGCCCGCGCTCCGCCAGCAGAGGGAAGGCGGTGTCCTCGTGGTCGCCCACGTCAGGGAGCAGGTCGAAGAAGGGGCGGGAGAGGACGTAGAGGCCGGCGTTCACCCAGTAGGGCAGGCGCGGCTTCTCCTCGAAGCGGCGGATGCGGCCGTCGCGGGTCACCTGCGCGATGCCATAGGGGCTGACCAGCGGGGCCAGCATGACAGTGGCCACGGCCCCCGAGGACCGATGGGCCCGCAGAACGGGGCCCAGCGGCTGGTTGCTAATGGTGTCGCCGTTGGTGCCGATGACCAGCTCCTCGCTGCTGGGGACGCGGCCAAAGGCGAGCTTGAAGGCGCCGCCGCGGCCCAGGGGCTGGTCCTCCAGGGAGTATTCGATGCGTACTCCCCAGCGGCTGCCGTCGCCGAAGTAGTCCTGGATCACGTCCGCCCGGTAGCCGCAGAGAAGGATGGCGTGGCTGACGCCGTTCCGCTGCAGCCAGGCGAGATGATACTCCAGGATGGGCTTGCCGGCCAGCAGGATCATGGGCTTGGGGCGGTCCTCGGTGAGGGGCCGCAGCCGCTCGCCTTTGCCGCCAGCCAGCACCAGGGCGTACATCGTCTGCCGGGCTCCTTCACTCTGCAGTCATGATAACCCTGGGGGCCGACAAAAGGTATTGCCGCCTGCCCCCTCAGCATCCCCGTCGCAGGGGTCCTCGACGGGGGAGTACAGAGGGGTTCTCACCTCTGTCCCCGGGTCTCGGAGCGCGTACCCCCAGGATCTGCTTGTGGGCCATGTCCGGGCGGGCAGGCGACTCAGAAGAACGTGTCAGTACTTTTCTCCGGGCGCCAACCTTGAGCCGAGCATCACCCAGAAGCCGCCTTTGTCGTCAAAAGTATTCGGCACTATTCGGTAATGCTGCTGGTATACTTCCCGGTAGACCTCCTCCGAAAGCTCGACTGCGACCATGCGCAGAATGTATTGGTCAGGCTGCGATCTGAACCATAATCCCCACACCTTCCCATCGGGTCCATCGAGCACTGCATACTCTGCCACGTTCAACCTCCCTTGTCCCCGGCCGCCCCAACGCTCGTGGGCGGGCACGGCGTACATGCTCAACGCGGCTCACCCACTGCGGGCGGCCCGCTCCTCCCCGGCCACGGCTTCCTCCTGGGCTGCGGCCTCCAGGCCGGCCTCGTTGCGCAGCAGTTCCGCCTTGTCCGTGCGCTCCCAGGGGGCGTCGATGTCGTCGCGGCCGAAGTGGCCGTAGGCGGCGGTGGGACGGTAGATGGGTCGTCGCAGGTCTAGGTC
>Ga0315279_10005362_pt1 | contig 16687 bp, 14 predicted proteins | sample YL17G06_20_MG_FD_203694 | JGI IMG/M metagenome (GOLD analysis project Ga0315279, IMG submission 203694) | Sediment microbial communities from Yellowstone Lake, YNP, Wyoming, USA - YL17G06_20 | ecosystem: Environmental > Aquatic > Freshwater > Lake > Sediment | place: USA: Wyoming | collected...
CGGACGCGGCCCGAAGGGTCGGCCGCCTGGCGATCGGGTTCGCCCCGGCCGGCGGCCACCCAAATGCCGCGGGCCACCCGCATGACGGGATGGAGGGCCGTGGTGAGGCCGCTGGCGGGGCGGACCACCCGCATCTCATCCGCATCCATGACGTGGGTGTACGGCTCCCGGTTCGAGACCACGACGAGCAACCGATCCTGGAGTTGCTCGGCCAGAAGACGGGCCAGGGCCTCGCGGCTGGCGGACCCGTTTTCGCCCGGGGTGAGTCCGCGCCAGCGGCGCCAGAGCCGGCGCAAGGCGCCGTTGGGGCGAGGTGATGTCGGGAGGATCGCTTGGGATCGCATCACGCGCCGCCCTCAAGCGATGCGCCGCCGACCACGCGCAGTAACATCAGGTAATCCGCCAGGTGCCTCGTGATGAGGAAGTTCCGCCGGACGTGCTCCCGCGCGATCCGGCCGATCCGGGTCGCCGCCTCGGGATTGTGCAGCAGGTACCGGATCCGGTAGGCCGCCCCCTCGACGGAGTTCACGGTGTAGCCGGTCAGGTCGTAGACGATCTGCACCGTGATGCCCCCTGCAGTCCCCCCGATCACCGGCTTGCCCTTCCACATCGCCTCGGCCACGGTGAGACCAAACCCCTCCCGGGTGGACTTCTGGAGCACCACGGTGGCCGCCCGCTGGAGGGCGTTGATCTCCAGGTGGGCGTCCGGTGGCAGTTCCAGCACGTGGATGTCCGGGTCGCGTCCCGCGGCCTCGCGGACCTCCTCCAACACGACCTGTCCCTCGGGGTCATCCACCGCCCCGCCCCCCGCCAGGACCAGGCGGCACTCGGTGCGCCGCTTCACCATCCGGTAGGCGTTGATCACTCCGACCGGATCTTTGAACCGGTCGAACCGGGAAACCTGGAGGAGGATCGGCTTGTCCTGGGGGACGCCCAGGCGGCTCAGGATTCCCGCCACCTCCCGATCGGACAGCTCCCGGTTCTTGTCGCTCAGCGGATCGATGGACGGGTAAACGAGGTATTGCGGGATGGGAAGCCGCTGGGCAAACTTGGGGAGGGAGAAGACGGCTGCGTCATATCGCTCCACGTAGCCCCGCAGGAAATTCCACACCCGCCGCTGCGGCCGCGAGGCATCGATGTGGCAGCGCCAGACCCACTCGCCCCGCGTGTCCCGTCGCAGGATGAGGGCGACCGGCTGCGGGTCGTGGATCATGATGAGGTCCGCGTCCAGCGGGAGCCGCTCTGCGTTCTGCCGGTTACACTCCAGGAAGATCTCGTACATGTCATCGGTAATGACCTGTTCCTCCCCCTGGAGGGAGTTGTGGAACGCCTTGGTCACCCGAAAGAACTCCGGGTCCCCGTCCAGGACCTCCCACGACGCCTTGACCCCGAGATCGTTCAACAGGGGCACCATGCGCATGAGGATCTCCGCGACGCCCCCGCCCTGGCGCGTGGAGTTGACGTGGAGGAACGACCGCCCCTGCACCTTCTCGCTCAGCCTGCAGAGAAATTCCACGGTGCCCGGGGGGGCAACCTCACGGTAGGCTTCCAGGCTGGCAGGGATCATCACGGGGTGCTCACACCAGAGCGCATGCTTGCCACCAAGCCGGCCGGCGCCTGACCAGGCCTGTTCAGGTCGGCGTCGCAGAGCCGTAGGAGTTCGGTTCGCAGCCGCTCCAGACTCCCGGCGTAGGGGTCCACCCGGTTGACGGCCTCGGCCAGAGCGGTGCGCCCGAGCCCCTCGCGCAGCCAGACCGCAAAGTCCGTCTCCGGTCGGGCGAGTCGCCGCGGGGCCTCGATGGTGTGGAAGTAGATGGCACTCGGCTGAATCGCGGCCAGCCCAGTCCGGAATTCCTCGAGGCTGTCAGCGGTGACGCCCGTCGGCACCTCGACGATTCGAGACTGAATGAAATCGAACGGCTCGCCGAAGATCACCCTGGGCACGATGGTGAGATGACTCAGGTGGTCATCGATGATGGTGAGGATCTCTTCGCGGAGCGCCTCCAACGAGGAGAATTCGAGCGGGCTTACCACGCCCAGCCGTTCCCCCAGCACCCGATCCCGGACCTGGATCGCCGCCCAGGTAGCGAAATCATTGGGATACGGCGCCCCCACGAACCCATGGCGGAGGAAGTGCCCGTGGGTGTGGTAGTGGACGCAGTCCAAGGGGACGTCGGCCAGGAGATCGGCCAGCTCCCGCTCGTCGTCGGCGCGGAGGCCGAGGATCTGGATCAGCTCGCTGCAGGCCACGAACTCGAACCGGCTCATGCGTACCACTTCCAGGCAAAGCGGGAAGGCTCGCGTCGGGACTCCGCGGCAGGAGCCCACTCGTCAGGACACTCGGCGCAGTCGCATCCGCGGCCTCGGACACAGGCCTGGCAGCAATACACTGGGCCCTTCTGCGGCTGCGGGATCCAGATGGCTCGGTCGCCACAACCAGAACACAGGCGGAACTCACCCGTCTGACTCATGACATCCCTCCTGGGCTGGGAGGCGAGGACAGAGCCTCGTGCCGGACGGGAGCGCCCGCTGCAATGCCTGCAGCAGTTCCTCCATCCGGAAGGGCTTGAAGATGTACTCGAAGGCGCCTTTCTCCATGGCATCCATGTACGTGCTGACGTCGCCGAAGGCGGTGATGAGGATCACGGGTGTCCCCGGGCACATCGTGCGCAGGCCCGGTAAGAGATCCAGGCCGCTCAGGCCAGGCATGTTCTTGTCGAGGACGATGGCTGCGAACGACTCGGCGCGCAGGCGAATCAGCGCCTCGGCGCCATTCGCCACCCCCTCCACTGCGTAACCCTCATCACTCAGAACGTCCGTGAGGAGGGCGCGCATATCGGGGTCGTCGTCCACGACGAAGATGCGGGTGTGGGTCTCGTGTTCTCCGTGTCGTTCAGGTGATAGCGTGGGCATTGCAGCGCCTCTCCTCATCCTGCGGGCCCAAATCGTGTGGCTGAACCGTCCGTCAGAGATACATGGAGGCAGCCGTCCGGTGAGGCGGATCGAGAAGCCTTCCGGCTCGCTCAATGGAATGAGAGCAAGGGCGGTGCCGAGTTGGGATTGGTCCCTTCGTGATCAGTCCGGCGGCAAGAATGGCGCGAGGTTACATGTTGTGGGAAGAGCTGGCATCAGGGAAGCGGAGAAATGCTCCGCTGAAAGTCTGGCACGCTCTGCTGGCGTCTACGTGGCCGCGAGCACGGGGAAGTGTCGAGAAACAGGGAGCGAAGTCAGCCTGTCCCGCTCAATGACGAGGTGTCACCGGCGGAGATTTGCCTCTGCCAGCGGTACAGTGTGCGCTTGCTGACCCCGAGGATCTCGGCGGCCTTGGCCTTGTCGCCACCAACCTCGCGTAGGACGAGGGAAACATACTCGACCGTCAACTCTTCGAGCGTGGGGCGGCGCGCCGCCTGCGCCAGGAGAGCTGCGGGAGTGGCTCCGGCGGAAGCATCCAGGAGCAGTGCCTCCGGAGGGATCTGGTCACCGCCCGCCAACGTCACCGCTCGCTCCACCACGTTCTCCAGTTCCCGGACGTTCCCGGGCCACGGGTGTCGCAGGAGGGCGGCCATGGCCTCCGGGGTGAACCCTCGAATATCCTTCACCGATGCGGCCACCGCGCGACGGAGGAAATGCTCGGCCAGGAGCGGGATGTCCTCGCGCCGCTCGCGCAATGGTGGGAGATGGATGGGGATCACGGCTAGCCGGTAATAGAGGTCCTCGCGGAACAGACCCTCCTGGATTCGCGCCACGAGATCCTTGTTGGTGGCTGCGATCAGGCGGAGATCCACCGGGGCCGCTTCGTCGCTTCCGACGGGACGCACCACGCGATCCTCGATGACCCGAAGGAGCTTGGCCTGGAGTTCCGGCGCCATGTCGCCAACCTCGTCCAGGAAAAGAGTCCCTCCCTCGGCCTCCCGAAACAGGCCACGGCGGGCCTTCATGGCGCCAGTGAACGCGCCCTTGACGTGACCGAACAGTTCGCTTTCCAGGAGGCCAGCCGGCACTGCCGCACAGTTCACCGGGACGAAGGGTCGTTCGGCCCGGGGGCTGTTGTAGTGGAGGGCCTTCGCCACCAACTCCTTCCCTGTTCCGCTGTCTCCGCTGATGAGGATATTGGCATCGCCCGGGGCGGCCTGGCGGATGAGGGCGAACACCGCCTGCATCGCCGGGCTGGCTCCCAGGAGGTTGCGGAACCGGTATCGTCCGGCCACTTCCTCGCGGAGCCGGCGGTTCTCCTCGCGGAGGCGCCGGTCCTCCAGCGCCTTTCCCACCAGCAGGCTGATCTCTTCCAACGCGAAGGGCTTGGTGACATAGTCATAGGCGCCATGGCGAATGGCCTGGATTGCGGTCTCGATGCTGCCGAAGGCGGTGAACAGAATGACCGGCGCCTCCCGCTGGGTCTCCCGGGCGGTGCGCAGGACCTCCATGCCGTCCACATCGGGCAACCGAAGGTCTGTCAGCACGACGTCGAACTCGCCGGAGCGGAGCGCTGCGATCGCCTCGGCCCCCCGGCCGGCTCCCGTCACCGCGTATCCCTCGCCTTCCAGGTGTTCGCGCACGAGGGCCAGCATCTCGGGATCGTCCTCGACGATCAGCACCCTGTGACGTTGCTCGGCCATCGTCACCTCTGCTGCAATCTAGAGCCGACAACCGACAATGGAAAACCGGTCAGAGGGGTCTCCCGGTTGTCGGTTGTCAGGTGTCCGTTTGAACTTCTGCGTCCCCCGCGGACGCGACCGCGCCGGCGGGGGACGCAGTGGGCCACCGCAGGAGGACAGTCGTTCCGGCGCCCTCGGCGCTCTGCACCTCGATGGCGCCACGGTGGGCCCGCACGATGTCCTCGACGATCGAGAGGCCCAGGCCGGTCCCGCCGCGCCGTTCCTTCGTGGAGAAGAAGGGCTCGAAAATCTGTTCGAGCTGATCGCGGGGCATCCCGCGGCCGGTGTCTGACACGACGAGGGTGAGGAATGGCCCTTCGGGCCGCCCCCGTTCGATCCGAGGCCGGGCATCGGCGGTCTCGGGATCGGCCTGGCTTGCGGCCAGTCGCACCTGTCCGCCAGGGGGGGTCGCATCCAGCGCGTTGGTCATCAGGTTGAGGAGGACCTGTTGCGCCTGGTCCAGGTCCGCGAGGATGGGCGGCAGACTGTCGGGAACTTGTGTCTCTACGTTCACCTGTCGTTGGCGGGCCAGTGGTTCCAAGAGTTCGACGGTCCGGGCGAGCATCGGGCCGACGGGGACGGAACATATTGCCGGGCGCCGGGGCCGGGCGTACTCCAGGAGCTGGCGGATGATCCCGCTGATCCGTTCAATCTGGCGCAGGATGGTGACTACATGCCGAGACAGCGGGTGATCGGGCGGGAGGCCCTTCTGGATGACTTCCGCCCGCCCGGAGACGATGTTCAACGGGGTTCCGACCTCGTGCGCCACCTCGCTGGCCAGCCGGCCCACAGTCGCTAGCTTCTGCGCCTGCTGGACCTGCCTCTCCAGCTCCAGGCGGGCCTGGGCCTCAGCCGTGGTCCGCGCCTGAGCCGCCTGAAGGCTCTCCGCCATCCGGTTGAATGCCGACGCCAACTGGCCGATCTCGTCGCGGCGATGCAGTGTGAGCCGGCGACTCAGGTCGCCATGACCAATGGCGAGGGCGGACCGCACCAGTTGCCCGATGGGTTGGCGAATGCTGATGCGGACGGTCAGCCAGATGACCAGGGCGATGGTAAGGCTCAACAGGCTGAGCCGCAATACCTGTTCGCGATTTGCTTCCCGGATCTGTCGCTGGACGCGGGTGGCTAGGTGAACGACCTCCAGGACGCCGATGATGGCTCCGCGCCGGGTTTTCAGGGGAAGGATCGCGTAGACGGCGGGGCGCTCCTGAACGTCAAGGTATCGTTCGAGCGTCTTCCCGCTCTTGAGCACCTGCTCCAAGTCCGCCTGGGGGACCAATATGGTGGCACTCTCATCAGACATGGCGCTGCTGATGTCCTCCAGGTTGCGGTCAAAGATTCGGATGCGGTCCACCGGGTTCGGGTCGCGGACCATCGCGGCCAACAGCTCCTGGATGTCCTGGGGCCGTCGGTCCCGGAGAGCGTGCTCCACGGCCAGCTTGATGGCATTCGCCAGAACCAGGACCTCTTGCTGGAGTTCGGCGATGAGCCGCTGCCGCTCCTGGCGGGCGCGGATGTAGCCGAAGCCTGACATCACGACGGCTACGACGAGGAGCAGCAGGAGCGTGAGTTTGGTCGCGATGCGCATGACCGGAACTCAGGCCGAAGGACGGAGACGCGATTCCAGCAACGCAGGGGCTCCTGTTGTTCGGGCGGCGCCCCCTGCCTGGAGTTCATGTACGCTAGCACAGCCCTGGGGGACAGGCAAGCAAGACAGGAAATCCACCGGAGAGGGGAACCGTATCGGAAGATTTGGCCAGATCTGTCCTCGTGTCCCGGATTGCATTTTCTTGTGATGGGCGGAGAAGCCAAATATGGTAAATTGACGCAGAAACACCCTGGCGTCACGCGCCCGTTGCGGACCATGGATGGCGCGCGCACCCGCCGATCTCCTCCGGTTGCCCCTTGCCTTCGGGGTGACCGGCGAGGGGCGTTGCCAGGTGGTGTCCGGACCGAGGGGGGTAACCTTTTCGTCGCCAGGGAGAGAAGGGAATGCCACACCAGGAGCAATTGGCCCAGCTCTGCGTCAACGCCATCCGGATGCTCGCCGCCGATGCCGTGCAAAAGGCGAAGTCGGGACATCCGGGGATGCCCATGGGGGCGGCGGCCATGGCCTACGTGCTGTGGACCCGCTTCCTGAAACACAACCCGAGAAACCCCAAGTGGCCCGACCGGGATCGCTTTGTCCTCTCGGCCGGGCACGGGAGCATGCTGCTGTACGCCTTGCTCCACCTGACCGGCTACGAACTCACGCTCGACGACATCCAGCATTTTCGCCAGTGGGAGAGCAAGACCCCGGGCCATCCCGAGGTGGGGGTCACGCCTGGGGTGGAGACCACCACCGGCCCCCTGGGTCAGGGGTTTGCCAACGGCGTCGGGATGGCGATCGCGGAGCGGCATCTGGCGGCGGAGTTCAACCGGCCCGGGCACACGATCGTGGACCATTACACCTACGCCATCGTGAGCGATGGCGATCTGATGGAAGGCGTGGCGTCCGAGGCAGCCTCGTTGGCCGGGCACCTGAAGCTCCACAAGCTGATCACCCTGTATGACGACAACCACATCTCCATTGACGGGAGCACCTCTCTCGCCTTCACCGAGGATGTCGGCCGGCGCTTCGAGGCCTATGGCTGGGACGTACACAGCGTGGCGGATGGGAACGACCTCGCTGCGGTCGAGGACGCTATCCGCGCGGCGCAGGCCGAGACATCGCGGCCGTCCTTGATCCTGTGCCGGACGCACATCGGGTATGGCAGCCCGAACAAGCAGGACTCCAGCAAGGCCCACGGCGAGCCCCTCGGAGAAGACGAGGTCAAGCTCACCAAGGAGAGACTCGGCTGGCCCCTCACGCCCGCATTTCTGGTTCCCGAGGAGGCCCGGCAGGAGTTCCGGAAGGCCGTGGAGCGGGGCAAGGCCAGGGAAACGGAATGGCAGCAGCGCTTCTCCGCGTACGCGGCGGCCTTCCCGGACGAGGCAGCTCGTTGGGAGCAGTACATGAGCGGGAAGCTCCCGCAGGGCTGGGACGCGGATCTCCCCACGTTCAAGCCGGGCGACCCGGCCCTGGCGACGCGCGCCGCGTCGGGGAAGATCCTACACGCCCTCTCGCCGAAGGTGACGAACCTGCTGGGGGGCTCTGCCGATCTCGCTCCGTCCAACAACACCTACGTGCAGGGCGTCCCCGAGTTCCAGCCGGGCTCGTACGCGGGCCGGAATTTCCGGTTCGGCGTGCGGGAGCACGCCATGGGATCCATCTCCAACGGGATGGCGCTGCACGGCGGGCTCCGGCCGTACACGGGAACCTTCCTGATCTTCTCCGACTACATGCGGCCGGCGATGCGGCTGGCTGCTCTGATGCAGGTTCCGGTCATCTTTATCTTCACCCACGACAGCATTGGGGTGGGCGAGGACGGACCCACACACCAGCCCGTCGAGCACCTCGCGGCCCTGCGCGCCATCCCCGGCCTCACCGTGATCCGGCCGGCGGATGCCAACGAGACGGTCGAAGCGTGGCGGATCGCCCTGACCCACTCCGGCCCGACGTGTCTGGTCCTGACACGGCAGAATCTCCCGGTCCTGGATCGCGCCCGGATGCAGCCCGGCGGCGGCGTGGCGCGAGGCGCGTATGTCCTGGCGGATAGCGAGGAGGGAACCCCCCAGGTTATCCTGATCGCCACGGGGTCCGAGGTGACGGTCGCCGTCGCGGCGCAGAAGCTTTTGGCCGAGAGGGGCGTGGCCGCCCGCGTGGTCAGCATGCCGTCCTGGGACCTCTTCGAGCGGCAACCGCAGAGTTACCGCGACAGCGTCCTGCCGCCCGCCGTGACAGCCAGGGTGGCCATCGAGGCCGCAGTCCCCCTGGGTTGGCACAAGTACGTCGGTCCGGCGGGCGAGATCGTCGGGATGACGCGGTTCGGCTCCTCGGCCCCGGGCCCCGTCCTGTTCGAGAAATTCGGCTTCACGGCGGAGAACGTGGCGGCCCGGGCGATGGCCCTCTTGGCAAAATGAGAGCTGGCAATCGGGCAACGGGGCAATTTGGTTTTGCGGCCGCTTCGTCCCCCGGATTGCCTGGTTGCCAAGTCGCCAGGTTGCCCGTTGAGCAGAGAGGTGAGCCATGAGAAACCCAAAGATTGAGGTGGGCGGACTGGGTGCGTACGCGTCCCAAGTGGAGACGGCGCTCACCGATCTGGCGACGCGGGACGCGGCGAGCAGGATCTGGGCCAAGGATCCCTCGCTCTGGAAGTCTGAGCCTGACCACCAGAAGATCATCCGGAACAGCCTGGGCTGGCTGACGGTCATGGCCACGGTCCGGCAGCATGCCTCAGGTCTGGCGCGATTCGCCGTGGAGGTTAGCCGGGCCGGTTTCCGTCACGTCCTGCTTCTGGGCATGGGCGGGAGCAGCCTGTGTCCCGATGTCCTGCGCCTGACCTTCGGCGAGGCGGCCGGGTTTCCCAGGCTGGCGGTCCTGGACACGACGGACCCGGCCAGTGTCCAGGCCCTCCAGCAGTCCGTGGACCTGCCGCGCACCCTCTTCATCGTGGCCAGCAAGTCGGGAACCACGCCGGAGATCACGGCCTTCTATCAGTATTTTTTCAACAAGGTCAAGGGGCTCAAGGGCGAGCGGGCCGGGGAACAGTTCATCGCCATCACCGACGCCGGAACCCCGCTGGAGCGGACGGGCGGCGAAGCCGAGTTCCGCCATGTCTTTCTCAACCCGTCGGACATCGGGGGCCGCTACTCGGCCCTGTCATTCTTCGGCATGGTCCCGGCGACGCTGATCGGCCTGGACGTCCTGCGGATGCTTCACCGCGCGGAACAGATGGCCCAGGCCTGCGGACCGGGGACTCCGTTTCGGGAAAATCCGGGCGTATGGCTGGGCGCCGTCATGGGTGCTTTGGCCAAGGCGGGGCGGGACAAGCTGACCTTCGTCTGCTCCCCCGAGATCGCCTCGTTCGGCTATTGGGTGGAGCAGCTCATCGCCGAGAGCACGGGCAAGGACGGGACGGGGATTCTACCCGTTGAGGGAGAGGCGCTCGGCGATCCCGGCGTGTACGCGGACGATCGAGCCTTCGTGTACCTCACGCTCCTCGGCTCGAAACATCAGGACCTGGACGCGAAGGTGAATGCGCTGGAGAAAGCGGGGCATCCGGTGGTGAGGATTCATCTGGAGGACCTCTACGATCTGGGCGCGGAGTTCTTTCGCTGGGAGTTCGCCACCGCAGCGGCGGGTGCGGTGATCGGGGTCGATCCCTTCGATCAGCCGAACGTTCAGGAAAGCAAGGACAACACCAAGCGGCTCCTGGGCGAGTTCAAGGCCAAGGGCCGGCTTCCCGAGGGAAGCCCGATCTTCACCGATGGCTCGGTCCGGCTGTATGGAGACGAGGCGAGCGCCGCGGCCCTCCGGGGCGCGACGACCCTGGCGGATGCCCTGCGGGCACACCTCAACCGGATCCGGCCCCGCGACTACGTCGCCCTTACCGCCTACCTCCAGACGACCCGCGGTCACGCCGAGGCCCTGGCGGCGATCCGAACGCACATCAGGGATCGGTCCCTGGTGGCGACCACGCTGGGGTACGGGCCGCGGTTCCTGCACTCGACGGGACAACTGCACAAGGGCGGCGGCGACAACGGGGTGTTCCTGCAGTTCACGGCGGAGGACCCGGTGGATCTTCCCATCCCGGGGGAACCGCACAGCTTCGGCGTGATGAAGGAGGCCCAGGCCCTGGGCGATCTCCAGTCGCTCCAGAGCCGGAAGCGCCGCGCGCTGCGGATCCACATCACGGGCAGTATCGAGGCTGGCCTGCGGCGGGTGCTGGAGGCGGTGACGCAGAGACACGGTGACATGGAGAGCAAGTGAAGGGGGTCTCTCAGAACCACGGAACATGCATGGCTGTCAGACTCATGGGGAGGAAAAGGAAAGGGATGTGATCATGAATCCGAAGCAGATGGCGGCAGAGCATGCGGCGAGTCTCGTTGAATCCGGGATGGTGCTCGGCCTCGGGAGCGGCTCGACAGCGACGCTGGCGGTGCAGGCGATCGGACGCCGGCTCCGCGAGGGGAGCCTGCGCAACGTCATCGGAGTGCCGTCGTCCAGCGCCATCGCGGCCGTCGCGCGGGAATCGGGCGTGCCTCTCACGACACTGGACGAGCACCCCGCCCTGGATCTCGACCTCGATGGGGCCGACGAGGTGGACCCGAGCCTGAACCTCATCAAGGGGCTGGGAGGAGCCCTGCTCTGGGAAAAGGTCGTGGCGACCGCCTCGCGCCGGGTGGTGATCTTCGTGGACGAGTCCAAGCTCGTGGATCGCCTGGGGACCAAGGCGCCCCTGCCGGTCGAGGTGATCCCGTTCGGGTGGCGGACCCACGTCGCCTTCGTGGAATCGCTGGGGGGGAAACCGGACCTGCGGAGAAACCCCGACGGAAAGCCCTTCGTGACCGACGAGGGAAACTACATCCTGCACTGCCGGTTCGATGGGATTGCCAACCCGGCGGACCTGGAAGTGCGCCTGCTCACCCGCGCGGGCGTCGTCGGCACCGGCCTCTTCCTCGGCATCGCCCACGAGGTCATCATCGGCCGCGCCACGGGCGTCGAGGTCCGGAATCGAAACTAGGATGCGGCTTGGTGCTCTTGGCGACTTGGCGGTGAAATATTCGAGTTCAGATCAGCCCGTTGGCCTTGAAGCTGAAGGGTGTGGTATCGCCGATGATCAGGTGATCCAGGAAGCGGACCCCGACGGCCGCCGCCGCAGCCTTCACCGCCTGGGTCAGCTCGCGGTCGTGATCCGAGGGGGTGGGGTCGCCGCTGGGGTGATTGTGGGCGAGGATGAAGCCGCTGGCCTTGTGGGCCAAGGCGCGCTCGATGATTTTTCGGACGTACACAGCCGACTGATCCACCGTCCCGCGTTGGAGGCATTCCGTAGCCGTGACTGCATTCTTCGCGTTCACAAAGGCCACGTGGACTTCCTCATCCGGCAACCCCTTGAGCTTCGCCTGGAAGTAGGCTACTGCCTCGCCGCTGGAGCGTAGGATGGTCTTGCCAGCAGGCACCGCCTTGAGAAACCGAGTCGCAAGAGGCCGGATCAGGGAGATGAGCGTCGCCGCCTGCGGACCGATCCCATCAACTTCTTCCAGGGCCGCCGAGTCGGCCTCCAAAACGCGAGCCAGCGTCCCGAACCGTTTCAGGAGCTTCTTGGCCAGCAGCTTCGTGTCCCGGCGGGGGATAGCGAACGTGAGGAGGAGTTCCAGTAGCTCGTAATCCTGCAGTGCCACCTCGCCACTTTGCCGATAGCGTGCCCGCAGCCGCTCTCTATGGCCCTTCGCGTACTCCTTTGTCTCCCGCCACTCGCCCACAGCACTCAGCGCCTATGCGATTGGAAATTCAAGATCTTGTCCCTCAGAAGCTGACGGTTACCATTTCGAGGTGGGCAACACGCTCGCTGGTCGCGACGACACGTTTCCCCGTGGGGCAGTGTTTCAGTAGCGGACACCCCAAGCACCGAGGCGACCGCGGTAGGCAATACTCTCGGCCTAATAACACCATCCCAACATGGATTGGCTTCCGCAGTTCAGGGGGAATGCCGCCCTGAAGTCGATTCGCAGTCGCTTTCGACCACGGTCTGCCGTCCGCCCACCCTAGCCGCGTGCATATACGGTAGCAGTGGTTGTCCACAGGGAAGACCGGACGATCTAAGGAATACATCAATACGCAGCGCGCCATTTTGAGGCCTACGCCGGGCAAGGACACCAGGAAACGTTCCGCGGTCGCATCGTCCATCCTTGCCAAGGGGGGGAGGGTGACGCGACCGAACTCGGCTCTCAACCGTTGGGCAATCGCTCTTATCTGAAAGGCCCTCTTTTTCGCAAGCCCGGCAAAGCGAATGGTCGATTGGATGCTACGGGGCAACGCCTCAGCGAGGTCATCGGCTCTAGGATACCTCTTCCGAAGGGCTGCGTAAGCCTCCTGGTACCTGTTGCCTGGCGTCTTCGACGAAAGGATGATGTAGATTAACTCGTTGAAAGGATTTCTCTTGTTCCCCAAAGCGGGCACGCCAAAATGAGTCCTCAATGCTTCTGCCACCAAGTGGACCCGGCGGAACACGCTTGGTCCCTTCAGTTCGGAGTGTGCTTGTCCACGGGTCTCTTGGCTAGCGGAATTCTCGGCGATCTCCCGGCGAGGAGGTCGCGCAGAGCTTTCCCGTGCAAGTAGGTAAACCATGGAGGAATTGCCTCCCCAATCACCTGCCGGAGCATGTATTTCAACCCCGCGTCGATGGCCCACAACCAGTCATAGGTTCGGGGTATGGTTTGCAAATCCGCGCATTCGCGGATGCTGAGTACGCGATTCTCCCAGGGATGAATCTTGTAATCGCTCCCCAAATGGCTGCTCGCCGTCGTAACTGTCGGCGCAGGGCGATCTGGCTTCATCCGACGATAGCTAGATAGGAAGCCTTTGACTAGCCGCACTCGGCCGTTTTTGGTGCGCACGTGCGGGCGATTCAACATCGGTTTACCACAGCGGTCGCAAGAGGCGCGGCGCTCGGGGACCCCGCGTCGCCCGCAGCAGTGGCAATTGGCATTCTGGTAGGCACTCGCCCCACTGCGTGGAGGAATGTCCGCTATCCACGAGTAGCGATGGTCGGGATAGTGCGGGACGCGGTGTAAAGGATCGTCCGCGTCTACCGCCGTCACCAGACTCTTAGCGTCCAATGGCGGGTAGTTCATCTCTCGAAACCACTCCTCCAGTGTAACCCAGGGTGGCAGGCCATTATCCGAAGCTGCCGCGTGCCTGGGTTGCGGCCAAGGCAGGGCGTCCTCCCTGTCCAGGATCGCCAAGGCAGGATCTCCCTCCCGGAGTAGGACTAACACCGATCGCCGCCGAACTTGCGGAATTCCGTGATCGGCCATCTGGACTACGCCCGCGAAGGCTCTATAACCAGGAACCCGGTCGAGGAACGCTTCCACCAGATTGCGTGGACGGCCGTTTTCCCTTAGCCGCACAGTGCGCAGAAGCAGTTGTGGCACGTTTTCAATTACAACCATCCGAGGACATAGCGCCTCCACCACGCGAGCTACTGGAAGGATCAGGAGATTGCGCGCGTCGCGACTTCCTGAGTCCGGGTCCCCTACCTTGCCCCGCCCCGGGTTCGAACTGCTCATGCCCTGACAGGGAGGCGTCGCTGTGAGGAGGTCCGGGGGGGTGTCGCACTTCTTCTCGTACTCCGCGACAATTTCCTGCCATTTGGATCGCAGATCACCAACAACCGGGGCTGCCTGGGGGAAATTGGAAGCGCAAAGGCGGGCCCGCTTCGGGTCGATATCCGCCTGTACCCAAAACGAGAAACCCGCGAGCGCGTAACCGAAATCGCTCAATCCCGCTCCGGAGTAGAGTGAAATTGCCCTGAGTCGATCCGCACGCTCCTTGGGGGGATGCAAGATAAATGATCGGATAACACTGATGCCAGCGTTCATGTCTTCACTTGCCCCCCAGGGTGGTGATCTCTGTCTCTGTTGATGCATCAAGCGCCTTAATGCGTGGATCCTCTGCCGCGCGAGACTTGACCACTACGAGGAACTCCCGATGGAGCTCCTCAGCAACACTCAAGAGATGGGTCCACTCGCGAACATAGATGGCCGTCTTGCGTAACGTTTCCACATATTCGGAGTCCTCAGGCCGAATCGTTCCAACCACCAATAGGCCTTCGGCGGCGCGGGTGTGGCGCGGGTCCGTAGAGGCAGTCTTCAACCTCTGGCGGATATACTCGACGTACTTCCGTATTTGGTCCAAGTGTTCCTCTCGGGTAGATTCTCCTGGCCGCTTTAGGTCCACAATGTGCACGACTCGCGAGTCCCCAAGGCAGTAGAAGTCCGGAATCTTCCGTCCGGGCTCACTCTTTCCCTTTGGAATACCAAATTTCTCTGCCAGCCAGTTGTCGCAGCTTTCTTCTCTTTTTAACATCTCCCATGTGGGGTCGATGAGCCATTTGTGTTCCACCACATAGTCCTGCATGTCCCGCTCGAGCACATTGTGTTCAACCATTTCTCTGAATTTTCGAATGATCTCGACACGGCCTTTGACCTGCTGGGCCGTAAGAATTGCCTCCACGACGTTCCATTCACTCAGGATCTCCTTAAGCGCCTGTTGGTGATCCGGAGAGGCCGCGCTTAGCTGCCTCAGGACTTCGAAGAAGTGACGATTCGTGAGCGCGTTGAAGCCGAACTCGACCAAATCGTCAACGATATCCCGATCCTCTCTATCCTGATCGATCTGTGGAATTGCACACACTCTGGACACGAAGGACCTGAAAACCCGTCGCTCCCGGTCTGGGAGCGTGTCCGCCAAGGCGAGGTACTTGACAACCGTCGGGCTCTTGACCCTCTTCTCCTCTCGTTTCTCAGTCCACTGGTCGAGGAGAGCACGGACCTTCTTCAGGCCCCATTCCTTCAGCGGGCTAGCGAGAGGGTCCTCCCACCGGACAGTTCCCCTGTCCGTTGCAATCAGGTCCTGGCCATCAGTCTGATCCAGGAAGTCAGCCTCTACCTCGCCGGTCATGTATTGCATTCCATGTTGACCCCAGGCGCCGCCGCTCAAACCGAAGAACCATGGGGTTTGCGCCATCTTTCCGCGAGCGTAAACGACTATCCCTCTTGCATCTTCATCGGGGATTGGTTTCCGGGAAAAGCCAACCCACCAGTGGATTTGCCCCGCGCCTGGGATATCGGCCGCCTCCCGCGTGCCGGATGTCTCTGGGAACCGAAACTCGAACGGGAATTCCTCTCGCCGCAGGAGGATCCCGTTGATGAACACTCTGAATTCATCGCTTAGGACAGTAAATCGACGGGCCATGCTTGTTCTGAACTGCTCAGTACCGATTGCCCGGGTTATCTTTAGTTCTGAAAGTGTGATTTTAGTTCCCGGCCTCTCCTTCGTCAGCTTACCATCCTCCTTTAACGGCTCTGGGTTGTAGCCTCCCTTATCTACGAACTTGCCGCTGCGCACGATGTCGTCATAATCCATCGCGAAGTGGGAAATCTCACGACGAGCAACTGTCCTGACCTCGACGCGGTTCGCGATTCCAAAGCCGGCTAGCTTGCCGATGCCCTTACGCGACTGGAGTTTCCGCGGCGGCAGGTCTCCGTACGGACGCGAGAAGTCTCCCTCGGCGGCACGACGATCTCTACCTATTAGCAGGTACGACGCGTTGGACTCACTATAGGTCATACCGTGACCATCATCAGTCACGACAATTTGATCCTGGGGGGATAGTGTCCGGTCCAGCGGAATCTCAATCCACACACTGCGGGACATTGCATCCCAGGCGTTCGAGACTAGCTCGGCAATAGCGGGCACTGCACCCGCGTACATCTGCAGCCCGAGCTGCTTGACGAGGCCTCCCGAAACACGCATTTTGTACTTGCGCTTCTGGCGGCCCTTCGGCTTCTTGGCTTGGCTCCTGTCCGGCACCTGAAGCCTCCTGGTTCATTATTCGAGAAGGTGCTCTGGTGGACTCACATCCTGATCCTCAGAGTCACGATCCCGCCGACGTTTGCAAGCTGGCAAAGCCTGGGACAAGGCATCATACAATGCCCGCTCTATCTGTGCCTAGAAGCTTCTTTTCCGTCCAATCCTGCTCCGTTCGCCTCTCGGTGACACTGGCCTCCCCTCGTTCCGTGCAGATACGGTCAAGGAGGATAGAAATGGATTCGTCGTTGGGGTCTTGGGATACCAGATCCCCGCGGAAGGCTCGCGCCAGGATGGACTGTTCCACGTTATCGGCTTGTCGCCGCGCCGCTCCTACCTGTGACTCAATCGTCTCAACTTGTGCCCAGAGTGAGACTACGATCTCGAGGAGCCTTTGCATTTCATCAAGAGGGGGTAACGGAAGAGGTATTGAGCGCAAGGTTTCGAGATTAAGGGCCAAGTGTCAGCAATTGTCGAACAGTTCAAAGAGAAGCCACCGTCAAGTGACAGCATTTATCGAACGGGTTTCGGTGACCACGTAAACCTCCGATGAGGGAACTCGTAGGCGACTTTCCGCAAG
>Ga0315279_10005363_pt1 | contig 16687 bp, 16 predicted proteins | sample YL17G06_20_MG_FD_203694 | JGI IMG/M metagenome (GOLD analysis project Ga0315279, IMG submission 203694) | Sediment microbial communities from Yellowstone Lake, YNP, Wyoming, USA - YL17G06_20 | ecosystem: Environmental > Aquatic > Freshwater > Lake > Sediment | place: USA: Wyoming | collected...
TCAAATGGCAGAGTCATGAGTTTGGAATTATCTGGCGTATAAACTGACAATTCTCCAGATGTTTTCCATTTGATAGTTGTTTTATCGTCTATCGCTTTTCTTAATTCCGAAGGGGGAGAACTGGCTACAAGATATTGTTGAAAATACACGTTTGAATACGTTTTAGAAAATGTATAATCTTTATTGCCTTCGTGCCAGATGTAATCAATCGTTCCGCCACCAACGTATTGGTCATTGCCATAGAGTACATACGTTAATCTGTTCATTTTGCAGTCGTGTATTGAACTAACGTCAGGAATGGCGAAATTAACGCTTATTTTTTCTTCGTATCCGTTGGATGAGTAAATGGAAGACACATCACTAAGCGTTAATTGCAGATGCTCCATGGTGTATTCCTCTGAATTTTCGCTATTGTTGTCAGATGAAACGCATCCACTTAAACACCCGACGCTAACCAACATTGTAACGATTAGAAACATCCCATTTTTTTGCATCCTATCCCTCTTTCTTCCTTAACAATATAACGACAATGTTCGTTATATAGTTTTTGTTCGCTATATCTATTCCTATGTTCCAAAATGGAACTGATTGGCTCAACGAAAAAAAGGATTCTTCTGGAAATCGCTAAAAAACCATCTCACGGTTATCAGTTAGCATTATCCCTCACGTTACCGTTATCAACGGTCTATGGCCATCTGAGCGATTTACATAAATTAGGTCTAATCGAGAAAAAGATTCGCAACAGACAGATAATATACGATTTGACCGAGAAAGGAAAAACATTCGTTAAAGTGATTCAATGAAAAATGCATTCCTTTTCGATGTTTTTCTTGATTTTGGCAAATTACCAATCGATATCAATACTAACGATTGCGGCAGGAAAATCACCTAAATCAAATTTCATGTATTTTATCCTGTCAATATGATATGATACCTCATCTTCCAGCCAATGATGCTGGCGTAAATGGACGATAAGATTATTGTTTAACCCCGTTTCTAACAGTTGATTGGGTGTTTTGCCATAAGCCCCTGAAATCCATACATGGTCATCCTTAGTTCTCGGTCGGATAGATTGGATTAATCCAACTGCTTTAAAAGGTATATTATTCCGGATTCTGAGATTCTTAGTTACAATTGATGAATCATCATTTGAAATAATTGTAAATGGCTCTATGTCGATATTATGAAAAAAATCATTGAACAATCGACTGAAAGGCTGCTCTTTAATGACAAAACCAACATTAAAATAATCTATCGTTAATTTGTTTGAATCCGTCAAATAATTCGGCTCACATAAGATAAAAAATAATCCATCACGGATTTCATCTATAAAAAATGCTGATTCTCTATGGTGTATATGTGCATCTTCACCGTATTTCTTACGAATTGACTTATATCTTTCCTTTTGGTCTTCTATTGTTTTTATAAAATCTCTTGGACCAAAGCCAACCCAGTTAAAACCAGATTGCCCGATACTAAATGCGGCGGTAGAATATGAGAAATCTCCGAATATTTTATAATACTGAGCAAGAATCTTTGTCATTTCCTCTAAAGTCACACCATGTAATGTTGAAAAAATTAATTTAGATTTTTCATTAAATGATTCGTATAGTTTACAATAAATATTACAACTACTGCCAATAATTCGTCCTGAAGAAGAATCTAAAATTAGATACTGTTTTTTCTTCTGAGTTCCATCCAAAATAATATCTCTCTGACTCTGTTTTTGGTTGATGATTCTATCTGCGTCCTTTTTCTTAATTATTTTATAGATTTTTTGTGCATCTGTAAACTTTTTTTTAATCTCTTCATGTGACATTGACCGAGTGGTGCTTCCATGTCTGATATAATATTTATCATTGGTTTGGACTGGTTCTCTTGAAGGTACCATTTCTAAAATTACAACCGTTTTTCCATCAACTTGACATTTTTCAAGTTTTATCGATTGAAGTGGGGTTAAAAGGTCCCTACATATATGCATAATTCTTTCTTCATCTTCTTGTTTAAAAATTAATCCATCAGGCTTATTGTCTCTAACTCCAATTAAAATCAATCCACCCTCAGCATTAATGAAAGATGAAATATCCTTAGCGATTTCTTTTGTTGGGCTGGAAATATATTCCTTACTTTTATGGTCTAATCTCGGTCCCTCAATCTGTTTTATTAAAGATTCGACTTTATCTCTTTTCATCAGGGGATGATAGCAAAAGAACTTTTATTAACTTTTTAATACAAAGCAACTTCATATTTAAGTGGCTTTGCAGAAACTTTCCATATCTCCAAGGCTTAATCGGACCCCATAGAGATATGTTTTTTAAGGAGATGGTTGTTATAAAATTGTAGATTGGGCGAGGAATGATGAGTAAAGACGAAATTCTTAAAAGACTAGAAAAATTGAATAACATTGGTAAAACAATCTCAGGGGAAATTAAAGGAACAACTGGAAAAGAAAACAAGGGCAAGATATTAGATGAAGTTTTCCACATTGTAGATGAGAATAGATATGTAATTCAGAAAATTCAAAAGAACAACAATACAATAGGTTTTAGATTTGGATATTATACATGCGATGCAAATTATAGACAACTTCGCTATGGGGAATCTTCTCCAATTATGGGCGCATCTGATTTTTCGATTTTGATATACAAGGCAAAAGAAAAAGGATGGTTTTAACCTCCCAGACTATCTAGACCCCTTAATCTATTGTTCTAAGGATATGTTTTTAAAGGGGATGTCTGATATAAAATTGTAAAGGGGCGGAAAGTAATGGAAAATCCACGTATAAAGAAAGGATTGGGGGTTACAGTCGTTTTATTGTTTTTGTCGACAACATGTCTCCCGATTGTTAATGCAAGTGAGGGAAAACCAGATTTGATAATAGAAGGTCTCGGAACAATACAAGCTGATGATTTTATCCATAACGAGGTGTATTGCGTTGTCAAGAACATCGGCATCGGGTCTGTAACTGCCTATGACTTTATCGATGTGAAGGTTGAAATAAAGCGAGTAATTTTTGGCGTGTTTCTTATCAATAAGACGTTACGCCATTTTTTTGCTAGTCGTTTGTCATCTGATGGCCTTCCACCAAATAACACGACCAACATAGACTTCACAATGGATTACCGGCTTCCTGCGTGGAGTTTTTTCAGAATATGGAGTTTTTTCAGAATATACTGTTGGGTGAATCCTGACAAGAGAATAGAGGAAGAAAATTATGACAATAATTTCTATGTTCAGGATGTATTTGTTTTATTTGGTGATTGGGAGAAGGCACTAGGATGAGAAATATTAAATTGATAAAAGGTTTGGCGGTTGGAATCATCCTCTTGTTCGTTGCAATGAGTATCATTCCATCCACTGCACAGAATAGTGAGAAACCACTACCAACATCAAGAGGGGATTGGTTGTATGTTGGTGGGAATGGACCTGGGAATTATACGAGGATTCAGGATGCGATTGATAACGCAAGTGATGGGGATACGGTTTTTGTGTATGATGATTCATCACCATATTGTGAAGAAATTATAATTGAAAAATCAATCAATCTAATCGGTGAAAATCATAATACCATTATTGAAGGAATGACTGAAGAAAGCACCAGCATTACTGTTCGAGCAGATTACGTTACTATTAATTGTTTCTCGATAATTAATTCTTATATTGGTGTAAAGACTGATTCTGGAGATAACACCGTAATAAGTGATATTTATTTTATAGATAATTTTGGTAGCATCATTCTTGATTCAAACAATAATATTGTTTCAAATAATTTTATTAAAAATAGTGATTTTCACGGCGTATCTCTTTCAGGTCTTGCTCGTAATAACTCAATTAGTCAGAATGAAATAACAGGATGTTGGGGTGGTATCCATTTTAATTACGCTTCAGATTGTACCATTAGTAAAAATAAAATAACAAAGAATAATAATGGAATTATTTTTTTTGCTCCTGACCGTGAAAATCATTATAATTTTGAAAATGTAATTGTTCAATATAATAATATAACAGATAATTCGATTGGGATTTATATAATTGGTATGTTCAAAGATAGTGTAATAGAAAATAATAATTTTATTAAAAACAATTTAAGTATATCCTATAAAATCTTCTCCAGACAAAAATTAATAATCAATGCGAACTTTTGGGGACGAACAATGCTTTTACCTAAGGTCATTCCAGGGGTTTCCTTAATTTATTTATTCTCGTATTATAACCAGATTCAACACGAGTCGATTGATGTTTTTTTACATATACCAAAGATTGTCTTTGATTTGCATCCTGCACAAGAACCCTATGATATCCCAGGAATGAATTGACAGATAATCATCGTTTGTTAATCCTTGTCGTACCGGTAAACTAGGGTTCAAATCCCTTCCCCTACACTTTTTTTCATTACATCAGGAGTGAACTCATCCTAACAAAGATTTAAATAGACAAGGCATCTTTATTTTTCTTATAGGGGTGGAAAGTAATGAAAAAATATACTCAAGTAAGGAAAAAGTTGGTTATTGGAATAATTGCTTTGTTTCTGAGTATGACTTTCATACCAATAACAGGTAGTCTACCAATTGAAAAAGAACTTTCAATAATGACGAAGGGTTGCTCAGATGGTATTATTCTCAATGGAACAATGGGACAAAACAACTGGTACATAAGTCCTGTTACTATAACTTTTGTTGATGACAATAACAGGACTTTTATACAAATCGACGGTGGAGATTGGTTTGAGTACACCGTTCCAATCGTAGTAAGTTCAGAAGGACTCCATATAGTGCGGTGGTATTACGTTGACCAGTGGGGGAATCAATCTCCCGTAAGTTCAGTGACCTTTAAGATTGATATGACACCTCCAATGATAACACTTACGATAGAGAGAATAGGAATTTTCGAGATTGAATTTTATGCAACTGTCTCTGACAATACAAGTGGTGTTTGGTATGTTGAATATTATTCTGACGATGTGCTTATTGGAACTGATATCACACCACCTTATGTATTCGTATGGGTCGTGACCGTGTTTGAAAAGCATACTGGAAAAGTTATTGCCTATGATATTGCTGGACTTAATGCAAGTAGCACGATGAGTTCCTCCTATGACCTATGTCATATTCAAAGCAGGTTTCTTCATCAACAAATCATTAGAATATTCCAAAATCTCCTTCTTCGTCATCAATTCTTAGTTAGACAAATATGGAATTGAAGGTAGTATCAATGAAAAGGAAAGGTTTGGCTGTTGGAATCATTCTCTTGTTCGTTGGAACCTGTATCATTCCAGCGATTGCACAAAACATCGAGAAACCATCTCTACCAACATCGAGAGGCAATTGGTTATATGTTGGTGGGAGTGGACCTGGGAACTATACGAGGATTCAGGATGCGGTTAATGATGCATCGAATGGCGATACCATCTTTGTCTATGACGATTCAGCGCCATACTATGAAAATACTATTTGGATAAATGCATCAATTAATCTCATTGGTGAAGACAAAAACACGACTATTATCGATGGGAAAGGAGGAGGAGGTCCAACAGATGTCATCCGCATTTCTGCAAATAAAGTGAAGGTCACTGGTTTTACTATAAGAAACTGTAGTGGAACTATTGCGGATACAGGTATTTATATTAGTCATGCTAAAGACCACGGTATTAGTCATTATAGAGATATTAAAACTGTTTTCAACGCCAATATCTCTGAGAACATTTTCATAAACACAGCGACTGGCATTATGGAAATCAAGACGTTTCATACGATTATCTCAGGAAATCTTATCACTTCTTCGGGTGTTCCTGATGGATTTAATACTACTGACGTTGGGATTGAGTCACGAATTGCATCATCGACCATTAGAGGAAATACGATTCTAAATCCACGTGTGTCTGGTATGGATTTTTCATTCACACATTGTTTAGTTGAAGGAAATGTTATCTCTAATGGGACACAACCACGCTATCATTTGGGAATAACTCAAATGTTTTGTTCAAATAGAATCATCGGAAATACAATTACTAACTTTTACTATGGCATTTTCTCAGAGTTTTCAATTATAAATAATATCTATCAAAACGATATTTCACACTGTAATTTAGGAATTTTCGTTCTAGAATCTGTTTTCAATTTTGTTTCTAATAACAACATTACATTTTGTGAAGATTGTGGTTTTTATCTTTATCACTCAATTTTTACTTCTGTGAAAGAAAATAATTTCATTAATAATTCCTTCAGTGCTGCTTTTTCGAAATCATTCGGAACACGTTGGGTTCGTAACTATTGGGATGATTGGTTTGGAATAGGACCTAAAATCATAAAAAGTGAGGATAATATATTATGGGTGAATTTCGACTGGCATCCAGCACGAGAACCCTATGATATTGAAGGATGATGGTAAATGAAAAATACTTGGATGAAGAAAGGTTTGGTTGTTTCTGTTATCCTCTTATTCATCGGTGTGACAATCGCACCCAGCATCAACTTCAATGTTGTCAAGGCATCCGATGATAACGACCTTGTTGAAGTCACCACCCAAGCCTGTGGCATCAATGGATTTGGGAATACCACGGTGAAATTCACAAGACAACAATACCAGAGTCTGGAGCAGTATCTTGTAGATTTCAGGGCACGATTGAATAAGACAACAACCAGGGGAGAGGCTGTTCCTATTTTCAATGATGCGGTTGTGGAGTTGAATAGGTATGGGTTGTTGCCGAGAGGGATGAGTGTTGAGAGGGCACAGAAGTTGGTAATTGGTGGTTATCAAAATGAAAAGCTGATGAAACGATTATCAAAATTATGTGCGTATAAAATAAATGATTCTGACATGCTAGTTAATCATTTTTGCCTTATTTCAGGGGAAACAAACATGACCACTTTTTGTCCTTTGGTTTGTGCTTTTTTTACATTACTTAGTTTCTTTATTATGTATAATGCTTTATTTCTTTTTTTAACCCTTTTTTTAGTTACGTTTTTATCCTTCATAGCTGATTTATCATTTTATTTTAGTAATTTTATTTCCCCTGTCGTCTTTGGTTATATTCATTTAGGAAACTTTCAATATCCTTCTTTTGGGTGGATACAGTCTTATGGTCTAAATGGAAATAAAAGTATTAATGGCTCATTTTATGGAAATTTATTACGATATGGAAATTTATTTCTTCTTCGATTTTGGATTCTTTGGGAAGAATTAGACTTACAAGCAATTTTATCTGAATTTCCAGGTATAGCAGGTTTTCAAGGGATAAGAGTATTTACACCTTCAACATATACACAATTTTATCTAGGTTCTGCCCTGGAGGTAAGAGTAGGTCCAGAACCTCCATTTTCCATTAACCTAAAATAAAAGGATTATCATAGAAGAACATATGAAATTGTAGATGTGAGACCTTACCTCCCAGACCCCTTTGTTTAGCAATCCTGTTTTTCCTCGAGCAAAAGGTATAAGAAGCACTTGCCTCATTGTTTTTATGGTGATAACTGAAATATGAAAGGAGAAAACAAACCTAGAAAAAATATTTGTATTTCAGAACTCTTTTTATCATAAAAACTTAGTGGTAATTCTCTCTTTATAACGGGTATAATCTCTGGTTTTTAATGTTCATATCCGACCACTCATTCCAGTCAACAGTCGTAAAAAGCGAATTGAAACTCTGTTTAGATTGCCAAATTATTATGAGTCAAGGGAATTTCCTTCATTGATAATCTTATTATAGGAGAACAGTGTTATAAAATTGTAAAGGGGCAGGAAAGTAATGGAAAATCCACGTATAAAGAAAGGATTGGGGGCTACAGTCGTTTTATTGTTTTTGTCGACAACTTGTATTCCTGTTTTAGCAAGTGAAGGGCAACCTGACTTAATTATAATAAATATGGGTTTTACACCATATGGAGACATTTGCAACCAATCTGATGATTGCTACCCGCTCTTCAAGGGAACACCAGGTCGACATGGATGGTTCGTTAGCCCGCTCATTGTAACTTTCATCTTCAATCCAGAAAATGTTACTGAAATCCAATCCTGGCTGAACGAATCTTGGGTCCCGTATGACGGACCGTTTAATATCACTGAAAAGGGAGAACTCCCTCTCTTTAAGTGGCGATACCGTACAATTGAGAGTGGAAGTGAATGGATTTATGACCAGTGCCACTGTCCATTTAAAACTGACTTTGACCAGCCATCGGTAAATATCAACATCCAACGGAAGGGTTTTTTATTCTGGAAGAAATACATTGTTACTGTCGATGCCATTGATTCAATGAGCGGTATGGATTATGTGGAATTCTACCTTAATGGTGAGCTTCAGTTCAACGATACCGTATTTCTTTATCAATGGACCTTAAAGCCAGTCCCTCGTGGACAAAATCTCACATTTAAGGTCGTTGCTTACGATTTTGCTGGCAACTCTAATGATGACCAAGTCCTTAAACCAAATGTGTATTCAAATTGCTTACTGTCGAAAGGGGTCGGTCATGCGAAGTTATATGGTATCCTATAGGTTTCATACAGCTACTATATTACCTATTAATAATTCCTAGATTAAAGGAGGAAAATCAATGAAAAGGAAATGTTTGGCGGTTGGAATCATTCTCTTGTTTTTAGGTACGAGTATTATACCAATTGTTGGTAGTGTATCAATTGAAAAAGAACAGTCAGTAATGCCGAAGAGTTGCTTCGATGGTATTATTCTCAATGGAACAATGGGGGAAAACGGTTGGTATATAAGCGATGTTACTGTAACATTTGTTGGTGGTAATTATACCTATTTTAGAATCGATGGTGGAAATTGGATTGTATACACAGGACCATTTGTCATATCCACGGACGGCATACATCTAATTGAAGCGACTTATGATTTTGAGCATATCTATAATATAACAATAAAAATTGACCGAACTCCACCAATATGTAATCTTATTGCTAAAAGGGTTGGTTTTTTTAAGTGGCAATTTTTCGTAAATGCATCCGATGAAACCAGCGGCATTAACAGAGTAGAATTCTATATCGATTGTAGACTTATCGGTGTAGATACTAGACTGCCATATGAAATAATCTGGTCGTATAATTTTATGACTTGGTTAAGACTTTTTATTTTGATAAACTTGATGGGCCAATGGTGGTGTGGTCTTGAGGTTATTGCTATCGACAATGCAGGGAATACCCCTATCAACCCGAGTTGATATTATTACTTTCCCCTGTTTCATAAATATCTTATCATTCACCTCTTAATAGGGATGTGATGTGAGATGAACATATGTAATATTCAGAAAGGTTTGGCGATTGGAATCATTCTCTTATTCGTTGGAACAGGTATCATTCCAGCGATTGCACAAAATATGGAGAAACTATCCTTGCCAACATCGAGAGGTATCTGGTTGTATGTTGGTGGGAGTGGACCAGGGAATTATAGTAAGATTCAGGATGCGGTTGACAACTCAAGTGATGGAGATGCGGTGTTTGTCTATAATGACTCTTCACCGTATTATGAAAACGTAGTTGTGGATAAATCAATCAATCTAATTGGTGAGGATAGAGATACAACTGTTATTCGTTCTGATGGTTTTAGCATTTTTTCCATTATTGTTGATAATGTGAATGTTAGTGGGTTCAAAGTTGTTGGTAGCTCAAATGGAATATATATTGGTTCAGATAATAACATCATAAGTGGAAATTACTTTGAGTTTAACTGGATTGGTATTAAGCTTTGGGGCGCCAGTAATAATGTCATCTCTAATAATATTATGCAGTATATTGATTGTGATGGCATCCTGTTTTCATATGATTGCAATAAAAATACCATTTTGAATAACACTATCGAATGTATCTTTCGTAGTTGCATCTATTTGGAGGGTTCGACTAGTGGCAATGTTATTATTAATAATGTTATTAAAAGTGCAACTTTTGGCATATATTTCACTTCTTTACTTTTTCACTCTCCATCCAACAACGACATCATCGGAAATTACATCCAGGGAGCTATGAGAGGTATATATCTTGGTGGCTCTTTTGGCGGTAGTGTCTCGGATAACATTATTATAAAAAATAGCGTAGGTATTGAGCTTAAAAGCTCTCGACCAGATATGATAACAGGCAATTATATTATTGAAAATAATTACCAGGGTATCAGAATAACCAGTCATTCACGCTTCAATAAAATAACATATAATACGTTTATGAATAACACGCAACATGCTTTTTTCTCTGATTGTATTTATAATATTTGGGATTATAACTTTTGGGGTAGACCACGGTTACTACCATATCCTATCTTTGGTTATCTCTGGTATGGAAAATTATTACACGTTCCCTGGGTTAATATCGACTGGCACCCTGCACAAGAACCCTATGATATTCCAGGGATGAGATGATGAATAAGAAACCTCTGATTGGGGTAAGTATCATTGCCGTGGTTCTTCTTGTTCTTGGTTCGTTGAGTAATGTGGTTGGGTATCAGTCTGTGAAATCATCTGGTGTAAATGTTTCTCCATTGTTTTCTGTGAGAACGAAGAGAGCAATCAAACAAACGAATGGAGAAACCCTTACCTCTGATTATCTTGGGAGAGGGATTGAAAGTAATTTTCAGTTTCCCATACGAGAAAACAGAACGGAGAGGTTACAAAAATGCGTTGATATAATTAAAAAAATGGATGATAAAGAATTTAGCAGATTCCAAAGTTTAGTTGTTTCACGCTTCTATGAGGATAAGAATAACAAAAACATTAATTCTATTCACGTTTTATCTCTCTTAAAGCAAATTAGGTCTAACACAAAGGAATTACACATCAATCAATTCGATAACAACGGCAATAAAAATGACCCACCGTCATTATTTTGCGGTGTCACTTATGGTCATAGTGATTTGGAATGTTTATTTTTAATTGGTATCATAATCTTAATACTTTTTGTTATAATACCAATTCTTGATTTAATCCAGATGATTCTAACTATCAGGAATTGTAACGTTTAGATATGTCCATGTTATAGAAGAGGAAAGAAACACATGCAAAAAAGACCTAATATCAGGAAAGGCTTGGCGGTTGGAATCATTCTCTTATTCATTGGTGTCACCATTGCACCAAGCATCAACTTCACTGTTGTTAAAGCATCCAATGACAACAACCTTGTAGAAGTAACCACTCAAGCATGTGGCATCAAAGGATATGGTAATACCACAATGAAACTTACCAGACAACAATACCAGAACCTGGAGCAGTATCTTGTTGATTTCAGAGGACGATTAAATCAGACAACAACCAAAGAGGAAGTGGTCCCCATCTTTAATGAAGCGGTCGTGGAGTTGAACAAGTATGGATTGTTGCCGAAGGGGATGAGTGTTGAAAAAGCACAAAGATTAGTAACTGGACTGTATCAAAACACCAAACTAATAAAGTATTTAGAAAAACTATTGAATAAATCGGGGAAATCATTGCTCCAAGAAGGGAATAAATTATGTTTAATCTATGGAAAAAGTAAGAACAATACGTATTTCCAAGGTCCTGTAAGCAAGGCAATTTATAATTTATTAGCTATGCCAGCTATATTGTATGATTCAATCTTTGATAGTACGGATGGTATTGCTTTTCCTTTATTGTTTTTTATTGCAGTATTTTTTCTTATCCTAGCTGAAATAAATGCTTACGTATTCTTAAAAATATCAGAGAACATAAGGGACTTACCCCACATCGGTTCTATTATCTATTACGGAAGTGTATGGTGGAGACCACCAGAGGGACCGCTCTATTATCCAACTGAAGGAAGTATATGGACTATTGGTTCATTTGGTATCAAAAACTGGAGTGGGCAATTCTACGGCAAGCTTCCTTATCTTATCGATTTAGTAGAAACTTTTTGGGCAACACTTTATCCTGGAGCATATGGATTTACTGGATTAAGACTCTATTTAAACTCTTCAGATTTTTACTTTGGTTTTGCTCTCAATGTGAATGTAGGTCCAGAACCACCACAGAATTAGAGAAATATCATAAGAGAACGTATGAAATTGTAGATGTGAGACCTTACTTCCCAGACCCCATTGTTTAACAATCCTGTTTTTCTTCGAGCAAAAGATATTTGAAGCGCTTGCCTCATTGTTTTACTGGGTGAAAATATGAAGAAATTATGTACTCCTCTAGTAAGAGGTAAAAATATTTCTTTACCACAATATTCGCATTTAACCATGCCCTTTGCCTCCGCCTATTAATTTGTAACAATTACTTCTTTAAAAACATATGTTTTAGTGTAAACTAAGACTTCTTTTTTTACAGAATGTTTCTTTTGTTTTTCCAAATACTATCATATCTTTCGAGAATCTTTTGTGTATCGGTTTCCTTACCCTTCAAAATATCTTCAATTATACTTCCTTCGTTATCCAAAATTTCATTCATCCGATTTTTTGATTTAGGTAATTTATTAAAAAATAAGTATCCTATAATTATTAAGATAGAAAATAACACTCCCCATGTACATATATAAAGAATATTTTTGGTACTTGCATCTAAAAATGAGAATGTAAAAAGGATTGAGTTAAGAATGAGGAAACAATTCAAAACAGTTAATAGAACAATAAATATTGTGAGAACCGATAGTATTTCATTATAGAAAACGAACCGTTCTCGGTTTTGTTCGGATGCGAGATAGTTGACCCAATCAACTATGGATAGAGGACACTTTCTTTCTTCTTTTTTCATAACCTTTCGCTCCCTTTATTGCAATTTCGAAACTTCTATTTGTTTAAAAGCATATCTAAAGAACACTCTGTTCCAGAAGGATAGTTTTTTAAAGGGGATGTTTGATATAAAATTGTAGATAGGGGCGGAAAGTCATGAACAAATATCCTCTGATTGTGGTAAGTATCTGTGCTGTGGTTCTTCTTGTTCTTGGTTCGTTGACCAATGTTGTTGGGTATCAGTCTGGAATTATAAATACCCAGATATGTAAAAATGGTTTCAGATATGATAATGATACTACACCGCCTGTGACAACTATTTATTTCAATCCAGAAACACCAGACGGAGATAATGGCTGGTATATTAGCAATGTCACAATAACCCTTAATGCCACTGATAATGAGTCTGGAGTCAATGTGACATATTATGCATTAGATTGGGGCGAATGGGAGATATACGGAAATCCATTTACGGTAACAGGGAGCTTTACGCATTTAATTGAATTTTATTCAATTGATAAAGCAGGGAATGTGGAAGTTACACGCCATGTATACCTTAAGATTGATGAAATACCTCCGAATGTACAGTTAAAAGAAGAAAAAATAGGGTATTGGAAAATAAATTTCACCGCAACAGTTGACGACAGAGAAAGCGGTGTAGATAGAGTTGAGTTTTATTTAAATAAAAAGCTGATGTTTACTGATTACGAAGCACCTTATACATGGACCATGACTAGAAAATGGTTGACCTGCTGTGTTGTTTGTGCTATTGTTTATGACAAGGCAGGGAATAAAGCTCAAAATCAAGTTACCTTAAATAATATTTTTATTATGGGAATAATTCGTAATCCCGAGTTTTTTACGGAAAATATTACTTTTTTTGCGATTATGATTTTCAGCAATTATGATGGTATACATATGTTTGAACACTTTTCATTTCCTACTGATTATTCCGGTCATATTATTACATCAGTAGAATGAGTTGAAAAAGTAGGAGGCCCATACCTAGGTCTTCTGATTTTCGCTTTTATGTATTTTTTTCCTCTGAGACTTATGAACCTTATATTTATATATGGTTACTATACAGACTTTCATTCATTTGGTTTAAAAGGTGCTGTAGATAGTAATGATGTTTTCATATTATTGGGATATACAGGACTAACCCTCAATTTTGTTGACAAAGTATATTTCTTGGGTTTTGCTCTGGGTGCCTTTTAACAAAAAGAGAACATATGAAATTGTAGATGATGTGAGGACTTTTTGTTTAGAAATCCTGTTTTTCCTCGAGCAAAAGATATATGAAGCGCTTGCCTCATTGTTTTTATGGTGATAACTGAAATATGAAAGGAGAAAGCAAACCAGGAAAAAATATTTGTATTTCAGAACTCTTTTTATCATAAAAACTTAGTGGTAATTCTCTTTTTATAACTGGTATAAAATCTGGTTTTATTATGTTCATATCAGACCATTCATTCCAGCAAACAGTCGTAAAAGGGAATTAACACTCGGTCTAAATTGCCAGAGTATTATGAGTCAAGGGAATTTCATTCATTGATAATCTTATTATAGGAGAACATTGTTATAAAATTGTACAAAGGGGGAAAATGTATGGATAAATATCATCTATTGCGGAAAAGTTTGGCGGTTGGAGTCATTCTTCTTTTCGTGTGTGGTGCACTCATGCCAGCGTGTAGTGCACAAATCAGTACACCTCAGACAAATAGGGTAAAAACTTCTCATGATTGCGAAGTAAAAGAGGTAAAACCTAACAATAATGACAATGAAAGTTTTTTCACTTTGGTTCTTGTTTGGGGTACGTACGAAGGGAAATGGGGTGGCGGTCCTTTAATTGGGATTCGAGTATATAATCCAGGTCCATGGTATAATCGGACAATGAACGTTATCGGATATCAGAATTGGGAACATAAATGGGTCGTTAAAAAATCATATAGCGTTGATTGTCGTTATTGGCTGGGATTTGCTGTTCTGCATCATGTTTGTGGTATTGGCTACGATGTTACTGCTTGGTAATAGAAATTAAGAGGGATTTCAATGAAAAGGAAAGGTTTGGCAGTTGGAATCATTCTCTTGTTCGTTGGAACCTGTATCATTCCATCCACTGCACAAGATATAGAGAAATCATCGTTACCAACATCAAGAGGGAATTGGTTGTACGTTGGTGGGAACGGACCAGGTAACTATACGAGGATTCAGGATGCGGTTGACAACTCAAGTGATGGAGATACGGTGTTTGTGTATGATGATTTATCGCCGTACTATGAATATGTGTTCATAAATAAATCCATTACTTTACTCGGTGAAGATAAAAATTCAACCATTATCCAAGCTGATTATGGTCCAGCTGTTTATATCGCTGCTGAAGAAGTGAAAATCAGTCAATTTACAATAAAAGGTGGAAAATATAATGGGATAGACGTATGTTCTGATTTTGTTACTATTGTTGATACTATCATCGATTCGAATTCTCTTTGGGGAGGTATTGCTCTCACGTCATCTCATAACAATATCTCCTATAATTCTTTTTATCAAAGTGGTCTAGCTGTGAGTAGTAGTAATTCAAGCCAAAATGCGGTCTATCACAATACAGTTAACAATAAACCTCTTGTCTACTTGGAAAATAAATCTGATTTACTAATAGATGAAGATAATGGACAAATAATACTCATTGGTTGTAATAATATTTCCATAAGAAATCAAACAATTTCTAATGCTAGCTTTGGAATTCATTTAATGAATACTGATAACTGTTTTATTTCTAATAATACAATATCTGATAATTGGGGAGGTATATACCTTTTCGATTCTTCTTCTAATAATACTGTTTTAGATAACTATCTCACGAATGACCACTTTGGCATTGATATCTCTGATTCCTCAAATGATAATATCATCTCGAACAATACCATTACCTCAGGTTTCTTTGGTTTACCACTATATGACTCTCGTAACAACATCATATCAAATAATACTATAACTTCTTGCGATGAAGGTGGTATCTACATTATATCCGGTAATAGTAATTTAATCTCTGGAAATACAGTTCGTGGAAGTTATGATGGGATTGAAATGGGAGATTCCAACGGAAATATAATTTCAAATAATATGATTTTAAAAAATGAAGGCGGAATATTTCTTTGGGGTTCTAAGGATAATATTATTTCGTATAACGTCATATGTCAGAATTCTGATGGTGTCTCTATTTATGAGGGATGTGTAAGAAATAAAGTGTTCAGAAATGATATATCAAACAATAGTAGGTATGGTGTCGAGATATCTTTTTGTAGAAACAATAAAATATATTGTAATAACATTTATAGCAATATTGGTCAAGATGCTTATATTTGGAATTTTGGAATTTTTTTCTACTCTAATAAATGGAATAGAAATTATTGGGGCTGGTCACCTCTTCCTTTTCTCCCTAAACCTGTTTTAGGGACATGGAAACTACTGTTATTTTATGAATTCCCTTGGTTTGTTTTTGATTGGCATCCCGCACAAGAACCCTATGACATCCCAGAGATGAGATGATAGAAATGAAGAAAATCCTTGCAGTAAGCGTTATTCTCTTATTCATCGGTGTAGCAATCGCACCAAGCATCAACTTCAACGTTGTGAAAGCATCCAATGACAACGACCTTGTGGAAGTCACCACACAAGCATGTGGTATCAAAGGATTTGGAAACCAAACTGTGAAACTCACCAGACAACAATACCAGAATCTGGAGCAGTATCTTGTTGATTTCAGGGAACGATTGAATCAGACAACAACCAGGGAAGAAGCGGTTCCTATCTTCAAAGAAGCAGTCGTAGAGTTGGACAAGTATGGGTTGTTGCCGAAGGGGATGAGTGTTGAGCAAGCACAGAAACTGGTAACTGGACTGTATCAAAACATCAAACTAGTAAAATATTTAGAAAATCTATCAAATATTTCAGAGAAATCATTGCTCCAAGAAGGGAATAAATTATGTTTAATCTATGGAAAAAGTAAGAACAATACGTATTTCCAAGGTC
>Ga0315279_10005364_pt1 | contig 16685 bp, 14 predicted proteins | sample YL17G06_20_MG_FD_203694 | JGI IMG/M metagenome (GOLD analysis project Ga0315279, IMG submission 203694) | Sediment microbial communities from Yellowstone Lake, YNP, Wyoming, USA - YL17G06_20 | ecosystem: Environmental > Aquatic > Freshwater > Lake > Sediment | place: USA: Wyoming | collected...
CGGCAAGCTCTTCGTCTACTCGCAGGTGAAGCCGAAGCCGAAGCGCAAGCCGCGGCCGGCGATCGCCCCCTGCTACGGCTTCGACGGCGCCCCCTAAGAAAAGAAGGTACCAAGAAGGTACCGGGTCTACGCAATGCCAATTTTGGCATTGCGTAGACCCGGTACCTTCTTTTTTAGGAACGAAGACGACGCTCAATTTCACCAATGGCGCGAGCCAGCGTATCGTTGTGAATGAGTTCTTTTCGTGTCCGGCGGCAAATATCCGTTATTCCGGAAACTCCCAATTTGTAGAACTCTCCAATCTCTTTGAGCGTGTAATCCGTCAATTTATGGCTGATAAATATCGAGAGATTTCGAGTGAACCTGTTTTTTGAGCCAAGGGCCGATTCTGTAGTGGTGAATATTTGTTGAAGTCCCGGCCGTGGAAAGAGCTTACGGAGTTGAGGGAGGTCTCGAACTGGTTGTTCATTCGTATCTGAAAGGAGTGATTTCCTGATCCGTTTGACAAAGTCGGCATTCCCGAGTATTCCGGTTTTCTTAGCGGCTTCGAGTGGACTCGGCAGCTTTTGCGACAGACGCCAAGCGACATATTCTTCGTAATTGTTCCTGGCGTCGGCCAGAGACGCCCCGAACAGGCGAAGAACGAACGAATTGGCTGTCCATGGGTGAGGCGCCGCTATCCCTAAGTATTCACGATAATTAGACCATGCATAATCTTCGGGACGGTTAACGATCCCGGCCCTAACCGGATTGAGGTGGATATAGGGCGCGAGCTCCCGGGCATATTCTTCTGCTTGAACCAGGATCGCAGAAAAGCGGGCTTGGAACGTATGCCCGCAACGGGCATGTTTCAGGTTGAAGTAGCTTGAATACCTCATGTTGATCAAGTGCATGATCTTCGAAATCTGGCCCCGGGGTGTTTCCATAAAAAGATGGTAGTGATTCTCCATCAGGCAATAAACATGTATGACAACGCCGAATTTATCATGGGCATCTCTTAAGCAGTTCAGGAAGAAATATCTATCCTCGTCGGTGAGAAAGATCGGCTGTCTCCTATTCCCTCGAGAGGTCACATGGTAGAACGCGCCGGGGAATTGGATTCTCAGAGATCTCGCCATAGACTCGTCTCAAGGAGCTTGTTTATTGAAGATAGACGCTCAGCCACCAATCCTTTTCTCAAGGCAAGGGGAAGAGAACAAGAAGGTACCGGGTCTACGCAATGCCAAAATTGGCATTGCGTAGACCCGGTACCTTCTTACTTAAGGGAAGCGAGGTAGGCGCTGAGGCCGATGGTCTTGACGATGCCGAGCGTCTCTTCCCGGCTGAGGCCGCGTTTCTGCTTCAGCGACTCCAGGATACGGATGATGGAAAAAGCGACCTCGGCCGTCTGCCCCGCCTCCGCCTGCCGGTCCTTGAGGTAGGCGATGGAATCGAAAAGTACGGCGTTGGCCTCGCCGTAGGAGATCGGCTCGCGCCCGCCGTTCGCCTTGACCCAATCGGCCAGTCCCAACACGTCGTTCACATGGGACTGGATGAGATACGTGGCCCGGCCGACGAGCTTCAGGTTGCTGGGGCTGACGTTGGTCATCGTATTGCCGACGACCTTGCCGAGTTTGGCCATGACGGCCGTCGAGTGGGCGTTGAGGAGCATCTTGGCCGCGATCTGCTGGCGCAGGCCGAAAGGTTCGCCCGCCGCTCGGACATGGACGGGGACCACGATGAGCCTGCCGCTCCGCCCCTCGAACAGACTGCGGATCCCCGCCTCTAACCGTGGGAATTCTTTCTGCGGACGGTCGGTGACCAGCACGATCGCCGCATCGGCGCCGCTCTCTCCGGCCAGCCGCAGGACATATTCGAATGACGACCCTTCCCGCTCGAACTCGGCTTCCTCGGGCGTCAGGCCGACCAGGACGCACAAGTCTCCCTTCTTCGGGCTGCGCCGCTCCAGGTTCGACGCGGAAAGTGAAAAATCGTAGAGCTCCGCCTGATCGTCCCCGGCCTTCTTCAGGCTCTCGAGGGCCGCCCGCCGCAGGTAAGGGTCGTCGATGCCCGTTTCGAACGTCTGCCTGTACTTCTCGGACGCCAACCCGCGGAAGGGCCTGCCCAGAAAAGCGCGCCACGCGTCGCCGGCGGTCGTCGCCCCCGTCCAGACTTGGATCCAGCACTTCCGCTGCGGCTCCCCGACCGTGTCCAGCGGGAAGAGCCGGAACGTCGGGCTCCGTTCGGTGCTGTCGATGAAGACCGTGATCAGCCCTTTCTCGGCAAAGTATGTTGTGAGCCGTCCACCGGCGTAGGCCGCCGCCTCGATGTCGGTCAACGCTGCGAGAGCTGGGAGCGCCGCCCGGACCCCGTCGAGGACAGAGCCGAACTCCCTGAGCCTGAACGCGATTCCCGCGACCCCGGCCCGCTCCGCCCCGCCGCCGTCCTCGAAGCCGAGCCGGGCCATCTCCTTCTGCCCGAGGACACTGGCCAGCGCCCGCCCCACAGCCGTCTCGATGACGGCAGCCACGACATAGGTCTCGATGGTCGTCGCCTGCATCCGCGTCGAGCCGGTGATGGCCTGAGGCCCGGTCGTCAGGTTGATCTTGGTGATGCCCGGTTCGGTCAGGACGCTCCGGCTCCGGTCGAAGGGCAGGAGCCTGTCATCCGGGTTGTTGTAGACGAAGTACAGCTGTTTGCGGCTCTCCTCGGGGCTGTATCCCGGCTCGCCCTTCCACTCGTCGAGCGCGGCCAGGACCGTCCCGATGACCGACGACGTTTCGCCGCCCTCGGTGACGCAGATGACGACGTCGCCCTTGCGGATGCCCCGGTCATGGAGCTGTAGGCGGCCGATGAGCGGGAGGTCCTCGAAGCCTTCGAGAGAGCTGATCAAGGCCCTGTCCGCCCCGGTCATCTCGCCGACGAGGGCATCCTCGACCCCCTCCGGAATGCCGCCGGCGAGCTTCGCCGCGATCTTCCTGTCCGCCTTCACCCTCCGCCAAAAGGGACGCCAGAACGCGCTCTCCATCTGCTTGGCCAGCCGGCCCGTGGCCCCGCAACCGTAAACATAGATCTTCCTGCCGCCGATGATGGCGTCCTCGATGGCCCGGACGGCTTGCTCGAGGACCGCGGGCGCCGCCGCCAGTTCCTCCAATTTTGCCAGGATATCGTCGTCGACCGAGGACAGCATCTTCAGGCCGGCCAGGGTGTCCTTCTGGATGCGCTCGCCGAGGGGCCACGTTTTCTGATGGCGCTGCTCCGTGAGCAAGGTGTGGAGCTGGAACTGCGTTTTCGTCCGGATGTAATCGACGGATTCCGCGGCAGGCTCGACCCCCAGGAGCTTGAGCAGGTTCGCCTTTGTCTCCCCTGTTTCCTGCGCCGCCCCCGTCACCGCCAACGCTACGACGGCCGCTGCAGCCGCTGCAACCGCCGCCCGGCGTATCCTTCCGCGCTCCCTATTCCTCCTCTCTTTCGGTTCTTCTCCCAATTTCACCGAACCGAAAAGGAGAGTTCCGCGAAATTGGGAGAAGAACCTCATTTATCCTTGCCGTACTGGTGCTCGTCATCGAGGATGTCGCGCTCCTGCCAGTCCCGGATCCATTCCTCGACCCGGAAGATCATGGTCCCGCCGTCGGCCATCGAGCAGACGACCCGGTCGAGGCTGCAGTTGATCAGCATCTTTTTGCAGATGTAGCAGGGGAAAGCGTTGATCGGCGCGCTCTCGCCCGGGGCGCTGCCGTAGATGTACATGTCTCCCCCGAGCAGGCTGACGCCCGCCCGGGCGGCGTTGATGATGGCGTTCTGCTCGGCGTGGACGCTGCGGCAGAGCTCGTAGCGCTGGCCGTGGGGGATGCCCAGCCGGTCGCGCAGGCAGAAGCCGTGCTCGAGGCTGTCGCGGGTCTTCCGCGGGGCGCCGACGTAGCCGGTCGAGATGATCTGGTCGTCACGGACGACGATGGCTCCGATCGACCTCCGGAAGCAGGTGCTCCGGAGCGAGACTTCCTTGGCGATGCCCAGATAGTAAAGGTCCTTGGACGTTCTCGGCGGCGTCATGCGATCTCCTCGAGTTTACGATGCAAGTCCGGGATGGTCCTGTCGTTGAGGATGAGACGGTCGGCCGCGGCCATGCAGGCCTCGAGCTGCTGGGCGGTCGCCCCTCCCGTCCGCTCCTGCTCTTCTTTTTTCCGGAAGGATTCGAGGTCGGCGGCCGATTCGTCCCGGCCCCGGGCTGCGACCCGGGCGAACCTCACCTCCACTGGCGCGTCGATAGCCAGCAGGACGAAGCCCTCCTGCCGGCGCAGGAAAGCGACCTCGTGCATGTTGCGGATGCTGTCGATGACGGCCGGCCCTCCGACCTTGGCCATGGTCCGTCCGGCCAGGACATCCGGCCCGCAGCGTTCCCGGAGCTCGTTGCCCGTCCGGATGAGGCTGTCCCGGCTGACGGCTTCGCCCCGGGCCTGGAGTTCCTCCCTGATGATGTCGGAAAGCGAGAAATAGGCGTAGCCCCGGGCCATGAAAAAGGCCGCCGTTTCGCCCTTGCCGGCCCCATTCGTCCCGGTCAGTCCGATGAGTCGCGGCGGCGTTTTCATTTTTTCAGGATCCGCGGCAGGGCCCGGACATAGTTCCAAAGGGGAGCGGTCGCCATGATCCGCCGCCATTCCTTCCGCAGTCCAAGGGCGGCCTTGACCCTGGCGCCCAGGCCCGCACCGTGGAAGACCGAGATCGCTTTTTCCATCAGGCCTTCCAGGCTCCGGTCGTAGGGGAACCACCAGGTTTGTGATTTCTTCCGGAAAAAGTCCATGCCGACGTACTTGATGTTGACGAGCTCGTGAAGGCCGAAGGGGCCGTGGCAGCGCCCCAAGCCGGTCTGCTTGATGCCGCCCCAGATCGCCCGGGGTTCGACGAATGAATACATGTGGTCGTTGACAGTGACGGAGCCCGCTTCGAGACGCTCGGCGAACCACGCGGCCTGCTTGCGGTCGCGCGTCCAGACCGAGGCCGTCAGCCCGTAGACGCTGTCGTTGGCCAGGGCCACGGCTTCGTCCGGGTGGTCGAAGACCATGATGGGGAGCGTCGGGCCAAAGGTCTCCTCGGTCATGACGAGCATCGTGTGGTCGACGCCTGTGAGGACCGTGGGCTCGATGAAATGGCCGGGAAGGCCGGCGACACGCCCGCCCCCGACCGGGATCCGGGCGCCCTTCGCCCGGGCGTCGGCGATGTGCTCCTCGACGACCTTGAGCTGGCCGGCCGTGGCCATCGGGCCCATGTCGATGCCGGTGTCGAGGGGGTTCCCGACCTTGACCTCTCTCGCGAGCTCGATGACCCGCGCGGTGAACGGTTCGGCGACTTCCCGGGCGACGTAGACCCGCTCAATCGAGCCGCAGCTCTGGCCGCAGTTCATGAAGGCCGTCCAGACGGCGCCGCGGGCGGCCCGCTCGAGGTCGGCGTCCTTCAGGACGATCATCGGGTCCTTGCCCCCGAGCTCGAGGGTCAGGTTGGTCAGGTTCCGGCTGCAGAGCTCCATGAGGCGCTTGCCGATGCCGACGCTGCCCGTGAACATGACGGTCTGGACGTCGCGGTGGACGATCATGGCCTCGGCCTGCGGGACGCGGCAGGGGACGACGTTGAGGACGCCCGGCGGGAGGCCCGCTTCGACGAAGATCTCGCCGATGAGGAGCGCCGTGAGCGGCGTCGCCGTCGAGGGGCGGAGGACGATGGTGTTACCGGCCACGAGGGCGCTGAGGATATCGGATAAGGGGATAAGGAAGGGGAAGTTCCAGGGCGTGATGATAAGCGTCGGGCCGAGGGGATGGAAATGGAACGTCCCCGTCTTGTTAAAAAAAAGAGGGGTATGGTGTCCGGCCCTCTTGGAGTGGAGGAGCCGGCCCAGGTTCCCGGCGTAGTAGTTGAGCGCCTGGAGGGAGCCGAAAACCTCGACGGCCAGGGACTCGGGATAGGGAGAGCCTTTTTCCATGGCGATGCGGCGCCCGGCTTCGCTCGCCCGCCGGGCCAGAATGTTCTCGGCCCGCTTGAGGATGCCCCTCTTTTTCTGGGGATCGAGCCAGCGCCAGACCGGGCAAGCCTCCTTAGCCGCCTGGATGGCCCGGCTACAGAGTTCCTGCGAGGCCAGGCTGACCTCGCCTACGGCCTCGAGAGTGGCCGGATTCTCGGAGATGAGCTTTTCGGCGGTTTCGATACGTTCGTTGCGGATGATAAGGCGTCCGTCCATGGGATCACAGCGTTCCTTTCAGCAGGCTAGGGCACCACGTCGTGAACAGGCCCAACGAGGTGTCGCGGATGAGGCCCGGGCAAAAGCGCGGGACGAGCACGACTCGGGACAGCTCGCTCAAGGGTCTTATCCCGCCTGATCCGTCCCCGACGACCGCGCCTTCTTTTTTCCCCGGCCGACGGCGAGGGCGATGAGGATGCTGATCCCGTATAGGACGAGCATGGGAACGGCCACGATGCTCTGGGTGATCACGTCCGGCGTGGGCGTGATCACGGCGGCGATGATGAAGATGAGGAGAACGGCATACTTGAAGTTCTTGACCATCCAGCGGGCCGTGATGAGCCCCATCTTGGACAGGAAAAAAACGAGCGTGGGGAGCTCGAAGACGAGGGCGATGCCGAGGATCACCTTCAGGGCGAAGCCGAAATACTGGTCGACGGTGATGACGGGCTGGAAGTCGCGCCCGAGCGTCAGGAAGAAGCGGCAGGCCCAGGGGAAGACGATGAAATAGGCGAAGAGGGCGCCCAGGGAGAAGAAGAACGTCGTCATCAGGACGAAGGGGACGGCGTACTTTTTCTCCTTCCGGTAGAGGCCGGGGGCGACGAAATACCAGATCTGGAGGAAGACGAAGGGCGACATGAAGAAGAGGGAGGCCATGAAGGCCACCTTCATGTAGAGCATGAAGGGCGCGGTCAGGGTGGTGAAGGCGAGCTTGGTGCCCGCCGGCAGGTATTGGGTCACGGGCCGGGCCAGGATGGCGTAGAGATCTTTGGAGAAGATCCAGCCGGGGACGAAGCCGATGAAGAGGGCGACGAAGGAGTAGAAGAGCCGCTTCCGGAGATCCTCCAGATGCTCGAGGAAGGTCATTTCGTCAGGTGACTTTCGGCCCTTCCCCAATCTCATGTGTCTCGATGTCCTTCTTGAGGTCGTCCTGGAAGCTCATGACTCCGGACTTGATATCGTCCATGCCCGACCGGATGTCCTTGCGGATGTCCTTGATCTCCGAGGCCTCGATCTCCTCCTCGATCCGGCCCTTGATCTCGTCGGACGTCTTCTTGAATTCCCGGAGGGCCGTGCCGACCGACCGGCCGATCTCGGGGAGCTTTTTGGGGCCGAAAATGAGCAGGGCGATGACGAAGATGAGAATGAGTTCCGCCGGCCCGATGCTCCCGAACATGTCCGTCTCGCGGCGGTATTATAGCACGGGTCCCCGCAGCGGGGAAGCGGCTCGTTTCCCCGCTTTACAACGGGGGCCGCCGATGATAAAATTATCAGCAAGTGAAGTCTATGAAAAAGCGCCTGATCCCCGTCATCCTGCTTGGGCTCGTCCTCGTCCGGATGCCGTCGCACGACCAGGACCTCTGGGCCGCCTCCCTGGACAAGGCTCGCGCCATCGCCGGCATCCTCGAAGCGAGCTATTACAAGCCGCTCGATGAGGAGGCCCTGGCCGTCGCCTCGATCAAGGGGACCCTGGACACGCTCGACCCCCACTCCTATTTCCTGGACCCCGACAGCTTCTTGCGTATGCGTGAGGAGTACAAGGGCAAGTACTTCGGCGTGGGCATGCAGATCCAGAAACAGGGCGACAACATCGTCGTCATCGCGCCGATCGAGGGCGGGCCGGCCTGGCGCCTGGGCATCCTTCCGGGGGACGTCGTCTCCCGCATCAACGGGGAATCGACGGTGCCCATCTCGAGCTACGACGCCATGCAGAAGCTCCGCGGCGAGAAGGGGACCGATGTCACCATCACCATCGTCCGCGACGGCGCCGACAAGCCTTTCGAACTGACCATCACCCGCGAGGAGATTCCGCTCCTGAGCGTCCCGTACGCCTTTCTCCTCGACGGCGAGGTCGGCTACATCTATATTAGAAATTTCGCCGAGAACACGCCCCGCGAGCTCGAGGACGGGCTGGCCAAGCTCACTGGCCAGGGGATGAAAAGCCTCATCCTCGACCTCCGCCTGAACACGGGCGGCCCACTCGTCCAGTCCATCGAGGTCGCCGACCTCTTCCTGCCCAAGGGCTCGCTCATCGTCTCCATGAAGGGACGTAACCCGGCCTACGACCGGGAATTCCCGGCCTTCCTGGACAACCAGTACGAGAAGGTTCCGCTCGTCATCCTCATCGACCAGGGCACGGCCAGCGCCTCCGAGATCGTCAGCGGGGCGGTCATGGACCACGACCGGGGGATCGTCGTCGGCGAGGATTCCTGGGGGAAGGGCCTCGTCCAGACGGTCTTTCCGCTGGCTCCGAACATGGCCGTGGCCCTGACCATAGCCAAATACTTGACGCCGAGCGGCCGGTCCATCCAGCGCGACTATAGCCATCTCGATGATTACATGCTGAGCAAGCGCGCCCCCGAGGATAGCCGTGAGGTCCGCTACACCGACCGCGGCCGCAAGGTCCTCGGCCAGGGCGGGATCACGCCCGATTACGCCGTCAACTCCTTGCTCAAGCCGTTCACCGGGCGGCTCCGCATGAGCGGGGCGTTTTTCTCTTACGCCCGGAGGCTCGTCCAGCACCAGACCGACCTCGGCCGGAAGTTCGTCTTTCCGCAGGACCCGAGGAACGCCGGGGCGTCCGCGCCCGGGAAGATCCAGGTCGGAACGACGTTCATCGTCAATGCCGACGTCGTCGCCGATTTCCGCAAGTTCCTCGGGACGCGCAAGGTCGAATACGACGAGAAGACGTTCCGGGAGGCCGAGACCGAGATCCGCTGGGAGCTCGAACGCGAAATCGCCGGCGCCGTCTGGGGTGTCGAGGCCGGGGCCCGGGCCGCGCGCGTGAACGACCCCGTCGTCATGAAGGCCATCCAGGTCATGCCCGAGGCGTCCAGGCTCCTCGAACAGAAATGAAGATCGCTATCGCCTCGGACCACGCCGGGTTCGAGCTCAAAACGGGGATCGCCGATCATCTCCGCGGCCGCGGCGTCGCCTTCGAGGACTTCGGCTGCGGGCCGGGGGAATCCGTGGACTACGTCGATTACGGGGCCAAGGGCGCCCGGGCCGTCGTCTCCGGCGCCTGCGACCGGGCCATCCTCGTCTGCGGCACCGGCCTCGGCATGGCCATCGTGGCCAACAAGTTCAAGGGCCTCCGAGCGACGCCATGTTCGAGCGAGTCCGCGGCCGAGATGAGCCGCAAGCACAACGATTCGAACTGTCTGACCCTGGGCGGCAGGACCCACTCCCTGGAGCAGGCCCTGGGCATCGTCAAGGTCTGGCTCGAAACCGATTTCGAGGGCGGCCGCCACGCCCGGAGGGTCCAGAAGATCCGCGACCTCGAAGACAAAAATTTCAAGTGAGGAGCCGCTCCATGCCTGCTTTTTGCGAGAAGGTCCAGTCGCTGGCCGCCCGGGTCGAGCGGAACAACGCCTGGCGCCAAAGAGAGTGTTTCAACCTCATCCCGTCCGAATCGACGCCCTCCTTCCTCGTCAAGATGTGCGAGATCGCCGACCCGGCCGGCCGCTACGCCGAGCACCGGACGATGAAGGGAGATGAGGTCTATTTCTACCAGGGCACCGATTTCATCCGCGACGTCGAAGTCGAAGCCCAGAGGGAGCTCGAAACGTATTTCGGCTGCACCGACGTCGAGCTTCGCCCCGTCAGCGGACAGATGGCCAACGAAATCGTCTTCAAGGGCCTCGTCAAGTCCATCAACCGTGGCCGGGACGTGGGGCAGAGCTCGCGCCGGTTGCGCCTCGTTCTGAACAACGAACTCATCTACGGCGGGCACCTCAGTGCCCAGCCCATGGGAGCCCTCTTCAACTACGTCGAGGAAGACCCGGCGACGGGCAAGGAACGGGTGGTCAATTTCCCCGTCCTCAAAGAGAATCCTTACAAACCCGACCTGGAGAAGCTGGCCGCCGTCCTCGATTCGCACAAGCCCGAGCTCGTCGTCTTCGGCAAGAGCATGTTCCTCTACCGGGAGCCCGTCCGCTTCGTGGCCGACATCGTCAGAGGCTGGAAGGACCGGCCCATCCTGATGTACGACATGGCCCACGTCCTCGGCCTTTACGGGGCCTTCCAGGCCCCCTTCGATGAGGGCGCCGACATCGTCACTGGGAGCACCCACAAGACCTTCTTTGGGACGCAGCGCGGCCTCGTGGCCGGGAACTTCCCCAAGGGCTCGCCCCTGCGGCCGCTCTGGCTCGAGATCAAGGGCCGCGCCTTCCCCGGATCGACCAGCAACCACCACCTCGGGACGCTCCTCGGCCTGCTTCTGGCGACCTACGAGATGAACGAGTTCAAGGAGGCCTTCCAGAACCAGGTCAGGGCCAACGCCCGGGCCTTCGCCAGGGCGCTCCACGCCCACGGCGTCCCGGTCGAAGGAGACCCCGCCGACGGATACACAGAAACCCACCAGGTCATCCTCCGGGTCAAGGCCTTCGGGCCGGGCATGGACATCGCCCGGCGCTTAGAGATCAATAACGTCCTGACCAATTACCAGGCCCTGCCCGACGACGCCACCTTCCTCGAGTCGAGCGGCATCCGCCTCGGCGTCCAGGAGATGACCCGGTTCGGCATGAAGGAAAAGGACTTCGATACGCTGGCGGGCCTGATGGCCGACATCATCATCAGGGACAAGCCCGCCCAGGACGAGGTGGCCCGATACCGAAAGAATTTCCTGACCATGGGCTTCTCTCTCCCGCCCTCCGAGGCCCTGCCGCTGGCGGCGCGGATCCTCTCGAGTGTCATCCCCGACCCCGGCTACGCGGCCCTCTTCGCCGAGAACCTCCGCCTGGCCGCCGGGGGCTGAGGAGAAGATCGATCGTCCCGTGAACGGAGGGTGAGACGATGAAGATACTGATCGTCGGGTCGGGCGGCCGAGAACACGCCCTGGCCTGGAAAATCGCCCGGAGCCCGCATGCGGACAAGGTTTATTGCGCGCCGGGGAACGGCGGGACGCGGCTCGTCGCCGAAAACGTCCCCCTGGCCGAGACGGACATCGCCGGGCTGGCCGATTTCGCCGCTCGGGAAACTATCGATCTGACCGTGGTCGGCCCCGAGGTCCCCTTGACCATGGGCATCGTCGACGAGTTCGAGACGCGCGGCCTGAAGATCTTCGGGCCCTCGAAGAAGGCGGCCGAGATCGAGGGCAGCAAGGTCTTCGCCAAGCAGTTCATGGACCGCCACCGCATCCCCACGGGCCGGTTCAAGGTCGCCGACGGCTTCGACCAGGCCAAGAAGATCCTGGCCTCCGGAGAGTTCGGCTTTCCCGTCGTCGTCAAGGCCGACGGCCTGGCGGCCGGCAAGGGCGCCGTGGTCTGCTCCTCGCAGAAGAAGGCCGAGGACACGGCCGGCGAGATGCTCGTCCAGAAGAAGTTCGGACCGGCCGGCCGGCGCATCGTCATCGAGGAGTTCCTCCGCGGCCGCGAAGTATCCTTCATCGTCATCTCCGACGGCATGAGGGTCCAGCCCTTGGTCTCGGCGATGGACCACAAGGCGGCCTACGACGGGGACAAGGGGCCGAACACGGGCGGCATGGGCGCCATATCGCCGTCGCCCTTCATGACCGAGAAGCTCTTCAACGAAGTGATGAACACCGTGATCACCCCGGCCGTCACCCGTCTGCTCGAGGAGGGCCGGAAGTTCAAGGGGGTCCTCTACGCGGGCCTGATGATCACCGAGCAGGGGCCCCGCGTCCTCGAGTTCAACGGCCGTTTCGGAGACCCGGAGACCCAGCCCCAGCTCGTCCGTCTGAAGAGCGATCTGGTCGAGCTCCTGATAGCCGCAGTCAATGAGCGCATCCTACAGGAGGATGTCCGCTGGTCCGCCAAACCCTCGGGATGTGTCGTCGTGGCCTCGGGCGGATATCCGGTCCGCCACGAGAAAGGCAAGACGATCTCCGGTCTGGCCGAGGCGGCCGAGATCCCAGGAGTGCACATCTTTCACGCCGGGACCAAGTATGAAAACGAAAAATGGCTGACTACCGGCGGCCGCGTCCTCGGGGTCTGCGCTTCGGAGGACAACCTGGCCGGGACCATGGCCAAGATCTACGACGCCTGCGGCCGGATCTACTTCGAGGCCATGCACTACCGCCGCGACATCGGCGCGATCAAGGAGGAGCGGACATGAAAGTCATGGTTTTTCTCGGCAGCGAATCGGACTTCGGCGCGGTCGAGGACGCGATCGCCCTCCTCAAGGATTTCGGCGTGCCCTTCGGCCTCGAGGTGACCTCCGCCCACCGCTCGCCGGAGCGGACCCTCCGCCTTGTTAAATCGGCGGAGGCCGGTGGGACCGAGATCTTCATCGCCGTGGCCGGCAAGGCCGCCCACCTGGCCGGCGTCGTCGCCTCCCAAACGGTCAAGCCGGTGATCGGGGTCCCCGTCGAGAGCGAGGCGCTGGCGGGACTCGACGCCCTCCTTTCGACCGTCCAGATGCCCAAGGGCATCCCCGTCGCGACCATGGCCTTGGGCCGGCACGGCGGCTCGAACGCGGCCCTGCTCGCGGTCGAGATCCTGGCCCTCAACGACGAGGGGCTCCGGACGAAGCTTGTCGCCCATCGGGCGGCGATGGCGGACAAGGTCGAGGCGGCCTCGCTCAAGATCAAAGAAAAGCTGTGAACCCCGGCGATGCTCTCTTTTTCCGTCCGGAACTTCGGCTGCCGCGTCAACCGGGCCGAGGCCTTCGCCTGGGCTGAGTCTTTCCGGGAGCGGGGCCTCCGGCTCGAAGAGGACGGGGGCGGGAGCGACGTCGTTCTGATCAACTCCTGCACCCTGACCGGCCGGGCCGACCGGGACGTCCGCAGGTTCATCCGGAAAACCGCCCGCGATCACCCCGGGACGAGGATCGTCGTCACGGGCTGCTACGCCGAGCGGGCGCCGGCGGAGATCGCCGGGATGGCGAACGTCGTTGCCGTCCTCCCGAACAGCGCCAAGGCCCGTCTGCCGGAGCGGGTGATGGAGATCGTCGGGGGAGAAGAGGCGCGGGCCGAGGCGGCGCCGGAGACGGGGGCCCCGTTCCGGGCGCGGGCTTTCCTGAAGGTCCAGGACGGGTGCGACAACCGCTGCGCGTTCTGCGTCATTCCGAGCGTCCGGGGCAAGAGCGCGAGCGTCGGCCCGGACGAGGTCAAGGCCCGGGTCCGAAAACTCGCCGGCCGCGGTTTCCGGGAGATCGTCCTGTCCGGCATCCATCTCTCGTCCTACGGGGGGGACTTCGAGCCGCCCGGCACTCTCCTCGGCCTTCTCCGGGAGCTCGAAGGGATCCCGGGGCTCGGGCGGCTCCGTTTGAGCTCCCTCGACCCGGGGAAGACGGACGGGGCGCTCATCGAACACATCGCGGCGAACCCGAAGATCTGTCAGCACTTCCATGTTTCGCTCCAGCACGCCTCGGCCCGATTGCTGCGGCTGATGGGCCGCGACGTTGAGCCGGGAGCGGGCGAGCGGATATTGAGGGAGTTGAGGACGAGGTCGCCGGAAGCGGCCCTGGGAGCGGATATCATCGTCGGGTTCCCCGGCGAAACGGCGGCGGAGTTCGACGAGTTGAGGAGTTTTTTGGCCGGCTCTCCGTTGACCTATTTCCACGTCTTTTCGTATTCGCCGCGGCCGGCGACGCCCGCCGCGTCGCGGCCCGGTGTTCCGGCGGGCGTCGTCAGGGACAGGGCCATGGAGCTCCGGCGGCTCGCGGCGGAGAAGGACTTCCGCTTCCGCCGGCAGTTCATGGGGCGGGAGCTCGAGGCCGCGGTCATTCACGCGTCGGAGAGGGGCGCCGAGCTTCTGACGGGGAATGCCATCAGGGTCTTCGCCCCCTCGTGCCGGGCTCCGAAATGCGAACTGGTCCGGGTCGCGATCGGACGCGTCCAGCCGCGCCGGACGGAAGGCGAGGCCGTCCCATGAAGAAGATCCATCTCCTGCCCGAGGCTGTCGCCCAGAAGATCGCGGCGGGCGAGGTCATCGAAAGGCCCGTCTCCGTCGTCAAGGAGCTCGTGGAGAACTCCCTAGACGCCGGCGCGACGGAGATCCGCGTCGAGCTTGTCGACGGCGGCAAGCGTCTGATCAAGGTCCAGGACGACGGCTCCGGGATGGGCCGGGAGGACGCCGCCCTTTGCTTCCGGCGGCATTCGACGAGCAAGCTGGCCACGGAGGAGGACCTGGAGCGCATCGAGACGCTCGGCTTCCGCGGCGAGGCCCTGGCCAGCATCGCCGCCGTATCCCGGCTGACGCTGCGCACGCAGGACGGGGCCGAAGACCGGGGGACGATGATCGAGCGGGAGGGCGAGCGCCTCGTCGCGGTCACGGACATCGCCTTCCCCCGCGGCACGAGCATCGAGGTCAGGGACCTGTTCTTCAACCTGCCGGCCCGGCAGAAATTCCTCCGCTCGGGCCCGTCCGAGCTCGGGCCCGTCGCCAAGTACGTGACCCAGGCCGCCCTGGCCGCGCCCGGCGTCCGCTTCACGCTCGTCCACGGGGCTCGGGAGGTCATCGCCTGCCCCCCGGTCATGACCCTCCGGGAAAGGGTCTTCCAGATCTTCGGCAAGAAGATGGTCGACGGCCTGATGGACGTCGCCGCCGAAGAGGGCGGCGGCCGCATCGAGGGGCTGGCCTCGCTGCCGCTGGCCGGCCGGCCCGACAAGACCGTCCAACACTTTTTCGTCAACGGCCGTCCGGTCAAAGACAGGATCCTCATGGCCGCGCTCAACCAGGCTTATGCCGGCATCCTCGAACGGGGAAGGTCGCCCGAGGCGTTCCTCTTCGTGTCGCTGCCCTACGCCGATGTCGACGTCAACGTCCACCCGGCCAAGGCCGAAGTCCGGTTCAAGGACACCCAGGTCGTTTTCAGGCTCGTCCTCCGGGCCGTGGCGGAGGGCGCCGCGCGCGGACATACAATAAAGGAAGTCCTCCCGGCGGCCAGGGACAAGGGGCCGGCCGGGCGCGTCGCGGAGGAAGGCGTCGCCTGGCCGTCGCCGGGCCTCGGCTTCGAACCTGCCGGGGCGGACGCCCTCGCGGCTGGGCCGGTCTCCGGTGCCGACGGGCGCTCGACCGGGGACATGGGCTCGGCAGGGGACATGTACCGAGCTTCGAGGTACGTGTCCCCGGTCGCGACGCCGACGTCCGCCGCCGGATCGAGCGGTCCGGTCGTCCTCGGCCAGTACGAGAACATGTACATCGTCGCGGCGGGAGAGGACGGGCTTCTCGTCATCGACCAGCACAACGCCCACGAGCGCGTCCTTTTCGAAAAATACCGGGAGATCGACCGCGAGAGGATCTGGCCGCGGAAGATGCTCCTCATCCCTCCCATCCTCGAGCTCTCTCCGTCGGCGGTCGTCGGCATCGAGACGAACGCCGCCCTTTTCGAGGACCTGGGCTTCCGCGTCGAACCCATGGGCGGGCGCTCCTACGCCCTCAAAGAATACCCCGATATCTTCAAGCCCGAGCAGGCCGTGGACATCTTTCTTGGCTTGCTCGAAGAGGCGGGCCAAAAGACCGCCGAAGACCGCCGCGAGCACATGCTGGCGACGCTGGCCTGCAAGACGGCCGTCAAGGCCGGGGAGCCCCTGAACAGGGAAAAGATGGGTTACCTCGTCGAGGAGCTGTTCAAAACCTCTCGGCCGGCCCTCTGCCCGCATGGCCGTCCGGTCGTCGTCCGCGTCGAGAAGTCCGTGATCGACAAGGGCCTCGGCCGAAGATAACGGGCAACGGTAATAAGGGACTGTCCCCGGAGGGGACTGTCCCCCCTGATGTCTGAAGGTCTCGCGGAGCCCGGCCGTCCCAAATTGACAGTCTGCGGGCGCGTCTGTTAAGATTTGACAGCTGAACGGGACGGGGAGTGGCGCAGCCTGGTTAGCGCGCCTGCCTTGGGAGCAGGAGGTCGGCGGTTCAAATCCGCTCTCCCCGATCTACATACAGCCATCGCGCGCCTGTAGCTCAGGTGGATAGAGCAGCTGCCTTCTAAGCAGCGGGTCGGGAGTTCGAGTCTCTCCAGGCGCGCCACCGTTTCCCCGATATCCCTTTCCTTTTCCGATCAAGGCGCTATTGCATTTCGCAAGGTTGTCCGTTATGCTTGAAAATTAGGAGGGAAGGTCTTATGGGGCCCCTGAACATTCTCATCGTCGATGACGAACTCAACATCCGAAAAACCCTGACCATCGCTCTCGAAATGGAAGGCCACAAGGTCACCGCTGTCAGTAACGTTCAGGATGCCCAGGCCCAGGCCGCGCGCCGGTCCTTCGACCTCGCTTTTGTCGATTTGCGGCTGGGCACCGATGATGGGCTCGATCTCATCCCTTTGCTCCTGACCACGTCGCCTTGGCTCAAGATCATCGTTATCACTGCCTATGCCTCCATCGATACGGCCGTTGAGGCCATGCGACGGGGCGCTACCGATTACATCCCCAAGCCGTTCACCCCGGCGCAGATCGACCTGGCCGTGCGCAAAGTCTTCCAAGTCCGGTCCTTAGAGCAGAAGGTCGCGGCCCTGCAAGAAGACCTTGTGCGCCAGCATCCTGAGATCGATTTCGCGAGCGAGAGCCCGCAGATGC
>Ga0315279_10005365_pt1 | contig 16684 bp, 8 predicted proteins | sample YL17G06_20_MG_FD_203694 | JGI IMG/M metagenome (GOLD analysis project Ga0315279, IMG submission 203694) | Sediment microbial communities from Yellowstone Lake, YNP, Wyoming, USA - YL17G06_20 | ecosystem: Environmental > Aquatic > Freshwater > Lake > Sediment | place: USA: Wyoming | collected...
GCAGCATCGTACGCCCCATCGCCGTGGGCGGCATGCTCGTGGGCGCCTGCTTCACGCTGTGGAAGATGCGCAAGAACCTGATCCTCGGGATCCGCCGCGGCATCGCCGACGTCCGCAAGACGGCCGCCGCCGAAGCACCGACTGCGCGCACGCAGCGCGATCTCTCGTTCAAGGTGGTCCTGCTGGGCATCGCCGTCGTGTTCGTCTTGATGGTGACGCTCTACTACTACTTCACGGACGCGCTCGGGCCGGCACTGGCCGCCGCCATCGTGATGCTGGTCACCGGGTTCTTCTTCGCGGCCGTGTCCGGGAACCTGGTCGGCATCATCGGCTCGTCGAACAACCCGATCTCCGGCCTGACGCTCGCCACGACGATCGTCGCGGCGCTGACGCTGGTGCTGGTCGGCATGGAGGGCCAGCGGGGGATCATGGCGGCGCTCGGCGTCGCCGCGATCGGTTGTGTGTCGGCGGCGGTCGCGGGCGAGATGCTGCAGGACCTGAAGGTCGGGCACATCCTGGGCGGCACACCCTGGAAGATGCAGGTGGGCGACCTGATCGGCGTCATCTTCGCCGGCCTGGTCCTCTTCTGGCCGCTCTACCTGATGCACACCTCCGACGTGGCGCAGCTGGGCGCGGCCGGCGGGTTCGGCGGCCGCAACTACGCCGCTCCGCAGGCAGGGCTGATGGCGGCCCTCTCGTCGGGCATCGTCGGTGGCGAGATGGCATGGCCGCTGGTGCTCGTGGGCATCGCGATGGGGATCTCGACGATCCTGATCAAGGTGCGCAGCCCGATGCTGTTCTCGGTGGGCATGTATCTGCCGCTCGAGACGACGTTCGCCATCTTCATCGGCGGCGTCATTCGCGGCGTGGTCGGGCGCATGACGGGCAAGCGCGGGCACAACGCGGCGCAGAAGGCGCGCATCGAGAACGCGGGGGTGCTCGCCGCATCGGGCCTGATTGCCGGCGAGGCGCTTATCAGCCTGGTGATCGCGGGCGTCATCGGCATCCGGGCCGACAAGCGCTTCCCGGCCATCCCCGGCTTCGAATCGGTGGCCTCCTGGCTGGCGCTCGCCGTGTTCGCGATTCTCGCGTGGTACCTGATCTTCGTGCCGCTGCGCAAGGCCGGTGCCGCCGACGAGCCCGCGCCGCCGACGGCCGTGATGTAGGAAGACTTTCGGCTTTGGGCTTTGGGCCTGGGCGCTCATGGCATCGATCGGCTCAGGCCTCAAGCCCGTGGCGTTTCGGCTCTCAAGGCCTTGAGCCACGGCAGGCCCTGAGCCTTCTTCTACGGCACGATCCGAATCGCCGTCAGCACCTTGTCGGTCTTGTCGCCGCGGCGTACGGACACCTCGATCACGTAGTCGGAGAGCGCGAGCGGCGCGAGCGTGAGCTCCGCCGTCGCAAACCGCTGTCCGGCCTCCTCGTGCTGCGCGGTCGTCACCGGCACCGGCAGCGGCTGGCCTTTCCGATCGAGCAACTGCGCGGCCACCGCGTCGACCGGCCCGGCCAGCGGCACGTCCACTCGAATCCGCTCAGCCCTGCGGAAGCGCAAATCCGCGGTTGGCTGGAACCCCGCCCCGGTGTAGGGCCCGCGCCGGAACACGATCGGTTGTCCCAGCACGGTTGCGGCGCCCGGCGACCCGTCCGGCACCGAGATTCGCACCTGCTCGGTCGTCGTCAACACCGACCACTGCGCCTTCACGCGAGCCAGATACTCACCCGGCGCCAACGGCACGTCCGCAAACCGGATCAGGCAGCTGCGCGCTGCGGCGGAGAGCTTCCCGCTGGCCGACGCCAGCGTCCGGCCGTCGAGATCGAGAATCGACGCGGAGAGCTCGCCACCCTCCTGCCAGCCCGGCTGTCGCGCCGCGGCGGGGTCGAGCTCGGCCACCACGACGAGGATCGCGTCGCGCGCCGCCTGCGCCGGGGCCGGCCACGTGTATGCACCGCGCAGGAGAATGACCCGGTCCGGCCGGCTACGATCGAGCACGTTGAGCGCCGATTGCAGCGCCACGGCGGCGGGATCGGGCGGCGGAGCGTTGGCGGCGTCAATCGCCTTCAGTTCCGCTTCCGTCAGCGCGAGATATCCTCGCCGCGCGCGAACCACGACACCCGGGCGTTTCACGCGCACGGTGATCTTGCGGAACTTGCCGTCGTGCTTCGGGTTGGTCGAGTAGTACCCGAGCAGGTAATAGCTGCTCAGATCGTCGGAGATGCGGCGCAGGTTCTTTGCGAACTCGTTGCTGTTGATGATGGCGACGCCGTCGGTGGCGCCGGCGAGCGTCTGGAGCGAGTCGAGGCGTACGCGAAGCGCGTCGATCCCACCCGACCCGTTCATGCCGGAGACCGCCGAGTCGAACACCGGCAGCCCACGGGGATCGATCGGGTAGAAACTGGCGTTCGCGCGATTGGCCTCGTCCAGCAACTCGCGAAACTCGCGCTGATCGTCGATCTGCGCCAGCATCCTGCGATCCCGATCGCAATCAGCGCGGGCGACACCTTCGCGCGGATCGCCGATGGTCGGCTTTCCCCCCGCGATGCCGATGGGCGGCGGACCCGGCACCCGGCCGCCACTCGCGCCGGGCATCAGGCTGTCGTCACGCGTGAAGAGTGTCCACCCCTCGCTCACGACGAGGATTGCCTTGCGCTCCTCGCGCAACGATTGCAGGTGAACGACGAGGCCGCGCAGCGCGCTGAGCACCATGCGTTCGCGCCGCCGCGCGATCATTGCTGCAACGACATTCCGCTCATCATAACAGGCCACATACTCCCGCTCCGTTTCATCGAGGTCGCTGGGCGAGAAAAGGTCGTCGGCCACCGGCCGGCGCTGCCACTCGGCGCCGTTCAGGAGCAGATCCTCGAACGACGAAGGCCGGCGCGTAAAGGTGAGCGCAGTGACGGACATCTCCGGCCGGGTGAGGGCGATGAGATCGTCGGGACCGATCAGCCGGTCGAGGTAGCTTGCCAGGGCGCGGCCGATGCGGCTGTTCGAAACGCTGGATTGTCCCGAAACGCCGGATTCTTTCGATAACGCGCCGGAAACCCCGGTTCTCGTCCTCGTCGCGTCGATGGTCGTGTGATAGCTGTCGAGGAACAGCACGAACAGGCGGTTGCGTGCGTCAGCGGCCGCGTCGTTCGACTCGCGCACGGTTGTCGGCTCCGCGCGCTCGACCTCGGGGCCCGGCGCCCGAATGACGACGCGTTCGAACGTCGCGACGCGCTGCGGAATGCCGTCCTCCAACACCTCGAAGTCGGCCTGCGCGAGGTTGGGGACGATGCGGCCGTCGCTCGTCGGGTACACATCGACGCGCACCAGGTCCACGCCAGCCCTGAACGTGGGTTTCTGCTGGCCAACCGGCGTCGGAGTGACGGGCGTCTGCGCGGCAAGCACGGCCGCAAGACCGATCGCAAGGAAGGACGCAATCGCGAGTCGCATGGTTGGGTGCATCTGCCCGGAGCCTGGAGCCCGGAGCCTTCCCTACGGCACGATCCGGAACGCCGCCAGCACCTTCTCGGTCCTGTCGCCGCGGCGCACGGCCACTTCAATCAGATAGTCGCCCGGCGCGAGCGGGGCGAGCGTGAGCTCCGCGGTCGCAAACCGCTGTCCGGCCTCTTCACGCTGCGCGGCGGTCACCGGCAGCGGCAGCGGCTGCCCGCGCCGGTCGAGCAACTGCGCCGTGTGCGACTCCATGGCACCCCCCAGCGGCACGTCCACCCGGATCCGTTCCGCCTTCCGGAACCGGAGATCCGCCGTCGGCTGGAAGCCCGCGCCCGTGAACGGGCCGCGACGGAACAGCATCGGCGGGCCGAGCGTGGGCGCCGTGGCCGCCGAGAGATCCGGCACCGTGATCCGCACCTGGTCGCTGGCATCGGCCGCCACGCCCGCCTTGCCCTGCAGTCGCACCTTCACCAGGTAGTCGCCCGGCGCCAGCCGCGCGTCCAATGCCCGCACGGCGAACCGAGGGGCGGTCGCCGTGATCGTGGCATGCTCGGTCGCGGCCGTCTGTCCGGCCACTGAGGTCACCGTGATCGTCGCCTCGCCCCCGCCGCTCCACTCCATCCGGCGTGCCGCCGCGAGCTCGAGCTCTCCCGTGATCCACAGGACCGGCCGTCGCGCCCGCGCCTCGGCCGTGCCATCGAAGAGGTACCCCGCCGCCACGTGCAACGGTCGATCCGGCCGCTCCGTGCCGAGCGACGAGAGCGCCTTGTCGCGCAGCTCCACCTCGGGATCGCGCGGCGCGTCCGCGCGGGCACGCGCCGTCACTTCGGCCTCGGTCGGCGCCAGGTACCCGCGGCGCGCCCGCACGGTGACGCCCGGCCGTTTCACGCGCACCGTGATCACCCGGAACTTGCCGTCGAACTTCGCGTTCGTCGAGTTGTACCCGAGCAGGTAATACGAAGACAGATCGTCGCGGATGCGCTTCAGGCCGGGCGTGAAATCGTTGCTCTGTGTGACGGGAATGCCGTCGGTTGCGGTTGCCAGGGTCGTGAGCGAATCGGATCGCCGGTTGAATGTCGACTCCACCGTGAGACCGCGGGGATCGACCGGGTAGAACGTGACGTTCGCGCGATTCGCGTCGTCGACCATCTGGCGGAAGTTGCGCTCGTTGTCGATGCGGGCCAGCATCAGCCGATCGCGCTCGCATTCCGAGCGCATGACATTGCTCTCGCGCGGGTCCCCGAACGTCGGCTGGCCCCCGGAGATGCCGATCGGCGGCGGACCGGGCGTTTCCCCGCGCAGCGGCCGCGCCATGCTCTGGTCCGGCGTGTACAGCCTCCACCCTTCGCTGACCACGAGTACCGCCTTCCGGCCTTCGCGAAGGTTCTGCAGGTGCGTCACCAGGCTGCGCAGGCCGTCGAGCATCAGCAACTCGCGGCGCCGCACGATCATCTTGGGCGCCACGTCCGCCTCGGGACTTCCCGGCGGATAGCACACCTCGTACTTCCGCTCGGTGTCGTCCAGCTCGCCCTCGAGGAATCGCTTCTGCCAATCGGCCCCGCTCAACAGGAAATCCGCGAACGAGGAGGGCCGGCGCGTGAACGTCAGCGCATCGACCGGCATGTCCGGCTTCATGACGCCGATGAGATCGTCGGGGCCGATCAATTGGTCCAGGAAGTGCGCAAGCGCCCGGCCGACCGCGCGCGGGTCGTAGCTCCCGGCACTCCGACTCCCCGCCTCGTAGCCCGCGGTATGCAGCGTGTCGAAGAACAGCACGAACAACCGGTTGCGCGGGTCCGCGGCCGCCTCGTTCGATTCGGCCACCGTCCTGGGTTCGCCCCGCTCACTCTCGGGCCCCGGCGCCCGCGCCACGACGTGCTCGAATGTCTCGACGCTCTGCGGGACGTTGTCCTCGAGCACCTCGAAGTCGGCCTGCTTCAAGTCGGCAACGATCTGGCCGTTGGCACTCGGGTAAACGTCGACTTGCACGAAGTTCACACCGGTCTTGAACGTGGGCTTCTGCTGATTGGCCGGCGCCTGCGTGGCCGGTGTCTGTGCGGCAAGCACGGCGGCAAGGGCAACAGCGACAGCGGAAGCGAGGACGAGTCTCATAGCGTTACTTCTTGCAGAACAGGCCCGGAGCCTGGAGCCTTATCGTTGCCCGGAGCCCGGAGCCCGGAGCCTGGAGCCAGGAGCCTTCCGTTACGGCACCACCCGGAACGCAATGTACGCCTTCTGGTCCGGCGTCTTGTCGGACGCTGCGATCTCGATCACATAGTCGCCGGGCGCCACGTTCGCAAGCGCGATCGTTACGGTCGCGACGCGACCGCCGTTGCGCTCCGCAATCGTCACCGGCAGCTGCGTGCCGAGCGGCCGCCCCTGGCGATCCACGAGGCGAAGCGTGGGCGCGTCACCCGTGCCGGCAAGCGGCACCTCGATCATGAGGATTTCCCGCCGGCTGAACCGGTGATCCGCGGTCGGCTGGAACTCCCCGCGCGGGGTGTTCGGCCTGCGCGACAGCAGCGGCCGTCCCGGCACGGACTGGGAGGGTGAGGGCGCACCGGGCACGGTCACCGGTGTCCGCTCGTCGAAAACCGTCTCGCCGTCGGCGGCGTACGCTTTCGCCCGCACGTCATAGTTGCCGGCGGCGAGCACGCCGGTCGCAGGGAACACAACGTTGAACGCCGCCTGCGAGGGCTTGAGCGACACCGGCAACGTGCCGGCCACCCCCTTCCCTTCGCCGGTGCTGACGGTGACCTCCGCGCGCCAACCGCGGCGCCACTCGTCGCGGCGGGCCTGCTCGGTGTCGATCTCGCCGACGATGCGCAGCTGCCACCCGGCCGACGCCTGGTTCCATTCCGGCGCGGCGGCCAGGTGGAACGGGACGTCGGATCGCAGCCGGGCCAGCGGCGCCAGCGCGGCGAGAATTGGCGGCGGCACCAGGTCGGGTAGGGCGGCCGACTCGGCCGCGTCGGCTTCGGCGGGAATCACCGCCCGGTATCCCGGGCGCGCGCGCACGTTCACGCCCTTGCGCTTCACCTCGACCGAGATCTTCCGGAAGCTGCCGTCCCGCTTCGGATTCGTCGAGTAGTAGCCCAGCAGGTAGTAGGACGACAGCGTGTCGGAGATGTCTTTCAGCCCCTTCTCGAAATCCTCCATCGTGAGGATGGCGCGCCCGTTCGTGTCCCGGGCGAGTTGCGTCAGTGCGTCGTGCCACATCAGCCTGTCGTGCGTGATCGCCGGGAAGTCGCCGTAGAGCAGCCGGTCGCCCGGACGGCTGGTGTCGCCCCACTGCCGCTGGTATTTCCTCGTGTCTTCGTCGATGTCGGCGCCGGCCCGGTCGTAGGTCACCAGCGGGTGCGCGTAGACGGAGTAGAAGGCCACGTTGGCGCGCTTCGCGTCGTTGATGATCGAACGGTACCAGCCGTCGAAATCCCTGTCGGCGAGCGCGAGCCGCTCCTCGTGGCAGACCGTGTCGTCCTCGCCGATGATCCCCGAACGGGGATCCCTGTAGTTGCGGATGCGCGGCGGCGGATCCCAGCCGCGCGTGACGACGAGCACGGCCTTGCGTTCCTCGCGTACCATCTCGAGGTTCCCCATCAGCTCGTGCAGCGTGGTGAAGGTGCGGTAGAGCCGGTAGCGGAGACGCATCTCCGCCTCGATGTTCGGCCCTTCCGGAAAGCACGCCTCGAAGTGGTTCAACTCGGGGGGCCGCTGGCCGGTGACGTACGCTTTCAGCGAGCGCGTCGCCAGTTCGTCGATGGCCGACTGCCTGTCCATGAACGTCAGGGAGGCCGCCCACATGTCGGGCGTCAGCACCGCGACACGATCCTCATCGCCCACCACCCGGTTGACGATTTCCCCGAGCGCCGCTCGAAACATCCCATCGTCGGGGATGGGCGGCGGCAGCACGACGGGGAACCGGAAGGGCTCCGGCTGGTAGGCCGGCGCGTTTCTCTCGCGCCGTTCGAGGCGTTCGCGGTCGACCCACGGCAGGTGGTAGGTGTCCACAAAGAGCACGAACATGCGGCCGAGCGTTTCGGGTTCGCCCGGCGTGCGCCCGGCGATCACCTGTCCCTTGCGAATGTACTCGAAGGTCTCCACCTTCTGCCTGACGCCGTCTTCGAAGACGTCGAAATCGCCCGCACGCAGCTCGTCGACCGACCGGCCGCCGGAGGTCACGTACGCGTCCACGCGAACGAGGTTCGCTTCGGCACGGAAGCGCGGCAGCTGCGGCACCTGCTGCGTCTGTGGAGTCTGTTGTGCGCGGAGAACAACCAGGCAGGCAAGGACCGCGGCGACCTGAGCGATCAGGCGGATCGAAGCGCGAGGCCCCGCCATTCCCCACGCGTGGGCGACGAATCGGCTCCGTCCCGCCATGGTCCCCCCGGTCGCACGCTGGCAGGGTCAGTATATCAGGAGGGGACACGGGAACAGTCCGGTGTCCGATGTCCGATGTCCGAGCTTCGAAAGCCCCAGGCCGAAGGCCCAGGGCCGAACGTCCGAGGGGCGCGGTCAATTGACCGGCCCTTCGGCGATGAGCGCCTCGATCCGGACGCGCACCTCGGCCATCAGCCGATCGCGGTCGTCGATCGTCATCCCGCGCGTGTCCACCGGACGGCCGACACGGACGCTCACCATGACGGGCCGGATGACCGCGCTGCCCTTCCTCATGGCATCGCGCGCGCCCGTGATGGCCACCGGCACAATCGGGGCCTGGGCGGCGATGGCCATGATGAAGCCGCCCTTCTTGAACGGAAGCAGTTCGCCCGTCCGGCTCCTGGTCCCCTCGGCGAAGATGAGGAACGACAGGCCGTCGCGGATGAAGCCGGCCGCGCGCTCGATCGCCCGCGAGGCCTGCTGCCGGTCCGAGCGATCGATGGCCACGTAGCGGGCGATGTGCATCGCGTGCGAGAGGATCGGGATTCTGTCGAACTCCACTTTGTAGAGCATCCGCAGCTGCCTGTGCAGCGTGAGGAACAGCACGGGCGGATCGACGTTGCTCTGGTGGTTCGAGCAGAAGACGACGCCGCCCGCCGGGACGTTCTCGGTGCCAGCGATGCGATGGCGGATGCCGACGAGGGTCAGCGCCGTCAGCGCGCCGATCCGTCCGGCCACGAACAGGAAAGCGCTGGAGCGAAAGACGAGGGTGAACAGGATCGCGATCGGGCCGGCGATGAGGACGTAGGCCGACACCAGGACGTAGGCGAGGATCGAGCGGATGAGGGCGACGACCGTGTCGACGGCTGTCGCGCGGGCGGCGGGCGCAGCGCTGGTGGTGTCGATCATCACAAAGAAAAGGCCCGAACCGGTCGCACCGGTCCGGGCCTCAGGATTCTCGAGTGGCCGCCCCGGCCCGCAGGTCGGGGTCCACCGCCTTGGGCCAGCTACGACGCGCGCACCGCACGCCGCGCGGCGGCCGGTCGCGCCGCGGCCACGCGGACGCTCTTGGCGCGCGCAACGGCCTTGTTCCGGAGCAGCAGCGAGCGCTCGAGCGCTCGATCGAGCCGCACCTCGACCGTGGAGTTCGTCTCCCGCACCACCTCCGACACCTCGGAGATGATCAGGAAACGCGCGCGATCGAGCATGCGCTTCTCGCGGAACGACAGGCTCTTCGACTTGCTGAGGAAGGAGAGGCTTTTCAAGACTTCCGCAACGTCGTAGATCGACCCGGAGCGCATCTTGTCGGAATTGTCCTTGAACCGTCCCTTCCAGTTCTGCTGACTGTCGATCTTGCCGTCACTCAACAACTCGAAGAGGCCTTCGACTTCGCAGTTGTCAATCGCGGGTCGAAGACCGACGCCGTCGGCGTTGGTCAGCGGCACGAGCACGGTCGTGTCGTTGGACGCCATGTGAAGGTGATAGAAGCCGCAGGTGGTACCGAGAATCGTCTTTTCCTCGATGCGTTCAACGACACCGAGACCATGGTTTGGGTAAATGACCTTGTCACCGACCTGAAATGTCACATTTCCCCCGTTTGTGCAGGAAGGTTGGATGGTCAGGAGGCGTGGCGATTCGTAAAGAAACGACCTTCTCATCATACCGAACTACGCGGACAAATGCAAGGAAAACGGGCGCAATTCGGCGCGTTTCGCCCTTTTTTTGCTCGGCAATACCGGGCACTTTCACCTCCCATGGGCCAGCCGTCACGCCGATGACCTTCCCGTAAACGCCGATGCAGACGGCAGTTAGACAACCCTGACCGCCTCCAGCCGCGAGGCGCACGGCGGCGGGGCGAAAGTGGTCGTCGGCGAACGGTCGGCCGCGGATTATGTACGCCGGGGGCCTTGCCAGGGCCGGTGCGCAGGCGCCACCGGGAGTCATCACTGTCTGGAGAGAGCAAAGACCGTCACGCGTCGGGCGTGCGCAGCCGAGGTGCCGGATCCCTCATGCTATACTCGCCGCATCCCCCGGCGCGCCGGAGTGGCGAAACTGGCAGACGCGCGGGACTCAAAATCCCGTGGGGTTCACCCCCCGTGTGGGTTCGATTCCCTCCTCCGGCACTACTCGTCCGCGAGATCTTTCCGTCACCACCACTACAACCGGTTGCACTTCGAGCCGATAATGTGGCGGGTTGACTGCCCGGTAGATCAGCAGGGTGCCGAGAATGACCACCATGAAAGGCGAGGGTCGCCTGGGTGAGATGCTGGTGCGTGAAGGCCTGATCACCGAGGCCCAGCTGACCGATGCGCTCAAGGAACAGCAGAGCCGGTCCACCTACGTCCCGCTCGGTCACATCCTGGTCGAACAAAAGCTGGTTACCCGCCGCCAGCTGAATCTCCTGCTCGAGAACACCGAAAAGCGGCCGCGGATCGGCGAGCTGCTCGTGCGAAGCGGCGCGGTCACGCCGGCGCAGCTCGCGCACGCGCTCGAGCGGCAGCGGTCGATGCATCTGCCCCTGGGCCAGGTCCTGATTCGCCTGGGGTACGTCAGCGACGAAACGATGCGGCTGGCGCTGGCGCTCCAGCTGAACATCCCGTTCGTCGATCTCGACCAGATGAACATCGACCGTGCGCTGACCCGCCTCATCAATCGCAGCTACGCGCGCCGCCACTCGCTGGTGCCCGTCGCCTGCGTGGGTCAGACGCTGACGGTCTGCATGGACGACCCGACCGACCAGCAGGCCGTCGAGGAGCTGAGCCGATCGACCGGGTTGCTCGTGACCGTCCTGACCTCGTCGCACGACGCGATCGCGCACGCCTTCCAGCGCCTGTACGGCGACGCGCAGGAGACGACCTCGACCGAGCACCTCGAGCTGACGACCGAGGAAGAAGCGGATTCGGCCACCGGCAGCCGCTACGTCGAGGATATGCGCGAGGTGAAGAAGGCCGACGGCCTGGTCCGGCAGCTGCTGAGTGTCGCCCTGAGCCGGCGCGCCACCGACATCCACATCGAGACGCTTGCCACCGCCCTGCACGTGCGCTTCCGGATCGACGGCGTGCTGCAGGAACTGGCCATGGGCCAGCTGCAGGACGCCTGCAACGAGCGCGTGCGGGAGATCGTCTCGCGGCTGAAAGTGCTCGGCAGGCTCGACATCGCCGAGCGCCGGCGCCCGCAGGACGGCAGCTTCCGGATGAAGGTGGAGCGGGCCGGCGAGCAGACGAGCATCGATTTCCGGATCTCGGTCGTGCCCGGCTACTACGGCGAGAGCGTGGTGCTTCGCGTGCTCGATCGCAAGTCGGTGCCCAAGTCGCTCGAGGAACTCGGCTTCTCCTCGCAGATCACCGAAAAGCTGCGCGAGATGCTGAAGCGGCCGTCGGGCATCCTGCTCATCACCGGGCCCACCGGTTCGGGCAAGAGTTCGACGCTGTACGCGAGCCTGATGACGCTCTACAAGCCCCAGATCCGGATCGTCACCGCGGAAGACCCGATCGAGTACGTCTACGAGCAGTTCAGCCAGTCCGAGGTGAACGAGCGGATCGGCAACACGTTCGCCAGCTACCTGCGGGCGTTCCTGCGCCATGATCCGGAAGTGATCATGGTGGGCGAGGTCCGCGACGAGGAAACGGCCGAAATGGCGTTCCGCGCGGCGCAGACCGGCCATCTCCTGCTGACGACGCTGCACACCAACGATGCCCTGAGCGCCGTCACGCGGCTGCGCGATCTGAAGGTCGATCCGAACCTGATTGCCTCGTCTTTGCTCGGGGTGCTCGCCCAGCGGCTGGTGCGCGCCGTCTGCCCGCAGTGCAAGGCGGAGTATTCGCCCGCGCCGGAGCTGCTGAAGGAGTTCTTCGATACGGCGCCGCCCGACCTGAAGTGGTACAAGGGCAAGGGCTGCAGCCACTGCAACTTCACGGGGTACCGGCACCGGCTGGCCATCGCCGAACTCTGGGTCCCCAACGAGAACGACGTGATCCTGATCGCCAAGAACGCCAGTTTCGAGGAGCTGCGCTCCAGCGCCGCGCACAGCACGGTGTTCATGGCCGAGGACGGGGCCAACCGGCTGCGAGCCGGCGCGACCAACCTCGAGGAACTGATCCGCATGCTGCCCTACAGCAGCATCTACCGCTTCCGCCAGATCGCCCGCCAGCCGTCGGTCCCCACCGTCTAGGGCGCCACGACCGTCCCGGCACTCGAACCTCCGGCGCCCTCCGGTTGCTCGCGCGCCCGCGCCCCGCCTGCGCGGAATTGCACGCTTCCCGGGCCGGTGTGCCACGAATCGGGCAGAGGCGCCGGCAAAATCAGGGCCGGGCGGGTAATCATGTTCTCCGCAAGTTCCGAAACGAGAGAAGACGTGTCGCACTGTTCGAGGCAAGACCCCGCACGGCGCCGCGGAAGTTCGACCGGACCGGCGAATTCGCCCCTATAATGCGCACAGCCGGACAAGACTCGCAGCAAACCAGCCATGGTCTGGCAGGACGGAGCACAGAGATGTTCGAGGCACTCAAGCGGATCGGTCCCGGCGGCAGGGGCAGCAAGACGCACCATCCCGCCGAAGAACTGATGGCGCTGCTCGAGGCGGCGCGCAAGGAGCGAATCGAGCTGAGCGCGGTGCTTGCGCAGATCGAGGCGCGGGGGGCCAAGGTCAACCAGGTCGGCCACGCGCTCGAACAGGTCGACAAGAAGGCGGCGGCCGCCGCCGACCGGCTCGGCGGCCTCGATGCGCGGCTTGCGGGCCTGGACGAGCGGACGCGCGAGGTGGAGGACCTGACCAAACGTCTCGCCGGTCTGTCGGATCGGACGGCGAAAGTCGAAGAGCTGCTGGGCCAGGTGACCTCCTCGACCGGCGAACTCACCAAGCACCGCGAGATGCTGCAGGCGCTGTCATCGCAGGCGCTGCAGACCCAGGCCACGGTCGAAACGCTGAGGAAGGAACGGATCGCGCTCGAGAACATGCGGTCGGAAATGCGGCACGTGCAGGCCGACGTGAAGCAGTCGATCGACCAGCTGGCCGCCTTCAAGGCCGATCTCGATCAGATGCGGACCTCCGGCGCGCAGCTGACGCAGGACTACACGCGCCTCAAGGAGGCCACGCGCGAGGGACAGGAGCGGGCGGCGGCGACGCTCGACGCCGTCAAGGAGGTCGAGAAGAAGCTCGAGCGGCTCGACGCTCTGCGCGCGCTCAGCAAGGACACCGAGGAGCGGCTCGCCGCGCTCAACGCCCTGGCCGAGCACATCTCGGCGAAGACCAAGGCGCTCGAGAACCAGAAGAACGTGCTCGATCGCGCGGTGGTCGAGGCCAACCGCATCAACGAGCTGGTCTGGTCCATGGACGCGCAGATCGCCAAGCTGACCGAATCGGGCAAGGAGATCGCGCGGACCGAGGAACTGGTGGCCCGGCTGGAAACGCTGGCCCGAGACACCAGCAGCCAGGTGAACGCCGCCGTCCGCGCCAAGGACGATGTCGCGCGCGAGCTCGCGAAGGTCCAGAAGGAGGGCCAGGAGTTCGCGGAGTTCGGCCGCAGCTACCTGGAGCGCCTCACGCTCCTCAAGAGAGAATTCGATGCCTTCGATCAGCGCCTGCGGGCGCTGCAGGCATCGATCGGCGACTCCGAGGGCCGCATGGACGGCCTCGTGGCGCGCGACAAGAGCCTGGCCACACTCGGCACGCGCATGGACGCGCTGAACAAGCAGGCCGACGACCTCGCTGCCCGGACCGAGGACATGGCCAAGAAGATGGTGGCGCTCGACGCGGTTGCCGATCGGCTCAACCAGGTCGACGAACTCTCGAAACGGGCCACCTGGCAGATGGACGCTCTCAAGCGGAACCGCGAGGACGTCGAGGCGCTGCGGAAGGAGTTCCAGGAGGTGGCGCGCCTGCTCGCGGACACCGCACAGGTGCGCGACCGCGTGGCCTCGGACCGGACGAGCCTGGAGGCGACCGCCGACCGGCTGACGGCGTTCCGCACCGACTCGGCCGAACTGGAAGGCAAGCTGGACGCGATCACGTCGAAGCTGGAACTGGTGGACGAGAGCGCCCGCAAGGCGGCCCGCTTCGACGAGGTGCACGCCGACATGGATCGCCAGCTCAATCGCCTGACCGCGCGGGCGGAGTTCGTCACCAGGGTCGAAGACCGCCTCAACGCGCTCCACGCGCTGGGCGACGAGGTGAACCGCAAGCTCGAGGCGCAACTGGCGCAGCGCGCGGAACTCGATTCGATGAAAACGCTGCTGGAGGGCGTGGCGGCGCTGGCCGGTGACGCGCAGCTGAAGCTGGACGGCGTGGCCGCCGTCCAGGCGAAGCTCCTCCCGCTGGCCACCCAGCTCGGGGTGCTGAAGAACAGCGTCGAGAAGTTGACCAGCGACGCCGTGCGGTTGCAGGAGCAGGGCCGGTTCATCGCCGACCAGGAGAAACGCCTGGCCGAACTCGCCGAGACCGGCCGGTCCCTGATGACGGCCGTCGAGGATCGGCTGCAGCAGGTCCAGAACCTGTCGGAGGAGCTCAAACACGCGGGCACCGTGAAGGACGAGGTGCAGGCCGAGCTGGCGCGCATCCAGGGCCGGCAGCGCGAGGTGGCCGCGCAGGTGGAGGCGTCAGAAGATCAGATCAAGCGGGTCGAGAGCCAGTCGGCGCAGCTCGAGAACCGGCGTGCGCAGCTGGTCTTCAGCGAGAAGCGGATCGCCGCATTCGAGGGGCGCCTCAACGAGCTGAAACAGGCCACCGAGGACCTCGACCGCAAGAGCCAGGACTTGGCCAAGCGCGACGCGGTGGTCGCGGCGGTGCGCGCCGAGGCGGAATCGGTCCACGAGGTCGCGGCCCGCGCGAAGGCGGACCTCGAACACGTGGTGGCGCACCGCGAGGAGGTTGCCGCGCTCAAGGGCCGCGTGGACGACGTGCTGGGACGAATTTCCGAGATCGACGAGAAGATCGCGCTCGTCGAAAACCGCAAGGCGCTGGTCAACGAGGTCCAGGCGCAGGCGAACATGATCGTCAACATGGCCAACGACGTCCGCTTCAACCTGGAGACGATCAGCGAGCAGCGCGCGATCGTGGACGACGTCGCCGAGAAGGTGGCAAAGCTGGATTTTGCCGTGCAGGAGGCCAACCAGGCGCTGCGGGCCTTGCAGCGCGAGCGCGAGCTGGCCGAGCGCATCGAACACGGCATCCAGCAGCTGCGCGCCCGCACGGGCGGCGAGCAGGAAAAGACGAAGCGGGCTTGAACAGCGCAGGAATCGAGAATCACACCCGCGGGCCCAGGGCTTCCGCCCGGGGCCCGCGCTCCCCCGCCGCTATCGCCGCGACACGATCTCGGCGATGTCCTTCTCGAGCGTCGTGGCCGGCCGCTCCACGACCCGACCGATCTCCTGCCCGCCCCGGAGGAAGATGAAGGTCGGCACCCGCGTCACGTTCCACTTCTCGGTCAGGCCGCCGGCATCCTTCTTGGTGCGATCGACCGCCAGCAGCTTCATCTTCTCGACCGGCCAGCCCGACTGATCGGCGATCTTGAAGAACCGCGGCAAATCGCGCCGGGTGTCCGGGCACCACGTCGCCACGACGGCGAACACCTCGACATCCTTGACGTGGTCGCGGATGGTCGACACCGCGGCCGCCTCCGGTTCGTAGTCCTGCGCGCGCAACGCCTTCCAGACATCGTCGAACGATTCGATGGCCGCGCGGGTGACGGCGCCGGTGAGCGGTGGGGGGCCTGGATTCGGTCGCGCCGGCGGCGCCGCGACGGCCGTGGCCGAGGGGGGCCCGGCAGGCGCGGGTGGCGGCGTGGCCGGCCGGGTGGCAGGCGGCGGTGGTGCCGCCGGCGGCGTCGGGGCGCTGACCGGCTTCGACTTGGACGCGCACGCGCCAGCGGCGAGCGTCAGTGCGAGCGCCGCGATCGGCACGGCGAGCTGATGAAAAGTGCGTGACGATGACATGGCGATCGGTTCCTTTCGCTGTGTCGGATTCGCAGATTCACGCGGATTCCAGCCGATGTCCTGGACCGTGCGCGTGCCACGGCCTTGCGCTGATCGCGCGCAGCCTACCGGCCTGGCTGCAGCCGCGCGCCGCATTTACTTCGACGGCGGCTTGCGGCGACGGTGCGCGTCGAAGAAGTCGAAGACCGCCTCCAGGTTCGGTTCGACAACGTCCATGTGCGTGCCGCCCGGCACCTCGATGTACTGGTGCTCGACGCCTCACGACCAGTGCGGCGAGGGCCACCGCAACGAACAGTCGCGACCTGGGCATCTGCGGCCTCCGGGCGGGGAAAGGAAAATGACCTTCGGACGCAGTCCCTCGTCCTCGGTCCCTGGGCTTTGGGCCCGGAACGATGCGTGACAGGCGAACTACGACCTACGAACTACCAACGGACCTCTCTACGTCGTCCTCTTGAGCGTTTCCTTCAACCGGGCCGGCGTCATCGGCAGCTGGTACAGCCGCGCACCCGTGGCATCGAAGATCGCGTTGGCGATGACCGCGCCCATCCCGACGATGGGCGGTTCGCCGCCGCCCGAGGCCGGAATGTCGGGAGCGTCAATCACGATGACTTCGATGGTGGGCACCCAGGAGAAGTGCGGGATGTCGTAGCTGTCGAAGCCGGTTTCGAGGATCTGGCCGCCCTTGAAGTGCACCTCTTCGCAGAGCGCGTATCCCAGGCCCATCGTGAGCGACCCCTCCATTTGCAGCCGCGCGCCTTCGGGGCTCACCACCTGGCCAATCTCCTCGACGCAGACGATCCGTTTGACCGTCACCTGCCCGGTCGTCCTGTTCACCGCCACTTCGGCCATCGTCGCCACGTAGCTGCCGCTGTAGATCGCCAGCGCGACGCCCACACCGCGGCCGCTCGGCGCCTTGCCCGCCGTCCACTTGAAGCG
>Ga0315279_10005366_pt1 | contig 16682 bp, 9 predicted proteins | sample YL17G06_20_MG_FD_203694 | JGI IMG/M metagenome (GOLD analysis project Ga0315279, IMG submission 203694) | Sediment microbial communities from Yellowstone Lake, YNP, Wyoming, USA - YL17G06_20 | ecosystem: Environmental > Aquatic > Freshwater > Lake > Sediment | place: USA: Wyoming | collected...
TGGGGCCGGATCGGCTTCTTTATGCCCGCCCTTCTCGCCAGCCCCTTGAGCATCTCGTGGGCCCAGTCGTAGCTCAGGTGCCTGTCCGGAATCACCCGCCGCACCTGGATGTTTATCCACACCGGCGCATCGGGCTGCTTGCCGGGGTTCACGTCCAGCCAGGCCGCCAGCGCCACGCTTGCGGCCGGCGTCAGCCGCACGCGGCGGGAGCCGGTCTTGCCATCCACCAGTATCTGGCCGCTGTACTCGTCGAACACCACATCCTTTCGCCTGAGCGGAAGAAACTCGCCGATCCTGCAGCCGGAGCCAAACAGGCCCAGGATAAACGCCCTGTCACGCATGTTGCTTGCCAAACCTGCCACCCGGTTCACCTCTTCAGGGGTCCAGACGTCCTTGGGCAGAAGCCCGTTCTTCGCCTTCTTCCGCTTGATCCAGCTGACCTCGGAAGGAACCTGGTCAGGATTCTCCTGGGGCCTCAGCCACTTCCAGAACTTCTTGAGGGTTATCTTGTAGCTCTCGATCGTCTGCTCCGCATAGCCCTCCCTCACTACGGCTTTGGCGTTCCTCTTCACCTTCATGCGCCTTATTTTCTCGACGAGGTCTATCAAGTCATCTTTGGTGAGTTCCTCAAACGGCTTGTGGTTCAGCCAGATGGAGACGCGGTACATGTTGCCCATGAGCACACATATCCGTCCCAGACAGAGTTCCTCGGTCACCAGGCTTCTGTGGAAACGCAGCAGCAGGCTCCTGTTGGGCTCCGGTACGGCCTCCCCGTACAGGGGTTCGAGGTCCTGTCTCTGCTTGACAGGCTCACCGCGTATCCTGGCTAACACTGTGGCAAGGGTCCTGTCCTCACTGTGCAGGTAGATGTTCGTCATGTTGCCTCACGTCCTGTCGTCAATCGGCTACTTAAACGCGTTGCATCCGGGCCATGCCTAGCAGACCCCCCTCACCTCTGGTCATCCCCTCCACCGCGGGCATTTATGACGCAAGGCGGAAATGCCTATGGGATGTGGGACGCACTGCAAAGATGCATGCTGGTTCAAAGGTCCAAGCCCCACAGTTGACTGCGTCTTTGGTGCAAAGCAAGGTTCGGGAGCGCAATTATGGCGGATAGCGAAGACGCTCGCATGGATCGCAGCGCCTACACAGCGTGCTTTTCTTGCCGTTAATTCTATTGGTTGAACTCATATATAAACTTTGCGCGCCACGGGCCGCGATTGAAGAGGCAAGTGGCGAAAGTGCAACACGAAGTCGGAGTGCACACGCTTTGCAGGACGACGCCCAACGTCGGTCAGGCGGGTGACATTCTGGACCGGATGCTACAAGACCACACATTCAAGGAGCAGTTCCCCAAAGACTCAGGGACGTGCTGTCAAAGATTAGTGGCGGGGCGCCGGCCAGACTTCCGCCGTCACACGCTGGGCCGGCGCCGCTGTGACCCGCACGGGCAGGAAAGTGGTGCTGTGACGCTGGGCCGCCTCACGCTGGGCCAGTTCGCGGCGCCAGAAGTAGAACGCCGTCTTCCGCAACTCGTGCTCCCGGCAGAACGCCCGGACCGTGAGGCCGCTCTGCCCCTGCCGGCGGACCGTCCGCCGCCAGAACGCTTCTTTGCCCTCGTCCCGAACCTTGCCCATCGCCATGCGCTCGCTCCTTACTGGTGCATGGCCGGATCATCGTGGATTCGCCGCAGGACTACAAGATGGGGTTCACCGGACGCTTACCGTGATTCGGCATCAGGCACCAAGCCCACACCTCCAAGCCATGCTCGATGCAGGCCGCCGCCATCAAGTCCAGGTAGGTCGGGTAATCCTCCGGGCGGAAGAACGTCGGCTGCCGCCGGTTCCCCCGTTGGGTGACGTGGTGCGGCACCCCTTCGACCACTACTCGAGCCAGACGGGTCATAACCGCACGCTACCCCGCCGACCTTCTTCCGTCAAGCGCATTAAGTTCTATGTCACCGGAACTCGGAACTCCGCAAGTCGATGGAGCACTACACCAGAACTCAGAAATGAGTGCCACCGATTTCGGTCCGCACGAGGAGCCGTCCTTGCTTGTCGATATATGCGACCCCTCCGTCCAAGGCCACCTCGGCGACCCCGTTTTCGAACTCCTCCGCCCTTTCGAATCCCGCTCCGATGACCATCCGCCCCTGGCGGTCAATGTAGCCCCACTTGCCGCCTTGCCTGACGGGGGCGAGCCCATCGCGGAAATGGAGCGCTTTCTCGTAAACCAACGGGATGACCACCTCGCCCTTTTTGTTGATAAAGCCCCAGGCAGGCGGCGGCTCCGGCTCCTCGGGTTTGGGGGTCCAAAAGGAGATCAGTTCGCCCCCCGAGACAACGGGACTATCCTTTGTCATCGTCACGGGCGCCAGGCCCTCCGAAAAATCCCCCGCTGTCCCAAAGCGCGGCTCGATCGCCATGCGGCCGTCTTTCGAGATATACCCGGTAAGATACCCATGTGGAAGCATGCGCCAATCCGCCCCGTCCACATTCGGTACCGGCGGTGATATGTATACCTCCACCCGTGCTAAGCCTTCGGAGAAGTAGCAGGCGCGCCAGTCCGGGTCCTCCGGCGTAGTGTAGTAACCTTTCCAGTTCGGGTTCGGCAGCCTGATGCGCACACGACCGCCGTGGTCGATGTAGACCCAGTTATCGAACACGTCCTGCACTACACAAAGTCCTTCGCTAAAGGCACCCGCCTCCTTGTAGAGGGGAGGGATGACCACGTTGCCGTCGGTATCGAGGAAGCCCCAATGGTCTCCCTTGCAGAACGCACACAGCCCCTCGGTGTAGACACCGAGTTTGTCGTACTTTCCCGGTTCAACGATCCAGCGACCGGTTCTGTCGATGATGCCGTGGGACTTGCCGATCGTGACAGTGGCCCGGCCGTCGCAAAACCCGTTGGCGTAGTCATAGCGAAACGGTATGACCAGTCGCCCGGCCCTGTCGATGTATCCCTTCTTCCGCTGCGGGAACTGTGGCTCGTTTTCCAACCGTGGCTCGACAACACGTAGTCCTTCGCAGAACCCCTCCGGCGGGTATAGGAAGAAATCCCGCTGCTGGAAAAGGCTCCCGGTTTGGACATCGAAGTAGATTCCGTCCGCCGGATTTACTGGCAGGACCTTCGCCCAGTCGCGGCTGCCAGGAACGACCCCCTCGGGCCGCAGTTCCGCGCACGACCCTAAGAGGAGAAAGAGTGCGCTGAGGCATGCCGTCACGAAGACCGGCCGGCGTGCTAGAGCATTTTGCGACTGAGATGACGTGCAGGACTGAACGTTTGGCCCCTGTTTCAGGGATAAATTGTGATTCGCGTACGACAGTCTTTCTGCAAATTGCTGTATCATCTGCGTGATCCTCGATACACAGGATTTCCCGACCATTCAGGGTCGCCCTCCCAGGGCACATGCTGCCCTTCCTCGTCTGGCAAATACGAACCGGGCTCTGGAGTATATGGCTTATCCTTAACCGGATAACCCTCTTCTTCTTTTGCAAATTGCCCTGTTCGTTTTCTATCACCTTCGTGGCGGGCCGCGTCCTCTGCCGCACTATTGACCGCGTTCTTAACTTTCGCCTTCGTCTGATCCCAATTCCTATCGCATTTAAACTTCCAGTCCCACGGTTGTTTCTCGGCGGTTTCCAGCATTTTCATGATCTTGGGCTTGAGTTTCTTCAACTCCGCCTCCATCTTCTTAGCGTGCATCTGTTCATGCCCGAACACGCCTTCTGGCGTGGACGGCTTCTTCTGGTAGTCAGGTGTTCCGACATTCTCCGGATTCATGGTAATGGCTATCTGTATGACGGCCTTTGCTTTGTAGACTCGCCATTTATCCTCATTCTTGGGGCACTCACACGCCCCCTCAACAGTGCAGCCATGACGGGTCTGACCAGGCTCAGGCTTAGCGATGCCCGATTCCTTGTACCATCCGTAGAGCACCTCAACCGTGACCTCCGCCAGCCCGTCTGGATCCAGATAACAGCACGGGCATCCGCCAACATACTCGTACAGAGCCATCCCGTCCTCGTAGCCTACCCGGTCGCGCTGCACAAATCGCCCAAGCGTCGGGTGGTACATGGCCGAAGCCGCAGTGGCGGCGCAGAGGACCAGGAGGGCGGCGAAAGGCATGAACACCAAGGATGTGCGTTTCATCGGACCGGTCCTTTCAGCACAGTAATGACCCCTGTTCTCTGCAAAAACAACGCCAAGCGGCGCAGTCGTCAGCCTGTTCATCTACGGTGGTGGGGCAACGAGGCCCGGCGCCCCAGGCAAAGGCCCGCGCGGCAGCCCCGGCCCTGATGCCGGCGGCACGCCGGGCACGCCGCGCAAGCCCTGTTCCATGAGCCGCCGGTTATACGCGTTGATCGCCTCGACCCGCCGAAGTTCGGCCATCGGATCGCGGGGGTCCGCCCGGCCGGACCCCGCCATGCGAGTCCGGCCCGGGGGGCCGCCCACCGCCTGGGCGAGGAAACCCAGATACTCCGCCGATTTCGGGTCCAGACGATGGGCCTGCGCATAGGCCAGACGCGCCTCCGGCAGCCGCCCCGTGTCTTCCAGGCAATGCCCCCGCGCAGCCAGGAACACCGCCAGTTCCTCCGCCGCTTCGAGGGACCTCAGGTAATGCCCCGCTCGAAGTTCGGCCTCCGACAGTTTCATGGGCCACATCTTGTAGTGGTCGTCCGGGAAGGAGGAGAACCCCTCACCCGATCCTTCAATGTTGAACCGCTCGCCGCGCGCCGCATCGTCCCAACGGGCGAACACGTGCGCCTTGGCCAGCACGAGACGCATCGGATACCCCAGGCGCCGCCCCACGGCCACGTAGAGGACGGGCATCGACACGCACGTGCCGCCGCTCGCGCCGCCGACCATGCCGTGCAGGAACAGGTCCCTGGAATTCTTGAAGTCGACGTCGCGGACCCGCTGCTTGTTGAAGTGGACGCCGCAGTCCTCCTGAAGGACCTGGAGCATCATCGAGGCCCTGAAATGACTCTCGGACTTCCGGTACTGGTCGGCGTAGCGCGGGTCCGTAACACGATAAAGGTGGCGCTGGGTCTCGCATCGGACCCGCTGCGCCCAATCGTCAAGCCGCGAGAGGCACTGCGCCACGTCCAGGCCTTCGGCCCCCGGCAAGCCCTCGGCACACACCAGGTTCATCCGGGCGATGTCGAGTCCGCCCAATTCCTCGCGGCTCATGCCCAGAAGCCGGTTCAAGGAATCCCCCGCGGAAAGAGGCGGCTGCGGGGAGGCCGCGTCGTCACGCAACCGGGAGGCCAGGAGCAAGGCGCTCGCCCCCAGCAGAACCCCGAGCCCGAAAATAAGAAGGGAGCGAGGAGATCGGGAACCGGGGTGGACTGCCGGCCCGCGGTCCGCGCCGCTCCGGCCCTGTGCCTTGTGTTTGTCATTAACCATAAGAGAACCGGCCCCCAACGGCCACAAGAAAAACAACACTACCCCTGCCGGAGCGTCAGCCCTTGCTACCGCCCTGGCCTCTCTGGCGGGCCTGCCCGTCCGTAGTCCGAAGGCGGGACGGGGACGGTTATGTGTGTCCCCCGATATCCACGGTCTTAACCGTAACCGAAACCGCCGATAACGGTGGCCGCGCGCCCTGTTGTCCGCGATTCTCCATTTCCCTTTGCTGGTCAATCACGCTGTTGCGTAGCAGAGCCGTACACATAGCGCAGCATCCACACACGCCACGCCTTGCGATCATGGCCCGGGCCTTCCCACAGCATATCATCTGAAGGGGCCTTGATGTGTTGGTTATGCTCCTGTGCCCAGTAGCCCAGATACAGGCTCCGGCCATCCTTCAACACGATCTGGAAAACCCCATCTATGTTTATGCCGGGAAACTGCGCGGGTTTGCCCATGCCCTCGTCGGCTTCCGGCTTCAGCGACTGTACAAACCCGCTTATGGCCGGTTCACCGACAACCTTGACCACCCTGCTGCACTTCTCCAGTTCCTCCACGTAATGCGGCGACAGCGTGTCCAGATACACGATAATACAGGCGATGCGAGCCACATCCAACTGGCCGTTGACCAGGGCATCGTCCTCCTCGCTGGGGAGTATCGGGGTATGCGCGCCTTTGTCTGGAGGCTCCTCACAGCCGACTGAACACAAGGCCGCGCCCACAGCAGCCGCCATCCAAGCCGCATGGAGCAGAACATCAGGGCTGAGTGTCATATCATCCTCCCGGCGTTCCTCTTGCCCCGACTATCACGGCAGACAGAGCTCGCCATCTAGGTCCACCTCAAACGCAACGTCAATCTGCACATGCCCTGGCTTGCCCTGCTTCTTCAACCGCTGCTGGTGTTTCCACATCAAGTCGAGGCCGCGTCGCTCCTTCCAGTTCGCATCCCCATAGTCCTTTATAATCGTTCCGTCCGGGTTTCTGGGGTTTTGATAGTCGTATACGTCCCGCAGCCGGCACGATGCTAAGGCAATATATGGAATACTTGGACAACACGAGGCCTTGGGATCGCAACTCTTGCTGTAGGCCATGCTCACCTGACACGTCACCCGGTCAGGAGAGCGAGCCGTCGCGCGCAACTCGCCAGTCAATACTATCCGATCATGCACGTCGCTGCCAAACTCTATCGACATATTGCCTTCCTCCACGTAGAAGCACGGCAGGTCGCTTCCCGCAATCATAATGCCAGGTTCTATCAGGTCCTTGATCTTTGCCTTAATTTCGCTCGACGCGGCAAGGTCGGCTCGCATCTTATCGCTACCGGTGTAAGTGCCTCCCTTGCCCTCCCTCCATTGCTCCATCACATCTGTAGCATACGTAAACTCCTGCCACCAATAGCCAAGGTCCATTTTGATATAGTCCCAACCCTCATCACCCGGAGGGTTCTTTGGATCGAACCCCCAGTTGCCCCAGCTGTACGTATTCGGCCACCCGCCCGTCGATTGCAGGCCATCGCTATCGCGAGATGAGATGGGTGATGTTCTTGCGTACTCGTATAGCCCCATCCCATCCGCGTACCCGCCAGGGTCGCGCTGCACCCACCGCCCCAGCGTCGGATGGTACATGCCCGAGGCGGCGGGGGCGGCGCAGAGGACTAGAAGAGTGGCGAAAGGCATGGACAGCAAGGATGTGCGTTTCATCGGACCGGTCCTTTCAGCACAGTAATGACCCCTGTTCTCCGCAAAAACAACGCCAGGCAACGCAGTCATCAGCCTGTTCATCTACGGTGGTGGGGCAACGAGGCCCGGCGCCCCAGGCAAAGGGCCGCGCGGCAGCCCCGGCCCTGATGCCGGCGGCACGCCGGGCACGCCGCGCAAGCCCTGTTCCATGAGCCGCCGGTTATACGCGTTGATCGCCTCGACCCGCCGAAGTTCGGCCATCGGATCGCCGGGGTCCGCCCGGCCAGACCCCGCCATGCGAGTCCGGCCCGCCGCGCCGCCCACCGCCTGGGCGAGAAAACCCAGATACTCCGCCGATTTTGGGTCCACTCGATGGGCCTGCGCATACGCCAGACGCGCCTCCGGCAGCCGCCCCGTGTCTTCCAGGCAATGCCCCCGCGCAGCCAGGAACACCGCCAGTTCCTCCGCCGCTTCGAGGGACCTCAGGTAATGCCCTGCTCGAAGTTCGGCCTCCGACAGTTTCATGGGCCACATCTTGTAGTGGTCGTCCGGGAAGGAGGAGAACCCCTCACCCGACCCTTCAATGTTGAACCGCTCGCCGCGCGCCGCATCGTCCCAACGGGCGAACACGTGCGCCTTGGCCAGCACGAGACGCATCGGATACCCGAGGCGCCGCCCCACGGCCACGTAGAGGACGGGCATCGACACGCACGTGCCGCCGTTGTCGCTGCCCACCATGCCGTGCAGGAACAGGTCCCTGGAGTTCTTGAAGTCGATGTCGCGGACCCGCTGCTTGTTATAGTAATTCCTCGCGGGTCATGCCCAGAAGCCGGTTCAAGGAATCCCCCGCGGAAAGAGCCGGCTGCGGGGAGGCCGCGTTGTCACGCAACCGCGAGGCCAGGAGCAACCCGCTTGCCCCCAGCAGAACCCCGAGCCCGAAAATGAGAAGCAAGCGAGGAGATCGGGAACCAGGGCGGACCGCCGGCCCGCGGTCCGCGCCGCTCCGGCCCCGCGCCTTGTGTTTGTCGTTGACCATAAAAGAACCGGCCCCCAACAACCACAACAAGAACCACAAGACCCCTCTGGGAGCGTCAGCCCTTGCCTGCCCGCCTGGCCTCTCTGGCGGGCCCGCCCGTCCGTAGTCCGATGCTACTCTGCGAAGCAGCGCTTCGCTGCGAAGCACGAGAGGACGAAGGCGGGACGGGCACGCTCATAGGTCTCCCCGGAACCAGAGTCAAGTTGCAGCCTGACTCTCATCGGCCTTCTTTCCGGGAGGCTTCGGGCAGCCCGTTGCCAGGTCTGCCCGCTCCCGTCGCTACTGGGGCGCACCGACAATTCCCCAAGCCGGACTTCCACCGGCAAGACGACGACACCTTCCTTCGCGACGCACCCGGACGCTTACGGACCTCCTAATTGTTTCCCAGCCTCCAGCAAGCGTGGGACCACCGCCTCGGTTCACCGATTGCTTCGCGGCTCATATCATCCTCCGCCAGAATGTGCTCAAGTTCCCGTGCACTGACGTAGTGCACATTCCAATCTCCAAGGACAACGTACGCGTCGCTTGACTCCGACCAAAATGGCCGTTTGCACAGAAGCACTGCAACCACCACCCTAGTATGACCGTCCCATCGACCCACAGGCAGGTAGGTCCTCGCGGCCCCGGCAGAATACCGGCCTCCCGGGTAGAGGCCCGTTGTGGCAAGTTCATCCAGTGTTCGCGGCACGGTGTCATACCGTTCATGGTAACGGTTGATGGCCCCCGCCAAGTGAGCGGCATCTATGGAAAAATCAATGTGAGCGGCCAAGTTCGACACAACAAGGATGAGGACGACAATCCCAACTGAGGCCGACGCCAGTGCAACAGAAGCGATTCCCATGCTCGCCCCGAACCGCCTGGCGGAGCGCTCTTGCCATCCTGTCCTGATGGACGGCCATATCAGAACAAGGGCAAGGAGCGCCGGAATGAGAAGAAAGCCTAGTGCGGCACACAATGCCGCAATCCCAATGCGCCTGCTGGCCCAGCGACCTCGTTTCACCGCCGACTGCGTGCCTGGCGCTGCGTTCTCACCGCACATCGCAGTCCCCTTTTGTTCACTTAAACTTGAGACAGCATTTTTCCAAGACGTCCATGGCAAACGTTATGCATGAAGTACCGCCACACGGTTCCGGGTCATTCGTCAGGGCGGCCCACATGCCGGCAAGCGACAAGCCCTTCAGAAATTCGAGTGGCCGGCCGGGTTGGGCAAAGTCTCTAGCGGCCGGCTCGATGCAATCAAGCACCTCCTCGCAAGTTGCCAAGCAACAAGCCTTGCCCCTGCCAGGCCCGAATTGGAGTGTGCCAAGTTTCCTTGTAACAGTATCGCGTCTGATGTCTGGAGACTTGCCACCCCATCCGACATCATGGATTTCTGTTCCGCCCGCCCATCCATAGTTACCGCGCGGCGTCTCCAGCCAACTATGCCCACAACTAATGACCTGCAGTCCTTTATATGTCGTGGATACTCGCACATAATCCACGCCGCAATCTCGGCTTGGAGCAAACAAGCCTTGGATTAGATCCCACAGATCCCGACCATCGGGGTCCACCTTTCCAATGGGACCAGCCGATACGTAAAGGTACACATTCGGTCCGTCGCGATAGTCGATGTCCCTTGAAATCCACCGCCCCAGCGTCGGATGGTAGTACCTGTGCCGCACGTGGTAGAGGCCCGTCTCCGGGTCGAAGCGGTAGCCGCAGTAGAGGATTTCGTTCCTCTTGGAATCGTCCCACGCGACCGTGTCGGACCAGTCGTCGTCGTAGATGGTCACCTTGCCGTAGGGGTCGTACAGATACCGCTCGACCACCTGGCCGAAGGTCTCGCTGCCGCTCGTCCCGTCCACCAGGGCCGTGACGTTCATGTTGGCATCATTGCAATAGTAGAGCGTTTCTTCAAGGGTGTGGTTCTCGTCGTTGTCGGCGTCGCGCCACCGGAGGACCGGGGCGTCGACGTAGCGGATGTCCCACAGCCACTGGACCTTGGGCGTGGTGGCCACGGTGGTCGTTGGTTCGGACTCAAGATTATCGTCGGTGTCCTCTTCGAGAACCTGCCACGACTCGTTGTAGTAATAATCCGTGCGCAACCACTTGTTGGCGTGATCCGGGTCCGGTTTGATCTTGGTGATCCGCCGGCCGAGGCCGTCGTAGCGGTACTTGGCGATGGCAGCCGGCGGAGAGCCGTCGTCCGTGACCTTCACGAGGCGGTTCCAGGCGTCGAACACGAAGTGCAGCCGCACGGTCTCGACCCCCGGCTTCGGGCTGGTGGTCATGTTGCCGGCGGCGTCGTACTTGAGGCCGACCCACACGGTCTGGTTCTCGCCTTCGGTGATGGCCCCCTCGTCGGGGCCGTTTGCGTGCAGCTGGTCGGTGTCGATTTCGTTGACCTTGTTGTGCGAGCGAGTCTGTTCCAGGTTCCAGTTGCCCTCGCCGCCGGGCCCGGCGTCCTCCTTGTATCCCGCCCAGTTGCCCAGGGCGTCGAGGGACCACTCCCAGGTTCTGTAAACGGTTCGCGTATTCATGAGGTAGTTGATGGCCTGAATGGTCATATCAATGTCATCCACGAGGCCGTTGCCGTCCAAGTCGCCCTCAAACCACGTGGCGGGCGACAGGTAGTTAATGGAGGCAATGGAGATATCCGGGTCGTCCACCACGCCGTCCGGAACACCGGCCGGGAAGCAGTCGCCGGCGAACGGACAGATGGGCGACCCGCCGACGCCGCCGTTGCCCAGCGTGCCGCGCACGGCCTTCGTGAGGCGCCCCAGGCCGTCGTAGGCGTAGGCCTCGTCGCGGCCGAAAAACTCGAAGGGGTTCGAGCGTTCGCCCCGCCAGATGCGGTTAGAGGCCCGGTCGTAACCGTAGAAGTAGGCATCGTGATACCAAGAGAGGTCGGAGTACGCCCAACGCTGCCAGACTACGCGGCCGAAGCGGTCGAAACCGGGATAACGCAGGCCGCCGGATACGCCCTTGTAGGTGAGTTTCAGGCCGTTGGTCGTGATCGCCGGATGGTCGATTTCCACGATGGTCCCCGCCCCGAGGTAGGTGTAGGCGGCGAACTTGTCCTCGGGGTCCGGCGTGTCGCACGAGGCGATGTTGTCCAGTTGCGAGAGCGCGCCGGCGACACCGTCGGCCGCGTAATTATAGTATGCCGCCCGGCTGTTGGGATAGGTCACATAATCCAGGCGGACGTACTTGGCCGCGTTATTGGTGGGGTCGTCCTCGTAGGCGTATTGGACGGAGGGCGTGTTCTGGCCGACCATCCCGCCATGCTCCTGCTCGCTCTTGGAGACGTTGCCCCAGGCGTCGTAGGTGAACTTGACGCCGTTGACGGGGGTAGTGCAGTCGGGGTTTGCATAAGAAGTGACCGCCTGCGTGCGGCTGAGGTCGTCGTACTGGTACTTCACGGACTGGACGTAGCCGTCGGCGCCGCCGAGGGCGGTGACGCGGTCTTTTTCGAGGCGGCCAGCGCCGCTCGAGGCGTTGGCCCGGTAGTCGAAGGCGTGCGCTGTGGTGCGCTGATCGGTGACGGTCGCCTTTCGGCCGAGGCGGTCGTAGGTGAAGGTGACGTGGTCGGAGCCGGCGGTGATCGTCCAGACCTTGTCGTTGTCCGGGCTGAGGGTGTCGGTGGAGTCGGGATAGGCGACCGCCGTGGGCCACGCCTTGTTGAGGGCCGACCCGTACACGTAGCAGGTCTGCTGAGTCTCGACGCTCGTGCCCTTGGGGTTGTAGGCCTTGAGCGTGGCGAGGCGGCCGAAGGCGTCGAACTCGTACTCGGTGGTGCGGTCGGAGGCGTACTCGTCGTTGGCGACCGCACCGTCGACGTAGTTCTCGACGGTCTTCGTGGTGCGTCCTAGACAATCGTAGGTGAAGGCGGTCTTCGTGTTCTTATTGTCGTAGGTTTCGGTGAGTCGGCCGGTGGAGGCGGAGAAGGTGCTGGTGGAGACGACGTAGAGGTCGGAGGAGTTGGGCTCCGGTCCGCCGGCGGAGTAGGCGGGCGTTCCGGATTCGCCGGAGTTAAAGTCGTCGGTCTTATCGTCGATGACCGCGTTGCCGTTATCGCCGTAGGAAACGGTCTTCGTGGTGCGGCCGAGGGCATCGAACCAGGCGGCGACGTAGGTGACGCGGGCCTTGGGCTCGGCGCCGGCCGGATCGTGCAGTTCCCCGGTGCCCGTCGCGTCGTCGTGGCGCTGGAAGTGGCGGGTGAGCCAGACGTTGGAGGCGGCGTCGTAGGCGGAGAAGGTCTGCTCGACGACGGTGTCGCCTGTAACGTCGTCGGCGTCGGCGTAGGCGGTTTCGTCGGACTGGTAGGAGAGGTAGGAGGCGGTGGCGCGGCCGGCGCCGTCGTAGGCGGTCTTGGCAAAGAGGCCGTTCGGGTTCTTGGTCTTGATGAGTCGGCCGCTGGGGTCGTACCAGTAGTTGGTGGTGAGGGCGTCGTGGACGTCGCCGTCGTCGGGGTCCACTTCGTGGACTATTGTTTGGTAGACCTGGCCTTTCTCGTCGAACTTGGTTTCGGACTTGGCGCGGAGGTTGGCACTGGTGACGGTAATTACGCCGCTGGAAAGGGTAGAGTTGGCGTAGGTCTTCGTCTCCTTGTCGCGGCCGAGGTTGTCGAGGGTCCGGACGGTAGCGACGGCATCCGGGCCGCGGGTTTTTTCGAGGCGGTCGCGGTAGTCGTAGTTGTACACCGTGTCGTAACTGTCGTTGTCGGTGTAAAACGTCTTCGACTGTGTGACGTTGCCGTCGCCAACGGCGCTTGAGCCGGAACCAGGCGTGGCCTGATCGTAGTAGGTCTCGGTGACCTTCTTCAGGTTATTCCCCTCGGCCCCGCCGTTGCCGGGATCGGATTGCGTCGCCCCCGTGGCATTCGTGCCCATCCACATCGCGGTGGTGCGGCCCTGCTGATCGTAAACCGTGTAGGCAATGGTGCCTTCGGGGGCGGTGGTCTTGGTGCGGAGGCCGGTCGTGGCGTCGTACTCATGGGAGGCAGTGAGTTTTTTGGAGTTGGCGATGTCGTAGTAGCGGTCGGTGGAGGTGAGTTGGCCCGTGTCGTTGTAGGCGGAGTCGGTGCGTGCGCAGAGGGTGCCGACAAAGGCGTCGGCGATGGCCTCGTCGGCGGCGTCCCAGTCGTTCGCCAGGTCGCCGTCTTCGTCGGTCGTGGCGTCGCCGGCGGCGCTGATCACGGTCCGGCCCGCGAGGTCGGCGACGGTGAGTTGGACGGGGGCGTAGTCGTAATCGTCATCCCCATCCATGTGGGGGGCGACGAGCGTCACCAGCGAGGTCGTCGTCTCCTTGTCGGAGGCGGTCTTGCGTTGGCAATCGTAGGCGTAGGCGGTCTTTTGGCCCCCGGGGTGCGTGACGGACTTCAGGCGGGTGTAACTGCCCGTGGCGTCCCAGTAGGCATAGGTGGTCGTCAAGTGACAGCCGCTGTTGGGGAGGCTCCAGCCCTCGAGTTGCGGGAAGTTCTCGTAGCCCCCACCGCCGCTTTTCACGTCGACGATGCTGGTCACGGTTTGCCCGTGGTCCCACGTGCCGGTCCCGAGTTTGGTGAAGGAATAGGTGCCGTCCTCGTGTTGGGTCCAGTCGTTGTAGTAGAGATTGTTGTTCGTGTCGCGCTTGTAGTGATAAACGACCTGGGTTTGAGAATTGCTGCCGTTGTTGGCGGTCGAGACGGTGGGGTGCTTGACGGTTTCGAACTCGACGGCGTTGGAGTCGGCGTAGAAGGTGTAGTCGTGGTCGGTGACCTGCCGATCATCGGGGGAGGGGGTTTCCAACGTCTGCTCGGTCGGGTAAACGATCTCGGTGTCCACCAGGTAAACCGTGACGCCGTCGTAGGTATTGCTGGTGTAGGTCCACGCGCGGACCCACTTGGCGGTGCCGCCTGTGCCCTTCTTGACCTTCTCGGAGTTGCGCTTGCCGCTGGTTGCATCGTAGGTGTAGAGGCGTACCAAGCCCGCCGACCCGTTGTTGTCCACCTTGCCGTTGTGGGCTCCCACGTTGTCAAAATCCTTCACCCACTTATAACCGGACACGTCATCTTCGTTATAGGTGTAGCCCGTGCAGGCGGACGGGTAGCGCTCTTCGGTGACGCGTCCATCGGCGTCGTACTTGTAGTGCGTGATCCAGACCTTGGCGATGGCGTGCTGGGCGTCCATCTCCTGCACGACGCGGAAGATGACCTGGTCGTTCGCGTTGTAGAACTCCACGGTCTGCAAGCCGCTCGGGGCCGTGATCCGCCGCCAGGTCTTCCAGTCGTTGACGTCGTCGGGCGTCCGCTCGCTCGAAGGCCCGTAGGCGAATTTGTACACGCCCGTCTCGCTGCCGCCGCAGCACCCGCCGCCATGGGAGGTCAACTGCTTGACCTTGTTATCCTCGAAATACTCGTCGAAAACGGTCTCGGCGTAATCCTTTAAGGCCGCATCGGTGATCGTATTCCGATCGTCCAGATCGCACCCCTCGGGCTCCTGCGTCTCGCCGGGATCGTTCGGGTCAATCCCGTGGCCGTACCCGTTGGCCGCAAGGTACCGCTTCACCCCTTCGGGCCGAACGATGAGTTTCAAGCGGCCGGGGTAGTCTTCCTGCGGGCCATAATACGAATAGATGCTGGTCAGGAACCGCTTCGACCCGTCCGAATTGTATTCCTCGACCGTGATGCGCGTGCGGACCAGCGTTTCGTCATCCAGGGTATTCTTGAAATAGGTTTTCTTCAGCACGGTTGTGTTGCGCTGTTCGACAATCAGTGTCGGGCGATCCGCGTCGTCGGAATCGCGCGTGAAGGAATTCGGTCCTTCCACACCCGATGTGAGTTTGCCTCCCGTGAATACCTGGTGGGTGAGCGTACAGCCTTCGGCATCCTTGACATCGACCGATCCAGGGTCCTCTCCCGGCGTGATTATCTCCCCGTTGGCGCCGTATATCATGGTCCAGGTTCCGCCCGCGATGTGAACTCGCACCTTGGGGTCGACGTCGCTTCCCGGGACCGGCGTGTACCAGCCGTCTATCCCCGCGTTTCCATCCCGCCAGAAACACCGGACAAAGTCGCCGCAATCCGATTCCCCCTCCGCCGGCTTGCCGCCACTCTTGCCCCACTTCAGTTCGACCTCGTAGTCGTCAGTGTCATCCTCATTATGATCGTGGGCGCTAATCCCCAGAACTTGCACCTTGATGCCAGGCTTGTCGTACTTGTTGGAGTCCTCGCCGGGCGCTGCCGACCCACTAGATTCTGAGCACCCCTTGGTACCGAGGACCTGCGCTCTCAGTGAACAGCAATCACCAATGCCCTGTTCGCTGCAGGCGGGACAGGCCCACAAACATCTTGCCGCGCCGGCCAGAAGGGCCACTAACGCCGTGCAAGCGCAGAGCCACCCAAGGGTCAGACGGCCGTGTTGGCCAAGCATGGTTCGCCTTCCTTTCCCGGACGTGTCCTCCTCGTCCGCGTGTTGCGAACGAGTGCCGTTCCTCGCGGCTCCGGTCCTGTCTCTCATTTAGCAAGATCCCTTTCCAACTGCTGAATGGCCGCCTGAAGCCTGGCAGCCTCTCCCGCATCCCCTGCCGCCCGGGCCCGCTCCAGACGAGCGCGATAGTACCTGAGCTGGCTTTCCTTCTGCGTGATTTCGACGGCCGCCTGCGTGCGTGCGGCCTGGGCTTGCCGATCCTCCTCTTGCAGGCGGAGTTCGACCTGCATTTGCTCAAGGGCTTTCGCCGCCGCCTCCCCTAACTGATGCTTGACGCTTTCGAACATCTCCGCGGCCTGGCCGGGCCTCCCAATCGCCCTGTAGAAATCCACGAACTCCCGCAGGACGATGAGCCGCACCGGGTCGGAGACCGCCGCCGCCAACGCCCCGTTCAAACCGCGCCGTCTGCGGAGCGGGTCTGGCGGGTTCGGCACCAGGGCGGCCGCGTAGGCGTCGGCCGCCAGCCACAGAGCCTTGGTATCCCCATTGGAACTAGATATTGATGTCTGCAGGAAGGCCCGCCACTGTCCCAGCTCGCCGGCGCCTCGATAGGCCCATGTCAGGACCTTGGCCACGGGGAGCCTGGGGCTACCCTGAGCATCAAGCAGTTCATCTTGAAGCGCCTGGCGCGACTCCGGGGCCGTCAGGAAACTCGCAATCGCCACGCCCCGTCCCCATTTCAGCGTACCCTGCCTGGCGTGGCGCGCCAGGGCCTGAACGAAACCCGGAAACGCCTTGCCTTTGCCGCTGAGTTTGTAGTCGTTAAGCAGGACGGCGAGTTGTCCGAGCCGCTCCATAGACACGCCGTTGCGGGCTTCCTCCGTCCCGAGGACGCTCTCGTAAGCCTTCGTCCCCCATTCCTTCATCTTCCCGGAGTTCCCCCCAGCAAGCGACCACAGCCGAAGCATCTGGCCCGCCAGGTCGAATTGTTCCTCCGGCTTTGTCGGCGCTGCGGCCAATGCCTTCTCCAGCGACGTCACGATAGCGTCGCGCTCCGCTTGAGTGCGCCGCCCGCCGCTCACCGCCATCTGTGCCGCAGCGATCAGGTCCTTCCCCCATTTCAGGCCGCCTCCTGTCTCCCGGCCCGTATACCACGTGTAAGTCAGATCG
>Ga0315279_10005367_pt1 | contig 16681 bp, 13 predicted proteins | sample YL17G06_20_MG_FD_203694 | JGI IMG/M metagenome (GOLD analysis project Ga0315279, IMG submission 203694) | Sediment microbial communities from Yellowstone Lake, YNP, Wyoming, USA - YL17G06_20 | ecosystem: Environmental > Aquatic > Freshwater > Lake > Sediment | place: USA: Wyoming | collected...
AGAGAACGGTTCCCGCTTTTTTGATCTCCGTCGGTTTGCCCAAAGGTCCGACGACGTCCAGGAACGCCCCTCCGACGTTCAGATTGTCCATTTTGCGGGTCGAGACCCCGACGACCTGGACGATGAGGGTGATGGACCCGCGGTCGGGATGGCGGTCGACGACGGTCAAGGGGATCCGTTCCCCGTAGTCATCAACGCGGACGACGACGAACTGGCCGGCCCGGACCTTCTCGGCGATGAGGGGCGCGTGAACCTCAAAGAGGGTGATGGAGGGGGCGAGTCGTTCCTTTTTGAGGATTTCGTTGGGCCGAGGGTTGATGCTGGGATTCATAGGGGATGGCATCGAAATTTGCTTCTCCTGCCCGCTTATCGCGGACCGATTCGATAACGTTTTTTCGTTCAAAATTCTTAAGAAGACTCGAGTATAGGCAAATTCCTAGAGCGCGTCAACCGGACGGGTTGACGAAATATTTGCTTTTTGATAAGAATTCCTCTGAGGGCAATTGTTATGATCCAAAAATCCGGCCGGCGACTCGTCTTTTACGTCCTTCCCGCCCTTGTCTTCTTCTTGGCCTCCTGCCTCATTATCGCGGGGCCGGAACGCGGGCGGGAACGGAACAGGGAAATCGAACGCGTTTCGACGCGACGGGCCTTCCAGAAGGGCATCGCCTTCACGGGCTACGCGCGCGATACCTACGTTGGCGAGATGCCGAAGGCCTCCCTCCGGGCGCTGGCCGCGACAAACGCCGAGTGGATCAGCCTGCTGGTCACGGCCTACCAGGAAACCGTCAATTCCACGATCATCGACTTCGCCTCAGATCCGACGCCTTCGGACGTCTCGGTCATCGACATGGTCCGGTATGCTCATAGCCTTGGCCTCAAGGTCATGCTCAAACCCCATATCGACCCCCTCGAGGATAACAAGTGGCGTGGGGAGATCGGGCCGGGCTTCACGGAAGCCGATTGGGTCGCCTGGTTTGACTCCTATCGGGCTTTCATCCTCCATTACGCGGCGATGGCCTGGGACCTTGACGTCGAGCTTTTCTGCGTCGGCTGTGAGTTTGACGCTACGGTCCAACGTGCGGCCGAGTGGCGCCGGACGATCGCCGCCGTCCGCGAGGTTTTTCCCGGCCCTTTGATCTACGCCGACGACCAGGCCGAGACGAACCCGGGCGCGGTGACCTGGTGGGACGCCCTCGACTACATCGGCATGGACGCCTATCCGACCCTGACCTACGAGCGCCGGCCTTCAATCTCCAGCCTCTGCTACGGCTGGGAAGGTTACCTGGAGAAGCTCAAGGCCCTATCCGAGCGCTGGGGAAAGCCTCTTGTCATCACGGAGATCGGCTACCGCAGCGTCGAGGGAGGCGCCCAGAACCCTTGGGATTGGCAGCGGCAGGGCCCTGTCGACCTCACCGTTCAAAGGAAATGCTATGAAGCCGCTCTTCGGATGGTCGCCGGCCGGACCTGGCTGGCCGGCATGTACTGGTGGCAGTGGTCGCCCGACCCGGCCGACGGCGGCCCGAACGACGACGGCTACTCCCCGCGCGGCAAGCCGGCCGAAAACTCGCTCCGCCTCGGATACAGGAAACCGCTTTAGGCCCTTCAAACCGGATTGACTTTTCCCGGGCAAGCTGATATTTCTCTTCTGTCCGATTCCCGGTAAAGAAGCCGAACGACGATGCAAGCCATTGGCCTGACCTTTGTCGAGATGAAACCCATCTGGTACTTCGTCGACCTCATCCTCTTGACCGGGATCTCCATGCTCGCCTTCGGCGTCAAGAGCCCGACCGCCTTGGCCAGTCTCCACCCGAATATCTGGTGGGGCGCGATCATGGTCGTCACCGGCGCGGTATTCTTCTTCAAGAACAGGTGAGGGAGGGCCGCGAAGAAGGGGAGTCCTCATGCATGATTTGATCCAACAGATCTCGGACAAGTTCCGGGCGCGTTTCGGGGCCGCGCCGCTCCTGGTGATGTCCCCTGGCCGGGTGAACCTGATCGGCGAGCACACGGACTATAACGAGGGGTTCGTGCTCCCGGCGGCGACCGACAAAGCCGTCGTTTTCGCGGTCGCGCCGCGGCAGGACACCCTCTGCCACTTCGTCTCGCATGATTACGGCCAGGAATTCCGCTGCGACCTCCATGAGCTCCGCCGGTCGCCCCTGCGCTGGCCCGATTACCTCCAAGGCGTCATCGACCAGTTCGTCAGAAACGGGTATCCGGTGCGCGGTATTCAGTGCGTGTTCGGGGGGAACGTTCCCATAGGCGCCGGGATGTCATCCTCGGCCGCCATTGAAGGCGGCCTGGCTTTCGCCCTGAACGAGATGTTCCGCCTCAAGATCGACAGCCTCACCCTGGTCAAGCTCGCCCTGAAGGCCGAGAACGAGTTCGTCGGTGTGCGCTGCGGCATCATGGACCAGTTCATCAACATCCACGGCCGGGAGAAGAAGGTCCTCAAGCTTGACTGCCGATCGCTCGAATACGAATACTTCCCATTCGAGCGCCCGGACCTCCGCATCGTCGTCTGCGATACCCTGGTCCGGCGCGAGCTGGCCTCCTCCGAATATAACGTAAGGCGCCGGCAGTGCGAAGAAGGGGTAGGAGTCCTGAAGAAATACGCCCCCGGCATCCGGAGCCTCCGGGACGTGGGCTTCTGCCTCCTCGAGGAGCACCGGGCCGAGCTCGATCCCGTGATCTACAGGCGTTGCGATTACGTCATCCGGGAGAACATCCGCGTGGAGGAGGCCTGCCGGGACCTGCTGACGGGAGACTTCAAAAGCTTCGGGGAACGCATGCGCGCGTCGCACGCCGGCTTGAGGGACGGCTATGAAGTCAGCTCACCCGAGCTCGATGCCCTGGTCGAGGCGGCCGCGAAGGTCGAGGGCGTCCTCGGGGCGCGGATGATGGGCGCGGGCTTCGGCGGCTGCACCATCAGTCTGGTCGAAGAGGGCGCGGTCCCGGAGTTCCGGGAGCGCGTCAGCCGGGATTACCAGGCAGCGTTCGGCAGGACGCCCAACATCCACGTCATCAAAATCGAGGCCGGAACACACGTCATCTGACCTGCGAAGCATCCAGATTAGCCCCTTTTTGTCAAAAGCCTAATATGAACGCAATAAAAAAAGCTAAAATGTATGAACGGCACTGAATGCCGTCCTCGAGCCCCCGTAGCGGAGGGGGGAACCGACGGGACTGGTTCCCCGGGGGCCGGGGGAGTGAGGGCGGCTTCAGGCCGCTTAAAGTCAGATGTTGGATTGGCTGGGAAGCAAGGATTCGAACCTTGATTTCATGATCCAGAGTCATGAGTCCTGCCGTTGGACGACTTCCCAGCAGAGACCCCGCTATGATATAGAAAAATTCCGGGAATTTCAAGAAAAAAGCGCAAGGGTGAAGGGTCTGGTCTTGATCGCGGACGGAGTTGTCCAATGTCAAGACCTGACCCCTTCTCTCTTGCCTAAGTTTATGATAATATCGGCGGCTAAAGATGAAAAAGAACGCCGTCCGGTTGGGCCTCGTCCTCCTTCTCAGCCTTGTCTTCCTCTTCTTTTTCCTGCGGAGCGTCGATTGGAAGGAGGTTTTCCGCTACCTGGCCGGCGTCAACGTCTTCTTTTTCGTCTTGATCGTTCTGCTTGTTCCCCTGCACCTCGTCACCCGGGCCGCCCGCTGGCACTTCCTCTTGAGGCACGAGAAGAAGGGCGTCCGTTTCTTCAACATGTTCGCGGGCAACGCCATCGGCTTCACTGTGACCAATATCTTCCCCGGCCGCCTCGGCGAGATCGTCAAGCCCCTCTACCTCGCCCAAAAGGAAGGCATGCGTAAGGGTTTCGTCATGGGAACGATCGTCGTCGAGCGTATCTTCGACATCTTCGCCATGTGCTTCCTCCTCGGCGTCTTCCTTCTGGCCAGGCCGCTGTACGCCTCGATCTTTCGCGTCAATCCCGAGGCCTTCTCCAGCCTCTTTTTTTGGGGCAAGGCGGGCGTCGCCCTTGCCACGGTCCTCCTCCTCTTTTGCCTTTCCCTCTACTTCTTCAAGGAGAGGACGCTCCGTGTCGTCTCGTTCTTCCTGAAGCCGCTGCCGGCCGGATGGACCAGGAAGGTTCTGTCGCTGGCCGACGAGTTCATCGAGGGTTTGAAGTTCTTCCACTCCGCGGGGAACGTCGTCGTTTACGCCGCCATGTCCCTCGCCGTCTGGCTGGGCATTGTTTTTTATTACTGGCTCCTGTTCTTCGCTTTTCACGTCTCGGTGCCTTTCTTCGTCCTCGTCCCCTACGTCTTCCTGACCATGGTCGGGGCTTCCATTCCCACACCGGGAATGGTCGGCGGCTTCGATTACTTCTCCAAGCTCGGTATGACCTCTCTTTACCACCTCGACGCTAACCTGGCCGTGGGCATGACCATCGTCATGCACGCGGTCCAGATCATAGTGACATGCCTGATCGGTTATGCTATATTATGGAAAGAAGGCTTGTCACTTTTCCAGCTGAAAAAAATGGGAGAAACGGAGAGTTCATGAGGTGTCCGTTCTGTGGTTTCCTTGAGAGCAAGGTCATCGACTCGAGGGAAAGCAAGAAAGGCCTCTCCATCCGCAGGCGCCGAGAGTGCCTCTCCTGCAAGCGGCGTTTCACGACCTACGAAAAGATCGAGGAGATCCCCTACATGGTGGTCAAGAAGGACGGCAGCCGCCAGCCCTTCGACAGCCAGAAGCTCCTCCGGGGCATGATGAAGTCCTGCGAGAAACGGCCCATCCAGATCAGCCAGCTCGAGGAGATCGTCGAGGAGATCGAGACCATGCTCCAGGAGCGGCCCGACAAGGAGATCGACGTCTCCGAGATCGGCCAGATCGTGATGGACAGGCTGAAGGCCCTGGACAAGGTCGCCTATGTCCGTTTCGCCTCCGTCTACAGGGAATTCAAGGACGTCGTGGAATTCAAGAACGTCCTGGAACATCTCCTGAAAGAAAAGTAACCCCGGCTTCCATGATCCGAAGAATCCGGCCCGTTTCAAGAATTATCAAGATTGAGGCCGAGATTCGAAGGCTGGGAGCGGGGGCCCTCGCCCGCGGGTCCGACCTTCCGGGCTTGGACCAGGTTTGGGTGCCGGCCGTGGACATCTACGAGAAGGATGACGAGATTGTGGTCGAGGTCGAGCTCGCGGGCGTCCTCAAGAAGGACGTCCGGATCATGCTCTACGGCAACCGCATTGAGGTCAAGGGCCTGAAGAAGGAGGGCCCGGCCGAAGCGGTTCCGCGTTACCATCGCCTGGAGCGGGAATACGGGACGTTCCGCAGGACGATCTTTGTCCCGTGCGCCGTTCAGCCCGAGAGGACGGCGGCCACGCTGGAGAACGGGATCCTGACGATCGTCCTCAAGAAACGGTCCGGGCCAAGCCCGGGGGTCAAGGTCAAGATCCGGAAGAACGGCGAATGAACCTGGAGGAAATAAAATATGGCCAACATAGATGATAAATCCGAGGATCAGCTGGAGGGCCTGATCGAGGAACAGAACCAGAAGCTCCACATTCCCGCCAAGCTGCCCGTGCTGCTGCTCCGGGACATCGTGATCTTTCCCTATATGATCGCCCCCCTCTTCGTCGGGCGCGAGAAGTCGAAGAACGCGATTGACCAGAGCCTGTCCACCAACCGCATGATCCTCCTCCTGACCCAGAAGGATATGGAGATCGAGGATCCCAAGCGGGAAGATGTCTTCGAGATGGGCACGGTGGCCCTGATCATGCGGATGCTTAAACTTCCCGACGGCCGGGTCCGCATCCTGGCCCAGGGTTTGATCCGGGCGAGGATCGAGAGTTTCGAGGAGGACGGGCCCTACATCACGGCCAAGCTCCAGGTCGTCCATGAGCCCGAGAAGGCGGATAAGACCCTGGAGGCCGAGGCCCTTATCCGCAACGTCCGGAACGGACTTGAAAAAGCCACCTCGCTCGGCAAGAACATCCCTCCCGAAGTCCTGATTATCGCCACGAACGTCGATGAACCGGGAAGGCTTGCGGATCTTACGGCCTCTAACCTCGAACTCAAGATCGAGGAGGCCCAGGAGATCCTGGAGATCGTCGACCCCCTCCAGCGCTTGAAAAAGGTCCACGAACTTCTGACCCGGGAGCTTGAGCTCCTGGACGTCCAGTCCAAGATCTCGACCGAGGCCAAGGGCGAGATGGACAAGCTCCAGAAGCAGTACTACCTGCGCCAGCAGATGAAGGCCATCCAGAAGGAACTCGGCGAGGGCACCGATATCCAGGAGGAGATCAAGGGCTACCAGGACAGGCTGAAAAAGCTCCGGGTCGCCGAGGAGGTCCGGGAAGAGCTCGAAAAGCAAATCATCCGGTTGGCCCAAATGCATCCGGAGTCGGCCGAAACCGCCGTCGTCCGCAATTACCTGGATTGGATGTTCTCCCTCCCCTGGAACAAGATCACCATCGACAACCTCGACCTCGTCAAGGCCAAGGAGATCCTGGACGAGGACCACTACGGTCTCTACAAGGTCAAGGAGCGCATCCTCGAATACCTGGGAGTGCGCAAGCTTTCCAAGAGGATCAAGGGCCCCATCCTCTGCTTCGTCGGGCCCCCGGGAGTGGGCAAGACCTCCCTCGGCAAGTCCATCGCCAGGGCCCTGGGCCGGAACTTCATCCGCATTTCCCTGGGAGGAGTTCGGGACGAGGCCGAGGTGCGCGGCCACCGGCGGACCTACGTCGGGGCCATGCCCGGCCGCATCGTCCAGGGCATCCGGCGCGCCGGTTCCAACAATCCGGTGTTCATGATGGACGAGGTGGACAAGATCGGCGCAGATTTCCGGGGCGACCCGTCGTCGGCTCTCCTCGAGGTCCTGGACCCCGAGCAGAACAATTCCTTCCGCGACCATTACCTTGGGGTCCCCTACGACCTGTCCAAGGTCATGTTCATCACGACCGCCAACCTCCTGGACCCCATCCAGCCCGCCTTCCGCGACAGGATGGAGGTCCTGGAGCTCCCCGGTTACACCGAGGAGGAGAAGCTCCAGATCGCGGTCAAGCACCTCATCCCCAAACAGATCGCCGAGAATGCCCTGGACGGCAAGTTCATCGATTTCAGCGAGGGTTCGGTCAAAAAGATCATCTCCCTCTACACCCGTGAGGCCGGCGTCCGGAACCTGGAGCGCGAGATCGCGTCCGTCTGCCGGAAGGTCGCCCGCAAGGTGGCCGAAGGGCGCAAGACCCTGACCCGGGTCACTTCCCAGAACATCGAGCCCTTCCTCGGCCCGGCCAAGATCTTCAAGGACCAACTCCTTCACAAGAACCAGGTGGGTGTCACCACGGGTGTCGCCTGGACTGAGGCCGGGGGCGAGATCCTCTTCGTCGAGGCGACCAAGATGCAGGGGAAGGGGAACCTTTCCCTGACCGGCTCCTTGGGTGAGGTCATGAAGGAGTCCGCCCAAGCCGCCCTCAGCTATACCCGGGCCCACGCCAGGGAGCTTGGCATCGACAATCGGCTCTTTCAAAGGAACGATTTCCACATCCATATCCCGGAGGGCGCCATCCCCAAGGACGGACCCTCGGCCGGCGTGACCATCGCCACTTCGTTCATCTCTCTGTGCACGGACACAAAGGTCCGATGGGACATGGCCATGACGGGAGAGATCACCCTCCGGGGCAACGTCCTCCCGGTCGGCGGCATCAAGGAAAAGGTGCTCGCGGCCCAACGGATGGGAGTCAAGAGGATGATCCTGCCCCTTCACAACAAGAAGGACCTCTTCGATATCCCCAAGAAGGTCATCAAGAATATGGAGTTCATCTACGTGGAGGACGTCAAGGAAGTCCTGAAGAACGCCTTAGAAACGAAAACAAAAGCGCGGAAGAAAAGAAAGCCCGCCCGAACGGCCAGGCCCGGGAAGGCCAAACGCTGAAGGCGGACGCGGACGGACGGCGGGACATGCGTTTGCGAAAGCTCGGCGAAAGGGAACTCCTGGCGGTCATCCGCAGGAACTTCACCGTTCCCCGGAAGGACATCCTCCTCGGCATCGGCGACGACGCCGCCGTCCTGAAACCGGGGGCGGGACGGCTCCTTGTCACCAAGGACCTTCTGGTCGAGGACTACGATTTCATCCTTTCGTGCCAGGACCCCCGTTTGCTGGGCCGTAAGAGCCTGAACGTCAACATCAGCGACATCGCGGCCATGGGCGGTCGTCCCCTCTACGCGCTCCTCGGCTTGGGCCTGCCCAGGGAGACCGTCCTGGACTGGGTCGTCGACTTCTTCGCGGGGCTCAAGGAAGCGGCCCGGACCGCGGACGTGGTCCTCATCGGCGGCGACCTGTCCCAAGCCCGCAAGGTCTTGATCTCGGTGACCGTGATCGGCCGGGCGTACGGCCGTGTCATCCTGAGGAGCGGGGCCCGGCCGGGCGATCGCATCTTCGTCTCAGGCTTCCTGGGGGACGCCAAGCAGGGGTTCCTCCTTTACAGGAAGGGAGTCCGGCTGGGGGACGATCCGGCCAAGGACTTTTTCCTTAAGGCGTTCCTGGACCCGCAAGCCCAGACGACCCTGGGCCGGGAGCTCTCCAGGCTTCGTGCCGCCTCGGCCATGATCGACTGCTCCGACGGGCTGTCGGTGGACCTCAACCACATCTGCGAGGCGAGCGGCGCGGGCGCGGAGATCGACCTGGAGAAAATTCCCCTGTCTCCAGCCATGATCTCATTTCAAAAGAAACCCCTCGCTCTAGCCCTCCACGGGGGCGAGGATTACCAGCTTATCTTCACCGTCAAACAGCGGGACCTGCCCAAGATTGCTTCGCTCCGGCGGAGGCACAGGCTGACGGACGTCGGGCGGATCACCCGGGAGAAAGGGATCTGGACCGTTGACGCCCACGGCCGCCGAAAAGTCCTCGAGATCAAGGGATTCGAGCACTTCAAATAAAGGCGGTCTCAAACGCGGATTCAGGTCAGATAGTCGCCGTTGAAGACGACCTCGGCGGGCCCCGACTGTAAGATCTTGTCGTTCTCCCATTCCACCGTGAGCGATCCCATGCTCGTCCAAACCTTGACCTTGTGGTCGGTCAGGCCCTTAAGAATGGAGGCTACGGCGGCCGCGCACGAACCGCTTCCCGAGGACAGCGTCTCGCCCACGCCGCGTTCCCAGAACAGAACCTCGATCTCCTGCCGGTTGATGACGCGGATGAACTCGACATTCGTCCGGTTGAGAAAGAACGGGTGGGATTCGATCTCCTGGCCGACCTGGTTCCAGACGATGCGGGCGGGGAAGAAACGCTCCACGAAGATGTCGCAATGGGGGTTCCCGACGTTGACGCAGGTGATGGCGAGGACCCTCTGTTGGATGTTCAGCGGGTAATCGACGATCCTTTCGTGGACGGAGCCGTCGTCAAAAGGGATGGCCTCGGAAGAAAACCGTGGCGTCCCCATCTCGAGCCGGAACAGGAAACGGTCGCCCGACGATTCGAGGAGGTGGCAGGTCCGTTCGCCGGCCATCGTTTCGAACACCATGCTGGGCGCTTGGAGCTCCTTGTGGTGGTAGAGGAACGCGGCTGCGCACCGCAGTCCGTTGCCCGAGATCTCGGCCTCCGTCCCGTCGGCGTTGAAGATCTTGAAGCCCACCCGGCCCTCGTCCCGGTCCTTGATGGAGATCAGGAGCAGGCCGTCGGCGCCCGCCCCCGTGTGGCGGTCGCAAATCTTCCTGGCGAGGTCCCCGGGCGGAAGGTCTGCCGGGGCGTCCCCGAAGATCACCAGGAAATCGTTGCCGAGTGCGTGGAGCTTCGTGAATCTCATCAGGGCACTTTCAAGGTGATGATGGTGTCCTGGACCTGGCCGTCTCCCTCCCGCCGGATGAGGAGGATGATCTCCTCGCCGGAGGGCGTCTTCTTCAGGATGCTTTCGAACTCCCGGACCGAGGCGACCTTCTTCCGGTTGACCTCGATGATGATATCGCCTGTCGCAAGCCCCGCCTTGGCGGCTTCGCTGTAGTTCCTGACCTCCGTGATCAGGAGGCCCTCGGTCGTCCGGTAGCCGTAGCGGCGGGCCAGGCTGGGCGTCATGGGCGATACCGATAGGCCCACGTCCTTCTCGGAGCTCGCTGCCTGTCCTTTATCGCTTTCGGGGTCCATCTCCTCGATGGCCGGCGTGAGCGTCATCTCCTTGCCGTCGCGGATGACCCGGACGCTGGCCTTCTTGCCGGGTTCGATGTCGGCGATCTTGAACCTAAGGTCGTTCACGTCCTCCACCGGCTGGTCGTTGACCTCGATGATGACGTCATACTGCTTAAACCCGGATTTTTCGGCCGGGCCCTCGGGCTCGACGGTCGTGACCACCGCGCCCCTGCGGTCCTTCAGGTTGAGCTGTTTGCGCATCCCTTCATTCACGTTCTGCATGACGACACCCAGCCGACCGCGGGTCACCTTGCCCTTGTCCTTAAGCTGGGCGACGATCTTACGGGCGATGTTGGAGGGGATGGCGAAACCGATGCCGATGTTCCCGCCGGTCGGGGAGAGGATGTTGCTGTTGATGCCGATGATCTCGCCCTTCATGTTGACCAGGGGGCCGCCGCTGTTGCCGCGGTTGATGGCCGCGTCGGTCTGGATGAAGTCCTGGTAGGTCGGGACGTTAAGCCCCGTGCCCAATTGCCGCCCCTTGGCGGAGACGATGCCCGCGGTCACGGTGTGCTCCATGCCCAGGGGATTGCCGATGGCCAGGACCCACTCGCCGACTTTGACCAGGGCGGAGTCGCCCAGCTCGACGAACGGCAGGTCCTTGGCCTCGATCTTGAGGAGGGCCAGATCGGTCTTCGGGTCGGTCCCGATGACCTTGGCATCATAGTCCTTGCCCTGGAGGGTCGTCACCGTGTTCTTTATGGAATTCTCAGCGATGTGGTTGTTGGTCAGGAGGTAGCCGTCGGGGCTGATGAAGAAGCCCGTCCCCTGGACGGCGCTCCGGTATTCTTCATCCCTCGGCGCGGGCCGGTTGAAGAAACGGTCCCAGAAATCCTCGAAAGGCCACTGGTCGTCGGGTCCCTGCTGGCGGGCCTTCTCCTTGTGCTCGCTGACGATCTTGACCACGGCCGGTCCGACCTTCTCCGAGATCTTGACGAAGTCGAGGTCCGCCCTGACCTCCGGCGCTGATGAGGCGTAAAGGTCGGTGGAAAGCTCGGGGGCGGCCGGCTTGCTGACGACTTCCTTGGCGACCGTATGTTTTTCCGGCAGGTATACGAAGACATACCCTGCCAGAAGGAGTCCAAACGCGAAACTGACCAACGCGACCCATACGTATTTTTTCATCTTTTTCCTCCCGGACGTAAAGAGCTAAATTAGCACATTTACCCTTGGAATTCAATCCACCCAACCCTATCCAAACGCCTTGGTCACCCAAAAAGTTGCATTCGGCGGGTCCCCGGGATATGATGTTTTTCCGCATGTTGAACAAGGGCTTGTTGATCGTCTTCGAGGGCATCGACGGCTCGGGGAAAACCACCCAGGCGAAGACCCTTATAAGGGGGCTCCGGGCCAGGGGGCTTGCCGCCGTCTTCTTCCGCGAACCGACGGGCGGGAAGTGGGGCCGTGAGATCCGGCGGAAGGCCCTACGGCGGGATTCGCTGACGCCTGACGAGGAACTCGAACTCTTCGTCAAGGACCGCCGGGAGGACGTCGCGAAGAACCTCGGACCCGCGCTGGCGGCGAGGAAAATTGTTGTCCTTGACCGCTATTACTTCTCCACGATCGCTTACCAGGGGGCCAAGGGGATCGATGCCGGCCGGATCCGGAGGATGAACGAGCGCTTCGCCCCGAAACCCGACCTCGTCTTCATCCTGGACGTCGAAGCGGGGAAAGGGTTGTCGCGGATCGGGGGTCGGAAGCGGAAAGACGAGCTCTTCGAGCGCGAGGATTACCTGGTCCGGGTACGGGAGATCTTCAACGGCTTCCGGGGCCGGAAATTCATCCATATCGACGGCACGAGGGACAGGAAGACGACGAGCGACAAGGTCCTCGAAAAGGTTCTCCAAGTCCTGGGCGCTTGAGCCCATCTGGACGTCCCCCCGTCCCTATGCTATATTTTATTGGCTGAAATCATGAAGATCCCCGATCTAAAAATAAAGATCCGCAAGTTCAGGAAGGCCCGCCCGTTGAGGGTCCTTGTCCTCCTCCTCTTCGCCGGTGCGGCCTGCGTCCTGGGGGCCTTTTTCGGCGCTTACATGACGATCCTCAACGACCTCCCCTCCGTCTCCGAGCTCGAGTCCCTCAAACCCAAGATCATCACCTCGATCTACTCTGACAAGGGCGAGGTCATCAGGGAGTTCGCCGAAGAGCGGCGGATCGAGGTGCCCTACACCAGGATCCCCGACATCCTGGTCAAGGCCATCATCGCCACCGAAGACCCCCGTTTCTACAGCCATAAGGGCGTGGACACCATGGGGATCCTCCGGGCCGTCAAAGAAGACGTCATCAAGCTCGGCCGCGGTTCCCTGCGCCGGCCCCAGGGCGGAAGCACGATCACCCAGCAGCTGGCCCGCTCCCTGTTCCTGTATTCCCAGCAAACCATACGGCGAAAGCTCAAGGAGATGTTCCTCGCCCTCCGGATCGAGAAGCAGTATTCCAAGGAAAAGATCCTGGAGCTCTACTGCAACCAGTTCTACCTCGGTCATGGCGTATACGGGGTGGAGACCGCTTCCAACCTCTTCTTCGGCAAGAGCGTTTCGGACTTGAACCTCGATGAGGCGGCCCTGATCGCGGGTATCTTCAGGGGGCCCTCGATCTACTCGCCCTATTCGAACGCCGATAAGACTCTCCAGCGCCGCAACCACGTCCTAAACCGCATGGCCGAGGAAGGCTCCATCACGGAGGCCCAGGCCGAGGCGGCCAAAGGCAGGCCGATAAGCGTCCTCCCCCTCCGGAGCGGCAGTTCCGAGTTCGGCGCCTACTTCTTTGAAGAGGTCCGGAAGGTCATCGAGCGGGATTACGGCAGCGACGCCCTCTACAACGCCGGGCTCAAAGTTTACACAACGCTCGACCCGGACCTGGAGAAGTCCGTCGAGGAGTCCCTGCGCAAGGGCCTCAGGGACAGGGACAAGAAGAAGGGCTGGCGGATGGACAAGAAGAACCTGCTCTCCGGCGGCAAGGGCGACCTGGGGAAGATCTGGCTGGAGGCCTGGACGACGTCCGCCGTCGAGGCCGGCGAGGTCACGGATGCTGTCGTCCTCCTCGCCGGGCGGACCGAGGCCGTTGTCCGGGTCAAGGGTTATACCGGCCGGATGAAGAACACGGGGATCGAGTGGACACGGACGAAATACTTGGATGCCCTCATGCGTCCCGGGGACGTCATCCAGGTCCAGGTGAAGTCCATCGACGAAGGGGCGAAAGAGCTCTCCGTCACGCTCGAGCAGGAACCCCTTGTGGAGGGCGCGTTCCTGGTCATCGATCCCGTCACGGGACAGATCAAGGCCATGGTCGGCGGCTACTCCTTCCGGAGGAGTCAGTTCAACCGCGCGACGCAGGCCCTCAGGCAGACGGGGTCCGCGATCAAGCCGTTCCTTTACACCGCCGCCGTCGAGAACGGCTTCACCCCGGCCAGCATCATCGTGGACGAACCCGTGACGTTCAACGACAAATGGACGGGGGAGCCGTGGACCCCGCGTAACTACGACCGCGAGTACAAGGGGGCGGTGACCCTACGAAAGGGCCTCGAGGAATCGCGCAACGTCGTCACGGCCAAGCTCCTGGACTACATCTCGCCCCAGGTCGGCGTGGACTACTGCCGCAAGTTCGGTCTGACTTCGACCATCTACCCTTATCTCTCGCTGTCCCTCGGGACCTTCGAGGTCACGCTCCTCGAGCTCGTCTCCGGGTTCACGACCTTCCCCAACAAGGGCGTCAGGGTCAAGCCCTACTTCATCACCCGCATCGAGGACAAGGACGGCAACGTCCTCGAGGAGAATAAAGTCGAGTCCGATGAGGTCATCCCGCCGCCGACGGCCTATATAATGACCAACCTGCTCCAAGGTGTCGTGAGCGAGGGGACGGCCGTGGCCGCGTCGACCCTGGGCTGGCCGTTGGCGGGGAAGACCGGGACGACGGACAAATACACCGACGCCTGGTTTATCGGCTTCTCTCCGACGCTCTGCGCCGGCGTCTGGATCGGCAACGATGCTAAGATCACCCTGGGGGAGCGGCAGTCAGGCGCCGTCGCCGCCCTGCCCATCTGGATCGATTTCTTCGCCAAGGTGATCGAGGCGCGTAAGAAGGCTGCCGAAGCGCAGGGGATCGAGCTCGTGCCGGAGGATTTCGAGGTCCCGCCCAACTTGAGCTTCGTGGACATCGACCGGAAGACCGGCCTTCTGGCAACGTCGATCTGCCGGTTCCGCCTCAGGGAGGTCTTTTTCCCGGGGACCGAACCCGTTCGCTACTGCACGAACCAGGACCACCTCCGCATCCTGGACTACTACTCCCAGGAGACCGCGAAGGAAGAGCACTAAAAAAATCCCCCTCTCACCATCCGGAAAGAGGGGGAACAAAGGGGGGGATTATAAAATAGGAGGTTAGTTCTTTTTTCGGATGCTCCCCGATGAATGTGAACCGGAGCTCGAGCTGCCGCGGGAAGATATGGAGCTGCGCGAACCCGAAGAGGAAGATCCCTTGGAAGAGGAGCTGGAGCCTGACTTACTGGAGCCTGACTTAGATGAGATCCGCGACCCCGAATAATCCTCTCCGGAGAACGACCTGATGATCCGACTGAGGAACGAACTCCTTCCTGGTTGGCCGTAATCGTAATCCCCGATGCTCCTGCCGCTGTGAATCGTGGAGGAGGCGGGGTAGCCGTAAGCGCTTCTCTTTGTGATCCGGGCTTCGGACTCGTCGCTCATGCCCGCGATAGAGCCGGCGCCATCCCAGGGGCTCCCAAAGCGGTTCGATGAACTTTCATCCTTCTTGCGGATCTTCTTTTCCGTTGCGCCCTTGGCAGGCTTGACGGACTTCGGCTCTCCCTTGGCGTCGCCCTTGCCCAGGGACTGGGGGTTAAGCGTCCGGGGCTCGCCGCCCCGATCGTCTCCTTGGATCGTGCCCAAGGATTTTTCCCCGGTCCGGAGGAGGACCTTACGGCCTTCGATGGGTTGGACGAGGGTTCGGCCGCCGAGCGGCCTAACTTCGAGGCTCCGGTTCGACAGGCTCATCCGGCTCAGCCCTTTCAGGGAATCGCCCCTCAGCGCGACCTCGGAGAGGTTCCTTGCCCGAAGCTGGTCACGATGGACCACGGTCAAAGCGTGCGAGTTATATGGGTAGTAATCCCCGTAATGGTGCCCGTAGAACATGCCGTCGACGATGACAACCGGGTAACCCCAATAGCTCAGCGGCGCCCAAGCGAAGTAGTCGTTGTCCCACCACCAGTCCACCCAAGCCGGCCCCCACATCGAGGTCGGGATCCAGTACCAGCCGAAATCCATGCCCCAGTGCCAGCGGCCGTAATGGAAGGTCGCCCAGCCCCAGGGCTCATAGGGGAGCCAGGTCCAACCCGTCAGGGGCAGCCAGGTCCAGCGGCCGTTGCTGTAAGGGCGCCACCCGGCGTCTATACCGCCGGGTACCCAGACGTAACCGTAAGGAGGCATGTTCACCCAGTCGCCGTACTGACCCAGCTCGTATTCGAAATCCTCCATTTCGTTCGGCAGGTATTTCTTGGCCAGGCGCTTGGACACCTCGGTGTTCCTCGTGTCGTTCCAGCGGTCGAACGTATCGCTGGCAGCGGCCACGAACTGTGTGGGCCGCGAACCGAATCGGCCCTCGACCGCTTCCAGCCGCTGACCGGCCTTGATCAGGATCGAGCCCTCCTCGCCGGCGGCTTCGATGAGGCCGCGGAAGACGAGGACTTCGGTGTCCTTGTTCTCCTTGACGTCCACGCGGTAGAGACCTTCGTCCAGGACGTAGAAAGAGGTGTCGGCCGTATGGATTTCGATGTTCTTTTCCTTGGCCAGGTTGGCGATATCCAGATAGACGTGGCCGGCCCAGACCCTGATGCGAACGCTGTCGTCGCCTTTCTTGGGTAGGTTCAACATGTCGATCTTGGTCTCATTGTCCAGGCGAATGTAGTTGCCCTGTCCGAAATGGACTTCAGCCCGGCCGTCGGTCGTCCCCAGCCGGTCGCCTTCCGTGATCGGCGTGTTCAGGACGCACTCCTCGAAACCGATGTCGGAGGCCCTCTGGATGAACGTGTTCCCGGTGAGATGGCTCAACCGGGCGACGGAATCGTTGGTGTACTTCGTTTCTTCTTCGGCGAGAAGCGGAAAGACCAGCAGAAGAACCAGCAATGTTCCGAATAATTTCTTCATGGTCTGTCTCCTTACGCCCATTATAATAGCAAAATTCATGCCAAAACACCCGCCTGGAAAGGCGGGGGGAGTCCTTTATTCCCTGTCCTTTATAGAGGACGGCTGACACCTATCCTGACTTATTCATAAAAATGCCGATGTGTTGTTTAACTCAAGCGATATCTGCGATATCTCCGATAAACCGATTTATCATTCGGTTTCCGAAAGTTCATCTCAAAAAAACCGGCATTTTTACCCTCCGGGCGAGCCGATCCGGCCGCATCTGCTTTGTTGCGAAGGGTTCGCAGTACCGAGAGTACAGCTTCACCCTCCGCGCCTCGCATCTGTAGCCGCCTCGACTCGTGAATAGGCCAGGCTATCAAAGGCGCTACAATTTCCAGGACTTCCTGACGA
>Ga0315279_10005368_pt1 | contig 16679 bp, 7 predicted proteins | sample YL17G06_20_MG_FD_203694 | JGI IMG/M metagenome (GOLD analysis project Ga0315279, IMG submission 203694) | Sediment microbial communities from Yellowstone Lake, YNP, Wyoming, USA - YL17G06_20 | ecosystem: Environmental > Aquatic > Freshwater > Lake > Sediment | place: USA: Wyoming | collected...
TGACACGTTGCAGTAGCCCACAGTTTGGGATACTCCTGTAAGTTGAAAACTGATCATCTTTTGGGTCTGGTTGAAAACAAAGTTCGAAACAGTCGAGTTACATGATACATCAATGTCAAATCCTGCCAAGTCAACGTACACATGAAAAGTCTCCTCTGTCTCCTCCACAGTCAACATCCTCGATATGCTGCTGGAACCTTCGCAGACCTCGTCTCCTTTCCACGTAGCTCTTAGCAAGTAGGTGCCTATTGAAATCGGTGTCCAGAGATAGGAATATTCGCCATCGTACGTTGTGTTAACCGTAGCAAGAACAGTCCACGTTTGGCCTTGGTTAGAACTGCATTCCATGTCTATCGATGTGAAGCGTTGAGGCAATAGGGAGCCCATTAAGTTGATCGCCGAGCCGATTGTCATCTTACTTTCATACAAGTATAGGTATGTGTCCGATGTTCCCAAGTTCACGGTGAACTCTTCAGGGTAGCTAGTTGAGCCTTCATAGTCTCCGTTGCCAGACCATGAGGCCGTCACTTTCCAAAGGCCAAGCTTGTCAGGCATAAATGTGTCTATGTATGTTCCATTTGTGTTGGTCGATGTTTTCCTGACAACTCCGCTGCCGTCAGGTCTGATGTACGTGATGTTGACTTCGACTCCAGGGCTGATTGGGGCAATCGACCCTGAGACTGTGACGTTTCGGCCGCCACTAATGTACGTTGAGAGTGGAAGGCAATTTATTAGTCCTATGGGTCTAATTGGCACTTCGCTTTCCACGATGGCTCTGATCATATGGGTTGAGCTTTGACCTAGCCATGCAGTTCCATTCCACCAGAAGCTTCTGTCATTATGGCTACTTGCATCCTCTCCGAGGCGTGGATAGTAGGCGGTCGACCATTCCATCGCGATGTAGAAGTCCTCTCTGACGCTAACATTGTAGCCTGAAAGGTCAACTTCATACCAGCCATTTGACGAGGGTGTTTGAGAAAAAGGTTGAACCATGTCGCTGAGGTTCGCGTCCATTACATGAACTCTGAAAGCATGGTTGTAGTCGGAAGAAATGTAGAAACGTGCACTTTTCAGATTGCCCAAGAACAAGGGAGTAAACCTTACCGCGGCCATCTCTCCGACGCTCCGAAAAACTGAGGTTTCTTGTGTGGAGTCATCGAATGAATACTGCATGACCTGGGCGCTACCTACGGCCGTTAATCTTCCTGAACCAGAGATTGTCGCGCTCGTTTTTTGTGCGTTCACGTCTGAGACGCTGACTCCGCCTTCAGTTTCCCATCGGACAAACGTGTATCCGCCTTCATATTCTGCGTCATAGCTTCCATCGACAACCGACGAACTGCTCGGAAAAGTGAAGAGGTTTGACGAGAAATTAAGGTTGCCCAGGTTTGAGGTTGTTCCTGTGTCTTGAATCGACTCGAACTGTACTGTGTAGATAGGTTTGGTTGTGTATTCGATTTTCAGTTCGACTCCTGCGACCTCTTTGGACTTGAAAGAGGCGTAACCGTATTCAGTCTCCGGCTCTTCAAACGTGATCACTTCTGTTAGTTTTTTGTCGAGGCTGAAAGCGGTTTGAACGTCGATTGTTGTGTTCCACCAATGCTGAGTCGGAACCCACACCAACCAGAAGCTGCTGGAGTCGGTGGCTTCAGAATTGAAGTATGGTTTGTTGTTCCACGTGATTTCTGCCTCGTTCCAAGAGTTGTCAGGACAATAGTGTGTGCCTATGTGTACTCCCCATTCGCCTCTGCCGCTTATTTCGGTTAAGGTGAGCCCCAGGTTTGCTGCGATTATGTTTGCTTCTGGAGGTAGACTGGACAGGTCAAAAATTATGTACGCATATTGATGATAGGAATTGCATCGTATACCCAGCCAATCGCGGTCACCGTAATTCGCGTCTGGACTAGACTCATTCACGAAAGCGTCGGCAACAGGGTAGACTGTAAGGATATCTGATCCTATCACTTCCTGTGAACTGACACTTGGAACAAATGCAACACTGGCAAGAGTCGAAAAAATGATTGCTATCAGAAAACAAATCGATACGATACGGGCGCAGCTTTCGCGAGAATGCCTCGAAGCCGTATATTTTGGCATGTGAAAAAACCTCAAGACATTACCCGATTCCAAATTTATAAAACTATCTTCTCTACCGCTTGGAATACTATTGGTTAGCACGCGCGAAGCGTCAGGGATAGACTCTGCTTTTTTGAATACGCTTATTGTCAATTTGAAACTTGAAGGTGCTAGGTTACGACGCCCATTCTGTGCAGTTCCTCTCTGAGTCCGTCTCTTGTTCTTTTGAGGCTCTGTCTCTTTTCCACGTATTCGTCACCGTCGATCTTGCCGGACTTGAAATCATTGTCTAATTGGACTGTTTGTGCATCTATTTCTCCTAATCTGGCCCTTAGCTGATCAACGTATGATACGGCTTTTTCCTCGCCGATCATTTCAGTTGGTGCTAATGCCATTTTGATCACGCCGTCCTCTATGCGCAAGATTCTTTCGGTTCTTCTTGCAACGCTCGGGTCGTGGGTGACCATTATGACGGTTTTGTTCAGTTCCTTGTTTACTTTGAGGAGATAGTCGACGACGATTTTTGCGTTGACCGTGTCTAGTTCGCCTGTTGGTTCGTCAGCCAAGATAATCGGTGCGTCGTTGGCAAGTGCCGCGGCCATGGCGATGCGTTGTTGTTCTCCGCCGCTGAGTTCTTCGGGCTTGTGGTTGGCACGATCGGTTAGGCTGACTATTCCAAGAAGTTCTTCCACTCGCTCCTTTCTTTTTCCTCTTGAGACTCCGCGTGCTATCATTGGGAGTTCAATGTTTTCTGTGGCTGTCAGTGTTGGAATCAGGTTTAGTGTTTGGAATATGTGTCCGACTGTTTCTCTTCTGTAGTCAACGAGTTGTGTGGGGTTCATGCTCGTTAGGTCTACGTTTCCTACTTGTACGGTGCCTGCTGTTGCAGTGTCTAGGCCGCCGAGCACGTTGAGTAGAGTGGTTTTTCCGCTTCCGCTTGGGCCTATGATGGCGATGAATTCTCCGGCGTTGACGTCCATGTTTAATCCTCTTAGTGCTTGTACTTCGATTTTGCCGAGTCTGTATGCTTTGACTAGATTGTTGACTTTTACGTTTAGACCTTTCATCTCAGTCTGACCATCCTTTCAAGTTTGGTGATGTATCCTCTTGATATTATCAATATTGGGGCTATTGTTGAAATGAAGATGAGTGCAACGCATGAAACCAACATCAAAATTGCATCTGACTGGAATATGAATCGGTGTTTGATCAAAGTGGTTGATGAGATGAAACTGTTGGTGGCGGAAATCGTTCCGTATGCCGCTATGAATCCTACACATGTTCCTAGGACTACGGCGAAAGTTACGACTGCAAGGTTTTCGGATACGAACATTATTACGAGTTGTTTGTAGGACAAGCCTTTCACACTCATTATTGTGGCTTCGCGGCTTCTCTCTCTCATGCTTACCACACTGACGAGTGTGGTTCCAACTGATGCAGCTAAGACCGCGAAGACTATGCCCAGTCGCTGAGCGTCCAACGATCCTACCGTGGTAACGTCTGATTGAGAACGCGTATATTCCTCGGCGTATGAGTCTACTTGGATTATGTTCAGGCCGATGCTGCGGATGTTTTCTGCAACTGCGGTGCCGTTTTCTCCGGGTTTGAGTTTGAGCAGTATCCTTGTGCTGTAAGCGCTGACGGAATTGTTGAGTTCTTTGTAGGCTTCTTCGGAAACGAAGGACCAGTACATTGAAAAGATGCTTTGTTCATTTTCTGTTTCTGGTCCGAAGTAGCCGACTATTGTCATTTTCTTGGAAGTGGTTCCGATGGTTAGTGTGATGAAGTCGCCTACGCTGAGATTCAGGGATTTCGCAATACTCTTTTCCAAGATGATTGCATCTTTGTTGGTTGTTAGGTTTTGGAAGGCTGTTTCAGGGTTGTTTCCGGTGAACATGTCGCTTTCGTAGTATGCGGTTTTGAGCCATGATTGAGGCTGAACTGCTTTCATGTTTACCATTATGTAGTTGGCGCCGGCTGATGTGCTGCTCAGAGAGTATTCTATTGTTGAGTTTTCTATGCTTGTAGAAACGTTCGCTAATATCGCGGAGGAGATGTTTTCTGCTTCATTCGGGATAGTGACGTAGATGCTGAGGTCTGCGCCTACTTGTGTGTAGATTCTTCGAGTGGTGTAGTCTTGCTCGCTGGCTAGTTGGGTGGTGACTTGGGCGCCGTAGCTTATTATCAGTGCTATCAGGAAGGCGATTGCGGCTGAGCGCGCGGGGTTTCTTCTCACGTTTTTTGTTGCTAAGGCGCCCAGGTCGCCTAGAAAACTTGCTGCTCGTGTGGTGAGTTCTTGAAACTTGAGTGAGCCTTGGATGAATAGTTTTGTGGTTCCCCAGAAGAACAGTAGGGGCCCGATGTAAGTTAGGACATAGTCTATCACGATGGCGAGTCCGCTGAAAATGGTTAGGATGAAGTTTTGTCCTGCCATGCCGATTCTGGTCAGTTGGACTGTTACATTGATGCCGAAGATGAAAACGATCAGTTTGTAGGTTCCGAGGATGAACGCGATCCAGGGCCACCTTTTCTTGTAGGATTTCATTTCCTGAGCGGGAAGATATTCTCTGAGTGCGTCGACGGCGGAAAGTCGGGAGGCTTTTTTGGCAGAGTTGTAAGTTGAAAGTACGGCGATGATGACTCCGAAAATGATGGTTGAGACAAGTGTGTAGGGACTGATTACCGACGGATTTAACAGCATTTCAGTACTGAACCCGGAGAAGAGTGGGTTCAATAGAAAGCCGGCTAGAACGCCGAGCAATCCGCCTAGTAATCCCAATAGTATGGTTTCGATCAGGAATATTCTTCGAATTTGTCCTCCAGAAAAGCCTTTTGTGGACAAGAGTCCTATTTCTCGTCTTCGTAGGCTGAAGGATACATCTGAAACGGTGGTTCCCATGTACCCTGCCATGAAGAATATTGGGATAGAGAGAAGGGTGAATGTGAACTGAATTCCTATCGATTTGAATCGAAAAGTGCTGAGAACCATGTCGAGGTTGTTTTGGAAATAGTAACTTGCGGCGGTTTTGGTTTGGATTTGAGCTTGTAGTGCTTTGATGTTGTTGGTTGACGTGTCAATATCCCATGGGCTTATCAAGGCATTTCGATCCAGAGATATCAAGAGGTTTGTAGTGATCTGTCCGCCAGACGGGCTGAGACGCCATTGGATGTCAAGCAGTTTCTGCATGGTCTTTTCCCAATCAACGATGAACGTACTGAATCCTCCGTAGGGCTGCTCGTACACGCCTCGGTAGTAAGGAAAGTAATTTCCACTGATAATCGACGTTGATTTGTCGTTAAGCTGGGCGAAGCCTTTCATGGTCAGATTCAAAGAAACGATTATTGGCACGCCTGCAGTCGGGTAGATTGAAAGGTTTATGGGGATGATGTCTCCCACTGCGAATCTTTGCGTTGAGCTTGAGTCTCTGAGAACATAGGTTTCGTTTTCGCCTATTTCTTCAGGTCGGTCGAGCCAACCATCATAAACGCTTGAATGATTTTGGATTCCAACTGTTCTTGCATAGTCAAAATATGTGTCGTTTGCTTCGAAATCTATGGGTCCGTCAAACACGGAGATAGTTTCGACTTCTGCAACTCCTGATAGTTTCGCGACGTCTTTGGAAATGTTTGACATGTTGTCGGGAGACGTGTTAGGTAAGCCTGCAACCATGTCAACGTAAACCTTGCTTAGGTCTTGTTCCAAAGCTTGCCTTGCGGTTGCGTTTGCTTTGATATCGATACCGGCGAAAAACGTGGATGCCAACGCTATGCCAATCAATAGTGCAAGGAAGAGTTTCCATGAACGGAAAACGTGCGTTATGGCATAGAGCACTGGCATGTTCAAATCATGTGCTATTCTTTTGCAGGGCTTTTAAGCCTAATGTTTAGAACAAGAGTTAAAATCGGAGAGCAGTGACTACGTAGTTATGGAGAAAAGTAAACCCGTCAAAAGAAAGTTCTGGCGCAGAAAGCGATTCGTTCTTGCAATCGCCATAGTAGTGGTGATAGTTCTGTCACTCTTCGTTGCTCTTAGATTGGATTTTGGTCAGAGGGAAGATGCTGTTCTCACGTACTTTTCGCAGGAGGAGGGGATGCCTGAAACATTTGCTGAACTGGAGAAACTGACGCCGAATAATTCGATAATACTGTGTTGGTGGGACTATGGTAGAGCCGTTCGACAATGGAGTCACAGGGAAGTAGTAGAAGCCTGTCCATCAAGGGACATATGGAACACTATGGGAAACAGCCGAGACCCTCTGAATGCGTTGGAGGCTCAAATATTCGGTACGTGGGGCTCTTCGGAGAAAATTCATGATTTGGCAAGAATATTCATGTTGCCGGAAGATCAATCCCTACAGATCATGCAGACTTATGGGGTCTCATATGTGGTTGTTTTTACGCCTGATGATCTGCAAAAATTCAATTGGATAGCCAACATCGCAGGTTACAATGGAGCAGACTATCTGAGTGTGAATGGGACTACGTATACGCCTACGGCACTTGGTTCGCAGGTGACTCTCCTGAGATTATTGTTTGATGAAACATTGCACCCCACACACTTCACCAAACTTTACGACAATGACAAGGGCAAAATATATCAAATCAATTACCCATGAAAACACTCTTACCGAAAGGGATGTTTTTCCTTCAGCTCTTCGTTAGGTTGCCCTTCAAGTACGAATTATGCGCGCCTATTCACCGCGCGCGTGCTTCTGAAAATTGTTGGCATCTAGTGGCCAGATCCTGCAAAACTGGGCGAAGGGAAGAACAAATCTGTTGCACAACCAATACTCTCAGCTCGGATTCGCAGTTCCTTTTCTTCTTCTTTCCTGAACTTGTCTAGGATTTCTCGCCGGCCATGATTTCTGCAGTAATAGCAAATCTTGTCGTTTATTTGAGTCTCAGTATATGTAATATCCTTTAGTCTTACAGATGCGCCACAAATCTCACATTTGACCTTAATTTCATCGTTGAATTCAATTGTCAGTCCTATGTCTCCAGGGATAACTCTTGTATTGCCAGTAGAATCATAATTCTCGAAGCAATCGTCAATCCTGAAAGCCATATCGGTTCTAAGCTCCTTGAGTTCCTCGCCAAATTCCGAGATTATAGCTAGCTTTGGTCTGCACTGAGCTATGAGATTCACTACTCCTCTGACGCCCAAATGAGCACCTTCGTATTTGTGTACTTCAAAGTCGTCGTCATGGCCCTCAAACTCCTTCTTGTGAATAGAGCCTAGATGTAAGACCAACACATCCATATTCTCGAAAAGTGAGGATAGTCCTCTCTGCTCATCAGTTCCCTTGAAAAACATTGTATCCCCTGTTATTCCTATTCTGTAAACCCCTTTCTCCCGCTCCAGTTCGAAAATCAAGCCTCTGGCAGAATATTCCGTGAGTATATCTTTGTGAATTGCTCTTGTTGCCTTCATCTTAAGTTTTGGCGATATCAGATGCATTTGATTCTCATTTAGAATTTCAATGGTGTTGAAACTGTCCTCGTTCTTCACCAGGAGATGAGAGAATTTTGCGGAGGCGCTGAGATTGGTGAAAAGGGATATCTTCCTGCGTTTTCCAAGTTTTGACATTAGACTGAGAATTGCTTCAAAGTCTGCCGTATGATCATCATGCGCGTGAGTCAGAATTATATTATCCACGTCGCCGAGGGAGAACCCACATCTCATGAAATTCTCGACGAAATTATAGCCAGGGTCGATGACAATGCCCTGACCATCACATGCAAAAAAGTAACCACCGCCAAGATTCGACCTGGAGCTCTCAGGGATTATTGGAGTGAACGAATTCCACCTTCTTAAAACTTTGAAGAATCTTTCTGACTTGAGAGCTTTTGACAAGTTTAGGAATTTGCTCAGTCTATTCTGCTCGTCAAATACCTTTGAAAAAAGTCCCTTTTCGATTGCCTTTTCGTATATTTCCGCAAACACTCTCAAACGTTTCCTGTTTTCACTTGATGCATTACAGTATTTCTTGAAGAACTCAATCCACCATTTTATCAGGTCTTTCTCTTCGAGGTCAGTTGCATTTTTTTCGGCTTTTTCAAATGAATCGAGAACCTCGCGCTGAAGTTTTCTCTTCTCCTTGAAAGAGGGTTTGTCGTTTGTCAGGTAGCACAAAGCCTTTCCTTTGCCAAAGTGTGCCCAAGGCATGTCTGGCCGCAATTTGGCAGACGTTTCAAAGTCATCTAGGGCAGCTTGGTACTTGCCCAATTCCAGGTGAAGCACGCCTCTGCTCAAATAGGCAATTGCTTCTTTTCGATCCAGTTTTATGGCCCTACAGAGATTTCTCATAGACTCCTCCCGATTGTTGAGATTTGCATAAACTATGCCTTTGTGCGTATAGATGTGCGCATCTTTGGAATCAAGTTCATGTATCTTGTTGTATTGCTCCAAAGCTTTGTCATATTTTCTAAGCTCTTCGAACGTTAAACCAAGCTGAAAATATCCAAGCCTATTCTCTGGATAAAACTCGGCAATGCGAGCGAAAACCTCAGAAGCTTTGTCAAACTGCTTTTTCCGTCTATAGAAAATTCCGAGATCCAACAAACCTAGAAAACTGCGTGGTTCCAATTCGATGGCTTTCAGAAAGCTCTCTAGTGCTTTGTCGTCTTCCTTCAAATCAGTGTAGATAGTACCCAGTGCCACGAAGGGCATCGAGTGTTTTGGGGCTAGATTCGCTGCCAACTCCGCTTCTCTCAGAGCTTTTTCACTATTCCCTAATCTCCGGTAGGCGCTTCCAATGTTGAGGTGGATCAACGCCTGGTCGCTGTTTTTCGGCTTCAATTTGATAGCTTCATTAAAGCATTCAATAGCTTTGTCTGGCTGACCTTTCTGGATGTACACACAGCCCGTATTAATAACGCTGGATAACTTCCATTTTGGATTTAACTTGGACAAGGTCTCCAGATCTTTCAAAGCCTTGTCATATTTACCGCCTTGCGTATAGACTTGGGCTCGGTGATTGTAGACATGGGCCATGCGCGGCTTGAGCTTTGCAACTTTGTTGAAGTCTTTCAATGCTCTCCGGGGTCTGCCGAGCCGCTGTAATGCAAGCCCGCGATTGAAATAGGCTTCAGCGGATTTTGGATATTGCGCTATGGCTTTGGAAAGATCGTTCACTACGCGCTTGTACTCTTTTTTCCTAAGACATACTTTAGCTCTTCTGATGTATCCCTTAGAAGATCGTGGTGCGCGCCTACCACTTGTTGACATCTCACTCTGAGAAATTGTCGCTTGTTTTGAATAAAAGGTTTTCAGTGAAACGAATTTTGACCCGTGAAGTGTCATAACGTATGCATCGGTTTTTCTCGGATCGTTTGGGAGTTTGACAAATGCGAGACGATCCGTACCATATCCAGAAAGAGTTCGGGAGTCTGCTACAGCTATCCATTTCCAGAAGTATTTGGAAGTAATCGAGAACGGCTTCAAAGCTTGAGACGGATATATGAGAGTCTGGAACGAAAAAAAGGGACAGCCATGAGCCAACAATCCTTTTCGTTCCATGTGATGAGAATTGGGTTTGGCGGATCCGCTGGGATTTGAACCCAGGGTCTTCGGCTTTCTTCAGCGTTTCGCGTTAGAAGGCCGACGCGCTTTATGGCTTAACCTGTATCCATGCTGCGCTACGGATCCATTTTTCGCGCAATAAGAAAGGAGGGTATAGGTTGATATATTTTATTCTATGAAAATCGCCGGACGATAAGGCTTTGCAAGCTGAGCCCTTGACTTCGGATCATAACGCTTTGTTTCTTCTTCGCCGTACACTTCAACCTTTGCGTTAAGCTCTTTTTCCAAGAAGCTCTTGGCTTCCTTCACAGCCTGAGCCTCATCCATGGACTTGATCTGCAGCAACTGTCTCTTTCGTTCCTCCGCCATTCGGTTCAGTTCATCAGTCGTTTGTCCAACGAACTTGGACACTATGTCGGCCTTGGCCCTCAACTCCGGCTTTGCCATCAGTTCTTTCATTAAGTCCTTCTGAGCAATTTTTCCTGCGGCTGATTTTTCCAGCGCGTTGAGCCATATCTGCCATTTCCACTGAGCCGCGACGTAGTAACACGCTTTCTTTGGTTTAGCGCCTGTTGCTTTCAGTATGTTCTGCGTATCCTCCAGAACGCTCATGACCAGCTTCTCGTTCTCTTCGGCACCGACATCTATCTTTGATTGATCTGGTTGGGGCCACGGAGTCACAGAAACAAATTCCTTGTTGCCTCTCATTTCCCACAGTTCTTCGCACACGTGCGGAGCCACCGGTGCCAGCATCTTTACCTGAGCGTCTATCACCATTCCAACCACATAACCCACGATACCCTTGCTTTCTACACCTCGTTCTTTCGTTCGCTTCTGATACCATTGGAAATCCTGATCCAACTCATACATGATCGTGTGTATAGCCTTGCGCACAGCCAATTTGTCCATCGCCTCAGTAGCCATTCTGATATGCTCCTGTAATCGACTGAGCATCCATCTATCTATAGCAGGCAAAGATTCCTTTGTCTTCTTGGTTTTGCGAACCGTCTTAGATTGTTCAGCAACGAATCTGCAGAGACGTGCCAGTTTGTCTCGCATCGCCTTGGCAATCGAAGGACTGAAATCCGCATCCTGCAAAAGCTCGGCCGTTGACATGACGCTCAGTCTGATGGAGTCTGCACCGAATTTGGCCAAGGCTTCTCTGAGCGGAACGATGTTGCCGAAGGATTTGCTCATTTTCGCCCCTTCCATCATGACACTGCCGTTCGTCGCAATCTGCCGAGGCCACAGTTTTTCTTGGAAAATGGCGGTATGGTTGAATATCATGAAAGTCAAGTGATTTGGAACCAAATCGCGTCCAGAGTGACGGCTGTCCAACGGATAGAAGTACATGAACTCAGCATGCATTTGCTCCAGAGTCTCAGCGTCCAGTCCAGTCTTTTTCGCCAGTTCCTTGGGTTCACCGATTCCGAGGAAAACATAGTCAAAAACTTCATCAGTCAACTGCTCAGGCCGAATCTTACATGCTCTAATGCTTATCACAAGCGTGTAATACGCCATGTAAATCGTTGAGTCAGACAGCGATTCGATTATCCACGCTTTATCCCAAGGAAGCCTAGTGCCCAAACCCGATTTTCGCGCACATGCCTTCTCATGCAGCCAATCTATTACATTGTTGAATTCTGGACGCAATTCTTCAGGCAGAATCTCCATCATGTCCAAGTTCTTATGTGCCAACACTTTCCATTCAGGTTTTCCATAATCTATGAACCACTGATCTTCAAAGATCTTGACAATGCATTCCGTTTTGCATCGACAGAAGACTGGCCGATTAAGCAACTCATACATCGTCGTAGCCTTGCCTTCCTGAATTAGATCTTTCTTAACTCTGTCTTTTGCATCAGCCACCGAAGAGCCGTAATATTTGCCAGTGTTCTTTTTCATCTTGCCATTATGAAACTCGTGTCTGTACAGTTCTTTCGTTGCATTCTCCAGCTTCGGATCCTTCTGATCCTGAATCCCCATTTTCCTTACAACGTCCGCGGCGGGAACATCCGAATAACCCGGCACTTCAATCAACGAGATCGGTTCGACCGACTCAATGATCTCAGGCTTCAAACCGTACTTCGCCAGTTGTGACGATGTTTTCTTCAGATTCTCAAGAGCCACAAAATCGTAAGGCGCGTGTGCTGGAACCGACATCACAACGCCAGTGGCATTCTTCGGATCAACAAAATCCGCCGGCAGTATCCGTATCTTGGCTCCAGTTGCTGGGTTCTCAACAAATTTTCCGATGAATTCCTTTCCTTCAAAAGTCGCCAGAATCTTCACTTTATAGTTGAGCAGAGTGAGTTTCTGAACACCTTCTTGACTGACTATCCACTGTTCGCCGTCAACATCTGCTTTTACATATTTGATGTTCGGGTTTATCCAAATGTTTGTGACTCCGAAGATCGTTTCAGGACGCAAAGTGCCCGTTGGAAAAACAAGCCCGTCCTGCCTGAATTTCAGCAATGTGAATTCGCCGATTTCCGGTTCAACGTCGCCAACCGTATCATGCTGTCCCACTGGATTCTGATCTCTGGGACACCAACCAACAGGGTGACTTCCGCGACTGATGTAACCTCCCTGCCGCAATTTCTGGAATTGCCACTCTATGAAACGGTTGTAATGTGGATCTATAGTTGTGAATTCACGTCTCCAGTCTATGGAGTAACCTATTTCCTTCATCCCACTCTTGATTTCTTGATGGAAATAGCGGGCCATCGCCATCGGGTCAGCAAGATCCTTCAGCTTCTCCTTCGGAATCTTGTAAACGTTGACAAAGTCAGACACAAGCCCCGCATCGTTGTCTTCAAGGCGTTTAGCCATCGCCAAAACAGGCGTGCCAGTGTAGTGGAAAGCCATTGGCAAAAGCACATTGTAACCCCGCATCCGCTTGTACCGCGCATGTACGTCAGCAAGTGTGTAGGTTCTGCCGTGACCCATGTGCTGCGGACTGTTAGGGTAGGGATAGGCGACCGTTATGTAGCACTTAGGCTTTTGCGGATCGGGGTTTGCTTCGAAAATCTTGGCGTTTTCCCACTTTTTCTGCCATTTCTCTTCGATTTGCCTGAAAAACTCCATGAAACTGTCTGATTCGGGGTCAGGGATATTAAAGGTTTTGTTCTTAGGAACAGAGAACGCGATTCCTCATATCAGACACCGCTCAGATAGTGTGCAAACGCGGATTAATATTTTTCTGCTTCAGGATACTGTCAAGTTATTTGTCACAGTAAGAGAAGGCGCGTCACATAGAAAAAGAGGTGTGAGAACTAGCCCATTTCTTAGCTTGCGCTGTCAGATAATCAAGAAATGCCATGTGCCTTGGACAGTTTCTGAAACTTTCGCTTTCACAGAATTTCTTCTTTTCTTCCTCATTTGGTTTATAGTTGAGACGGAGTAGTGGTGCGGCTTCGCAGTTTCGCGCGCGCAACTTGGATGTTTGGTTTTGTCCATCAATTGTCACTATTCATGTCATTTTGATGTCACTACTGCAAATATTCCTACTTTTCAAAGAATAACGTATTCAGACATTCTTTTTTGGCTTTCTTGAGGCTTCGTGACAAGTTGACAGATAAACGAGAATTGAGCTTCTTTCAATGAACAAACCATGAACTGTTCTCGTTCTTTACGTACATATGCGAATACGCGCGCGCAATAAGACGGAACAACGTTCGACTATCGTGAAACAATTTTCCATACATCTATTTATACAGGAAATCGTTTCCTATTATAGGGAAAGGAAACTGCTAGAAAGTTTATTATAGGAAGAGGTCTGAGATCAGTGCTTGTGATTAGTATGAGCATGGATTGGGGAAACATGTCCGAACGATCTAGATATTGTTGTGATCAAACATTGTCAGAGTTAGAGAGAGCGAACGCCATGCCCAGATCAGTTGACCAGCTGGTTAGGAAATCAGGAGAGGTCTCAGTAGTCTGAGAGTTACAGGCTACCTGTCAGCAATTGACCGCTTCTCGACTGAAAGTTGAAGGCTCAATAGACCCTGTTTGTGGTAAGAAAATCGCGAAGCGTTCGCGTAGCGTTGATGTTATGAGTCTGAGGAAACCCTTCGAAGCTCTCGTTCTTTTGTCGGTAACCCTTGCCGGTCTTGTCAGAGTTATACACCTGCTGCAACATATTTCGGCGCCCATGTCAATACGAAACCATTGCCAGGAATGACAACGCCTTCCAAGCTCTCACGAATGTATGTCGGATTCGCCTTTCTGTCAGTCAATTTGGCACCTCCTAGTTTCGTTCCGAACGCGGTAACGATCCAATTCAATTCAACATCAATGTCCTCTGGTTTATGGACAATTACTTTCATATTCGTTCCGTAAGCAGCGAATTTCTTGAGAATATAATCCGAGGTGTTGAACAACGTCTTCGTCGCCTGTTCCACAAGTCTGGTTTGGTGCGGGTTTACTGTGGCTTGCGACTGAATTGTGTAGGAAACACCCTCCGAATGATCTTCAGGATTCCTATATTCAACCTTTTCAGCCGGTGTGATATCCTGCCCATCAATTCTTAAACCTGTAAGAAGACGGTCAGACTCAGACGATCTCCACAGGTCCCAGAACAGTGTAGGTTCCAACAGACTTTTCCGCTCTCTCAGAGGTTCAGGGATCGTCACGACTCCCTTGCTCACGACGTTGGCCTCTCCCTCTATCATGAACAATTCTTTTACTGTGCCTGTATCATTGCGTGCTTTGAACTGAGACAACTCAGACCCAGTCACCAAATCATGGTTTTCCACGTTTTCGTGTTGTAGCCAAATTTCGAAGCATCGATCATTCTTAACGATTTGCCCCAAATCTCTAAGCAAGTAGTTTTCGAAAGTTCTGTACATCCCATCCTCCTGAAAGAGTCCCTGCAACATTCGGTTCACGCTTGCGCTTAGAGTGGCGACTCTACTCATGATTTTCTCAATCTCCTCAGCAGGTAACATCCTAGGTAATTTGTTCGGTTCAATGATTGCTATCTGAGGTCTTCCTCCTACAGACGTGACGAACAAACCAGCTTGATGAATGATGTAGGATAGCAGTTCGAGTATCTGACTCTGGTTCAGATCTGGTCGGTAGAATCGCGTCATCAACGAGTTTGCATGATCATAGCCTGTGCCTACGACAAAATAGGGGACATTGCTATCATCGGATATCGGCTCGCAGTAGCCTGTATGTGTGATTTTGAACATCATTGGTTTTCCTTTTCCAAGGTTCTTAAGACCGCAGACAATCGTCAAAAGAAAGAATTTTCCCTTCTCAATTTCCGTTGCGAATTTGGAGTTGCACACTTTAGGTATGATGGTTTCCATTCGATCGATTACGTCATTAATAGTCGATTTTTCATTAAATCTGGATTTTTGCAGTTCTCTCTGGATATCATAGGTGAGGCCAGTTGGACCTGAGGTCGCTACAACAACTTTTCCATCACAAAGTGGAAAGATCTTCTGGATACCGTCTATCGTCCGCGCTTCTCCCTCAATGCCTCTACTATCGGAAGCAAGAACAAGCCCATCCTTGTAGCGGCAGACTACTATGCACGTTCCGTGAGTCTCCATCAGCATGCGCTCCGATATTTTAGTCGTTTTCGAACTTATTAAGCTGGTTGTACGAGGAAATACACAAGTTGCCATTACAAAAACATGGTTTAGCAATGATAAATCCTTAAATAACCCATGGTTATTTCAGTATGTTCAAGGAGATGATTTCAAATGTCGAAAGATAAAGCAGTGCAAGTTGTATTCAAAGGAGAGGACCTTGCCCTTCTCGACAAGCTAAAGACGTCGTATGGCGCATCTACTACGTCTGAATTGGTCCGAGACGGAATAAAGGTTCTAGCGGCCTTGCAGAACTTGAGAGAGCCTGATGGTACTATTACTGTTACCAAAGGCGAGAAGAACTACAGGATTGTTTTGATGTAGCCTCAGGATTTTTTCATAGTTTGTCCATGACTAAATCATGGATTGACTATGAAAAACACAACATTTTTTAGTGAGAAAGCCAATAAGGTAGGTTAAGGAAGGGCTTCGGAACCAGATAAGACGAGAGGGATAGAACCCTTCCGAACATACATTCAGGAGGTGACCTGAGCACGAACGGAAAGGAATCTATCCGACAAATCATAGATAGAGTGCACCGCGCACTTAAACGTTCCTCGCCTTTGTCTAGTACTCTTTGCAATCGATCGATCTGTCCCAAACGTGCCAACGAAGACTCCTCAAAGCCAGGGGAGACTAAGGCAGAAGTTCTAATGGCTTTGCAGGAAATGCGGTACAGAGCTCTCCAGAATTGACGACAGAACGAAATCCTGAAAGCCACACTAGTGACCGCTTAAAACTGGAGGAACACGTTCGAGACGCAATGACTGCAGGCTATCGCTAGACAAGCAATGTCTATGGACCGAACATATCGGAATACACTGATAGGTTTGCAGGGGCAATACATGCATTGTTTCCCCACCTTTTTCTCCTCTACACCGCATATTTTTCGCATTGGGAAGGCTCAGGCGTGAAAATGTCTAGCCCGTTCTATTCAATCGGAAAAGTCTCACGGATATTTCGGATGACTTGTTTCTTGCTGCGAACACTCCGTCGCGGACGCCAGCTTCCGCAACTGATTTGTCATTAATGTTCTTTCTACAATGTATGGACAATGATAAATTGTCATTAAAGCTAGTGCGCGCGCGTGACGTTAGATTCCTCTTGCGAAAGGTCGGATGGCGAAGAAAACGTAGGTGGTCATAAGAAGAATCGCTAAAGTTGCACTACTAGCTAGTATTCTAAATATACTACTCGTGCACTTGGGTTGAAATATAAAGCAAGCTTTTGATTTTCTAAAAAATCGTTTCCTATTATACTAGGAATATACTTGACCTCATCCATCGTTCTTTTGTCCATCTTTGTCGGAATCAATGAACCTATTGTTGGTAGATTTACCTTAAGAAGCTCGTCCGATTCCGTTCTGAAGTGCATGGTGGCATCCTTGATTGGATGATTGAAAAAGCGGTATCCTGCCAACGTCACAGTCGCACCTGATTGCATTTTAGTGATAGCCATTCTTGTGCTTAAAATGTCATTTG